>CEPH01053762.1_pt1 | contig 110505 bp, 102 predicted proteins | sample 530571 | NCBI WGS metagenome assembly CEPH01 (sample SAMEA2620413, study PRJEB7988) | marine metagenome | biome: marine biome (ENVO:00000447); feature: surface water layer (ENVO:00002042); material: "saline water (ENVO:00002010), including plankton (ENVO:xxxxxxxx)" | depth 5 m | reverse complement strand
TGGCTAGCTTTCGCACGGCCGCATCGGTTTGTACCCTCACAAAGTGAGTGTAATCGTTCACCTCGAAAGCTGCTTTATAGGTTTCTTCAACCTGCCAAACCAAAATAACGCTAATGAGAATGGGGTTACCCAGTTTGTCGTTCACCTTTACCCGTTCGCTATCAAAGTTGTGTGCACGAAGCGAAACCTTCTTTTTGGAGTAAAATGGGTTCACCCAGAAAAAACCATTCTTCTTAACCGTTCCTCTATAGTCTCCGAAAAAAACCAATACTCTGGATTGATTGGGTTGCACTACAAAAAAACCGGGCAACAGAAACAAGAAGAGGATAAACAGAAGAGCAAATAGCGGGTTTTGGGTAACAATTAGTGCGGCTATTGTTCCGGCCAGGAGAATGAAAGCAAAGGCAAGCATGCCAAAGCCGGATTTAGGCTGATAGGGTTTTTCGTTTTTCATGTCTTCAAATTTAATATGATATTAAAATGATATCAAAAGATAATCATAAAAACGTGACCTTTAGAAAAAAGGTTGAGTTCTGTGGCCAATTTTTTTTAATGCCTGTCATTATCCTCGTAATTTTCAGTCATGGAACTGAATATAACCCGACCTACTCTACTGCTCGATGAGGCCAAAATGCTGGCCAATTTGGATCGCATGCTTCAAAAAGCCCAAAGAACCGGAACAGAGCTGGTGCCTCACTTCAAGACCCACCAGTCAAGAGAAATTGCGGGGCTGTTTAGGGCAAGGGGAGTAGATCGGATTAGCGTGTCTTCAGTGAAAATGGCAGAGTACTTCGTCCAGAATGGTTGGAAAGATATTACCGTGGCTTTCCCTTTAAACCCACTGGAGGTTGATGCTTTAAATGTGCTTTTAGAACAAGGGGTGAAGCTGACTGTATTGGTGGCAGACCCTGCGGTTATTCAGCATGTTGCCGGCCGATTCAAGCAAACGGTAAATGTGCTTGTGGAAGTAGATGCCGGTTATGGCAGGTCTGGACTAAAAGCCACTCGTGTAGATTTATTTGAACAGGTACTCAAAGCACTGACCAATGATGAGAGCCTGAGATTCTATGGCCTGTATTGCCACCCGGGTAATACCTACCAGGCCAATAGTATTGATGATATCAGGCAAATTTGGAAGGAGAGTATCGAAAAGCTTCTGGAACTAAAAAATACCCTTGGTTTGTCAGAGTGTGTTATCAGAATGGGAGATACCCCCGGTTGTACGGTGGTCGAAGATATGCAGGGCGTGGATGAAATGGGTCCCGGTAACTTTATTTTTTATGATCTGGTAATGAATTACCTGAACGTTTGTGATGAGACCGACATTGCCGTGGCAGTGGCTTGTCCTGTGGTGGCCAAGTATGCCGATAGAAATCAGATAGTGGTGCATGGAGGTGCGGTTCATTTTTCTAAAGACCATTTGTTCGATGCCAACGAGCAGAAATTTTTTGGGGAGATGGTTATTCTTCAGGAGCGAGGATGGTCTTCCATTATTCCGGAGGCCCGTTTAACTTCTCTTTCTCAGGAGCACGGAGTATTGTCGGTAGATGACGAAACTTTTGAGGCCATAGAAATTGGTGATGTGCTTGGCTTTCTGCCTATACACTCATGCCTCACTGCCAATTTGCTTAAGTCTTACCTGACCTTAGATGGCAAAAGGTATGAGCATATGGAAACTGTAATGAGCTAATGCAACTTCTGTGTGGTTTGAGTCGTCTTACGCGCAAGTGGCGCAAGCCACTGGTCAAAACTCAAACCAACAATAATGTTATACAACTACATCAAAACTGCCTTCCGGAGTATTTGGAAGGATAAATTCTTTTCTGTTCTCAATATTTCGGGGCTGGCTATAGGCATAGCGTGTTGCATGCTCATTGTTACTTATGTTCAGTACGAATTGAGCTATGACAGGCACTTCCCTAATCACGAAAACATTTACCGGGTAGTTATTGAGGGCTCTTTCAATGGCAGAGACTTTACGGGCTCGCAAAGTCCGGCTCCCACCGGTGCTACTTTCAGAGACCAGATACCCGGAGTAGAAGAAAGGCTACGGCTTAGAAACACCGGCAATTGGATTGTGAAATACAACGATAAGGTTTTTAATGAAAACCGCTTTGTGTTTGCCGATGAAACGTTCTTTGAGGTATTCCGGGTGCCATTGCTCAAAGGTGTTCCGGGGGAGGTGCTCACCAAGAAAAACCACCTGGCCATGAGTGCTACTACTGCCCGTAAGTATTTTGGCGATGAAGACCCGATTGGTAAAACGGTGCGCCTAGATAACGACTCCGATTGGGTAGTTGCCGGAGTCTATGAAGATATTCCTTCCAATAGCCACTTTCGTTTCAATGTAATTTTGTCATTCATTACCAGAGAAAGTGACTACAACAACCAGCAATGGCTCAATCAAAACTATGATACTTATCTGGTAATGCAACCCAACGCCAATGTAGAGCAAGTGCAAAAGCAGATGAACGAAATTGCTATTGAGAAGATGGGGGCAGAGTTTAAACAGTATCTGGATATGACTTTCGAGCAATTCGAAGCAGCCGGTAACCGATTTCATTATTTTCTTCAGCCCATAGCCGATATTCACCTGTTGTCTGATGGTTACGGAGGTTTTGAACCTGAGTCTGACATAACCTATGTCTATATATTCTCGGCCATAGCGGTTTTTATATTGGTTATTGCCTGCATCAACTTTATGAATTTATCGACCGCCCGAAGTGCCAACAGGGCCAAAGAGGTTGGTGTTCGTAAGGTACTTGGTTCTGTTAAAGGTCAGTTGGTGACACAATTTATCTCCGAGTCGGTGCTTATCACCTTTATCAGCGGACTGATTGGCCTTGGATTGGCTGTTCTCTTGCTTCCATTTTTCAACAACTTTGCCGGGCGCGAAATGAGTCTCGATTTTGTGGCCAATCTGCCGTTGGTTTTTGCCGGTTCAGTGGTGGTGGGCTTTTTGGCCGGATTGTATCCTGCGTTTTTTCTTTCAGCATTTAGCCCTGTAAAAGTATTGAAGGGCAACCTGAGTATGGGTATGAAAAGTGGTGGCTTGCGCAAAGCCCTCGTTACCTTTCAATTCTTTATATCCATTCTGCTCATTATAGGTACATTCAGTATTCTCAATCAGCTGCAGTACATTCAAAACAAAAAACTGGGATTTGAGAAAGAAAAGGTGTTGTTGGTCCATAATACTTACTTATTGGGCGATGGTGTGGAAGCATACAAAAACGAGCTTTTGGCCAATGCCAATGTGGAGGCAGTGAGTTCTACCTGGTATTTGCCCACTTCGAGCAACAGATCTAGTACGGTGTTTTTTCCTGATGGCATTATCGACCAGGATAGGGGGCAGGTATCGCAAAACTGGTATGTAGACCATAACTATCAAAAAGTGTTTGGTTTAGAGCTAGTGAAGGGCCGTTTCTTCGACCGTGATATTCCCACCGATAGTACAGCCATGGTAATAAATGAGAAAGCAGCCGAAATTTATGGTATTAAAGACCTGGAAAATGCGGTGATTGGCGATTTCAATGATGATGGTTCGGCCCTTGACCGATACAAGGTAATAGGTATTGTAAAAGACTTTCATTTTGAATCGCTCAAAACAGAGATTGGCCCCTTGGTTATGCGACTCAACGGCCAAAATGGCTACTTGGGCGTTCGACTCAATGCTGGCAATTTTCAGCAGGTAATTAGCGATGCCCGATCGGCCTGGGACCAGATGGCTACCGACCAGCCTTTTGAATACAGTTTTCTAGACGATCGCTTTGGAAATATGTATGAAACAGAAAGCCGTTTAGGCGATATATTTACCTCTTTTGCCGTACTGGCTGTGCTTATTGCCTGTCTTGGTCTTTTTGGTTTGGCTGCATTTACCGCACAACAAAAAACCAAAGAAGTGGGCATTAGAAAAGTACTGGGAGCCACTTTGCCCCAACTCATGTATTTAATGTCTAAAGAAGTTACGGTACTCATCCTTATTTCTTTTGTGGTGGCCTCGGCAGTCGGGTGGTATGGGGTAGACTTGTGGATGCAGTCTTTTGCCTACAGACCGCCCATTAGCGTTTCCGTGTTTTTGTTGGCCGGAGCTTGTGCACTGGTAATTGCTCTGCTCACCATGAGTTATCAGTCTATCAAAGTGGCTACCGGCAATCCGGTACGTGCTTTGCGAAATGAATAAATAACGAAAGGAGAAAAGCCTTCCGCCAGAAAATACCTGAAAATCTTTTCTAAGGAATGGTCGTGAATATCAATCGGTTGAGATTGAACTTGCGACCATTCCTGTTTTTTGTGGTTTATGTTACAAGAAAATCGTTTTAAAATTGTTAGAATAGTGATTTGAGTGGTCAATGAAATCTCTCTTTAAGTTACCGCAGGTTCTTTGGATTTTCTTCACACTGGTGGTCTACTCCAGCGTACTCATATCTCCTCTGTTTTTTAAGTACTCAGGTATTGTGTCTTTTGGTGTGCCATTGGTGCTACTGCTCAACTTCTTATTACTCATTGCCTCACTTTTCTTTAAATGGAAGTCGGGTTTCATAGCCCTGGTACTACTCATAGTTGGCTACCCTTTTCTGCAGGTGAGTTTTAGTTTTGGAGGAAGGGAAGAGTCTACGTCAAAGTCTGTTTCAATAATGAACTACAATGTGAAATGGTTTGTAGACGCGAAAAAGGATAACTATGAGGAGGTAATCGACTGGATGGATAAAGTGGATGTAGACATTATGTGTTTTCAGGAGTTCTACCCACTCAAAAATATATCCCCTCGAATTGCCCAAAAAGGATATCGCGCCTCGTTGCACAAAGACCAGTTTCATGTAGCTATCTATTCCAGGTACCCCATTATTAACGAAGGGTTGGTTTTTCCTTTAGACGAGTTGAATAATGCACGGTTTGCCGATATTAAAATTGGAAAAGACACCCTCAGGGTCTATAGTGTTCATCTGGAGTCTATGGGTATTAATCCCGATAAAATTCAGAACCCTGAAGGCATTAAGCTGGAATACGAAAACGTGAAAAACCGATTTATTACGGCTTCGGCCAGGCGAACACGTCAGATCAAAGAGTTGCTGGCTCATGCAGCTTCAGGACCTCGAAAACATATTTTTGCCGGAGACTTCAACGATGTGCCCTTTAGCTACAATTACTTTCAGTTTAAGAAAAAGTATAAAAATGCTTTTGAAGAAGCCGGTAGGGGCATGGGAGTTACTTACAACGGAAAACTCCCATTTCTTCGAATCGATAATCAATTCTATTCCCAGGGCATAAAAGCGTTGGAGCTCAAAACCGTCAATGATGTTTATTATTCCGATCACTTTCCCTTAATCGGAATTTATGATATAACTCCTTAAATTGTTGGCTAATACTATTTTTATGGCTGGCAACAACAAATTATACCGTTCTCAAGACAAGAAGATTATTGCAGGAGTTTGTGCAGGGTTGGCAGAGTATTTAGGTTGGGAGGTCTCTATGACCCGACTGGCCTATGTTCTGATCTCAATTTTTAGCGCTGCTTTTCCCGGAGTAATTGTCTATCTGGTACTGTGGGTTGTAATGCCTGAGAAATAATCAACCCGTGGTATGAAAAAATTATTGACTGTTTGCTTTGCTGCTCTGGCTGCATTTATGCTCGCCTGCAATGTGCAGTATTTTGAAGATGCCGAATTTGGCGATATCGTGTTCGACCCCTCCATTGCTGTTGTGTTTGGCGAACTAAACTATACGGTAAGCGATTTATTTGAGGAACTGAACGATGCTACAGCAGGAGTAACCACCAATGCTGAAAATGTGGTTACCATAGTCTATTCCGAGCAGTTACAGTCGCAAAGTGCCGAAGAGTTTTTGCAGGTACAAGATCAGACCTTTGGCTCGTCTCTTCCGGCCGGAACAAGTATTAGTAATCCACCGGCCACAACCACCATAACCATTTCTGAAACCTACGAGTTTGATTTGAGTCAGAGAGGCAATGAGGCTTACGACAGTATATTTTTTAAGGGTGGACTTTTTGAGTTTACGGTAGAGTCCGACTTTAACGCTAATATAGATTTTGAGGCTACCTTTCAGTCCTTAGAGAGTAATGGAACCCCGCTGGTTATGAGCGGCAGGCTCACCGCATCCAATAATACGTTTACCGATACCGAAAGTCTGGCCAACTATGCAGGCTACTTTCATCGCGACAAAGATGGCAATACTACTTCCAATAAATTTTTGGTTAACCTGACATACGACATTGAAGTAACCCCTTCCAGTTCCATTGCCGCTGCCGATCGTATTGAGTTTAACGTGGGCATGACCAACACCAGCTTTGAACGGGTATATGGTTTCATCGACTCTCAGGAGCTCGAAGTGAGCTTTGAGATTGTGAGTTTCGATTTCTTCGATCAGTTTGGCGATGGTACCATTCAGTTTGCCGATCCGCGGGTGTCTTTTGTATTCGACAATAGTTTTGGCTTCCCGCTGGGGGTAGATTTTCAACAGATTGCAGCCATTACCAAAACCGGTCAAATCATTAATCTGAGTGGCGATGTAATTAACCAACTGAATGTGGTAGCCAGACCTTCTTTGGCAAATGAAGGAGCCACAAGAACCACACAGATAGATCTGACACCTGAAAACTCAAACATTGATGAGCTGCTAAATGCGCGCCCCAAACGAGTAATTGTAGACGTTCAGGCCGCATCGAACCCCAACGGCATACCCTTCCAATACAACTTTGTAAACGATCAAAGTGTGTTGAATGTAGGGGTAGATATTGAAATTCCGCTTCACTTGAGCCTTGATGAACTTAGAGCGGAAGAGAGCATGCCATTTACCAGCCCTGAAGATATAGATAAGGCCAAACGCTTACTGCTGAGGCTCATTGCAGACAATGAACTGCCCATGGGAGGACTGGTAGAGATCCAGTTTCTGAACGATCAGGGAGGAATAGTCTACACTATTGATGAGCAACCTGTTTTTGAAGCCGCTCCGCTTGGAACAAACGGCAGAACAACCTCATCCGTACGCACCATTGCCGATATCGAAATGGAAAGCGAAGATATTCAGGCCATTAAAGAAGCCACACGGATCAATCTGGTAGTTAAGCTTTCGACTACCGAGGTTGGGCAAGGGGCCAATGTGAAGTTTTTCGATGATTATCAGTTAAAGTTTACCATTGCTGGTCAACTGGATGTAGAACTAAACACTAACGGTAACTAAGATGAAGAAGCTCACTCTAACCCTTATTGCTCTTTTGGTTGCCGTTCAGGTTTCGGCTCAAGGTTTTTTGTCCTTCTATCAGCTGCGCGATATAGTGCCACAAAGCAGTAATTTTCAACCTGCCTTTATCCCCAACAATAGTTTCACTTTTGGGCTTCCCGCCAATTTGGGAGTTACCGTTCAGGGCGATCTGCGCCTGGAAGAGCTTTTGTATAAGGCTCCCGGACAAAGTGATTTCACCGTCAACTTCGATGTTATGAATGGTGTAGCACTTACCACCAACCACGTGAATGTGCAGACCGATATTAATTTGATGCACCTTGCGTTTAAAACAAAGCAAGGCGGTTTTTCTGTGTTTGCCAACATTAGGGCCAATGTGGATCTTATTTACAACAAAGATTTAATTGAATTTTTGGCCAATGGTAACTCAACAAGAATAGGAGGTACTTTGGACTTTTCAGGTAGCCGGGCTCGTATTGATGGATACCATGAAGTGGGTATTGGCTATGCCAGACGCTTTCTGGACGATAAGCTAACGGTTGGTGGCCGAATAAAAATGGTAACCGGAATGTTTCATGGCTCAATACAAGAGAATGCCACCCTAACCCTTACTACCGATGAAACCGACTATAGCTGGCACGTAGAAGTACAGAATGGAACGGTTAATACAGCAGGGTTCGATATGTTCGGAGATTCTGATGATTACTCTGATAGTGAAAGAATGCAGTATCTCATGTCTAATGGCAACCAAACCGTGGCCTTCGACTTTGGCGTGCGTTACCAGCCGCTGAAATGGCTGGAGGTAGAAGCGGCCGTAAACGACATCGGAAAAATTAAGTGGACAGAACAGGCCAAGAATTATAATACAGAGGATGCCTCATTTACTTTTTCGGGAATTGATTTACGCGATATGGAAGATCCGGAACAGGCCATTCAGGATAGTATAGTAAATAAGTTTACCTCTAACGAAACCAGAGAACCCTTTGAAACAACTATGGCTAAGCGTGTTTATCTGACAGCCTCTGCTTACCTGACTCCCAACGATCGATTCTCCATAACCTATTTCAAGCGCGATGCACTGTCTGGTATGCGGCCCAACTATGCCGTTTCTTTCAATCACAAGTTCGACAAGTTTGTGGTGGGTATTTTAGGAAGCTATAGAGGAGCCAATAATGAATATAATTTTGGAGCCAATTTGGGTACCAACATTGGACCGGTTCAGCTATACCTGGCTATGGATAACGCTCTGGTTACAAACAGGCCGGAACAATACAGTAAGGCCGACATCCGATTTGGTCTCAACCTTATGTTCGGTTACAAAAAATGGATCAAGAAGTCCGACATTGTCGATTTGGACAAGCTATAGTTTTTTGCGGCCAATGCGCCTGAGTATAATTGGCAAAATGGTGAGGTCGAATAGTACGGCCAATAGAGCCGCAAGCACTATGAAAAAGCCTAGATAAAATGCGGCAGAAAAGCCTGAGGCCAGAAAGACGGCAAAACCCAGGGCAATAACTATTGACGTAACCACAATGCTCTTACCCGTTTTTACAAAGGTGTTTTTAATCGCCTGTGATTGCTCTGAGCCTTGTCTTTCTTGTTGAAAACGTGCTATAAAATGTATGCTGTCGTCTACGGCTATGCCAAGGGCCACGGTAAAAATTATGGCAGTTGAAATATTCAGGTCTATGGCCAGCAGCCCCATACTACCAAACAGCAGGCAAATGGGAAGTACATTAGGTATTAGAGCTATGAATGCCAACAACCAGCTTCGGAAGGCCAGGAGCACAAATATACCAATACAGAGTAAGGCAAAGCCCAAACCTTTAATCAGCGAGCGTACAACGTAACTATCCGTTTTGTCAATAAGGTATGAGGCTCCGGTAAGTTTGGCCTCGAGCCCATTCCCGTTTATTTGAGAAGCTAAAAACACATTTAGGCTGTCGTTTAGAGGGTGGTAATGAGCGCTTCCAAGGTCTTTGGTTCTTCCTACCATGCGAATCATTTTTCCGTTAATTGACTGTACGTTATTTCGTAAGGTGCGCAGTCGAGGGGAGTAGTAATAACGCCTTACTTTATCCAGATCATCGGTTTGTGGTAGGGTGGCATACTTACGAGCTCCACCGTAGAGTCCTGCATTTATTTCGCGAATAAGCGAAAGAGGAGATTGCACATGAGCCACTCCATATTTTTGTTGCAGATAGTTTTCAATGCGCCCCATCTTTTCCACTACTTCCGGTGAAAAAAGATCAGCATTGTCGGAGAGCTTTATACCCAGTTCAAAAGGTTTGTAACCATCATAGTTTTTGTCGAAATAGGCTACTTTTTCCAGTTCCGGCTCGTTGCGTTGCAGCCCCACAATCAGGCTGGTAGAGAGCTCAAGTTTAGAAATGCCCCAAACCGAAGCAAGGCAGAGCAGGAGCGTGCCGGCAACAATAAACCGGGGCCGTTTTAGAATTTGCCCGTGAAGGTTGTAAAGTGTGCGTTCCCACGAAAAACCAAAAGCCGATGTGTTTTGAACGGTAGACGGATAAAAATAAAGGAGGGACGGAAGACTAAGGAATGTAACCACAAAAGCCAGTAGCACACCCGCTGCCGTAAGTAAGCCAAACTCCTTGATGGGAGTTATGGGTAAAAAGAGCAGGCCAAGAAAGCCCGTTGCGGTGGTAGCGGAAGTTAAAAGAGTAGCCTTTCCAATGGTTTTTACAGCCAATCGTATGGCCTCTTGCTTGGGTAGAGCCTGTAACTTTAACTCGTCATATTTATGAACGAAATGAATGACATCCGAAAGAGCCACAACCAATAAAATGGGCGGAATCATCACCACCATCACATCAATAGGTTTGTTTAGCCAGGCCATTAGCCCCATGGTCCAGATCAGTGTGATGAGCAAAACAACGAGTGGAAGTATCAGTCCTTTCCAGCTTCTGAATAACAGAAAGAGAATCAGTGCAATAACTAATAGCCCTAAACCCAAAAGACGCGATAGCTCCTTTTCCAACTTTAAGGTAAAATCGTATTGCATTTGAATTTTTCCGGAGATGACGAAGTCTTCCAGTCCGGCAGAAGAAAAATGATCAGACAGTTGAAGGTAAAAGGCATCGGCATCTGGCTTTGCCTCAAAGGTTTCATGTTCCAACCATAAAAGTACCGAACCATCTTCTCTACCAAAGTAGTTGCCCAGCATTCCTAAAGAGTCTAGAACAGACGGTGTAAAACGGTTTATTTTGGGCAGCAATGGATAGGTGTTGATGCCAAAGGGAGTAATTTGTATGCCTTTCAGGTCTAAGGCGCTTTCTATACGTTTTACCTCGGGCCACTGATCAAGGGTTTGTTTATGGAGTTCAACGCTATCGAGGAACGGTTGGGTGAGGCCTTCCTTGTTTTTTTGCACCACAAACAGAAAATCGTTGAATTGCCCAAACTCGTCAATGAACTCATTGTAATAGGTAAGGTCATCATCACCCTCGGGGAAAAAACTATTGAAGCTATAGTTGAACCGAAGGTCATTGAGTTTAGTACCAAAAAACAGGGTGATGGCCAACAGAATGAATAAGTGCCAGCGCGCTTTGGAGGTGTTAAGATAAAAGCAGGTGGTTAAAAAAACTTCCCAGCCATTTTCCTTGTGATCTGACTTCGGTTTACCCACATTTTCCGTTAATTTGTTCACTAGTTCAAATCTAAAAATACCCTACAGAAAATGAGGCAATACCACGAATTGTTGAGACATATTTTGGAGAATGGAGTGGACAAGGGCGATAGAACCGGCACTGGTACCCGAAGCGTGTTTGGGTATCAGATGCGATTCGATTTGTCCGAAGGCTTTCCGGTGGTAACGACTAAAAAACTCCATCTGCGGTCTATTATTCATGAATTGCTTTGGTTTCTAAAAGGAGATACGAACATTAAGTACCTGAAAGATCATGGGGTGCGAATATGGGATGAATGGGCAGATGAGAATGGTGACCTAGGGCCTGTTTATGGCTACCAATGGCGGCATTGGCCCGATGGCAAAGGAGGTACAATTGACCAGATTACCAAAGTGGTTGAAAGCATTAAAAATAACCCTAATTCGCGCAGGCATATTGTAAGTGCCTGGAATGTGGCCGATGTAGATCATATGGCTCTGCCTCCTTGTCATACCATGTTTCAATTCTACGTGGCCAATGGTAAGCTCAGCTGTCAGCTTTACCAACGGTCTGCCGATGTCTTTTTAGGGGTTCCTTTCAACATAGCCTCCTATGCCTTACTCGTGTTAATGATAGCGCAGGTTTGTGATCTGGAGCCGGGCGAGTTTGTTCACACTTTTGGCGATGCTCACCTCTATTCCAATCACTTCGATCAGGCCAGGTTACAGTTAACAAGAGACTTTAGGCCTCTGCCAACAATGAAACTGAATCCTGAAGTGAAGGATCTGTTTTCATTTACCTATGAGGATTTTGAACTAATAGGTTACGATCCGCATCCGCATATTAAGGCCGAAGTAGCTGTGTAAGTATTGGCTTTAAAAAAGCCAGAGGGTTCTCTTTCCTTTGAGTACTATTCATAAAGTGAGAATAATACCTGATGCCCGATGCATTGGTAGTAAAAATACATTGTGCTGTTGGGAGTACCTCAGGGTTGGCTTTTACCTCATTCACTACCATGCCGGCCTTTTCGGCTTTTTCAAGCACAGCCCTTCGCATAATACCTTCTATACAGCCGGTATCTAAAGAAGGAGTAAATAGCTCACCATTGGTTACCCAAAACAAGTTGGCCATGCTGGCTTCTGCCAGGTGTCCTTCGGTACTTAGTAACACAATCTCATCCCATTCATTTTCTGCCCTTTCTTTTCCTGCCAGTACATAGTCTATGGCATTTGTTCTTTTGGCAAAGGAGTAGAGGGTATGCCGGGTGGTAATGGTTTGGCTCAAGCCAATAGTGCCCAGGCCTTCAAAAAATGGTTTGTGAGAGGGCTTGCACTCCAACAGAAAGCCGCAGCTGTTTTGCTCCGGGGCATACAGTCCGCCTTCATTTCTCCATACTATGAGCTTGGTTCGTGTGGCGCCTTTAACAGCATTCTCTTTGCACAATTGCTCAATACTGTCGCGCACATAGTTGGGGGTCAACACTTCAGGAGCCTTCATGCCGTAGACCGCGGAGGCACGCAACAGCCTTTCCAAATGCCAATCAATTAAATCAATTCTGTCCGGCCCTGTAACAATCGTTTCGAATAGGCCGTCTCCATAACAAAATGCACGATTGCTTGTTAAAATCAGCGGTTTGGAAGTGTCAATAATTCGGGAGTTAAATATTGCTTTCATGGAGGGTATTCACCTTTCAAACATAATCGAAAATCAAGTAGGGCATATTTATCTAATATTGAAAACATAATTTGGATGATCTATGGCAGAGCAAAGTAGTGTGTTTGATATGATTGGTCCTGTAATGATAGGCCCCTCCAGTTCTCACACCGCTGGAGTTGTTAGAATAGGGCGTGTAGCCCGCAAGATTTTAGGTAAGGCTCCTGAAACTGCCGACATAACGTTTTACAATTCTTTTGCCAGAACCTATGAAGGCCATGGCTCTGACCGTGCAATTATTGCCGGGCTAATGGATTTTAAAACAGACGATGACCGGATTAAAACCGCCCTCGACCTGGCCAAAGAAGCTGGCTTTCAGTACAAATTTAAGTCGGTAGGCAATGCATCTGTTATGCATCCAAATACGGTTAAGGTGGTAGCTACCAGTGGAGACCGCACCATTGAGGTGGTGGGTGAGAGCCGCGGTGGCGGGGTAATAAAAATTGGCAGTGTAAACGGTTTTGGAGTAGGGTTCAATGCCAACCTGAGTACAATGATTATAATGGCAGCCGATAAAAAAGGAGCTATTGCCTTTATTGCCACAGTTTTAGCCAATGAAGATTGCAACATTGCCTCCATGGCGGTTAACCGAAAAGGTAAGAACGACCGAGCCTGTCACGTGATAGAAATGGACTCTAAACCCTCGCAGGTAACCATCGATTTTCTGAAACATTTGAGCTGGATAAATGAGGTCATATTTATTCCGGATATAGATTTTTAAATACAAATCATGAAGTTGAAAAAAACAATAATTTTTGGGCTGGGAATGCTCCTGAGCTTTCACCTGGCTCAAAGTCAGGAAGGTCAAACAACTTTCACTCTGGAAGAGTGTATTAATTACGCCTGGGAAAACAACCTGAGCGTAAGAAGTAATCAACTAAACCAATTGGGCAATGAAATAGCCCTGAAGCAATCCAGATTTGCCCTGTTGCCAAGCGTAAGTGCCAACGGAAGCGTGGGTAAATCGTTCGGTAGAAGTATTGATCCGGTATCTAACTCCTTTGTGAGTCAGGATTTCACTACCGGAGGTCTCTCTGCTAGTTCGTCTGTGGTACTCTACAGCGGAGGAGCTCTTAGAAATACCATTAAAAGAAATGAGCTGAATCTGGAAGCCAGCGGATTAGACCTTGAAAAAGCTAAGAACGACATAGGCTTGCAGGTGGCGACTAACTTTCTAAACGTACTGCTCAATCAGGAACAACTGCAAAATGCAAGGTACCAGCGAGAGGCTACAGCCGCACAATTAGATCGTACGACCAAATTGGTGCAGGCAGGCTCTCTGCCCATTACCAATCAGCTCGATTTAGAGTCTCAGTTGGCTTCTAACGAAGTTCAGGTAGTGAATGCCGAAAACGCTTTGAACCTGGCTATGCTTAATTTGAAGCAGGCTATGCAGATGCCAGCAGAGGTAAACCTTCAGTTGGAGGCACCAACCCTGGAGATTGAATCAGTTAGGCTGGCTATGAGCAACCCTTCTAAGATTTATGAAATAGCGCTAGACAATCAACCCGATGTAAAGAGTGCCGAACTGGGAATACAGAGCAGTGATATGGATGTAAAAATTTCTAAAGGAGCTTTCCTGCCCACCTTGTCATTGAGCGGTAGTATTTCTACCAACTATTCCGATCAGGCAAGGCAGCTTACCGGTACACAAGAGGTTGTTGTGCCTGCCCAGGAAATTGGCTTTGTGCAAGGGACCAACGAGAGCGTTTTTTCCAATCCAAGAACGCAAACCGTGCCCGTATTTTCTGATTCATACAGGTTTACTGACCAGTTTAATGATAACCTGGGGCAATCCGTTCGGGTAAACCTGAGCATTCCTATCTTCAACCGTTATGGAAATACTGCCAACCTACAGCGTGCAGAGATTAATAAGCAGCGTGCAGAAATTCAGGCCCAAACGGTGAAAAATACACTGAGACAAAACATTGAGTCGGCTTATAACACGGCTTTGGCCGCTTTGAAGTCTTACGAAGCTTCTCAAAAGCGAGTAGCGGCCCTCGAAGAATCATTCCGGGCCACTGAGCAAAGGTACAATGCGGGGAGTGCCAATTTTGTGGACTATCAGGTGGCCAACAACAACTTATTTGCAGCCAGAACTGACCTTGTTCGGGCCAAGTACGAATACATATTCCGCGCAAAAATTTTAGACTTTTATTTGGGTAACCCAATCACTTTAGATTAAGAACAACAACATGGCTAAGAAGAAAAAAGGATCGAATCGAATTGTCTGGATACTACTGATAGCAGTAGCCGCCATTATGATATTTGCTATTGTAGGTAAGCAAGCAGGCTTTATTGGTGGTGCGAAAACCTTGTCTGTAGAAATGGCAAAGGTAAGCCGTAACACCATTATAGAAAAAGTTACTGCTTCGGGCGTGGTTCAGCCAGTAACAGAAATTATCATAAGCCCCGATGTTGCAGGGGAAATTATAGAATTGAATGTAGAAGAAGGAGACTTTGTCAATGAAGGCATGGTGCTGGTTAAAATCAGGCCTGATAACTTACAGTCAGCCTTAGATAGAGCTCAGGCCAACCTTAACCAACAATTGGCCAACCTAGCCTCTGCCAAGGCCAACAAGGCCCGCAGCGAGGCACAGCTCACTCAGGCAGAACTTGCTTTCAAAAGGGCAGAGCAATTGAGAAAAGAGAATGTGATTTCAGATGCCGATTTTGAAACGGCTCAGTCTAACTATCTCACGGCCAAGTATAACCTGGAGGCGGCAGAAGAAAGCGTGAAGGCAGCCGAATACATTATCAAATCGAGCCAAGCTACAGTTGATGAAGCTAAGGAAAACGTGAGACTCACTGTGGTTACGGCTCCTGCCAGTGGTACAATTTCTAAACTCAACGTAGAGAAGGGAGAGCGTGTGGTAGGTACTCAGCAAATGGCCGGTACAGAAATGATGCGTCTGGCAGACCTTAACCAAATGCAGGTTGAAGTAGATGTAAACGAGAATGACATTATTCGAGTGAGTGTGGGTGATACCTCAATTATTGATGTGGATTCTTACTCTCAGATGGATAAAAAGTTTAAGGGTATAGTCACTCAAATTGCAAACACGGCTAATCCAAAAGCTTCGGCCGATGCGGTTACAGAGTTCAAAGTAGAAATAAGAATTCTCAACGAGAGTTTTACCGACCTGCTATCGGAAATTAATGGTCCTTCACCTTTCCGTCCGGGTATGACAGCCAGTGTTGAGATTATCACTACAACCAAGCAGAATGTACTTTCAGTGCCCTTAGCGGCTGTAACTACCCGTAATCCAAACTTCAAAGGAGCTAACGGAGAAAATGATAATGAGACAACAGCTACACCGGCCTCTAACCGACTGGCCAGTGAAGACAACCTCAAAGAAGTTGTTTTTGTAAATGAAGGGGGAGTGGCTAAAATGGTAGAGGTAACAACCGGCATTAGCGACTTCGACAATATTGAGATACTATCCGGTTTAGATGAAGGTCAGGAGGTTATTTCAGGGCCATTCTTTGTAGTGTCTAAGCGATTGAAGGATGGGGATTTGGTAGAAAAAATGCAAGCCAAAAAGCCGGCTGCTGCTCCTGCAACGAACTAATTAATACAGACTCATAATTATCAATTAAGAAGCACTCCTAAAGGGGTGCTTTTTTGTTGAATACGGATAACCAAAAGTTTTGCAGATAAGGTTAGACCTGCGAAGTGAATGACCTTAGCGTTTTGTATAGCCTATGAAGCGGCAGCCCCATCACATTGTAATAGTCGCCCTCAATTTTATGTATACCAATCATGCCAATCCATTCCTGAATGCCATAGGCTCCTGCTTTATCGAAAGGCTTATAAAGGTCTATGTAATGGTCTATTTCAGCGGCTTCGAGAGCATCGAAGTAGACCAATGTACTTTCTGAAAATGAGGTGATTTTATTTTGGGTTTTGAGACATACGGCTGTGATTACCTGGTGACTATTGCCGGAAAGAGCCTGCAGCATGGTTTTGGCATCATCTCGGTTGGCCGGTTTAGCCAACGCCCTGCCATCGCATATCACAACCGTATCGGAAGTAATAACCAATTCTGAGGCTAGTAGGTCATCAAAAGCTTCGGCCTTCTTTCTGGCAATGAACTCTGCCATTTGGGTGGCTTCCAGATGAGTAGGGAATGTTTCGTCAACAGGCCTAACCCGAACTTCGAAGTCAAGCCCCAGGTTCTTTAGTAGCTCCTGCCTTCTGGGAGATTTACTCCCAAGGATTAAACGGTAGGGTAAATTCATCATCCTTTATAGATCCGAATAAATAGCCACAAATCACTTTTGGGTAAAAATATGTCGATTTTTGAGGTAATGTATAACCGGAATGACATACCTCCTTTACCGTGTCCATGCTTATTTCTTTGGTTATGATGGCAAACTGGGCTTCGTTGCGAATGGTTTTGCTCAGGCAGGTGGCGAAATTTCTTTCGAAAGAAATGTTTCTGGATTTTCGCTGGTCTTTGCCTTTTATACCAAGTGCTTTCTCTATGATGAAGTAGTGCATCACGGTAAGATCCAGCCGCTTTACAACCTCTGGAAAATTCCACTCCATTGCATCCAGTGCTTCAGGCTTCAGTCGTACTTTAAAGGTTTCATCTTTAAAAAGAAGACCAAAAGCCCATTGCTTACCCAGAATTATCTCCGTAATGTCATACGGGTTTTCTATAGGGCGAATGAAGAAATAAGGCTCCAGCTTCTTCATAAAGTCCTCTCGGCTAAAATCGTTAATGCCGTTTATGAGTCGGTGAGTCGGCAGAATGCGAAGATCATCAGCCTCGCCATTGGTGAGGTACATAAGGTGAAAATTAAAGCCTTCATGTCCTCCGGATCCTTGTTTTTCTACCATCTCCTGCCTGTACTGTATGGAGCTCTCCAGTCGGTGATGACCATCGGCAAGAATGATTTTCTCAGGGCCTAGTTTGTCGATGAACTTTTGAATAATGTTTCGATCGTGGATCACTGAAAGTACATCTTTTACCCCTTGGTAGTCTTCCGTTTCATAAATAGGGTTTAGCTGGCTTTCATCCATGTATTGCTCCAGCTCAAAGTCAGGATCGAAGTATAGACCGTGAGTAGGACTAACGTTCAGTTCTGTTGCTTTCAATACTTCTACACGATCGGCTACCGAGTGAGGGATGGTGTTTTCATGCCTTAAAATAACGGAGTCGGGTTTTCCCCAATCAGTGGCTTCTATGAAGCTAACGAACCCCTTTCTTACGTAATTTTTATCGCTTCCCGGTAGGGCAAAATGCTGGTAATACACATAAATTCCGGGAATTGGGTCTTGCTCAATTATTCCTTTCTCTTTCCACTGGGTAATGGTATGCCGTGCTTCTAGCGGGCTTTCCGAGTTCAATGGAACGCTCAGGTGTATGCTGTTGTAAGGTATAGCATATAGAGCGTCTCGCTGTTTTTCGGAAATCACATCGAACAGCGGAGAGGTTAGCTCATCTATAGTACGAGATAGCTCCTTGTTGTATCTCCATGCCCTAAAGGGTAGAATTTTCGCCATACTATTGCTTTGCTCTCAACTTCCATTTACTCAACTGTCCGCTCGCATCGGCACGGTTGGTAGCTTTTTTCTTTTCTTCAAGGGCATAGGCAGCCAGAGCAATGGCAATGGTTTCTTCCTCTTCATTATGAGCATCAAGATACCCCGGTTTAAAGTGATTTTGAACAAACTTTGTATCGAAGTCACCGCTGATAAAGGCATCGTGCTTCAGGGCAAAGGAGCAGAAGTCGAGCGTAGTGCTAATGCCTGTGATTTCGTATTCATTGATGGCTCTGAGCATTCTCATTCTGGCTTGTTCCCGGTTTTCACCCGTAGCCACAAGTTTGGCAATCATAGGGTCGTAATAGATCGGAATATCCATGCCTTCTTCAAAGCCATCATCTACACGGATTCCCGGCCCCTGGGGTATCTTATAGGTTTCAAGACGGCCGGTTTCGGGAAGAAAATTCTCTTTGGGATTTTCAGCATATACCCGTACTTCAATGGAGTGTCCTTTAATCTTCAAGTCTTCCTGGCTGAAGCTTAGCGGGTGTCCTTCGGCAATCCGTATTTGCTCTTTTACCAGATCAATGCCTGTTATTTCTTCGGTCACAGGATGCTCTACTTGTAAACGCGTATTCATTTCCAGAAAGAAGAAGTCGAGATTCTCATCTACGATAAACTCTACCGTTCCTGCACCGTAGTAGTCGCATGCTTTTGCCACACCAATGGCTGCTTCTCCCATAGCTTTTCTTAATTCGGGAGTTAACACGGATGAAGGGGCTTCTTCAATTACTTTTTGGTGTCTGCGTTGTATAGAGCATTCTCTTTCGAAAAGGTATACCAGGTTGCCATGCTGATCGCCCAGCACCTGAATTTCTATGTGCCGAGGTGAACCGATGTACTTTTCAATAAAGACAGATTTATCTCCGAAAGCCGATTCGGCTTCGCTCATGGCACGCTGCATTTGCTCCTGAATATCCTCAGGCCGTTCTACCACACGCATGCCTTTTCCTCCGCCTCCGGCACTGGCCTTAATGAGTACGGGGTATCCAATATCTTCAGCAATTTTTCGGGCTTCGGCCAAGTCTGTAACGGCATGGTTTACCCCCGGAATCATGGGCACGTTGTATGCTTTAACAGCATTTTTTGCGGCAAGTTTATCGCCCATTACTTCTATAGCGTGTGTAGAAGGGCCAATGAAAATAATGCCTTTTTCGGCCACCTTTTTGGCAAATGTGGCATTTTCAGAGAGGAAACCATAGCCGGGGTGAATAGCATCTACGTTTAATTCAAGGCAGATGTCTATGATTCTATCCATCTTAAGGTATGACTGATTGGATGGAGCCGGCCCAACGTTTACGGCTTCATCGGCATAGCGCACGTGTGGTGAATGAACGTCTGCATCGCTGTAAATGGCCACGGTTTTGATGCCCATTTCGCGGGCAGTTCTCATTACACGGATGGCAATCTCGCCTCGGTTGGCCACTAAGATCTTCTTAATTTTACTTTCTGACATAGGCTCAAATTCTCGCTTGCAATGCTAATTAATAATATTGGTTTTGAGAACCAATCAGTCTTTTATATGTGTCTCTATTTTTGATAAATGGTTATTATAGTATTACCTTTGCGTCTTCTTTGAATAAGTGAGAATCGACTATTAAAGCACTAAGGCGTTGGATTTATTTGAAAAATTATTGTCTAATCAAGGCCCACTAGGCAAGCATTCAGACGTATCAGAAGGGTATTTCATGTTCCCAAAACTAGAAGGAGAGATAGCTCCAAGAATGAAGTTCATGGGAAAAGAAGTATTGACCTGGAGTTTAAACAATTACCTGGGTTTAGGTAATCACCCCGAAGTAAGAGAGGTTGATGCTCAGGCAGCTGCCGACTGGGGAATGGCATACCCGATGGGAGCCAGAATGATGTCTGGTAATACCAGTTATCATGAGCAACTCGAGCAGGAATTGGCCGAGTTTGTAATGAAAGAGTCGGCTTACTTGCTTAACTATGGCTACCAAGGAGTTTTGTCTATTATAGATGCTCTGGTAGATCGTAAAGATGTAATAGTGTATGATGCAGAGTCTCATGCCTGTATCATCGATGGAGTGAGGCTTCATATGGGTAAACGTTTTGTTTTCCCTCATAACGATATTCAGAACCTTGCCAAGCAGTTGGAAAGGGCTACAAAAATTACCAAAGAAACCGGTGGAGGTATTTTGGTAATAACCGAAGGGGTTTTCGGAATGACCGGTAACCTGGGTAAGGTAAAGGAAATTGCCGAGCTGAAGAGTCAGTTTAATTTTAGGCTTTTGGTAGATGATGCACATGGCTTTGGAACTATGGGGGCTACCGGAGCCGGCTCAGGCGAACACTTGGGTTGTCAGGATGAAATAGACCTTTACTTCTCTACTTTTGCCAAGTCTATGGCGGCTATTGGTGCCTTTGTGGCTGGAGACAAGGAGATCATTAAGTTCCTTAAGTATAACATGAGATCTCAGATTTTTGCCAAGTCTTTACCAATGCCCTTTGTCATTGGCGGTCTTAAAAGGCTCTCTATGTTGCGCGATAATCCGGAGCATAAGAACAAGCTTTGGACGATTGTTAATGCTTTGCAAAGTGGCTTGAAAGAGAAAGGCTTTAGCATTGGTACAACAGAATCTCCGGTTACTCCTGTGGTATTGAACGGTACAGTAGGAGAGGCTGCAGCGCTGAGCAAAGACCTGAGAGAGAACTTCAATATTTTCTGTTCGGTGGTTATTTATCCGGTGGTACCTAAGGGTATGATCATACTTCGTCTTATACCTACGGCATCGCACTCTTTGGAGGATGTTGAGGAGACCATCGCAGCCTTTGAAGCAATTAAAGGAAAACTTACATCAGGGGAGTATAGAAAAGAAGAGTTGGCCCTCGCCTTTGGTGAGTAAAACTCAAAAAAAAGTGCCTCTATTGTTGTGAATAGAGTATTTTGCTTTATATTGCTCTGAATTAAACAATATTATCAACAACCTTAAAACACGATAAATATGAGTCAATTTGCCAAAGTAAAAGCATTAGTAGATTCACTTGAGGACGATTTCGCAAAATTCTATGACAAAGGTAACCAGGCTGCTGGTACTAGAGTTAGAAAAGGAATGCAAGAGCTTAAGAACCTAGCTCAGGAAATCAGAATCGATGTTCAAAACATCAAGAATAGCTAATACGGAAACCGTATTTATATAAAGAGGCCAATCAATTGCTTGATTGGCTTTTTTATTGTCTCAATTTTTGGTTTAGAGCAACGCGGCTATCCTCTGCTTAAGTTCTTCAGTAGCAGGGAGTAAGGGTAGTCTTACCTGATTGTTACATACCCCTTTTTGTCTCAATACCTCTTTTATCCCAACCGGATTACTCTCTACATACATTAGCGGGTTTATGGCTTCAAAGCTGTTAGAAATCTCCTTAGACTTTTTAAAATCGCCACTCAGTGCCAATCGGGCTATCTGACTGAATTCTATGGGAAACCCATTAGCCAAAACTGAGATAACTCCACAGCCGCCCATCTCCATAATTTCGGTGGTAATGAGGTCGTCTCCGGAAATAAGTAGAAAGTTTTCTGGCTTTTGGGTGGCTATACTTTGGCACTGATCGAGCTTGCCTGAGGCCTCTTTTATACCCAATATGTTAGGATGTTGGGCCAGAGCAAGCGTAGTTTCGGCCAGCATGTTTGACATTGTTCTGCCCGGAACATTATAAAGTATTACCGGAACCGGGCTTGCATCGGCCACTTTTCGGAAGTGAGCAATAATACCTGCCTGACTAGGCTTGTTGTAGTATGGACTCACTGAGAGTAGAGCGTCCACTCCATCGAAGTTGGTGTCGTTTATTTCATCGAGTACGGCCGCGGTATTGTTGCCGCCAATGCCGTATACTATGGGTAATTTCTTCGTGTTATTTTCGCGCACGAAGGCTAGAATTGCTTTTTTCTCGCTTTTAGTGAGTGTAGCTACCTCACCGGTTGTTCCCATAACAACGTAATAGTCAACTCCCTCGCTGGTGAAGTCGAGTACTCGCTTAAGACTATCATAATCTACCAGCCCTTCTTGAGTGAATGGCGTTATAAGCGCCACTCCTGTTCCATGTAATTTTTCCATTTACCTGATTGCCTTAATGTATTTAACCATTTGCTCTGCAAAATTAGCAGTCCCGGCACTTTTGTTGATACCAATCATCAATTCATAATAATTGGTGGCCGTTTCAGAGTGAAAACCAACCCTGCACTTGGCTTTTGTACGATTTAACAGCGTTTGAACAATTTCGTTCAATTCAAAATCGAGATGTAGCAGATAGTCGAAAGAAGTGTCTAAAAAGCTTTCGGTTTCCGGAGAATTAAGTTTGCCCCAACTACTAATCTGGTCGATTTTCAGAGTGGCACGGTTGAGAGATGGTACTTCCTTTTGGTTCACAAAACAAAGTACTTGAATGTGCTTATGCTTACCCAGTTCTTCAACCAGGTGGTTTATGCTTTCTTCTTTCTTTTCGCCTTCATAGGTATAGAGAACGCCAATGTTAGTGGCCTTTTCGTATGGTGGTATAGGCTCTTTGTACTCGCGTTTTCTGGGCTTATTGACAAGCCCCAGAATCTTCCTTCCTAGTATTGACATTTAGCTGTTGATGAGTTGAATGAATTCATCTTCTGAGATGATTTTAATGCCCAATTGAGTGGCCTTTTCCAATTTGGCAGGTCCCATGTTTTCTCCGGCCACAAGGTAGTCTAGCTTAGCGCTGATGGATGAGACTACTTTGCCGCCATTCCGTTTAATCTTTTCCTTCAATTCGTCTCGCGAAAACTGATGAAATACTCCACTGATTACGAAAGAAAGATCTGTCAGTTTTTGGCTTTCACTTACCTCTTCCGTTTCTTCTATCTGGAAGTGGAGTCCGGCTTGCTGAAGATCGGCAATTAGTTTCTGATTTTTTTCATGGCTGAAGAAATCTGTCACACTCTCGGCAATGCGTTCTCCAATTTCGGGCACGGCAACCAATTCTTCCAAGGAGGCATTCATCAGGTTGTCGATAGTTTTGAAGTGGCGGGCTAGTTTCTCTGCCACGGTTTGGCCAACGTAGCGGATACCCAGGGCAAACAGAACTCGTTCAAAGGGTACTTTCTTCGATTCTTCAATGGCTTTTATGATATTGGAAGCTGATTTTTCCCTTAGGCTTCGGGCACTGTATTCACCTTTCTTCTCTGAGAAAATACGAAACTCCAGGCCGTTCAGGTCATCGAAAGTGAGCTGGTATAGGCCGGCATAGTCATGAATTAACTCTTTGTCCAGAAGGCCTCTGAGTGTTTCTGAGCCAAGACTGTCTATATCCATGGCTTTCCGTTGAATAAAATGCTCAATTCTTCCCAGTATTTGAGGAGGGCATCCTTCTGTATTGGGGCAGTAATGGTTTGCTTCTCCTTCTTTCCGTATAAGTTCGGTCTGGCATTCCGGGCAATGGCTTATGTAGCTTACCGGTTGACTGTTTACCGGCCGGGCCAGCGGGTCTACACCGGTGATTTTAGGGATGATTTCTCCACCTTTTTCTACGAATACTGTGTCGCCCAGGCGGAGATCCAGGCGTTTGATCTCGTTGGCATTGTGCAGCGATGCTCTTTTAACGGTAGTTCCGGCCAAGAGCACGGGTTTTAAATTGGCTACGGGAGTAACGGCTCCTGTGCGGCCCACCTGGTAAGATATACTTTCTAAAACGGTTGAGGCACTTTCGGCTTTGTACTTGTAGGCAATGGCCCACCGGGGGCTTTTGGCTGTGAACCCAAGTTCGTTTTGATGGTGGAGACTATCTACTTTTATCACTACTCCATCGGTTTCTGATGGGAGTTCGTGTCTTTTGATTTCCCAATAGGCTATATAGTCGAGTACTTCTTCTATAGATTGGCAACGTTTGTAGGTCTGTGAAACATTAAAGCCCCATTTTTCCAGCAGGGCAATAGACTCAGAATGAGTATTTACCTCAACGGATTTGCCAAGAAGGGAGTAGAGGTAACAGTCGAGTTTTCGGTAAGCAACTACCGAAGAGTCTTGCATTTTTAGCGTACCCGAAGCTGCGTTTCTGGGGTTGGCCAGAGGCTCTTCTCCGGCATCAATCCGTTCAGCGTTGATCCGGGCGAACTGCTCTTTTGGAAAATAGACTTCTCCTCTAACCTCAAAACTATCAGGAGTTTGTGTGCCAATACGCAAGGGTATACTTCGTATGGTTTTAGCATTGGCGGTAATGTCGTCTCCTTGTGTGCCATCGCCACGGGTTACTGCGCGCTTCAATATTCCTTTTTCGTAGGTTAGGCTCAGAGCCACTCCATCGAACTTTAGTTCGCAGAAGTATGCATACTCATTAGTTCCCAGTCCTTTTTTTACCCGATTATCCCAGTCTATGAGTTCTTCTTTAGAATATGTGTTGCCCAAAGAAAGCATGGGATATTTATGAACAACCGTTTCGAAGTTTTTGGTTATGGTTCCTCCTACACGTTGGCTGGGGGAGTCTTCGAACTTGAACTGAGGAAACTTGTTTTCAAGGGCAATAAGTTGCTCCAATAATTGATCGAACTCAAAGTCTGAAATTTCAGGTTGGTCTTTCTGATAATAGAGTTCGTTATGGTAATTGATTTGCTCTGTGAGCTTTTTAATTTCGGAGAGGGCTTGTTGCTCGGTCATGGGAGTTAATTGAGTTTTTCAAGCGATGATTGTATTTCTGCTTCTGTGTTTTCCAACTTGGCTTTGCAGTCGTTGATTAGCTTTGTAGCCTCTTTAACCAGGCTCGACAGTTCGTCAATGTCGGGGTTTTGGTTTTCAATTCTCTCCACAATTTCATTGATTCGCTGGAGAGCTTCTTTATAGGTTGTTTTACTGCTCATTTTCTATGTTTGTCACCTTGCTTTCAATTTGTGTGTGTTGATTTTTGGTGATCAGCACGTCTCCCACTGCAATCGGCTGTTGGTTGATTGACCTTCCATTTTTCAGGGTAATGGAGTATCCGCGCTTAAAGATTGTTTCCGGGTCTATAAGCTTAATTTTATCCTCCAGACCCGTCAACAGAGAACGGCTTTTTTCTACCTGCGCTCTGCTGGCGAATTTAAGCATATGTTGTTTATCTGACAGAAGCTGTTGGGCTTGTTTTAGATAATTGAGGCCTGATCTTTCAAGCCGATGCCCCATTTGAACCAACTGTTGCCTAGCCATATTAAACTTATCTCTCACCCCTCTTTCTACACGTGTATTGAGATCGTAGAGTTGGTTATAGAACCGGTCCATGCCTGAAATAATAAATTCGGCTACGGCTGTTGGCGTTTTCAATGCTGTGTTGGCCACAAGGTCGGCTACTGTCTGGTCACGTTCATGACCAATGCCCGTAAGAACCGGCAGTGGAGCCGAGGCAATGAGTTTGGCCAGGTTGTAGCCATCAAAACTGTCCAGATCGGTTTGGGCACCACCCCCTCTGATTATGGCGATGAGGTCGTACTTTTCTTGGCGCTGTCGTATGTTTTCCAACGCTTTGGCAATTGAGTTTTCGGTTTCTGTTCCTTGCATGGTGGCGTTAAAGCTTTCAATCAGAAAATCGTAACCTTGCGAGTTGTTTTCTAGCTGATCGATGAAGTCGCCATATCCTGCTGCGGTGAGTGAGCTAATGACGGCTATCCGCTGAGGTACCAGAGGTAGGGGCAGCGACTTATTGAGGTTTAAAAAACCTTCTTCTTTGAGCTTGCGAATGGTTTCCTCTCTCTGCCGCGACCTTTCTCCAATAGTGAAGTTGGGGTCTATATCGTTAACGGTCAGGCTGAGCCCATATACTTCATGAAAATTGATACTCACATTGAATAGTACTTTGATGTCCGGCTTGAGGGTAGAACCTGTGGCTTGCTCGAATTGCTGGCTGAGTGTGCGGTAGGTATAGGCCCAGATGTTAGCTCTTATTTTGGCCTGAATGAAGTTATTCTCCTTTTCTACCAACTCCATATAGCAGTGGCCCTTCTGGTTGTTCCGAAGCTCACTTATTTCTGCAATGACCCAATAGGAACCAGCCAGGTTGTTTTCCAGCTGGCTTTTGATCAGGTGATTGAGTTGAAAAAGGGAGAGATGCGCCATGTTGCAAATTACGGCAAAGCCGGCAGGCTACAAACGAAAAAGAAAACATATACCTGAACTGTCTGGCGCGTTAGAGGCCGGTGGCTATGTGTTTAAAAAAGAACCGACTCTGCTGCTTTATGGGCAACAGAGCCGGTCGGGTTTTGTTATTACGAAGTTTTGCCTTCTAGTGATTTTGCTGGGGAAAATGTCTGTTTCCTCCATTATCCCTATTAGGCCTGTCTTTATCGTCACTTATGCGCTTCATTAAAGACCGCCTGAAATCAGAATCTATTCGAATAACCATCCATATCTGATTTTTATCGAGTACTTCGTTAAAACGGGTAAGGTATTTCTTTTCCAGATCGAGTTCTGCCTGTTTTTGCTCCAGATATACCTCAAGCATTTTATCGGCATTTTCATCGGTCATGTTTTTCCATCCGTTAGCCCCCACAAGGTTTCTTTTTTGCTCGTTGTATTTTTTACTCAAAGCGTCTTTTTCCTTTTCATATTCGTTGAAAATGGGCCAGAATTTTTGTGCGGTTTCGCTGGTAAGTTGCAGCCTGTTCGACAAAAAGGCTATGCGGGCTGCTTTTAATTTTTCCCAGTCGTCAGAGCTTCTGCCATTGCGATCTTGTGCTACGACAAGGTTGCAGGCAATTGCCAACAAAAGTATATATGCGAATCTCATGATCTTAGTAGTCAAAATATTCAAAATGGTAATCCAGTTCTGCATTGGTAGTTAGCAGGTCAGCAAAACTATTAAGTTCTTCGGCAATTATTTCGTCCAGTATCAGATCGAACGAGTCTACATCGCTGAAAATATCGTTTTGAAAGGCCTGTTGTGCATTGAGGTAATCAATTATTGTATCGTCAGAGACCAGCTCCAGGCCTGATTCATTGTTTTCGGGCAGTGCTTTAGGCGAAAGAAAGTAAAAGCTTGCGATAAGCACTAAGCTTGCCGCTACGGCCAGCCAGCGCATTGGACTTTGCTTATAAAGCGGAACTACTTTACGTTCCCGGCCCACAGTTTTGGCCATTATTTCTTCCGTTAACTCTTCGAAGTAGTTTTGAGGAACCTCGAATGGAAGCGTCTTCAGCTTTTCGTTTTTGTAAAGCGTGCTGTCTTCTCTTTCTGCGGCTTCAAGTATGTCTTTATTTAGCCGATCGAAATAACCCTCCGGTACCTCGAAAATATTCTTGGCCAGTTCGGGTTGGTCTTCAAGCTTAATATGTCGGCCTTTTTTGTTCATGGTACTTTGATTTTCAAATGGTTAGAAGGTTTAATCTGCGTTCAGTTCTTCCTCTACTTTTTTAACAGCCAGGTGAAAGCTGGCTTTTAAGGCACCCACGCTGGTACCGGTTATTTCTGCTATTTCTTCGTACTTCAGGTCATCGAAGTATTTCATGTTAAACACCAGTCGCTGCTTTTCGGGCAGTTTTAATACGGCTTTTTGGAGTTTCATCTGAATCTCATCTCCGTTAATCAATTGACCGTGTGTCAGGTGGTTAGAAAGTTCTTTGTGAACATCGTCTATAGAGAGTGCAGTTCTTCGTTTAATTCGTTTGAGCTGATTCAGTGCTTCGTTGGTAGCTATTCGGTATATCCAGGTAAATAGCTGAGAGTTTTCCTTGAACTCATCGAGGTGTTTGTACACTTTAATGAAAACCTCCTGAGTCACATCGTCTGCATCGTCATGTGTAATAACAATCTTACGAACATGCCAGTACACCCGCTCCTGATAAGCCGAAACTAACTTCCGAAAGGCCCTTTCTCTTGTGGAGGGTTGCTTAAATTCGGTGAGTATTTCCTGTTCGTGCAAATGGTGAAGTTTTGGAGTTAGATGATACTGCGATTGAATGGTTTAATATAGCTGTACTAATTTACATTATGCTGCTGAATTTGAGGGGTTTTCTTACATTTGATAATGTGTACCTGCAGGTTTAGGACGTAAATTTTTTAATGTGTGTAATATTACGTTCAATGTACAAAACAAACCTGTGGTGTAATGTGTATTTACTGACGTGGAAGAATTAGTACAATGTGTTAATTTTAGGCGTCATCCAACCAAAGACCCATGGGAATCGCGGAAGATATAAAACAGGGCAAGGACTTTAAGAGTTCTTACGAAAAATTGATAGTTAACATTCTTTACACCAACGGCTGGTTGTTAGACAAGCAGAACAAGCTGTTAAAGACCTTTGGTATCACCTCTCCGCAATACAATGTAATGCGCATACTAAGAGGCCAGTATCCTAAACCATGTACGGTAAATACTATTATAGAGCGTATGCTGGATCGTATGTCGAATGCTTCCAGAATTGTAGACAGGCTGGAAACAAAACGGTTGGTTGAGCGCACTATTTGTGAGTCGGATCGAAGGGCAAAAGATGTGCTCATTACAGCTAAGGGGCTCAAAGTGCTGGAACAGGTCGATGAGGCGCTCGCATGCTGGATGAAAGGCTTCGAAGGTATTGATATTCAGTCGATAGAGGGAGCCAGCGAGGTGTTGGATGCTATGCGGGCCTCTATCGAGTAACTCCATATTTTTTCAGCAAGGGCAGTACTTTATCCATCGGTAGTGCTTCAATGGTTCGGCCGTTGCCTTCCATGCGTTTAGCCGCTATTAGCGAATTAATTATGGCTTCTTCAGTGGCTTCAATGGTGGCCATAAATAATGGCGATATGTTGTCATTTCTCAATACATCGCCCGTGTCGGTTGTATGAGCGGTTTGGTATGCAATTCTCATGTTTTCGGCTGTAGAGGCAGCTACTACATAGTCTCCACTACCGTTGGAGGCGATTCCCCCGGTTTTGGCCAATCCCAACATGGCTCTTTTGGCCAGCCTTTCCAGTTGTCTGGCATCCAGGGGAGCGTCAGTCAAAACTACAATCATGCATGAACCATCACTTTTCTCAATAGCACTCCTGAACGGGTACCGGTTAAGTTCTTGTCCTATGGGAGCTCCGGCAATGGTTAGGTTGCCGCCAAAGTTCGATTGTACCAGAACGCCCACCGTATAACCTCCCAATGTTTCCGGAATCCTTCTGGATGAGGTGCCAATACCTCCCTTAAACCCAAAGGCTATGGTGCCTGTTCCGGCTCCAACATTACCTTCGGTTACCGGGCCGGATTGTGCTCCCTGAATGGCTTTTATTACATGGTTTTCAGTAATGTGCATACCTCGAATATCGTTAAGGCCGCCATCGTTAGTTTCACCCACTACCGCGTTTACCGATCGTACATTTTCGTTGCCGGGTAGGTCAAGCGTATATTTGACAGTACCCTGTATGCCCATAGGTACGCTCAAGGTGTTGGTAAGAATAATAGGCGTTTCCAGGTTGCCTAACTCCTGCACCTGGCTGATTCCCGCGAGTTTGCCAAAGCCATTGCCAATATAAATGGCGGCCGGTACTTTTTCTTGAAATATGTTTCCCGCATGGGGAAGAATGGCGGTTACTCCGGTTCTTACAGTTTCGCCTTCAATGAGAGTGGTGTGACCAACTTTTACCCCGGGTACATCCGTAATGGCATTCCATTTTCCGGTGGGTAGGACACCAATAGTAATGTTGTAATCTCTAGCTCGTTGGCCTATGGCTAGGTGAGTAGAGAGGAACAGAAGTATCAGAAACATCCCTTGCCTTTTCATCTCATCAAAATAGAGATTATCTGTCAAATTCGGAGCTACAGATGGTATAAGTGGGCTCTTTTAGGAAGTTTCACTATATTCCGAGTGCTACTTTAATTAAAAGCTATGAATCACAAGGCCATCAAGCTTTCGTTGTACATCAACTATTTTGTTTTTGCCATTCTGCTCAATTCTGTGGGGATCGTTATTCTTAAGTCGCAAAAAGTTTTTGGGGTAGATGAGGTAGAAGCAAGCACTTTGGAGGGGTTTAAAGACATTTCCATAATGGTAACTTCTTTTCTTATCGCTTCTTTTCTACCAAGAATAGGATATAAAAAAGGAATGCTGACTGCCCTTGGGGTGGTGACCATAGCCTGCCTGGTAATGTATTTCGGTAATTCTTTTTTAACTACTAAGCTCCACTTCCTGATGGTGGGTATAAGCTTCGGTGTTATTAAAGTGGCTGTATACTCGGTAATTGGCCTGGTAACCAATAGCCAGAAGGAGCATAATAGTTTTATGAGCAATATAGAAGGGGTGTTTATGTTTGGAATTGCTCTGGCCTATTTTCTTTTCCCCGCATTTAATGTGCCTGACCAACCCAATGCATGGCTCAATGTATATTGGGTTTTGGCTGGACTTACTTCTGTGGCTTTTGTGCTGCTCTGGAAGGCACGGTTTGAGCACTCGTATGAAGCTCCCGGCAATAGCCTTTCGGCCGATTTTATGGAAATGATTTCTCTGATAGCCAAGGGTTTGGTACTGGTGTTTGTTGGAGCCGCATTTTTATTTGTGATGGTGGAGCAGGGAATAATGACCTGGCTGCCGACTTTTAACGAGAAGGTTATGCAGTTGCCTGAAAACGTGGCGATAATGATGGCGAGCATTTTGGCCATTTCGCTGGGTATTGGACGCTTGCTAGCGGGGCAGTTGTCGCGATTATTTTCATGGCATGTAGTTTTGGTAGTGAGCATATTAGGGGCAATGGCTATGGTGCTATTTGTGTTGCCTGAAGCTGTAAATGCCAATATAGATGGAGTGGAAACATTGGCGGATGTGCCCCTGATTGGCTACGCCTTTCCCTTGGTTGGCTTGTTTATAGCTCCCATATATCCATTGCTCAATTCGGCAGTACTTAGTGCATTACCTAAAAAGCTGCATAGTCCCATGTCAGGGCTCATTATTATTTTTTCAGCCTTGGGAGGTACCATAGGCTCTCGAATTGTAGGCTATCTTTTTAAAACACTGGGAGCCGAAAAAGCCTTTACCTATACGCTAATCCCTATGGCTGTTTTGCTTACCGCTCTGTTTATGCTTAAACGACTTACGGCAAGGGAGTTGGCTAACAAGAAATCTTAAACCTTTTGAAGAACCAATTGTCGAACCATTAATTTTTTAAACCTATAACAAACTATGAAAAACCAACTCAAAGCTATTTTTGGTCTCTCTGCATTGTTTTTTTTGACAAGTGCTTTTGTGGTAGCACCAAGCTCCAATGAAAGCAGGGATGCACAGGAGCAGGATGCTAAAATTGAACTTCCCGAAAATGTAAAAGCCATTGTAGAGAAGAAGTGTATGAACTGTCATAAACCCGATGCTCGTAATGAAAAGGCAAAAGAGAAGCTGCAATGGGTTAAGGTACCTCAAATGAATAAAGAGGAGCAAGAGCATTTTGTAGCTGAAATGTTCGAGGTTTTGGAAGATGGTAAAATGCCTCCTGAAAGAATGGTAGAGCGTTTTCCTGAAATGAAATTGACCGAAGAAGAAACCAAAACCTTGTTGGCCTGGGTAGAGAAAGAAGAAAAGCGTCTGAAGGGCAAATAGCCTATCAGTTTTTGGCCTTTGGCAAAGCCGGGCTAGAGAAGGAGCCTCTCAAAATTCCGGATTTTACTTACTCTTGAAGAGGAAAGCAGGAGTTTTGAGAAGCTCTTTTTTTATGGTTAACAAACCCGATCCGTGTGGTTATGAAAAACCTATTAGATTTCTTTAATCAGATCGATAAAGCCTGAGTTTTGCCCCTTAGGCCTTACCACCATCATAGGAATATCATTGTTGTACTGAATTAGTTGTTCAGCGCGACTTCCAATAAAGAGGGCAGTAGTAGATGTTCTTCCTTTTACGCCAATAAAAATAGCGCTCGGATTGTTTTCATGGGCAAAGTCTATGATATCCGTCACCGGATTGTCGTTGGTGTCTAATGAATAAACCACCTCAAGGTCTACCCCCTCATGGTCTATTTCTGACATGAATTTTTTGTAATCCTTTTCCGCATTGGCACGCATCACTTCGGCAAATTCCTCGTAGGTTTTGCCTGAGTAATGATAGCCCCCCGGCACTGTATATACGTTCTGACATACAATCTTTACTCCCGGATACTTACGGGCAACTTTAATGGCTTCTTCCATGGCAATTTTAGAGTGCTTGGAGAAGTCGCACGGAACATGCAACATGTTCACTGTAGGTTTTGCCTCTTCCGGAATGATGAATAGGTTACAGGCTGCTCTTCTGGCCAGACGGTTGGAAAGAACACCTCCTCCAATGAAGTTCTTGTGTCTCCCCATCATAATGAGATCTATGTTGTGTTTGTCTACAAACTTAAGAATGGCCTTAGACGGAGCTCCTTCTTTAATGTGATAGCTTGAGATATCTTGCAGATTTTTAGGGAGCGTATTTTTTACCAGTGTACTGATTTTACTTTTACGCTCTTCAATGGCCTTATCCTTAATTTCAGGGAAGTCTCGTAGTACCTCTTCCGGTATTTTTATCTCACTAATGCTGTTAAAGAAGTGAATCTCTTTGGTTTCATTGGTGGTGGCAATTACTTCCAAAAACCTCAGTAGTGTGCGGTCTGCATCTGAGGTATCCATCAAAACCATTATTTTTTCTCGTGAAGGCATAGACTAAGAATTCGGTGCAAAATTAATATTTGGTGAATATGCAAGGCGAATAAATATAGAAATAATATTCTTGGTTTTCTTCACTGGCCCTTGCCTCATAATTGATTGATAAGGTCTGCCAAAAGCTCTATTTGCTCTTTAGAATGTGTTGGAAATGATGCAATGCGGATTTGTTTTCCTTTGTATTGGCCATAGCCATTGCCGATAACCAAACCTTTGGCTTTTAGGGCATCAATAATCACGCTAGAGCTTCCTAAAGTATTGGCTACAGCCACCGTTTGAGACCTCAGGTGTTTTTCGCTGACAAACGGAGTAAGCTCAGGGTGTTGCTCCAGGGTATGGTACAATAAGGCCGACTTGTAGCGCGCTTCGTGCCTGATGGTATCAATGCCTTTTTCTAACATATCTCCGGCAACTCGGCCTAAAAGGTATATACCCAATACATTGGCTGTATAAGTGGTTTGCCCTTTTTCCGCATTCTTCACCAGATTTGGGAGTGCCATGTAACTGCCTATGCTCTGACCACTTTGTAGCTTACTTTTGGCAGCCTCTATTGCCCTGGGGCTCACAATCCATACGCCCAGACCTGCAGGCAACCCAAAGCATTTTTGTACAGAAAAATAGACGCTGTCCACCATGGAGAAATTCAGATCCGTTACGGGGAGGGCCGAAACACCATCGACAGCTATAAGGGCTTCTTTATGCTTTTGACGAATGGTATAAATACTTTCCGTAGGGAAGGCCACCCCGGTGGAGGTCTCATTGAGGGCCATAGTAATCAGTTCAGTATCTGAAGGAATAAGGTTCGGATTGGTATCCGGCAATTGGCCAAACGGGGCTTCGGCCTTTTCCGGACTCAGTTTCCAGTCGCTAGCAAAATCATAAAAGCGATTGGAAAAGGCACCATAGCAATAGTGAAAAGACTTTTGGGTGACGAAGTTTTGGAGCTGACGCTCCCAAATTTCTGTAGCCGAACTGAGGAAAAGCACACGGTAGTCGGCCGGAATATTCATGAGGGCTTTAAGGTTTTCTTCGGTTTGCCGGTAGTAGGCTTCGGCCTGAGCGCTGCGGTGATTGATTTCCATAACCTGCTCTTTAAGAGCGGCTTTTAGGTGTTCTTCTACCGTGAAATATAGAGCGGACGGGCCGGGGGTAAAGAATATTTTTTTAGGCATTGTTTTCTGCGGCTTTTAGTTCCTCAACATGTTGATGATAGTGTTTTCTTACAAAGAGAAAATAGAACACCAACGGGAACAAAAGTATCACTCCACAGATAAAAAACATCATGCCTATTCCACAATATTCGGCTACATAGCCAAGAGCAATTGAGCCAGCTCCAATGCCCAGGTCTACGGCTGAAAAGAAGGTAGCATTGGCGGCTCCTCTGCGCTCCATAGGAACCATATTGAGCGCCATGGTTTGCACCGTAGGCATTATGATGCCATTGCCAAAGCCAACTAATACACCCACAGCCATCAGTGGCCAAAAGCTATCGATATAACGCAACCAAATGAGCCCTGCTACAGTCACTAGCAGGCCTGTAGCTACCAAAGCAGAAGGGCCTCTTCGGTCCATAATTTTGCCAACAATAAGCCTTACAATCGCCACGCCTATGGCCATAAAAATAAAGAACAGAGCCCCTTGATTAATTTGCAGTTCATCGCTGTATATGCGTATAAATGAAATAATAGCCGCAAAAGGGAAAGCCCCTGTAAACATGACTACTGCAATGCGATTTACTCGCTTGTCGAACATTTTGGAGAGCTGAATTTTCGTTTCTCCGGTCTTGATTTTTGGCACTTTTACTACCAGAGCCAATACCAAAGCGGCCAGGGCTACAATGGCAGAAATGCTAAAAAGGTTGACGAAGTTGTTTTGGCCCATAATCTGGTCGCCTCCGTAGGGAGCTAAGGCAATGGCGAAGGTCATAGCCAGGCCAAAGTATCCAATGCCTTCTCCGCGCCTCGACTCAGGTATAAGGTCGGCTGCAATGGTGCTCCCCCCTGTGGTAATAGTTCCCCAGGCGATGCCATGAAACACCCGAATGATGAGTAGAATGAAAAAGGTCGAAGCCAGATGATAGGCGGCCGTAAGAATAGTAAAAAACAACAAAGCCCAAAGGTAAACCGATCTGCGGCCGTAGGCATCGAGTACATAGCCACAAAATGGCCTTACCAACAAGGCGGCCAGTGCATAAACGCCAATTATATAGCCCACCTGATTTTTGTTAGCATCGAGTGCGTTTACGGCATAAATGGGTAGGGTAGGGAGTAAAAAGTAAAAGGCCGAGGCCATTAAGAAATACGAAACAAAATGCAGGATGAAGTCCCGCGAGAGAATGTTGTCTTTATTTGGTGCCAATAGTCGAGTCGTGTCTAAACCTGCAAGCTACTAAAAAGTGGCTGGAAAACGTAAGATGGTGTACTTTATGAATGTCTGGCTGAAATAAGGTGCTTTTCTTTTTTCTTGAAACCAAAGGCTTCATAAGTTTGTATTATTAACAGGGAAAAAAGAAATACCCATTTGAGCTTAGACCAGTTTTCGAACTTTACAATTCTAACTCAAATACCGGGTGAATCCCTCTCAAAACAAGGCCTCATCCCGATTTTTCGGGACCTCGTACTTAGTGCAGGATAACAGTGGACTGTTGCGAGTTTAAAGGATAGCCCAAATCTTGTCTTTAATAGAGGTTCGAAAAGACCTCTGAGTTCTTATGGGTAAAATAAAAAGCCGCTTCAAAAGCGGCTTTTTATTTTAGGTGTTTCTGGTTAGAATTTCGTGCATAGCCGACACAAGCTCTTCTGCATTGGTCTTGTTAAAGCACATAGGAGGTTTCGATTTAATGACATTGTCGTGTGGACCATCTGTACTTACCAGAATGTGCCTGTTTCTCAATTCGTTCTTAATAACGGAGGCCAGTTGAGTGTGAGGTGTCAGGTCATCATCGGCAATAATCTCTAAGCCCAGAAACAGTCCTGAACCCCTAATGTCACCAATTTGAGGAAACTGTTTTGCCAGGGTAGTAAATAGATCCTTTTTATAATTGCCAACCTCTAAGGCATTTTTCTGTAAGCCTTCCTCTTCAATGGTTTCGAGTACGGCCAATCCTATTTCGCATGAAACGGGGTTTCCTCCAAAGGATGAGAAAAATTCCATGCCGTTATCGAAAGCATCGGCTATGGCCTGAGTACAAACCACGGCTGCCATGGGGTGGCCGTTGCCAATAGGCTTGCCCAGTACCACAATGTCCGGAGAAACCTCATGCATTTGGAAGCCCCAATAGTGGCTGCCCATGCGGCCAAAACCGGTTTGAACTTCATCGCTTATGTATAGGCTTCCACTGTTTCGTAGATGAGGGACGAGCTTTCTCAGAAAGCCATTGGCCAAAGGCACCTGGCCTCCGCAACCCACAATAGGTTCGGCAATGAAAGCCGCCAGAGGTTTACCCTGGCTCAAATGGTTAATATAGTCTTGTGCATAAGCTTCTCCAGCGCTTGCTCCTCTGTAACGTCCCCTGTAGGAGTTGGGGAGTTCGGCTTCGACAATATTTTCTGCACGCCCGGTTCCTCCTTTTCCCATGTATTTGTAGGGGCTTATTTGAATGCCAGTGCGGGTGTTGCCATGATAGCCGTGTTGTACTACCCCAATGTTCGTTCGGGAGGTGAAGTTTTGGGCCAGCCGAATGGCAAGGTCACTGGCTGCGCTTCCGGAGTTTACAAAAAATACACGGTTGAGGTGGTCCGGAAATTTGCTTAAGAGCTTTTCTGCATATTGGGGGAGTGCATCGTACAAGTACCGGGTGTTTGTATTGAGTTTTGCGATTTGACGTTGCGCAGCTTCTACAACTTTTGGGTGTTGGTGGCCTACATGCGGTATATTGTTATAGGCATCTAAAAACCGGTTTCCATGCCTATCGAACATGTATTGAAATATGGCCGACTCCATATGAATAGGTGTATTGTAACTAATGGAGAGTCCCTTGCTAATGAATTTATGACGATTGTTTATCTGGTTTTCAAGGGGAGGGGGGCTTTTCGGAGGATACGAACAGGCCTCGCGAAAAGTGTTTTCGGCAAGGACAGGTCCAATGGTTATCCATTTCTCTAAAAGCTTCCAGGCTCCTTCTTCACTAATTTGAATGTAAGTATTATGCGGCTGTGCTTTGGCCTGTTCGGCCGACTTACACACACTGGTAACCAATCGACCGGCTATTAGATAATATAGTAGGTTTAATTCTTCTTCTTGCAGTGGCATCACACTGTGATAGCCCTTAACCAGATATGAAGCCCACTTTAGGGGCTCTTCCTTATTCATGAGAGCATAGGTGCAGGCAATGGCTACTTCGTTGATAAGGGCTGAGTAGGAGGCATCACCAAAATCGATGATTCCAAATGCCGAATCGTGGACCAATACATTCCAGTCGTTGGCGTCATTGTAAATAATACTGTGCCTGAGATGGGGGAGTTTGTGGGCAACGTGTTGGCGCCACTCAATAATGTAATGGTCAACCAGCTTCTTTTTAGAGGGAGAGGTAATGTATTGTGCGAGAGGGGTTGCCAACTCAAAATTATCGAGGTTCCAAACGAGTCTGCGACTAGCTATGGCACTATTTTCAAAATTAATGAGTCGTTGGTCCATATGGCCCAGGAACTGCCCAAAGCTTTCAAACAGCTGAGGAGTATGTGTGGTTTCCGCCAAAAATGTTCCCTCAATATAGCTCATGAGTTGAAGGAGGCATTCTTTTCCGTTGAGCGAAACGGTGCTTAAAAGCTCATTGTTTTTGTTGGGGATGGTGGTTGAAATTTGTCGGCTATTCAAATGGTCTAGCTGACGAACGAGCGCAATTTCACCCAGCACCTCTTCCTTAACTCTCGGGGTGTTGGGATATACTTTTAACACGTAGTTGGCCTCGTGGCCAATAACTTTATAATTGTGGCTTATGTAGCCTTCCAGTTCTTCAATGGTTTTGACCTGAATCTGGTAATGAGTGAGGAGTAGCTCTTCCATATGTGTGCACTAAAGCTCGGAAACAAGGCCTAAATACCCAAGCCAAAGTGCGCATCAAAAGCCAGAGGGGCATAAAAAACCCGCTACTCACAGTTTTCCATGAATAGCGGGAATGTTTTTACGTTTTTGGAGGCCGATTAGTCTGCCTTGTAAACAATTTCTCCTCCCACCACAGTCATGCTTACTTTGGTTTTGAGAATCTCTTGCTCAGGAATGGTCATAATGTTTTTGTTGAAGATGGTAAAGTCTGCTGCTTTTCCAACTTCAATAGAGCCTTTGAAGTCTTCTTCGAACTCTGCATAGGCACCATCTAAAGTGTATGATTTAAGAGCCTGCGCCCGGGTCATAGCCTGGTCGGCTTCAAAGCCTTCTTCAGGAAAACCTTCGAGAGTTTTTCTTGAAATGGAAGCATAAAATGACGGTAGCGGATCCAGAGGCTCTACGGGAGCATCAGTACCATTACAAACTACAGCACCGCTTTGCATTAGTTTTTGCCATACATAGGCGCCTTCAACAATGCGTTCTTCACCGAGCCTGTCAATGGCCCAAGGCCTGTCTGAACTCATATGAATGGCCTGCATGGCGGCTACAATATTCATTTCTCCAAAGCGGGTAATGTCTTCTTCACTAAGGTGTTGGGCATGCTCTATTCTAAAGCGCTGAGCTCTTCGGTCAATGTTGGGGTATTTATTGAATGCTGCCTCGTAGCGATCGAGTATTTCTCTATTGGCACGGTCGCCAATGGCGTGAGAGCATACTTGAAAGCCGGAAGCAAGAGCTTTTTCAGATACTTCGGTTACGGTTTCCATGGGGAGGGTTTCATGGCCGTAGTGGCCGGGTCTGTCGGTATACTCTTCGAGCAACCATGCTCCTCTAGGGCCAAGGGCACCATCGCAATTCAGTTTAATGGACCTCACGGTGTGCAAATGATCGGGGTCTATCATCGGGCCTTTTTTGTACCACTCTTCCAGGAGTTGTGGCGATCGGCCTGTGAGCATGGTATACATTCTTACTTTGAGCTTGCCCTGATCTTTGAATCGCTGCAATCGGTCTATGAAATCCTGGCCGGAGCCGGCATCGTGAAAACTGGTAATTCCGAGTCTCAGGCATTCATCGATAGCCATTTGGAGCGCTTGTTCGGCTCTTTCTTCTGTTTCTGCCGGAACGAGTTTGCCTACTATAGAAGCTGCCCGTTCGGTAAATACTCCGGTAGGGTTGCCTAGTTCATCTTTAATAATTTCTCCTCCCTCTACTTCTCCCTGCAGGCTCTCAATGCTCAGGTTATTCACGCCCGCCAGTTCCATGGCTTTGGCATTGGCGAAGGCAGCATGGCCGCTGGCATGTCTCAGCCACACCGGATTGTTAGGGCTTACTTCTGAAAGTTTATCATGAGTCTGGAAGCCTTTAACCATGTGGTCGGGCTTCTCTATCCACTTATCTTGGTGCCAACCTCTTCCGGTAATCCAATCACCGGGTTGAGCTTTTTCAACCGCCTCAGCTACTTTTTCAACCAATTCGTCATAGGTTTTTACATACATCAGGTCCAGTTCCAGTTTGTTGTAGCCTACGCCCATCATGTGGGCATGCGACTCTATAAAACCGGGTGTCATGGTTTGTCCCTGCAGGTCTACCATTTCCGTGTCATCACCCTGTAGTTTCATTATTTCAGCTTTAGAGCCGGTGGCCATTATCATGCCGTTCTTTACGGCCACAGCTTCTACTTGTGGGTTGCTGTCATCTACCGTATAGATTGTTCCATTGTAGAAAATTGAATCGGCCTTTTCGCCACTGTTACAGGCTTGTAATACGAGTATTGTCAGTAGTAGGAGGGCTCCTGCTACTCTTCTCATTAATGTCTTCATAGGTTTAAGATTGAAGATGAAAAAGTAAGGCTATTTCCTGACTCGTGCAATGCGAAATGTAGGCAGCGGGGCTGGGTGAATTATTATAATGTGGGAGGGTTTGTGGATGAGGTGGTAAAAATAAAAGAGGCCATCAACGAAGCCGGATTAAATAACATCAGGGTTATGAAGGTGTTATTTAACTCAAAGCCTCTCGATTGGCCTCCTTTGTGTTGATTATTTACAGACTATGAAATCAAATAATTAGTACAGGTATTCCAAAGCAGCAATGTCATACTGCCCGAATTCACCATCTTCATTAGAGCTAAAGCATGATAGCATAATGGAGTTGGGGTCGAATCCGGTAGGAGTACCAGGGATGTGGATGGCACCTACACCTCCAGAACCTTCATTTCCTCCGGTGCCACAAGAGAGCGACCGGTTGAAGTAGTCGGTGTGTCTAAGGCCAAGGCAGTGTCCGATTTCATGGGTAATTACGTGCTCAGTTACATTTGTACCAAAGCTACTTGTACCCGACTGAATCTGAACATACTTGTAGGGGTTGCCACCGCTAGGGAACCCGGCAGACCCGCCACCGCCACCGCTTACACGGTACACTACTATATCGTATGGCTGATAGTTGGTGCCAAAAGTTAGTGTAAATGTAAGACCGGTATTCAGGGCGTTATAATTGTTAATGGCCCACTGCAAGGCAGTTCTCATGGTATTGTCCAGGGCGTTGCTGCCACCGGTATAGCCAATAACATTAATAGTGCGGGGAGCATTTACCAGGTTGGTGGTTCGGTACTGCTCACCAACCGCTCCTACGTGCTCAATTTTACTTTTCAGCATTTTCTCCAGGTTTTCCGGAGTAATGATGATGTCATTTTCAAGCACATAATTGCCGGCTTCATAAGCAGGATCCAGAACCTCAGAACTCTTTGACATTCTGATGTCGCTTACGTCAAAACCCAACTCGGTAAATTGGTTTTTAACGGTTTCGCTTATTTCCTCCTGTTGGAGCTCTGTTGGATCTTGATCTTCGGTACAAGAGACAGCAAAGATCATGATCAAAAGTGCGCTAAAGGCACTAAGCAATGATAGTTTTACTTTTTGCATTGTAAGTGATGTTTAGTTAATAATAAATGTTAAGGTTGAGTTGTAAATAATCAACAATTAATGTTAATAAAATATATTAAAAAATAAAACTAATTAATGTATTATGCTTGTACTTTAGTGTGAATTGCTGAAAAATGTATTTAAACTATTTAATTTGTGTATTAACATATCAAGAGGTTATTTAGTAATATCATTAATAAATTAAATCAACTTGAAGACTGTAGCTAATCGATTACTCTGTGCATTAATTGCCGTATTCTTTTGGGGGAATTCAGAGTTGGTTTTAGCCCAGGTTAACACTTCATATTCCTTTTTTGAAAGAGAAACAGGGCTAAAGGAAGTGAAGGCTCGACCTGATGATTTTTATGCTATTCAGACTAATTCACATGCTTCCTTACATGGGCTTAAGATACTTCGCCCACTTGCCAACGGATGGTTTATTATCGATGGCTTAGCGGCTAAAGCTATCGACCCATCAACCGTTCAATCGGTGTGGAAGGTTGGCAATTCCTGGAAACTCTCGGCCAATGTTGCTCTGGAAAGTACTATGGGCACATATGTGGTAAAGGGGCTTAGAACCGAAGCATTAAGAGAACGACTTGATGCAGAAGCGATTGATTACCGGTTGACTAACCACTCTGCATTTATTGTAAGGCTGACATCGGAGCAGCTGCAACATATTCTCCAATGGCCCGAAGTACATTATGTGGGCAATGAGCAGCTCTTTCCGATATGGGAGAGCAAGGTGTTAGATTTGAACCTTGTGCCCAACAGAGTAAGGCAATTGTTTCATCACTACCCCAATCTGAAAGGACAAAATGAGTTAGTCTCTATTAAAGAAAATGGGTTCGACCCGGATGATTTAGACCTTTGGGGCCGAAGTGTGACGACACCACGTACGGCCGAAGATACAGATAACCATGCCACAGAAATGGCCACTATTATTGCCGGAACCGGAAATACTTCGGTGTTAGGTTTAGGTGTGGCCTCCAAGGCTTCGCTTACTTCTTCTTTTCCACAAGACCTCTTTCCCGATGATCCAGAGTATTTTAATGATTGGGGTATCCATATTCAGAATCATAGTTACGGTACGCGCATTGAGAATTTTTACGGTGCTTTGGCTTCGGCCTATGACGAGCATGCCTGGCAAACACCATCTGTTTTGCATGTGTTTTCATCGGGCAACTTAGGTTTGGAAACAAACAGCGAGGGGCCTTATGCCGGGTTGACCGGGTATGCCAATTTATCGGGTAATTTTAAAATGGCTAAGAACACCCTGCTGGTGGGAGCTGTAGATACCCTTAATCGTCCGGTGTTGTTTTCGAGCAATGGTCCCACCTATGATGGAAGAGTTAAACCCGATTTAGTTGCTTACAGTATGTTTGGTTCGTCTAATTCTGCCGCGCTGACTTCTGGTGTAGCGGTGCTATTGCAGCAAAAATATAAGCAGATAAATAACGAACCAGCTCCGGCCGCTTTGCTGAGGGCTTTGCTAATAAATGGTGCTGATGATGTGTTTACGCCAGGGCCCGATTTTAAAACAGGATTTGGCAGCCTCAATGCTTTTACAACCATGAGAGCACTTGAAGAAGAACGGTATATATCAGGAGTGTTGTCAAATGGAGTTGTGAATAATCATACGGTCCAAATTCCGCCAAACATTAGTGAATTTAAGGCAACACTGGTTTGGACCGACCCTGCCGCTGTGGTGAATAGCGACAAGGCTATTGTTCATGATTTGGATTTCAAAGTTTTAGATGTGCAGAGTAACGTTTGGCAACCTTTTGTTTTAAATCCTAATCCATCCAATCTTTCCGATGAGGCTGTAACAGGTCGGGATAGCCTCAATACCGTAGAACAAATACGAATTTTGAACCCTTCGCCCGGTTCCTATACCTTGAGGGTGGAGGCTTTTAATCACTTGGGCGAAGATCAACCCTACGTTATTGCCTACGATTGGAAGGCGGCCAACCAGTTCAATTGGGTGTATCCTACGGGTTCTGATCATGTGCCTTACAACGGTGAGACCGCGGGTTATCTACGATGGAATAGTACGCTGGCTGCTCACAGTGGTGAGCTCTGGCTTACACTTAATGAAGGAGACACCTGGCAACAGATTGCTTCCGGCATAGACCTTCGGGCGGGTTTGTTCCGATGGCGTGCACCGGATACTACGGCTATTGCTCAACTCAAAATGGTTGTGGAGGGTAATGAATACCTTTCGGATGAGTTCGTGGTCCATCGTACCACTGTTCCCCGTATCGGGTATTTCTGTGGGGACTCTACTCGCATAGCCTGGAAGCAATTGCCAGCAGCGATGAGCTATGAGGTACTTAACTGGAACAATGGTTCCATGGAAACTGTGCTAAGCACTACCGATACGGCTGCGGTTTTTCAATCGGGTGGTTTGAACTCCCGGTTCCTCTCGATTCGTGCGGTACTAAAAAACGGTAAGAAAACTTTGGCCAGCCCGTCTGTAAACTATGAATTTGGAACGGGATGCTACTTGAATTCTTTTTTCATTACGGAGCAGCAAGAAGGAGGAGGAGTGGAGCTGGAGTTGGCCTTGGGAACTGTGGCGGGCATTGAGCAAATACGTTTTTTACACAGAGAAGGGGTGGAATCAATGAAAGAAATAGGAGTGGTTGCAGCCGGGAATTTTGGAACTACCATAACTTTTGTTCATGATAGTCCGGCTGATGGATATAATGGTTACAGGGTTGAGCTTCATTTCGAAAACGGAGAGCAAATTCGATCGGAAGAGTTAAGCACGTATTGGTTGAATAAAGTTTCGGCTGCGGTGTTTCCTAATCCTGTTGAAGCAGGGGGAGACCTGAATGTCTATCTTCGTGATAACCCGGTGACCCATCGAGCCTTTTTTACGCTCTACAATAGTTCCGGTCATGTGCTTCTTACCGAACCAATTGTGGCCAGAGGCTATAGTTTTAGAATACCAAGCCTTTCAAGAGGAATGTATTTTTATACCGTAACCAACGGTTTGAATAGTCAAAGAGGGAGACTGGTGGTGAAGTAATGAGCATCTAAATAGCGCATTGTCGCTTTGGCAAGTCAATGCTGAAATGAAACTACCTCACCTGGGTTTAAACGGTTTTGAGTTTTAGACCCAAACCGGAAACAGCCCTTCCATCGCTTTGAGACTTGTTTCTGATCTCTCCCTTACGGAGCTTGACTAGTATAGTACCCTGAACTTAATGGTGTGCTCAATCTTCTTCAGCGCAGTGATTAAGTCCTTGTCATAAGCCTTGTTGATGTCGGTGATCACATACCCAACAGTTTCATTGGTTTTGAGATATTGCCCATCAATGTTGGCATCGTGTTCGGCCAGAACTTTGTTGATTTTGGCCAGCACTCCCGGTTTGTTAGAGTGAATGTGAATCAATCGGTGAGCATTGTTCAGTTTCGGTAGGGTGATATTCGGGAAGTTCACACTCAACGCGGTATTACCGGTGTTGATATAATCCATGATTTTGTTTGGAACAAAATCCGCTATGTTTTCCTGGGCTTCCAGGGTACTTCCGCCAATGTGTGGAGTTAAAATGGTGTTAGGTAGGCCAATTAACTCCGACTCAAACGGATCATTATTGCTTTTGGGTTCTTCCGGGAACACATCTACACCGGTTCCCCTGATTTTGCCCGATTGTATGGCAGCTTTTAAGGCGGGCACATCCACTACCGGCCCCCTGGCCAGGTTGAGGAAAATAACCCCGTTCTTCATGAGGTCGAAGTGCTCTTTGGTAAAGAAGCCGGTGTTTTCCGGCCTTCCATCAATGTGCAGTGTTACTACATCGGCCAGCTGCAATAGTTCTTCGAGGCTTTCACATTTGGTAGCATTGCCCAGGGCCAACCGTTCTTCTATATCGTAGTAGTGTACTTGCATTCCCAGGTTTTCGGCTAAAACCGAAAGTTGTGAGCCAATGTTGCCATAACCGATGATTCCCAGCTTTTTACCCCTTATTTCAAAGCTGTTGCTGGCTGTTTTAGACCATTTTCCCCGATGCATATCAGCTGACTTATCGGGAATGCCCCGCATGAGCATAATGATTTCTGCTATGGCCAGCTCAACTACCGACCGCGTATTGCTAAAAGGAGCATTAAATACGGCCACACCTTTGGCAAGGGCGGCTTCTAAATCGATTTGATTAGTGCCAATGCAAAAGGCACCAATGGCCATCAGCTTGTCTGCCGCTTGTAACACCTTGGCTGTAACCTGTGTTTTGGAGCGTATACCAAGTACATGGATTCCCTTAATTTTTTCAACTAATTCATCTTCATCGAGGCCTGCCGGATAGCTTTCTACAGAGAAACCATCGGCTTTTAGTTTGGCCAATGCATTGGGATGAACATTTTCCAGCAGGAGCATTTTGATCCTGTTTTTGGGGTATGAAAGGGCTCCACTCATTTTATTATCAAAAAGAATTTCGTCAAAACTAGGGGCTATATGATCGGCATAGGCTTTTACCTGGTCGCGTTCTATATTCTCGGTAAAGGCATAGAACTTTTTGGCCACACCGGCTTTCTTAACTTCATAGTCAGTATAGCCATCGCCAATCATATGAATTTCGCCTTCGAGGCGCAACTGCTCAATTTGCTTTACCTTACCACCATTGGAGGAAAGGACATTTTGCCTGTTGAAATCAGTAATGTTTCCTGATGCATCGAATACAAAGTCATTGGCAAAAACGTGCTCGGCTTTTATTCCTAAACCGGTTACCACCGGCACTATGAACTCTTTAAAACCATTGGAGACAATGTAGGTTCTGTCGGCATATTGTTCAAAAAAGTGCTTGTTTCTGCTTACCGACCTGGAAACGAGTTTTTTTAACCGGGTCACCAGCTCGTCCAGGTGTTCTCTTCTGGCATCGAGCAGACGGATTCTAGCTTCTAAAGACTCACGTAACGATAACTCTCCGGCCATGCCCAAATCAGTGACTTCTTTTATTTTTTGAAGTCTTTCTACTTTTTGAGGGTGTCCTGTCAGGGCAATTTCTCCCAGAATATCGAGCGCTTCTACCTGAGTAAAGGTGCTATCAAAGTCTATTACAAAGTGTACATTGGTAGTTATTGTATTCATCGGTTTTCCTTGCCCATCATTAGTCGGCATTGGTTGCCAAAAACTGCAGCCACTCCTGCTGCTATACCACCCAACAGGCCTGTTATCAGAAGCAAGAGCACCACATTTCCATTCAGGAAGAATAGTGTCGCAATTTTTCTTGCCAGAATAAAGTCGTTCGGGTTAGATAGCAACCAGGCGTTGACTATCCAAAATAAGGCGATTGCCAGAAAGGGAACAAAGAAGACGGCTGCTTTTCGTAGGCGAACGATTGCACCACTAATGAAGCCTGCGAGCATAATGGCCCACCAGGGTAGAAATATGGAAAATGTGATGCCTAATACTAAGGTGAGTATAAAGTTGGTGAGCTTTTTCATTGTTTTGGGTTTAGCGTTTGGGTGAATAAAACACCGGTAGGGTTTTCGGCAGATTGCATAAATTGGAGCTCCAGATATTCGCCAGCAGCCCAAATATCAACCAGATCATCATAGTATTTGCTGCCCGGGTTGCCCGATTGCCCCCCCGGATACACTCCTAATGCTTTGGGAGGGTCAGACATTTCTACTATCATTCGCCAGGAAGGGCCATGATTTCTTGATGTAGCATTTACAATTCCGCTGTTACCCCCAATGGGAAGGTTGAAGCGTGAGAAAGCCGGTAAGGCCTGAAGCAGGTGACCTACGTAGGTAGCTTTGACATCACCCCAATTGTAATTACCCAGTCGTTCTTTCCAGGTGTTTAGCTCCTTTACTCCTTCTTTGAATGAAGCCACAAACAGATCGGTGGCAGTTTCTATTTCGGGGGTGTTTACTCTGTCCATAAATGGATCGTCAGGAAAGTTTTTCAAAAGGTTAATGGTTTGATAGGTGAAGGGAGGAACCATTGCCAGGGTATCTGTCCTCAACTCGTCCCAGACCATTCGGTTGAGTTTGCTCCACCAGGCTTCCCAAACACTGGCACCTTTAGAGTCAGTGTTGTTGTAGAAGTTCCATGCTTTGGCTTCGTTCAGATAAGCCAATTCTTCTTCAGACAAACCGTCAGTTGGCATTACTTTCAGCATATGAGGAAGCAATTCTGCGGCTTTTAGATTGTAGTTGTTGTTGTGCAGGTCTTTAAAGTCCTGAATGGTAAATTTCTTTTTAGACCTGAAGAAATCGTTTATTACCCGGTTTCTGTACATTTCGTACCCATCGTTGAATACGTAGTAAGGATAACTTTTGTCTACCGGGTGTTGGTTGGCCGAGCTCACAAAGCCTCTTTCCGGATTCTTTACATGTGCATTATGCGCCTGTGGAATCCATCCCTGCCAATCATGCTCAGGATTGGTTCCGTCCATTAAGAATTTACCCTGCCCCTTCCATTTATTAGGGAACCTTCCCTGAATCCATAAGGCTATATCTCCATCTCTAGAAGAAAAGACGAAATTTTGGGCCGGAGCTACAAAATGAACGAGAGCAGCTTCATACTCATGGTAGTTTCTGGCTCCGTTCAACTCAATTAAAGTTCTTTGATTATTTCCGCCCAAATGCCCTGTCCATTGCATGGCATATCCCATTTTCTGTCCATTGCCTTTAAAGGAGGCGTCATAACTCACGGGGCCATGGTGAGTGTATACAACCGTATCGTAAAAGGTCTCTCTTCCTCGTATAACAATCTCTTCTACTTTTTTGGTCGTTGGTTTCCATTGATTGTCGTGCCAGTATTCCTCTCTTTTTTCGTCTTTGAATTTTATTTTATACCAATCTCTTACATCACGTGTGGCGTTGGTAACTCCCCAGGAAATGTGGTTGTTAAAACCAATGACAATGCCCAGGGCTCCGGGCAAGGTAGCTCCAAAAGTGTTTTTCTCAGGGGTAGCGAGTTGCATTACATACCAAATGGAAGGAAGATTAAGCTGCAGGTGAGGGTCGTTGGCCAAAATGGCATTACCTGAATAAGATTTATCAGGCCCTACCGCCCAGTTGTTACTACCATTATCCGGGTTTGGTTTATGCAAAACATCAGTAATATAATCCATTGGAAAATCTCCTTCAGGAGTGTCTGGCACAGTAACTTCCCAATCACTCCAATCTGTTTCGGCTGGTATTACAGGGTCATTTACATCAAAAAAATCAGGGAAAAGAAAGTCGAAACGCCCTCTTCCATAGTTGTTGATAAAGTTGGTAAACTCAAGGTCAGTCTCATATCCGGCCAGCATGTCTGTCATATACATTAGCAGTAGAGCTGTTTTTTTGAGTGTCCAGGGCTCTGGAGCATAATCCAAAAGCTTATACTCAACCGGGTATTTACTGGGTAACAAAGACTCTATATAGCTATTGATTCCATCGCGATAAGCCTCCAGGTACCCCAAAATTTCCGGATCTTTCTGCATGTTTTCCAAGGCTTTTTCGGCTCCAAAGAGCATACCCTTTCTTCGCTGACTTCGGTCATAATCCAGGGCCGCACTACCCACAATTTCAGAGAGTCTTCCGGCCGATGCATGCGTTTGAAACTCCATTTGCCAAAGCCTGTGCTTCGCGGTTATATACCCTTGCGATCGGTATAAGTCTAAATTGTTTTGAGCAAAGACATGAGGGATGAGGTGTTTGTCGTAATGTACTTTAACGGGTGCTGAAAGGCCTTTAATACTGAGCTCCTCTGTGTTATCTTCAGAAACATCGTTTAACCAGATGCCTTGGTTGGGCGACAGGAACTTACCGAGAGGGGGTAAAGGGTCAATTTTAGTGTTTAGTGCTAGGAATACACTCAAAGCCAAAAGAAAGGATAGTAAGAATTTTAGAAGCTTCATTGTCGATGAATTTGTTATGAATATAAGGTGATTTTAATGCAAATAGCTACATAGAAAGAGAACAAGTTCCAACATGATGTCTTCCGGGTTTGGTGGAAGTGAAGGTTTCTATTGTGAGCTTTCTGCTAATCGTTCTACCTTTGTCAGATACACATGAAAGACTTTTCAAAAGAATTGACCGAGAGGGCCAAAAAAATCAGAGCTATTTTCTTTGATGTTGACGGAGTGCTAACCAATGGTAGTATTATTTACGACAACAATGGCTTGGAATCCAAGCACTTCAATGTGAAAGATGGTCAGATTATCAAGTACCTGAAGCAGTACCAAATCGCAACGGTAGTAATTACCGGGCGCGATTCCAGAGTAGTCAGAAACCGATGTAACGAGTTATCTATAGACAGGCATTACCACGGGGTTAAGGATAAAGGGGCGGTGTATGAAGACTTGAAAAAGGAGCTTCATTTACACGATAGTGAGATAGCCTATGTTGGAGACGATATTAACGATTTACCCATTTTGAGTAGGTGTGGATTGAGCTGTACTCCGGCCGATGGTCATTGGCAGGTAAAGGAACATGTTCATTGGGTACTGTCTAAAAAAGGTGGTGAAGGTGCTCTTCGTGAACTGGCCGATATGGTATTGTTGAGTCAGGGTAAGTATGAAGAAATTATTAACAAACTCTTGAAAGCATAAGATGAAAAAATTTGAGGAAGGGTTTCAACTGTCTGACAGTATTACGGTTGGCTCAGGTAAGATGGTTTTGTTTGCCGGACCATGCGCGGTGGAGTCTTATGAGGTGTGCGCGCGCGTGGCAGAAACCCTTAAGGAAATTTGCTTGAGGCTCGATATTCAGTATATCTTTAAGGCATCGTTTGATAAAGCTAATCGTACTTCGGCAAAATCCTTTCGAGGAGTAGGGTTAGACGATGGTCTACGAGTATTAGACCAAATCAAGCGTGATTTCCAGTTGCCGATAGTCACTGACATTCATGAGTCTTGCCAGGCTAAACCTGTGAGTGACGTGGCGCAAGCATTGCAAATTCCCGCTTACTTATGTCGCCAAACAGACCTGCTTTTAGCGGCTGGTGAAACCGGTAAAACGGTGAAAATCAAACGTGGGCAGTTTATGGCACCGGAAGATATGCAGTACGCAGTAAACAAGGTGAAATCTACAGGAAACGAAAAGGTTATTTTGACTGAAAGAGGAGTATCTTTTGGCTATCATAATTTGGTGGTAGACATGAGGGCACTTCCTGTAATGAGACAATACGCTCCCGTAGTTTTTGACGTTACCCATAGTGTACAGCAACCCGGAGGCATGGGAGGGAGTTCAGGAGGACAAAAGCAGTTTGCTCCCTATTTAGCCAGAGCGGCCGGAGCAGTGGGGGTCGATGGGTTCTTTATTGAAACTCATCCCAACCCGGAGAAAGCTTTAAGTGACGGGCCAAACATGATCCCTCTGCATAAAATGAATGATTTTCTGACCATGGCCAAAGCGGCCTTTGAAATGGGTCAGCAAGCAAATAATGACGTTGAATGAAAACAAGAAATAGAAAAAGCCCTTTAGCCCTAAAGCTAATGGGCTTTCTTTTTGTGGTACTTCTGGTAAGTAGCTGTATTCCCAATGAAAAAATTGTGTACTTACAGAACAAGGAAGACGACCCTGCTTTGGCCAATGATACATTGATTGAACTAAAGAGAATTGACTACCGTCTTCAACCCAACGACATTCTTCTGATTAACTTTTTTTCCAAAGCGACTCAAGCTGTTGAGGATTATTATCCGATTTTTCAGAGAAGAGCCATGATGGGGCTAGGTGGTGGAAATAACAATAATGGAAATAATATCCTCAATGACCCTTACCTGACTGGTTATCATATCGATAAAAATGGAGAAATAGAAATTAACGGTATAGGTAGAATAAAGGCGGCAGGATTAACTACCGATGAACTAAAGTACAGCATTGAAGATACTATTAGAACGAAAGATGGTGTATTGGATATTCTGGTTGGAGTTAAGCTTCAAGGAATTCCCTTTACAATTTATGGAGAGGTGGGGTCTCCTGGTAGCAAGGTAGAAAGGGTTTATGAGCTTACCTTGCTTGAAGCGATTGCCTCATCTGGAGACTTAACATTGAATGCTAATAGGGAACATGTGATTTTGTTGAGAGATTATCCGGATGGTGTTAGAATTCATGAGATTGATGTAACAGGCAGAGCTATCATTCCCACAGAGTACTGGTTTATTCAACCTGATGATGTGATTTATGTCCCTCCTTTAAAAATTCGTGAATTAGGTGTTGGTACCAGTGCTTTGCAAAACCTCTCAGTAATTGTTTCTGTTATATCCAGCACAACATTGATTATTAGCTTATTGACCAGATTCTAATGGCAGGATCCGAATTCGATTTTTTTGATGAAAGCAATACAGGTTCGGGCGGGAATTCAGGAAATATAGACCCTGTTCTTATCCTCATAAAAGTAATAAGGAACTGGCCAATTATTGTGCTTTCGTGTGTTATGGGGTTGCTGGTGGTTCTTATATACCATCGATATACAACAGAAAGGTATTCATTGAGAGGATCAATAATGATTCCGGAAGAAAACCCTAACATAGCCACGGGCTTTTTTCGTGAGTTTATTGGAGGTGGGTTTACTCCCAATTTTTTGAACGAGTTAGAAGTATTGAGAAGTGAGGATGTTACTGCCGCAGCAATTGACTCTTTAGACTTTAATATTGAGTATTATTCTAAAGGAAGGATTAAAACAATCGAAGAATATAAAACCCTTCCATTCTTAATAATTCCCAATGAAAACCATGCACAGGTCTACAACAGAGAGTTCCTTATTAGTTTTTATGAAAACAACGATTTCCGCTTAACCTTTGCAGATGATGAGGAGCATTCTAAGTCCCCTCTCTACAAACCTAACAGTATGATCCAGACGGAATCATATAGCTTTACGGTATTTTTCGAGCGGTCGGTTAGTTTGAATGGCAAGTCATACACTTTTAAGTTCAGAGAAAGAGAAGACTTAGTTAGAGAATGGAACTCTCGTTTGAACGTATCTTTTCTAAGAGAGTTTACAACCATTGCTGTGATTCGATTGAATCATTCTGAACCAAAGAAGGGAGCTAATTTTATCAATACCTTAATGGAGGTATATAGAAGCCAGGAATTAAAGAGAAAGAATGATCTGGCAGATAAAACAATTTCATATATAAACCGTGAGCTTAAGGTTTTAGATGATACGCTTGCCATATATGAGTCTATGCTGGATAGGGTAAAAGTGGAAGAAAGGACCCTAAACCTTGAAAATGTTGGGGACCCCATTTTGAACAGACTTACCGCTTTAGAAAGAAGAAAGGGCGAATTAGAAGGGTCAATTCGGTCACTGGAACAAAACCTTTTATTTCTTCAGGATAGCACAAAATGGCAAGATGCTTTCCCGCCAATAATGGTGTCGGAAAACCAACTTCTTACCAAGTCTTTTGAGAGGCTTCAGGAACTCGTTCTTGATCGGGCTAAATTATCGAATAACCTTGCTCCCTTTAACCCAATTATTAAGGAGAGAACCAACGAAATAAATGGGTTAGTTTCCTCAATTAAGACTAACGCCAGTCTTCAGATTGAAGAATACAAAGAAGAGCTACAAGTAATAGAACGAGATATAAAATCGTCCGAAAAAGAGTTTAGTAACTATCCTGAAAAGCAACGACAACTAAGCGATATACAGCGCATATACAATGTTTATGTGGGTATGTTTCAGTTCTTACAGCAAAAGCGTGCAGAAGCAGGAATTGCCAAAGCCAGCAATGAAGCAAATGCCCAAGTGGTAGATAAGGCTACACCTAATGTAAAAGCTATTTTTCCCAATAAGCCCTTTAATTATGTCGTTGGAGCCGGGGTAGGGCTGCTATTACCCCTTATGTTCTTTGTTTTAAGAGAAGTACTGAACGATAAGGTAGAGTTCAGAAAGCAGATCGAAAAGCTAACCTCAATACCGGTAATTGGTATGATTGGCCATAATAAGTATGAGGGCAACCTTGCAGTGCTTAAGCATCCTAAATCGATTATGTCTGAGTCCTTTCGGGCCATTCGATCGAATATGGCGTTTTTTGGAAGAGATCGAAAAATACAGACTGTCTTAGTAACCTCCAATGCCTCCGGTGAAGGCAAGTCTTTTTGTTCGCTCAATCTAGCTTCCATGTTAGCAGTTTCAGGCAAAAAAACAGTACTGATTGGTTTGGACTTGAGAAAGCCGAAACTCTATGACGATTTTGGATTGACCAACGACTTTGGAGTTTCCAACTATTTGGCCGGTTTTGTAGATAGGGATAAGATTATTCAAAAGACGGCTTACGAAAACCTAGACTTAATAGCTGCCGGGCCTGTGCCTCCTAACCCGGCTGAGTTGCTCATTTCAGATGAAATGAAGGAACTGATCCAGTATCTAAAGGATCATTATGAACAGGTGATTATAGATACACCACCGGTGGGTATCGTAGCCGACACATTCAACCTTACTCATCTGGCCGACCTCAATATTTTTGTGGTTCGCCAGAACTATACAGTAAAACAGGTATTTCCATTTTTGAATGATATTACCAAAAAAGGTATTGTGAAAAATGCCACTTTACTACTCAATGACTTTAAGGTAAACAGAGGCTATGGCTATGGTTACGGTTATGGCTACGGCTATGGTTACGGCTATGGCTATGGCTATGGTTATGGCTACGGCTACGGTAATTATGGTGGAGGCTACTATTCGGATGAGGATAATGTAAAAGGAAAAAAGAATCTATTTAGGTTGATTAAAAAGTCTTAGGTTACATTTTTCTTGTGATACAAATCGATTGTTAAACCTGCGGAGTGAGAAAACTTCATCTAAAAATATTTTTCAAAATAGTCGGATTTCGGCTGTTTTTGATGCTTATCGCTAGTGTTCTGGTTGGCTTTCTCGATGGTTTAGGGCTGACAATGTTTCTACCTTTAATAAGCCTGGCCGATAATGGCAACCCCTCCAGTAGTACGAATGAGTTAGGGGATTTAGAGTTTCTGGTAAACTGGATGGAGCGGGCAGGCCTATCCTTTGATTTAGTAACCATATTATTGGTTATATGCTTTTTCTTTTTAACTAAGGGCTTTTTTAAGTTTTTGGAAGCAGCTTATAAGGTTGTTGTTTTTCAGTACTTTATTCGAAAACTTCGGCTAGAAAATATTGACCTGCTTTCCTCTCTAAATTATCGGGCATTTGTGAGCATGGACGCGGGTAGAATTCAAAATACTTTGAGTGGAGAAATGGCTCGAGTGTCTTCTGCATTTGGCTTTTTTCAAAGTGCGTTACAGTCTGCTACCATGTTGACTGTTTATATGTTTCTTGCTTTCTTAGTTAATGCTCAGTTTGCTCTTTTAATATCCTTGGGAGGGCTTCTATCCAACTTAATTTTTCGGTTCATTTATAAAAGAACAATTGAACTTTCTAGAAAAATAACCTCTGTAGGTCATGAATATCAGGGGTTGTTAATTCAGGCTGTTTCTTTCTTTAAATACTTGGTGGCAACCGGCCAAATGAGTATCTATTCCTTGAAACTTAAAGATTCTGTGGAAGATTTTGTAAGGAATAACAAGAAGGTAGGTTTTTATAATGCTGTCTTGTTATCAGTAAGAGAGCCCGTGGTCATTATTGTAGTGCTAGGGGTTATCCTAATTCAGGTTAAGTTCATGGGACAAAGCTTGACACCAATTCTACTGGCTCTTCTCTTCTTTTATAGAGCTCTGAATTATGTAATGAATCTACAAACGCAATGGAATGGATTCTTAAATTCGGTTGGAGCCTTAGAGAATGTTAAAGAGTTTCAAGAGTATTTATCGGATAATAAGTCAAACTATGTTGATACAGAATTCGATAGGATTAAAGGCGATATTCTATTAAAGGATATCAGCTTTAGCTATGGCAATAATCCTCTTTTGCGAGGTGTTAACCTAAGAATTCCTCATAAAGAAACAGTGGCTATAGTAGGTGAGTCAGGTTCTGGAAAAACCACATTGGTTAATGTAATAACTGGGCTTCTCCACCCCGACCAGGGAATGGTTATGGTAAATGGAAAGCCACTTGAAAGCCTCAATTTGAGTTCGTATCAAAGAAGAATAGGTTATATTACTCAAGAGTCTATCATTTTTAATGACACGATATTTAATAATGTTACTTTTTGGGCTAAGAAAGACCAACTAAGCGTTTCTCGTTTTTGGGAAAGTGCAGAACAGGCCTCTATTGATGATTTTATAAAGGGATTAGATCGGGCCGAGGAGGCATTATTGGGAAACAATGGGATAAACCTAAGTGGTGGACAAAAACAAAGAATATCGATAGCCAGAGAGCTTTATAAGGATATTGACCTTTTAATCATGGATGAAGCAACTTCTGCCTTGGATTCAGAGACAGAGGAGGCTATAAAGAGTAATATCGATAAACTTAAAGGTAAATACACTATCGTCATGGTAGCGCATCGTCTTTCAACAATTAAGAATGCTGATGTAGTGGTTTTGATGGAGTCAGGTCGCGTGGTTGATTTTGGAGCTTATGATGTGCTACTGGAGCGTTCTACAAGATTTAGAAGAATGGTTCAATTACAAGAACTTGTTACCAATTGATTGACAATGAAGACCAAGGAGATGGAGTTTTTTGCCCACGAAACAGCAATAATAGATGAAGGCTGTACTATTGGCTCTGGGACTAAGATTTGGCATTTTTCTCATATAATGAAGAACTGTGTGATTGGAGAGTCTTGTAATTTGGGGCAAAATGTGGTGGTCTCGCCAGGGGTGGTATTGGGAAGAAATGTAAAAGTACAAAACAATGTCAGTATCTACTCGGGGGTGATCTGTGAGGACGATGTGTTTTTGGGTCCCTCAATGGTCTTTACTAATATAATCAACCCCAGGAGTGCAATTGTCAGACGCGATCAATACACCCAAACCTTGGTGAGAAAAGGAGCTTCTATTGGGGCCAACGCTACAATAGTTTGTGGGAATGAGATTGGAGAATTTGCCCTAATCGGGGCAGGGGCTGTGGTTACAAAACCGGTCGCGTCTTATGCATTGTTTGTAGGTAATCCGGCCAGGCAGATCGGCTGGGTGAGTGAATATGGTCATAGATTGATATTCAATGATGATGGGTTGGCTGATTGCCCTGAATCACAACAGAGATATCAATTAAATCAGGGAAGAGTTAGAAGGGTATCATGAAGAAGTTTGCATTAATAGGAGCGGCTGGCTATATAGCTCCCAGACATTTTAAGGCTATTAGAGATACAGGTAACGAATTAGTGGCTGCTCTGGATAAGTTTGATAGTGTAGGTATCATTGATTCCTATTTTCCTCGGGCCGATTTCTTCACGGAATTTGAAAGGTTTGACCGTCATTTAGAGAAAAAAAGGCATAACAATGAAAAAATAGACTATGTAAGTATTTGTTCTCCTAACTACTTACATGATGCTCACATAAGATTTGCTCTTAGAAGCAATGCAGATGCCATTTGTGAAAAACCCCTGGTGCTTAATCCATGGAATATTGATGCTCTTGAAAAAATCGAGACCGAAACACAGCGAAAAGTTAATACAATTTTACAGTTGAGGTTACACCCTTCGGTAATTTCACTGAAAGAGAGAATAGAGACCCAGCCTAAAGGTCATAAGTATGATATAGATTTGACCTATATTACATCTCGTGGGCATTGGTACTTCATCTCGTGGAAAGGCGATGTGTCTAGATCGGGAGGAATTGCTACCAATATTGGGGTACATTTTTATGACATGTTGGGGTGGCTTTTTGGCAGGGTTCAGGAGAATATTGTGCATATCCACGAAGCAGATCATGCCTCAGGCTATTTGGAGTTTGAGAAAGCCAGGGTAAGGTGGTTTTTGTCCATTAATTCAGAACATTTGCCAGAAAGTGCCAAATCGCAAAATTTAACTACATACCGCTCTTTGACTATAGAAGGTGAAGAGTTTGAATTTTCAGGAGGCTTCACAGAGCTTCACACAGAATCGTATAAACAGATACTTGCCGGAAATGGTTTTTCATTGGCTGAGAATAGACAAGCCATTGAAATCGTACATCAGATTAGGGATAAGAAAACGGTTTCTTTAACAGGAGACTATCATCCTTTGGCAGGAAAATTTGGCAAACATTAAATCAATTTACATCAAGTGAATAATCTTAAGGGTTCAAAAGTATTGGTAATCGGTGGGGCTGGCTTTATTGGGAGCTTCGTAGTAGCTGAATTACTCAAAGAACAGGTGGCAGAGGTTGTTGTGTATGACAACTTTGCCAGAGGTAAAAAAGAATACCTTGCCGATCAGTTAAAAGATCCGCGCTGCTCTATATTTCCTATTGGAGGAGACATCCGTGAAATCGATATTCTTAATGAGGCCATGAAAGGCAAAGACTATGTAATTAGTCTGGCTGCCATGTGGTTGTTGCATTGCAAAGACTTCCCACGAACTGCCTTTCATGTAAATATTGAGGGGACATTCAATGTGCTTGAGGCCTGTGTTAAGAATAATGTAAAGAAGCTGATTTGGTCATCTTCTGCCTCGGTTTATGGTGATGCGGTTGAATTGCCCATGACCGAATCGCACCCTTTCAACAACAAGAATTTCTATGGAGCTTCTAAGATTGCCGGAGAGGCTATGGCTACGGCCTTCAACGATAGATATGGACTGGAAGTTATTGGGCTAAGGTATATGAATGTCTATGGGCCTCATCAAGACCAGACAGCTGCTTATACTGGGGTAGTGCCAATCATGCTGAATAAGATTGAAGCCAACGAATCTCCTGTTATCAATGGAGACGGTAGCCAGGCATATGATTTTATTTATGTAGAAGATGTGGCCAGGTGTAATGTGGATGCTCTAAAGAGTGATACAAAGTTTGGGATGTATAATGTGGGGACTGAAGTACAAACCTCTATCAAAGAGCTATGTGACACAATTCTGGATTTAAAGAAATCAGATTTGAAAGTAATCTATAAGCCCTATTCTGCCGATGATGCAAGAGCCCTTGTTCAAAACAGAATTGGTTCTCGCAAAAAAGCCGAGAAAGAACTAGGTTTTAGGTATAAATATGAGTTGAGAGAAGGGTTGCAAAAGTTAATTGATTGGCGTATTGCTACGGGAGTAGATAAAAGGAAATAATGGAAAAAAGAAATATACCGATCTCCCTTCCCGTAACAGGGGAAGAAGAATGGCAAGCCACTAAAGAGCCCCTTATGTCTGGTTGGCTCACATCGGGTCCCAAAGTAAGAGAGTTTGAGACTGCCTTTGCTCAAAGACATCAGGTAAAGCATGCGCTGGCAGTAACCAGTGCTACCACGGCTTTGCACCTAGCTTTAGTCGCCCTTGATATTGGCCCTGGGGATGAAGTGATAGTTCCGGCATTTACCTGGGTTTCAACGGCCAACGTAGTGTTACATCAGGGAGCAGAGGTTGTTTTCTGTGATATTGATCCGAAAACCTTTAACATAGATCCGACTCAGTTAGCAGATAAAATCACCTCCAGAACCAAGGCTATTATGGCCGTACATCTTTTTGGACTCTGTGCCGATATAGATGCGATTAAAAAAGTGGCAGGAGATATTCCCATTATAGAAGATGGCGCCTGCGCAGCCGGAGCAGCTTATAAAGGCATTCCAGCCGGTGGTTTGGGAGCCATGGGCTGTTTTTCTTTTCACCCCAGAAAGTCAGTAACTACTGGCGAAGGTGGCATGATTACAACCAATGATGATGCCCTGGCAGAGAAATTGGGTATTCTTAGAAATCATGGTGCTTCTATTTCAGAAGAACAGAGACATCATGGTCCAAGGCCTTATATCTTGCCAGATTTCGATGTCTGTGGTTATAATTATCGAATGACAGATTTGCAAGGAGCGGTTGGAGTTGTTCAGTTGGCAAAGTTGGATAGGTTCATCAATGAGAGAGAGAATTGGGCACAGTACTACAGAAATGAACTCTCCGACATTGAATGGTTAAGCCTTCCGCAATTCCCTGCTGACTATAAACACGGTTGGCAGAGTTTCGTCACCTTAGTCGATGAAAGTAAAGCTCCTTTTTCCAGGAATAAGATTATGGAGAAGCTTCAGGAGATGGGAATCTCTACACGCCCGGGCACACACGCAGTCCATATGTTGAATTTCTATAGTCAAAAATACAATATCAGGCCAGAAGACTTTCCTGGGGCAAGAATAGCCAATGACCATTCAATGGCCATTCCCTTGCATAATAGAATGACAAAAGAAGATTTTGAATACGTGGTTCAGAGTCTCAAGCAAATTTTCTAATGTGCGGCTTAGCTGGAGTATTTAATCTTAATCAAAAGCCAGTTACAGTACAGTTGCTTAGGCAAATGGGCGAGGCAATAGCTCACCGTGGCCCCGATAGCAATGGTACCTATCTGGCCGATAATATGGGTCTGGTTCACCAGAGATTGGCCATACTGGATACTTCCGACAAAGGAGCCCAACCCATGTCATCCAAAGACGACAGGTACGTAATTGTATTCAATGGTTGCATCTATAATTTCCTGGAACTGAGACAAGAGCTCAGGGCTAAAGGACACACCTTCCATTCCAATACCGATACAGAAGTAATTGTGGAAGGGATTAGTGCTTTCGGTGTTGGCTATTTGGAGAGGTTAAATGGGATGTTTGCTGTTGCCTGTTGGGATAAAAAAGAGAAGAAACTATATCTATCCAGAGATAGATTCGGCATTAAACCATTGTACTATTGGTTTAATGGAAAGAGTCTTGTTTTTGCTTCGGAGATTAAGGCCATTTTAAAACATCCTGACTACCAGATGGGAATAGATCTTGGGGCTTTGAACGAGTATTTTACCTTTCAAAACCTATTTACCTATAGAACTCTGTTTAAGGGAGTCACCATGCTGCCACCGGCCAATACGGTGATAATCGATAAAGATTCGCAGGTAGTTAAACATAAATCTTGGTGGGATTATGATTTTACTAAGCCTGATAAATCCATGACATTTGAAGAAGCCAAGCAGGAGACCGAAAGGTTGATGGAACAGGCTGTAGCCAGACAGATGATAGCCGATGTACCGGTAGGTAGTTACCTTTCGGGAGGAATGGACTCAGGCACTATTACGGCCATTGCCTCAAAGTATGTCCCCCGAATTTCTACTTTTACTTGCGGCTTTGATATGAGCGAAGTTACCGGAGTAGAAGCCAACTACGATGAACGGAGAGACGCAGAGTTAATGGCTAACTATTTTAAAACCGAGCACTTTGAACAAGTGATGAATGCCGGTGATTTGCGTTGGTCATTACCCAAATTGGTTTACCATTTGGAAGACTTAAGGGTGGGCATGTCTTACCCCAATTACTACATAGCACGATTGGCTTCCAAATTCGTTAAGGTTTGTTTGCAAGGTACCGGTGGCGATGAACTCTTCGGTGGATATCCATGGAGATATTATAGGATTTTTGACTCGATAAGTCAGCAGAATTTTTTTGATCAGTACTATGCTTTTTGGCAGAGATTGGTACCCGATGAGGATAAGACCAACTTGTTTCAGCCTGATGTACTTTCACGAGTTAACCTGGAAGAGCCAAGAGAGGTTTTTGAACGAGTGTTTACCTTTAACAAGACCCTTCGGTACGACAGTCCGGAAGCTCATATTCAGAATTCATTATACTTTGAGGCTAAGACCTTTCTTCCCGGGCTGTTTTTGGTGGGAGACAAGTTAGCTATGGCTAGTGGGCTGGAAGAACGTTTTCCTTTTATGGATAACGATCTGGTAGACTTTGCACAAAAAATTCCAGTCAAATACAAACTGGGTAATCTTTCAAAAGAGATTAATAGGATTGATGAGAATACCTCAATGAAAGCGAGGTATAGAAGTTTTGATGACGGAAAAAAAATACTTAGAGAGGCTATGAAGGACTATATTCCTTCTAAGATTATTGATCGTAAAAAACAAGGTTTTTCGGCACCTGATGAGAGTTGGTACAGAGGAGAAAATGCTGGCTATGTCAAGGAACTTCTTTTGAATCAAAAGGAAACTGTTTCTACGGAATTTATAAGCCCAGCTTTTATTGAACGGATAGTAAAGGAACATACAGACCAGCATATTAATCATCGGTTACTTATATGGTCTCTTATGAACTTTGAATGGTGGTGTAGAAACTTTTTGGATTAAGAAGTTTAGAAAAGTAATGGTTACGCACTCACGAACAACTATAAGCAATGAAGATAAAATTTCAGTGTTCAAATGTCTTGAATCAGGCAATCTAACTGCAGGTGAATTGAATAAATCCTTTTCTGTTGAGTTTGCTAAATTCATTGGAGTGAGAGGTGTTAGGCTTACTGTTAGTGGTACAATGGCTTTTTATAAAATACTTCTTGCTTATGGTATAAAAGCTGGAGATGAAATTGCTATTCCTGATTATATCTGTAATACACTTCTTGGCCCAATTAAAGTGCTAGGTGCCATTCCAAAAATTTATGATAACGCTCCTTTTTCTTGGAACAGCTCAATTGAAGAAATTTTAAAGGTGGTGAGTCCAAGAACAAAAGTGGTATTGGTAAATCATACTTTTGGTTTTCCTTTTGAAGAAATTGAGTGCTTGAAGAAGAAGCTTGGTGGTCATATTAAAATTGTTGAAGATAGCTGTCATAGAGTGGTGCCAAGAGATTTTGATGATAATACGGTTTGCGAGTTTAGCGATTGTGCATTTTACTCCTTTAATTCAACTAAATACCTCTCAACGGGTGAAGGTGGGGCTATTGCTAGTAATGATATTTATTTTCTTGAGCAATTGGATCAGTTCTATTTAGGAGATCAATTAAGTGATCTAAATTGTGCTTTGGGCCTTTCTCAACTAAGAAATGTTTCAACATTCATTGCTAGAAGATTAGAAATTGCCACGGTTTATCTGGATAATTTCTCAAACTACCTGCCTATGTCTTATCGAGAGTTATGCGGCTGCTATTTTAGATTTCCAATTCTAGTTGAAGATGATACCCCATTCATGGGTAATAGAAAAGTGGCTTACAGAAAAGGAGTAGATTCACTTCTATGCCAAACTGTTGAGGAGCCATATCTTCCTAATTCCAGAAAGCAACTCATGAAAACTATTTCATTACCTATCTACCCAAGCTTGTCCGATGACGGTTTGAACATGGTTGTCAAAGAAACATTGAAAATTTTAGAGAATGGAAATCAAATTTCTCACTTCTGAACTACATGATGAATACGAAGAATTTGTGAGTAATGACCCTAACTCATTGATCTACCATTCTGTGAAGTTCAAAAGGTTTTTAGAGTCCTTGCTAGGGTGTAGGGCTCACTATATTGTGGCACTTGATAAAAGGAAGGTTGTAGGTGTTTTACCATTAATGGTGGCAAATGGACCTCTAGGTAAGGTGGTTAACTCTTTGCCGTTTTATGGTAGTAACGGAGGAGTTCTTGCTAAAAGTGTAGAGGTTGCAAATGAACTAATTGAGAAATACTCACACTTTTTAGTAGAAAATAATATTGCTGCATCTACAATAGTAGAAAACCCGTTGGATAGAGAGTATAACTATCTTCAGCTTAAAGCTGATGAGAATGATTATAGGATTGGGCAATTCACAAAAATTGAGGGCATGTTTAATGATCTTGAAGAATTAATGACTCTTTTTCACTTCAAGACCAGAAATACAATCCGCAAATCTATTAAGAGCGGTGTTTTTGTTGGTGTAGAAAATGATGCCTTTCAGTTTTTAGAGGAGACTCATAAAGAAAACATGGTATCTATTGGAGGTTTGGCTAAGCCACCGAAGTTTTTTCAAACTATTCAGGAAGTCTTTGAATCTGATAAAGATTATCGAATCTATATTGCACGATATGAAGGTGCCCCCATTGCAGCACTTCTAGTGCTTTATTACAATCAATGTGTTGAATACTACACACCAGTCGTGGTTAAAGAGTTCAGACATTTACAAGCACTTTCTTTAATTATATGCACAGCCATGCTTGATGCCTCAAAAGAGGGTTTTGAAATGTGGAATTGGGGGGGCACTTGGCCTTCTCAGGATGGGGTTTATCAGTTCAAATCTAGGTGGGGTACTGAAGACTACCGTTATGATTATTACATCAATATTAGAAATATGGATATCTATAAAGCGGATCGGAAAATGCTCTTGGAAGAATACGCGGGGTTTTATGTTCTACCATTTGATAAACTGTGTTCGAAATGAAAGTAGTTTTTATGTCGGGTGGTGCTAGAGAATTAGCTTTAAAACATTTGTTAGAAAATAATGTAAATATTGTTGCTGTAGTTACACCTAAACCAACCAAGAGTAATAGGAGATTTTTCAATATAATTATTACTGCTCACGAACATGGAATTCCAGTTTATTGTATCGATAAAGATCAAGTGTTCCAGACTCTAGAGAAACTGGATTTTGATATATTGTTAAGTTGCGGTTTTAGTTATGTTATTGATGAAAAATGTATTAAAACAGCAAAAAGGATTGCAATTAATGTACACCCAACGTTGTTGCCAAAATATCGAGGATATAGAAGTGGGCCTTATATAATTATCAATGGTGAAGAAGAAAGTGGGGTGACGATTCACGAACTTGTTCCAGAAATGGATAAAGGGGATATTCTTTTGCAAAAGGCTTTCCCTGTAACACCGTTTGATACAACTAAGAGTGTTTTTCGCAAAGCTAGAGAAGTTGAGCCAGAGATGATTTTAGAGGTTATTCATCAAATTGAAAAAGGAAAGGAAGTAAGAATTCCACAAAATGAAGCTGAGGCAACGGTATATAATAAAATCAGAACTCCAAATGACTCTGAAGTTGATCCTAAAAAAAGTTTATTGGAATTATATAATGAAATCAGAGCCTGTGATTATGACGATTATCCAGCATTCTTCAAAATCGCTGGAGAAAAACTCCTGATTAGGATTACTAGAGAGAAAAAACCTATTGACGAACATGATTTAATTTAATTGGAATGGTGAATAAATATCTCGGAAGAGATTTAAAAAAGGAAGGATTGCAAGTTTGCAAGAGATGCATTTACGATGAAACAATATCGAATATTTCATTTGATGAATACGGAATTTGTAATTACTGTAAGTTGGTTGAGGATTTAAGTTTGCAATATGGAACCGGAACAGATTCTGGAAAGTCGAAGTTCGACACGATAGTAGAGGAGATAAAGAAGTCTGGTAAGGGGAAAAAGTATGACGTTGCTGTAGGTGTTAGTGGAGGTACAGACTCATCATATATGCTTTACCTAGCAAAGAAATATGGATTAAGACCTTTGGCAGTGCATTATGATAATACTTGGAATACTGCTATTGCCACAGAAAACATTAGAAAAGTAACTTCAAAATTAGAAGTAGATTTATACACGCATGTTTGTGACAATAAGGAGAGTGATGATATTTTCTTGTCTTTTTTTAAAGCAAGTGTGCCTGAAATTGATGGGCCAACGGACATAGCGCTTGCTGAAGTTATGTACCGAGCAGCAGCGAAGTATAATATAAAGTATGTTTTTGAAGGTCATTCTTTTATTGCCGAGGGTGTTTCTCCACTAAGTAAAGCTTATGTTGACGGTGGCTATATCAAAAGCGTTCACAAGAAGTTTGGAAAGTTAAAAATGAAGACATTTCCTAATATGACTTTTTGGAAATTCCTCTATTGGACCGTTTTTAAAAGAATCAGAAAGATCAGGCCATTATGGTATCTACAATATTCAAAGGAGGATGCCAGAGCATTCTTAGAAAATGAGTTTGACTGGGTTTATTATGGAGGACACCATTTAGAGAATCGAATGACAGCCTTTCATCACAGTTATTATACACCAAATAAGTTTCAACTCGATCAGCGCAATAATAGCCTGTCAGCTTCTGTAAGGAGCGGCAAAATGTCTAGAGAAGAAGCTTTGAAGGAATACGCCTCGAAGCCAATTTTAGAAGATTCTTTATTGGACTATTTTAAAGAAAGAATGGGGCTTTCTGATCAGGATTTTATCGAAATCATGAATAGGCCACCAAAAACTTATAAAGACTTTAAAACCTACAAACATAAGTTTGAGCGCTGGAAACCTCTTTTTAAAATACTTGCGAATAAAAATTTAGTCCCTATGAGTTTTTATCTGAAGTATTGTAATAAGTCTGAAATGGCATGATAACAATTGTCGATTATGGAATGGGCAATTTAGGCTCAGTGCTCAATATGCTCAAGAGAATAGGTGTACCTGCAAGGATTAGTGAAAAACTGGAGGATATAGATGATTCAGATAAACTTATTCTACCCGGGGTTGGAGCTTTTGATATGGCTATAAAAAGAATTGACCAAACTGGTTTGAGAGAAGTCCTGAATCGTAAGGTTTTAAAAGAAGGTACTCCAATCTTAGGTATATGTTTAGGGATGCAACTCTTGACCAATTCTAGCGAAGAAGGCGTACTTCCGGGCTTAGGTTTTATCGATGCAAATACAGTCAAATTCAATAAGGAACTAAGACTAAAGATACCTCATATGGGGTGGAATGAAGTAACTAAGTCCAATCCTTCACCTCTGACTCAAGATATAGAAAACGTCTCTGAGTTTGATGAGAATGCACGTTTTTACTTTGTTCATAGTTATAAAGTACTCACCAATAATCCTGAAGATAGCATTCTTACCTGCGTTCACGGAACACAAAAGTTCGATGCAGCAATTCAAAGGGGGCATATTTATGGAGCACAATTTCACCCTGAAAAAAGCCATAGATTTGGGATGAAGTTACTTGAGAACTTTGCCAAAATCTGATATGTTAAGAACCCGAATTATCCCTTGCCTTCAGCTTCTCGATCAAAACCTGGTAAAAACAATACAATTTAAGAGACCTTCCTATATCGGTGATTTTGCCAATACAGCCAGAATTTTTAATGAATTAGAAGTTGATGAACTTTGTTTGTTAGGAATAAGAAATACAAGGAACAAAACCACCCCTGATTTTAAAGTACTAAAGCAAGTGGCCAATGAATGCTTTATGCCACTCTCGTATGGAGGAGGAATTCAAGACTTTGAAACGGCAAAAAGAATTCTGGCTATGGGATTTGAAAAGGTTGTTTTGAACTCAGCTAGCTTTCGAAATCCTCAACTGATCACTAAAATCTCTGAATACTTTGGTTCTCAAAGCCTGATTGTTTCGATTGACGTAAAAAAGGGTCTGTTTGGTCGAGAGAGGGTTTATTCTTGTTCTGGAACCAGAACAGAAAGATACTCTGCTTTGGAATGGGCTAAATCAGTAGAAGAAAAAGGTGCAGGTGAGATTCTGCTGACTTCAATAAATCAAGAAGGAACCTGGGAGGGCTTCGATATTGGTTTGGTTAGTAGAATAGCCAACGCAGTAAATATACCTGTAATAGCTCATGGCGGTGCAGGGTCTATTAAAGATATATCGGCTGCCGTAAAGGATGCAAAAGCTTCAGCTGTGGCTTTAGGAAGTATGGTGGTATATCAAAAGAAGGGAATGGGGGTTTTAGTCAATTTTCCAGATCGAACGGAATTAAAGAAGTACTTATCAAATGAGTGAGTTTAAGATTGCTTGTATCGGTAACATGAATAATAATAATTTTAGTCTTGTCCGGTTTTTACGAGATCGAGGTTATAATGCACATTTGTTTTTTCTCAATGAGATCGATCATTTCCATCCTCAGAATGATACGTTTGACATAGAGTATCAGTCTTTTTCCACTTACTTGGATTGGAGACAAGAAAAAATATCTGAAGTTTCAAAAGAGTTAATAAAGCAACAATTAGATGGGTTTAGTTTTGTCATTGCTGAAGGGATTGGAATGGCCTTTTTAAAGAAAGGAGAGATAAACGTAGATATTTTCATTCCATATGGTTCAGATCTTTATCTACTTCCATTTTGGACTCCCCCTAAAGGTGTAAAAGCATATTTGTTCCAATTGTTTAAGAGAAAAATTCTGGGTAAAGATGCCCTTACTAACAAGGTTGAATTTACAAGACTCCAAATTGAATCAATTAAGAGTAGTGGTGCAATTATTTGTGGAAACAAAGAACTGGAGACTCCGATTTCTAAATTATCTGTGAATAACAAATGGGAAAAAGTAAGTGCTCCAATTGTTTATAATCGTTTATTCAACCCAAATACTATAGAGCAATATTATAACTCAAGTCATTGGCTAAGGTTGTTAAAGGGGCTTTTAAAGAATTCCGACTTTGTAATAATGTCCCATGTAAGACAATACTGGGTTTCAAAGGGCAATGAATCAATTGACCACTACTCCCTAAAGGCTAATGATCGATTAATCAGAGCTTTTAGTAGGCTGGTAAACAAGTATAGTTCTAAAAGATTCAAAGCAATATTCTTAGAATATGGTCCTGATGTCTATCATTCCAAGGCTTTGATCGAGAAGTTAGGAATAAGTAGTAATGTGATTTGGCTTCCTAAATCATCTAGAAAGGAGTTAATGGTCTGTATGAGTCTGGCTGACTTAGTGGCAGGTGAGTTTAACTTGAGTTCTTTGGGTAGTGGAGTAGCATATGAGGCAATGGCAATGGCGAAACCTCTTTTGGGTTATAGAGAAGATTCTAATTATTCAAATGAGTTCGATAAGCTTTATCCGCTGCTTAATGCAACTACTGAGGATCAGATTTATAATAGATTAGAATGGGCTATTAACAATTCAGAATCACTTAAAAATATTGGATTAGAAGCTTCGGAGTGGTACCAAGAATATGTGGTTGACAGATGCATGGAATTTATTACTTCTCAAATCGAGGAAAAGAAAAAAAAGATTTTGAATTCCTGATTATTGACCTTAAAGCAACGGTCAATAACTCTAGTTATATCCTTAGACAACTGACAAGGTTTCAAGGAGGAAATAAGGGGGACCATATAGAGTTCTTGTTTTTTAATACAGATTACGATCTGTCTGAATGGAAAAATGGTTGATTACTGAAATTATATAATCTAAATATATATGAGTTGATTTAGCTCCTATTATGAAAACTAAATGGAGTCCAGCACTGGCCTTTTCATGAAGTTTAAAACCTCAACTGTCTTTTATATTTTGTATTTATTCAATTTGAATTGTCTCCTATAATTTTTTTTGTACCCAATCTCACATTTGGAGGGATTCAAACTCAGGTTTATTATTTAGCAAGGTACCTGAGGTTGGCGTATGGTTTTGAAGTTGTTATTTACGGATTTCTTACCAGGGATTCGCAGTATACGGCCTTACTGGACGAGGTTGGAATTCAACATAAGTTTAGGCCAAAGCTAGGCAAGCGTATTTGGTCTTATGAGTCCAAGGGTATTTTCGGTAAGTCTTTAACCTGGTTTCTACTTTGGAGTTTCTTAATACGACAAGGAAGGGTTGTACTGTTACCATACACTAAAAACCTCGACACATTCATTAATCCATTAGTGTCCTTTACTCTTATAAGAGGTACGTTTAGCTTTGAAAGAGGGGGGCATGTGAATCCCAGAAAGCAGTCAAACAGCCTAATTAACCGATTAAAGAGAAAGGCGAACCCAATTTATGTAGCGAACTCTTTTCATGGAAAACGCGCGATTCATTTAATGAAAGGAGTGCCTTTGGATCAAATAAGCGTAATACCCAATGGGATTGACCTTAGGAAGTTTTCGGCATGCTCCAGGTCGGAAACCGGGCCTTTGGTAATTACAATGGTGGCTAACTATTTTCCTGAGAAGGAGCATGAGTTTGTGTTACAGGCTTGGTCCAGAATGCCTCAGAAACTTCAGTCGCAAGTAAGACTAAAATTAGTTGGACTTGGAGGTGGGGATATGTGTGTAACCAACTTTGAGAAGGCCCGGTTGTTATCAGAGCAATTAGGACTCAAAGCAAATGTTGAATTTATAGAAACAACCAATGATGTAGTTGATCTATTAAAGAAATCAGATATCGGTCTATTGGCTACTAAGTCTGAGGGGTGTCCTAATGTCATATTGGAATATATGGCCATGGGGCTACCCATTGTGGCCAGTAAGATACCCGGTATCGAAGAAATAATTTCCGACCAAAACAGAGAGTACTTGTTTGAAAGAGATGATGAAGTGGCATTCATCAGTAAACTAGATATACTGGTTAATAACCAACACATAAGAAAGGAATTGTCTACTGCTAACCGTTTACATGTATGCAACAATTTTTCGATTGAAAAAATGGGTGAAGCTTATATTGGTCTTCTAAGGAAATTTAATCTGTATTAACCGTCTTGAACCACTTTTTAATTACTCGCTTCAACATTAGGGTAGATGATTGGACCACTACCAGAGATGGATATCAGGTGAATCAGACAGATTGGCTTGAGCATAGATTCAGACTTTTTATGGACTATTGTTGGCCGTCAGTACTTAACCAGTCTGATCAGAACTTCACTTGGTTGGTATTCTTTGACACAACCACTCCGGAGCAGTTTAAGGCTTTGAATGAGAATTTGGTGTTAAAATATCCCAAGTTCTGTCCCATATATGTGGATGGAATTCGATCTTTTCTTCCTTCTTTAAGAAGAGAGCTGATGGAACGAACTAATACCGACTACCTCATTACCTCAAGAATCGATAATGATGACCTTATTCACAGAGACTTTATAAAACGAGTTAAAGAGGAGGCCAAACCTTCGGGCCAATTGGTAATTGATATGCAGAGAGGTTATCAGCTAATCAATAAATCTAAAATCTTCGAAGTGAGGAACTATATCCATTACTTCAATCCATTTATATCGCTCATAGAGTCTTCTTCGGGTGCAAGAAGTGTTATGGATAGAAATCATCGGGACTGGAGTACGGCAGAGCAGGTGGTTGCTGTAACCGATAAACCATACTGGATAGAGCATGTGCATGAAAGGAATAAACTGAATGCTGCAAGAAACCAATTAACACTTGTTAGGAAAACAAACTGGAAGGAGTTTGGCTTGGATCAGCCCATAAGAACGTACTCTCTGCACAAAGTCTTGTCCACCAATCTGTTTATCAAACTCAAAAGACTTATTGTTAAACTCAAAAGGCTGCTTGGTAGTAAAAATTGATACGTACACCCCCTAGAATAAGTGTTATAATTCCCGCGTTTAATCGAGAAAGATTAATTCTGGAAACGCTTAAGTCTATTGCTGATCAAACGTTCTCAGATTTTGAGTGTTTAGTTGTCGATGATGGTTCTTCTGACCGCACCAAGGAGTTGGTTAAGGATTTTGCGCTCAAAGACGAACGTTTTTGCTTGTTATGCAGGCCTAACACTTATGCCAAAGGTGCTCCAAGTTGTCGTAATTATGGCCTTCATTTAGCAAAAGGAGAGTTCGTTCAGTTCTTCGATTCTGATGATATACTTTTGAGAGAGGCACTGTCAGACAAGGTTCAGGAACTGGATGCGGATAAGGAACTACAGTTTGTAGTATCTAAGACCGCTTTTTTGTTGAGTGATGGCCAACTGAGTTATCCTGACCAGCGGTTGTTTTATCCGCAAACATTTGAGGAATTTTTAGAGGAAAAATCCATTTTCTTTACCCCAGGCCCGATGTTTCGGTCTGTTTTTTTAAAAGAACAGAAATTGGCATTTGACCCGAGTTTGGAGAGACATCAAGAGTTTGAGTTCTATACACGTTTAATGTCCGGAATGCCGAAATTCAAAATTTTGGATAAGGTTCATTGCCACTATCGTATGCATACTGCAAGCATTAAGTCTAAGTCTGACGAAGCCGGTAATTTATATTATCGTAGAACGAAACTAAAGGCTATTGAACGGATTAATAAGAACAGCGAGTATACATATGTGTTAGCCTTGCAAAGAGTTTTCCGGCCTTATGCAATAACTACATTGAAAGTGGCAGTTTATCAGCGAAATCTGGCCATGATTTGGTATACTCTGTCATGGATGATCAGGTTCTATGCGGCAGGCTCTATAAGACGTTTACTTAAGTGACTAAAATAAAGGTTTTTTTAGGGGGCTTTATTAATCAGACCAATGCCCAAAACTTAAACTGTAGAGAACTAGCTGTTCATTTGGATAAAAATAGATTCGAGGTATACACTCTGTCCATAAAGCATGGAAATCTCGAGACGATATCTTCAAATGGGTTAAGGGTTTTTCAGTGTTCCTATCCGGTTAAGTTAACAGGTCTTCTGGGGTATGTTTGGGGTATATACAAGTCTGACGTAGTGTATTTGCCTAGGGCCGATTTTCTCAGGTGGCAATTGTTTTTGGTCAGACTTTTTAAGCGTAAGAGTTTTAAGACTATCGAGAATATAATTGATGAAGTGGGTTTGAAGACGGCTCTTTCAGTACCAAGAAAGAAGCTAAAGAATGTTCTTGATTACTATAGATATTGTGATCAGAATCATCCAATCACAAATTTTGTAGGAGAGTATAATTTTAAGCATCATAAATTGACCTACGATAAGCCTATATTACCTGTTCCCACAGATATTCGCTTCTTTTCATCTAACTACAGAGTTAGGAGTGAACTTAAGAAGCTTGTTTTTATAGGCAATGACTTTCATCGCAAAGGCTTGAATGAGTTTATCGATTTAGCAAATAAGTTCCCCCATTTGCTCTTTAAAGTAATTGGAAAAGGAGATTTTAAACAGTATGAGGAAAAGCTAAAAACCAATAATGTAGAATACATAGGCATGGTAAATCATGACGATTTTCATGATGTTCTACAAGACGTAGATCTCCATTTCTTTCCTTCCAGGTCAGAGGGTTTTGGAAAGGTGACTATTGAGTGCGCAGCTCTTGGAATACCAAGCATAGTATACGACTCCTATGGCGCTAAGGAATGGATTAATCATACTGAAGGTTTTGTAGTTTCTTCTTTTTCAGAAGTGGTTTTCTGCGTGGAGAAGTTGTTGAACGACTCGATTTTACTTGAGAGAGTATCGAAGAGTTGTGTTCACTTGGCTAATCGATTCTCTTCAGAAGAGGTTGTTCCACTGTATCAGCAGGTAATTGAAGACCTTTATGCCTCATAATCTCATAATTATACAAGCCAGAACGTCCTCTACCAGGCTTCCCGGTAAGGTGTTACAGCCAATATGGAAAGGAAAGAATCTGCTGGATTTGCAGCTCGAGAAATTTCGGAGATTAGGTACTCCTTTAGTTGTGGCTACCACTGTAAATCCATCGGATGATGCCATTGTCGATTGGGCCAAAAGGAACAACGTAGAGGCTTTTAGGGGAGATGAGCAGAATGTACTAAAGCGTTTTATCGATTGTGCCAGGCAATACCAGGCTAAGAACCTGATCCGTGTTTGTTCTGATAATCCATTTATTCAGTCCGATCAGGTTCCGTATTTTCTGAATTCCTTAGCACAGGGGGTAGACTATATTAGTTTTTGTAACCATTCTGGTATTCCGGCTATAAAAACCCATTGGGGACTTTTTGTAGAGGGAGTAAGGTTAGGTGCATTGGAAAGAGCTTCGGAAATTCTTGAAACCCATGCTGAGGAAAAATTCTATTCAGAGCATGTGACTAACTTTATTTACGGAAATTCTGAACAATTCAAGATAAAGCTCGATCAAGCTCCTGAGACTGTTGTTTCACGAAGCGACCTTAGGTTTACTATCGACACGCCAGACGATTTCCAAAATATGCATAGCTTGCTCCAATTAGCTGGTTCAGAGGCTAATCTCGAGCAATTAATTGAATTAGTTGACGCTAACCCCAATATTAAATCGGTCATGCGTCAAGGAATTGATCAGTTCAATAAGTGAGTGTTTAATAATATGCTCATTGAACGTTAAACATTGAACATTTTAGAATATGCCTCATACTTACTTAATCGGTGAAATAGGACAGAACCATAATGGCTCTGTAGATTTAGCCAAACTCTTAATCGATAAAGCCGCTCAACCTGTTAAGGATGAACTCTTTGGCTTGGAATTAAAACCTTGGGATGCCGTAAAACTGACCAAGAGAGATTTGGCAGAAGAGCTATCCGCTTCGGCCATGGCAAAACCCTATAATAGCCCACATAGCTTTGGAAAGACCTATGGAGAGCACAGAGCCAAGCTTGAGCTCAATGATGAGCAGCATTTTGAATTGTATCAGTATGCTAAAGAAAAGGGGCTGGATTTTGTAGAGACGCTCTGCGCTATTGGCTGTTTAAGCATGCTTAAGCTATTTACCCCTGACAGGCTGAAAGTAGCAAGTCGTGACCTTACCAATCTGCCTTTACTCAATGCTATGGCCGAAACCAAAATTCCAATGGTTATTTCTACAGGCATGGGTGGAGTAGAAGAGATAGACGATGCATTGGAGGTAATTACTAAGCATCACAATAAGATAACCATCTTACATTGTTTGTCGCAGTATCCGAGTGAATACAAAAACATCAACCTCAATAGCATTCATTATTTAAAGGAACGCTATGCAGGCTTTGAAGTCGGTTATTCCGACCATAGCATAGGAATAGCCATACCTTTAGCCGCGGTGGCCATGGGAGCCACTACCATAGAAAAGCACATTACCTTGGACCGAACCATGAAAGGGACAGATCAGGCCGGCTCGTTGGCTCCGGATGGAATGCGTAGAATGGTTAGAGATATCCGAAACCTTGAAATGGCTTTTGGTGAAATGAAGAAGGAGAGAAGTGAAGCCGTAGAACTGGCCAAGGTGAAGTTGGAGAGAAGCATTGCTACCAAAAGAAATATGAAAAAAGGAGAAGTGGTGACAGAGAATGATGTACACCTGCTTAGTCCTGGAGATGGATTTCAATGGGCTCAGAAGAACGAGGTACTCGGAAAAGTACTCACTCAAGATGTGCCAGCCGATGAAGTGATTTATAAAGAAATGCTTTTTTAAGTTCACGCAGAGATCGCAAAGAAAAATGCATGCAAAGAACACAAAGTACTTAAGAATTCTTAGCGCTCTTAGCGTGAAAAATTCTGCAGCCTTTGCGTGAAATAAGCACATGACAGAAAATGAAATTTCATATAAGATAATCGGTACAGCAATAGACCTGCATAGAAATGTAGGTCCTGGTTTGTTAGAATCAGCTTATGAAAATGCACTTGCCTATGATCTCCGGGAATCGGGCTTGGAGGTAAAACAGCAGCTACCTTTGCCATTTCATTATAAAGAGGTTAGAATGGATGTAGGCTATAGGGTTGATTTGTTGATAGAAAATAAAGTGATTGTAGAAGTCAAATCAGTCGAAACCTTAGCACCCGTTCACTATGCTCAGTTATTGACTTATTTAAAATTGTCCGATAAGAAGCTGGGTCTATTGATCAACTTCAATTCAAAGATCCTCAAAAACGAAATTCACCGTGTGGTGAATAATTTATAAATGTTTCTCGTAGAGGCCGCAAAGAAAAGTATACGCAGAGAACGCGGATAATTCTCAATGAGCTTTGCGTAGCAACCTTAGCGCTCTTTGCGTGAAATAATTAACTTCCTAAACTATGCTCCCTAAGCTTATACTCACCGATATCGATGGCGTCTGGACAGACGGAGGCATGTACTACGACCAGACAGGTAATGAATGGAAAAAGTTCAACACCTCTGACAGTGCCGGAGTACTTTTTGCCCGAAAGTTGAACATCCCCGTGGGGATTATAACCGGTGAGGACACTCAAATAGTAGCTAAAAGAGCCTCTAAGCTAAAAATTGATTTGCTCTTTCAGGGAATTCAAGATAAGGTGAAGGTGGCTCAGGAATTGGTAGATGATATGGGTATAGACCTTACAGATGTTGCCTACATTGGCGATGATCTGGGAGACCTGCAACTTCTTAAAAAAGTAGGTACTTCGGCTGCTCCAGCCAATTCACCAGATTACATAAAAAAACATGTACATTATGTGACCAATAAGGCAGGCGGTGAAGGCGCTTTTCGAGAGTTTGTAGAGTGGATAATTCAGCAAAGTGGAATAAATATCGAAGACCTACTTTAATCGATTATCGTCACCATAAGCCCGTCTGCAGGTAGTCAAGTGCTTGCAATCGTCTTTTGCTCTGTAAGCAATACCCTCCCTCAGCGTGACGAAAAAATGAACTTGATTACTATTTCTAAATGCCAAATAAGTTGGTGAAGGAGAAAAAACATTTCTTAGTCATTTGGCCCACCATTAGGAGAGACTGGGTAAGTACATTTTATAAACTTGAAGACCAGTTTCGGTTTACATTCATTCCTTCAACTTTTCCTCAAGAACCAAATTTTGCCGATTGCTTTGAATGTCGGTATTGGTCAGAGTTTAGTTCTGTTCAGGAGCTCTTAGATGAGGTTAAACCTGATGGAGTGATATTTATGTCCATAGAGTCTGGCTTGAGCATGGCTACTAATTATCTGGCTCAAAAAAGAGGAATTCGAACCATCATTCTTCAACATGGTATATTTACTAACTATAAAGATTACAGGAATAGAGAAAAACTTTGGAGAAAGAATAGCCTCGCCAGGGAAACCAAAGACTCCCAGGCTCAAAAGGGATTTAGTACTTTGAGATTTCTAAAGAAATCGTTTATAGGCACCGATCGTTTCAAACTTTTATCAATAGCAATTTATACTAAGTTACAACAAAAGGTTGGACCCTATTGGGCAGCAAAACATTTGCCTCTTTCTATTAAAAAGGCCAACCAATACATCTGCTATAGCCCATTTAATGCCACAATACATAGAGAAACAGATAGGGTTTCTGAACATGAAATAAGCTATGTAGGTAGTCATGAGCTAATGAATTATCTGAGAAAAGAAGAGCCTTTGACGGACAAGCCCTTTTACCTTCATATTGATCAGGCCCTGGCCCAGAATTCGTTTGGAGAAGAGACTGTTAGCAGAGAAGCCATGATAGGATTCTACCAAAAACTCAATGATTATTGCCTGAGCCAACAAGCATCCTTGTACATCAAACTTCACCCAGAATCATATAAGTCTGATTGGCTACCGAAGCATGATAATATCCATTACATTCGGCATGTAGATAACTTCAATCAGATTATTCAAAGCGCGTTGGGCTGTTTTGGGTTTTACTCGACCATGGTGATACCGGCTGTTTATTGGAAGCCAACCATTTTATTTAAAATTACCTATTCCGGTTTGCAAGAGTCTATCAGCGAAGAATTCAATATTACCGTTCTAAATTTTTGGTCATTTGATCATATGGATATAAACTTTAGTAGTTTGAAAGATAAAGATGGTTTTGTTAAAAGATATATAAAGCCTGATGGAGTAGGTGAGGATAGCCTTCAAAAGATACTTGCGGAATTCATCACCTGAACTGATAAAACACAAATAGGAATGCATATAAATAATGATTATCTCATCATTGCAGAAGTAGGGCAAGCGCATGATGGAAGCCTAGGGATTTTACACTCTTACATTGATGCGTTGGCAGAAACCGGAGTAAATGCAATTAAGTTCCAAACACACATAGCCTCTGCAGAAAGTAGCCATTTTGAAGAATTTCGTATTCCGTTTAGTTATGAAGATAAATCTCGATTTGATTACTGGAAGAGAATGGAGTTTTCTCACCAACAATGGTGTGAGATAAAAAAGCACTGTGAAGAAAAGGGAGTAACTTTTATGTCTTCACCTTTTTCTATTGAAGCACTGGAACTCTTAGAAAGTATTGGTACAGAAGTTTATAAGGTTGGCTCTGGTGAAATGACCAACTATTTGTTGTTAGACAGGTTAGCTCAGTTAAATAAGCCAGTTATATTGTCCTCAGGGCTAAGTTCATTAAACGAAGTAAGAGAGGCTTGTGCAAGGTTTGATCAAAGTCAGTCTAGCATATCCATACTTCAATGTACCACTCAATACCCTACACCCACCGACCAAGTTGGAATAAATGTAATCACGGAGTTCAAAAGAGAATTTCCTAATTATGCCATTGGCCTATCAGATCATTCGGGAGAAATTTATCCCAGTATTGCGGCAGCTACCCTAGGAGCTCGTGTTTTTGAGTTTCATGCTGTTTTTGATAAGAGGATGTTTGGTCCTGATAGTACATCTTCACTAACCATTGACCAAATAAAAGAACTTGTTCGAGCATTAGGGTTGGTGAAAAATATGTTGGAGCACCCAGTTGACAAAAGCCTCAATACCCCGTTGGCTAGGTCCAAGACCTTATTTGGGAAGTCTTTAGCACTTAGACAAGACTTGCCAAAAGGAAGTATCTTGAGAATTGAACACTTGGAGACCAAAAAACCTAGTGGTTTAGGTGTTGACGCCAGTGAGTATCAAAGTGTTTTGGGCAAGAGACTGAAAAAGAGCTTAACAAGGAATAGTTTTCTAAAGATTGATGACATTGAATAAAAGAAGAATATGTGTGGTCGTTACAGCTAGACCAAGTTACAGTAGAATCAAAACTGCAATGCTGGCAATGAAGGAGCACCCTGAAATTGAATTACAAGTCGTCTTGGCCGCATCCTCTTTGCTTGAACGATATGGAAATGCCTCAAGAATCATTGAGAAGGATGGGTTTGATATAGCAGCTCGAGTATACAATGTTTTAGAAGGAGAGAATTTAACGTCCTCTGCACGTACAACTGGTGTTGGGATAATAGAGCTGGCATCAGTTTTTGAGCGATTATCGCCACATGCGGTGGTCACAATAGCTGACCGTTTTGAAACAATGGCTACCGCAGTTGCAGCATCATATATGAATATTCCGTTGATCCATATTCAAGGAGGGGAGGTTACAGGAAACATTGATGAGAAAGTTCGTCATGCAGTATCAAAACTGTCAGATGTCCATTTGGTAGCTTCTGAAAATGCGAGGGCCCGACTAATAAAAATGGGAGAAGATCCAAAGATGATTTTTAATACAGGATGTCCCTCGATTGATATTGCCCGAATGGTGTCCGAATGTAATGTTTCAGGATTAGTCAATGGTTTTGACGCTAAGTATGGTGGTGTGGGTAAGCCTGTAGACTATAAGTCACCTTATGCGGTTGTTATGCAACATCCTGTTACAACTGAATATGAAAAATCAAGAAGTCAGGTTGAGCTTACCTTAAATGTCATGGAATCTCTAAACATTCCTGTTATCTGGTTCTGGCCTAATGTTGATGCGGGTTCGGATGGCACCTCGAAAGGAATTAGAGCATTTAGGGAAAGGTCAAGTCAGAATAAGTTTTACTTTCTAAAAAATATGGAGCCAGTAGATTTTCTTGCTCTACTTAAGAATTCTATGGTACTAGTTGGCAACTCTAGTGTGGGGATTAGAGAATGTGCCTACCTTGGAGTTCCGGTCGTTAATATAGGAAGTCGACAGAACGGAAGAGTAAGAGGAACTAACGTTATTGATGTAGAGCATGATTTTGAGTCTCTAAAAAGCGCTATTTTAAAACAAATAGCACATGGGCCTTACTCCGCTTCACATCTCTATGGAGATGGTTATTCCGGACAGCGAATAGCCGAAATACTTGCAAAAGTGGATTTAACTATAAACAAACAAATCACCTATTAAACCCAAATTAATGAAGGACCAGAGTTTAGAGGAGTACTTTTATCGCGAAAAACTTGACCAATACATTAATGAGCCTCAGAGTGATACTCGGGATGTTTTTGATGCGGTTACTGGAGGAATCAATGAGCCAATTCCTCCCAACTTAGAAGATATTGTAAGACTACACCAAATGATTAGAAAGAACATGTCCTTTACTGTTCTGGAGTTTGGAGTAGGCTTTTCTACACTCATTATTGCTGATGCATTAAAAAAGAATAAGAATGATTGGGGTGCTTTGCAGTCAAAACCACGGGTTAGAAACCGGTACATGTTTAAGTGTTTTTCGGTCGATTCTTCAAAAAAATGGATAAACAAGACTTCAGCTCGTTTACCAAACGAATTAAGCTCAATTGTTGAGTTTTCGTTCAGTGAGGTTTCTATTGGAACATATCAGGGTCAACTATGTAGTTACTACGATAAGCTGCCTGACATAGTACCAGATTTTATTTATTTAGATGGGCCAGACCCAAAGGCCGTTAAAGGAAGCATAGGTGGACTTTCGTTTCAATGTGATGAGCGCACCGTGAATAGTGGAGACATACTTCTAATGGAGCCGACTCTTTTACCCGGAACTACGATTCTGGTTGATGGGAGAACAAATAATGCACGTTTTTTGGCTAATAATTTTAAACGAAATTTCTCCATGGAGTGGGATAGAACAGGAGATATCACAATTTTTAAATTGAATGAAGAGCGCTTAGGCAAGTACAATGTTTTGGGTAGTGACTTTATTAGGAACCCTACTGTTTAGATAAAGCTTGCTATCATTTTACTCTAATGAAAATTCTAACGATAATACCTGCTAGAAAGAACTCCAAAAGATTACCAGGGAAGAACGTAAAGGAACTTTGTGGTAAGCCTCTGATAAACTATACCTTGGAACTTGCTAATCAATTCACCTTCAATACTAAAGTTGTCTTAAGTTCAGACGATCCTCAGGTATTGAGGTTTGGTAGGAATTTCGACAATATTACCCCTCTTGAAAGGCCTAGTTATCTGGCAGAGGATAATTCTTTAGCAATTGAATATGTTCAACATGCTTTGTTGAGCTGTAAAAACGAAAGTTTTGATGCGGTTTTGATTTTACAAGCTACTTCCCCTTTCACTATTATGAAAGACGTGCAAGATTGTCTAGAGCTTTTTGAAAGTAAAAGGCCGGATAGTGTTGTTAGTGTGGCACAGGTAGCTTTCGAGTTTCATCCATCTAAGTTTAAGAGATTAACGGAAGGAGGGGGGCTGAAGCCCTACTTTGAAGAAGAGAAGGCTATGGAATACCAAAACCTACCTAAAGCTTATACACGAAATGGCTCCATATATCTAACAAGCATTGATTGCATAAATATGGGGAGGGTTATTGGCGACAATTGCCTGGGTTACGAGATGCCAACTATTCGCTCAGTTGATATCAACGATATGTTTGATTTTGCCTTTGCAGAATTTTTGGGTAAGAAATATCATGGATTATAGAGGGTTCTTACGTTAAAATGATTTTATGAATGTAGTCTATGCTTTGTCTCACCTAGAAGATTGGGTTGGGTTTGCAAAAGAAATGAAGAAGAGGCTTAACTGGGAGCCACGCTACTGGGTTTGTACTTGGGTCACGGAAGGTAAAATACTAAAGCATTTTCCAGACTGTTATACGCATTATTACTTAAGCATAATTAAAGGTGAGAGTGTTGGTGAATTGGATTTGTTTGCTCCAGCAGGAATAGATGAAGACCTGATTCGTGAATACGCGGTCGAAATGGATTTGGCCATGAAAATGATGGATAGGCTAGATTCAGGAGATGGGTTTTCGTACAATGAGCGAAAGTTTTTCTTTCTGAAGCTTTTGAATTACGCTCATAACGTTCTGTCCAAATTTGAACCAGAGTTGGCGATTTTTACCGAAATCCCACACCATGTTGCACAGTATGTTTTATATGTGGTACTGAAAAAGAACGGTGTAAAAACATTAATGTTTAAACCGAATACCACCTTGGGGGTGAGACTACTTATCTATAATGATATTTACGATGACCCTATTGCTACAATGGGGCAGTTTAAATTTAGTCAGGAAGTTGACAGCCATGCAAAAACAGCCATTTCTGAATTTATAGAATCCAAGAGAGGAGACTATTCTCGAGGTATTCCGGATACAATAAAATCGTTACATAACCAATCTAGCCAAACAAGAGCTGTTTTTGCGACCTTAAAAAGGCTTCTAAACGCCATGGCTTTTTTTAGAATTTTTGACAAGAGCAAGTTTTCAACTGTTAGGAAGCTAAGGGGAGTCCCACTGGAAGAATCAGAAATTAATAAGGCACAGTTGTACTGGCTTAAATGGAAAGGGTTTAGAAAGCAAAAGAAACTAAGAAGAAAGTATGATGTTTATTCTACTTATGATATAAACTTCGATGAGAAATTCATCTATATCCCGTTGCACTATCAACCTGAGCGAACGACCTCTCCCGATGGAGGTATATATGTTGAACAACTAATCATGATACAACTTTTAAGAAGTTGTCTACCCAGAGAAGTCACATTGGTAGTTAAGGAGCATAAATCCCAGTTTATACCTAAAAGAGAAGGACATTTATCTCGCTTTGAGTTTCACTATAAGGCCTTAAAAGAAATGAGCGGAGTAAAGCTTGCTCCACTGGAAACCGACCCTTTTGTATTGCTTGACAAATGCTGGTTTGTGGCAACGGTTGTTGGTACAGCTGGTCTCGAGGCAATAGCAAGGGGTAAACCGGCAATAGTTTTTGGTGGAGGTTGTTGGTATAGGTCATTGGAAGGGGTTTTTTATGTGAAAAATAGAAGGGAACTGAAAGTTGCAATTGATAGAATAATAAATGGGGTAGTAATACAGGAAGACTCTGTTAAAGAGTTTATGATGGAGTTTTATCAGAAGTCATTTGCTGGTGTAATTCTGCCTACCTTTAGAAGGAATCAAACAGAAGAAAACAATGTGAAATTGATGGCCGACTCCGTAGAGAAATATGTAAGGCATGTATTCCATTGGGTTTAGAAATAGCGTACTTATTGTAAGGGATGATAGGTCTGGGTGGAGTATGCGGAGATACTCTACTCTTTGTGAAAAGGTATTGGGTGTAGAGACAATTAGGATACCAGCTAATACGAGAGGCTTTAAAACTCTACTGTACAAACTTTTTATTTTGCCTTGGAAAATTTATAGCCACAAAACAAGAGTCGTTTTGCTCCCGTCAGAGAAGTTGGTCTTTCTTACTTTTCTCGTTCCGAATAAAGCATATGTCTTAGTTTGTCATGATTTACATGACATAATGAATGGTCGATTGTCTAAAGTCAGACTTTGGTATGAGAAAATACTTTATAGAAGGATAAGTAAGGCTGATCGAATAATAACGGTTTCTCAAAATACAAAAAAAGAGCTTTTAAATTTCTTAGGAGTAGACAATAGTCTTAAGGTAGACGTAATTCACAACCCCGTGGAAGACTCTTGGTTTGATCGAATTGGAGAAGATAGGTTACACGAAGTCTCTAACGTAAAGGGCAACTTTCTTTTATTGGTTGGAACCAATGCTTGGTATAAGAATCTAGAGTGGGCTTTTAAGCACATCTCTCGGTTAGGGTTACCAATAGTAAAAGTGGGCCCTCTTCCGGAGGAATTCAACATTGATAGCTTTAATCAACCACTTGTACATTTACCTTTTATTGATGAAGAAGAACTTCAGTGGTTATATCAGAATGCTTTGTGCTTACTATTCCCTTCAATTCATGAGGGGTTTGGTTGGCCAGTTTTAGAAGCTATGGCCTCAGGTTGTCCTGTAGTTGCTGCGAGAAACTCGAGCATAACGGAAGTTGGGGGGGACGCTATTTGCTATTTTGATAATGGAGATGAAAACCAAATGCTCGAATGGATTGAGAAAATTAAGAATGCCCCGTCATTTAGAGCCAAATTAAGTCAGTCAGGAGTTGAAAGAGCAGAGAAGTTTAGGATGGAGACCTTTAAAGTGTCTTGGCAAGACATATTAACTCCATTGGTGGTGTAGCGAGTTCATATAGTATGTTAAACTCTAAGTATTGTCAATTTTAGGTTTGCTTATGTTCATCTACAAATAGTTCAATAGTAATAGGCGGATCAATCCATTACTTTGAAGGTTGAGAAACGTATTGCCTTACCACGAGTATTTTAACATTACCTGGTATAGTAAGCAGACTTTAGTGTAGAGTATGGTTCTATTATAATTTTAAGTGAGCAGATTCTCGACCAAATATTATGCTTTTTAACTCCTTTGATTTTGCCATATTTCTGCCAGTAGTTTTTCTTCTGTATTGGTTCGTATTTAATTTTGATGGTACAATCCCCAATAGACTCCACCTATTTTGAGAATATACTTAATAATGATGAAGTGGATAGTCGTTTTAGTGGTCTGGGGAACTACATTAACTTTAGTCGGCTAATGAAACTGCACTATAAAGAAGACCTTTATGACCTGCATCATTTAAAACAAAGCGGTGTGGAGAAGTTCAACAAGGTTTTGATTGAAACTTTAATGGAGGAAGGGTATTTGAAGTGAAAATTCTATTTGTTCAAAAGGAGGGAGGCATATTTGGCGCAGAGAACTACCAGCTCAAAGTAATTCCCGGGCTAATGGCTAAAGGAGTTGAAGTGGAGTTCCTTAGACTATATACAGATTATCAAGGTGGCAAAGGAGGAGTATTTATCGAAAGGCTAAACGCTTTAGGTGTCAAAACTTTTGAAGTAAACATTGGGAAATACCCAACCCCACGGGTACTTAAGAAGATAAAGAAAATTGCCAACGATGGTAACTACGATATCGTACATACCCATCTGATTCACGCAGATTTACACTTAGCGCTTATAAAGACCTTTATGAAGTTAGAACCCGCGTTGGTTTCAACCAAACATGGGTATGATAACACCTTCACGTCTAAGTTTGGTTTTGATGCTTCTAAACAATCGAGCACCCCGTATTTTCTTATAAGCAAATGGGCCGAGAAGCGAATGTGTGCTTCGTTTACAATTTCGAATGGTTTACGAAATTTCTTTATTGCCACGGGATTAACCAAACCCGAGAAAATGAGGCTAATTCATTATGGCTTTGATATGCCTGATAATTATCTGTATAAAGGTAAAAAAGAGTTTAAAAAAGCCTCCAAGCAGGTGATTATTGCCGGTAGGCTAGTAGCCTTTAAAGGGCATACGTTTCTTATAGAGGCCATGAAGATGGTAGTTAGGGTTTTTGGATCTGAGGTTAAGTTATTGATTGCAGGTACGGGAGCTCTGGAAGCTACTCTTAAAGAGCAAGTAGAAATACTTGGGCTATCTGAACATATCGATTTTCTGGGGTATAGTACAGAAGTTGGGGCATTGATGGCTAACTCCGATGCAGTAGTAGTACCTTCTATTTCAGAAGGATTCGGTGTGGTGTTTCTTGAAGCCTTCTCGGCCAAAACGCCTGTGATCGCGTGGGATGTTCCTGCAGGTAATGAGTTGATGGAGCATGGTAAAACAGGATATCTCGTTCAACCTTATGATGTGACCAGTCTGGGTCAGCAGATTATAAGCGTTTTGAACGACCCTGAAGGACAAACCTCCGTTACAGAAGCTGCTTATGAAAAGCTAAAGTCTTATTTTAACCTGGAACGAATGGTGGATGAAACTATTTCCTTCTATAAAGATGCTCTTAGTTGAGTAACTGGGTATTGATAGCTGTGCTGCAATTACCTGTAATCACATAATGATGCTATTGATTCGAAAGGAAAATCATAAGTTTAACCAGTTAACTAACCCTCTAATTAACTAGTCTTTGGCTCCATTTGAGATACCGGGTTTAATTATTTCGATAGTCTTTTTTTCATTGATTATCTATTTCGTTGGTCAGCGTAACATACCCGGCCAGTTCCATAATATGATTCTTAATTCAGTTTTGATAAGGATTTTTGGAGTATTGGCTTATGCGTCCGTTGTTTTTATTATTTACGGTGGAGCGGGCGACCCAGTAGTATATTTCCGATGGGGACAACGTTTTGCTGAGTATTTCAGGCAATTTGATTTATCACCTTTTTTCGATAGAGATGTTTGGAGAGGACCGGCTTTCACAGGGACAAACTTTGTAGGATACCCTTCTGCAATAATGATTATGCTGGTTGGGGAGAGTTATAGAGGCACATGGCTTTTGTACTCTGCGTTATGTCTAGTTGGATTGTTTTATTTTGCCAAAGTGTTCTACAGGGCCTATGGCGGAGCAGAATACAAAACATACCTCTATATTCTTTTATTGTACCCTTCACTTTGGTTTTGGACAGCTAATGTGAGTAAAGACACTTGGATGATATTTGGCGTGGCAGTCTTCCTCACCGGCATGGTAGATAAAGGCAGAAAGCAGAACATTTATGTAATGGCTTTCGGCCTTTTGTGGTGCTATCTTGTTAGACCACAGTTGGCAGCTATGCTTGCTTTTGCTCTAGCCGGAGCATACTTCTTAGGAACCTTGAAGAAGCTAACCTTTAAAAATGTTTTCATTCTTGTTCTCTCGGTAGTGGGAGCGTTTTATTTTCTTTCTGTGGTAGGAGTTGAAGACGTTACCGAGGTAACTGATTTTGCTGAGCAAACGCAAAGAAAATCGTCCTACGGAGGGAGTGAAATTTCTCTGTCACAGGGGCCATTAAAGTTTATTCAGGCTCCTGTCAATATTTTGCTCAGACCCTTCCCTTGGGAAGTAGGAGGGTTTCTTCAGATAATAAGCTTTTTCGATGTCTACTTCATATGGTATCTGGCTTTTAGGAATTGGCGGGCAGTAAGAAGATCCTTTTCTATGATCCGAAAGGATAGACTGATTGCGTTCTGTTTTATTTTCATAGGTCTTTTTGCTGTGGGTGCGGGTTTAGCACTGGTGAACTTAGGGCTAATTGCACGGCAACGTATTATTCTATATCCGTTTATGTTCATGATTATATATGCTTACAGTGATAAACGGATTGCCTTTTTGAGAAAGAAAAGAAGAGAAGAGCAAGAAAAACGATATCAGGAAATTGCAGAACTTCAGAAAGCCTAAATTTTTACTTATTGGAGGCTTTGCTTCCTCCTTAATCAATTTTAGAGGGCCATTGCTCAAAAGGCTGGTACAAGACTTTGAAGTGTATGCAGCGGCCCCTTTTATAGATGAAGATACTCGAAGTAAGGTAGAAGCCATTGGAGCAAAATGCGTATCTAACTCTTTTGAAAGAACAGGCCTAAACCCCATAAAAGACCTGAAGGCATTAATGGCCTTTAGAAAGCAGGTTAAAGCAATAAAACCTGATTATGTGCTGGCCTACACTATCAAGCCCGTTGTTTTTGGGTTAAAAGCCGCTAAGTTCAGAAACGTGAAACGATTTGCCCTAATAACTGGTAAAGGGTCTGGTTTTGATGAGAGTAGTTTCAAGTCCAGAACCATTGCCAGGTTGGTCAAAAAATTGTACCGAGATACCTTGAAATCGGTTGATGGAGTGATATTTCAAAACAAGGACGATAAAGATTTTTTTGTTCAGCATAAACTGGTCGGTCATGTAAACAGGGTGGAGGTAATTGAAGGAACAGGAGTAGACCTAGAATACTATCGTCTAAAAAGTAAGCCCTCCATACCTGAAAAGGTTAAGTTTCTTTTTATTGCTCGTTTGATCAAAGAAAAAGGAATACCGGAGCTTGTTGAGGCAAGTGAGATTTTGCGTAAAAAAGGACATGCTTTTGAGGTACAGCTCTTAGGCTGGATTGATCCTAATCCCGGAGGAATATCCAAAGCAGAGATCGATAGCTTACACAATTCTGGAGTTATAAATTACCTGGGCACCACCAGTGACGTAAGGCCATTTATTGAAGCGGCTGACGTTTTTGTGCTACCCAGCTATTATAATGAGGGGCTTCCAAGAACCATTCAAGAAGCCATGGCCATGAAAAAACCGATTATTACTACAGATCATCCCGGTTGTAGAGAAACAGTCGAAGAACACAGAAATGGATTTCTTGTCCCCGTAAAGGACGCAAAGGCTCTAGCAAATGCTATGGCTTATTTTATGGAACAACCCGATCAGGTTCTGAAAATGGGAGCGGAAAGCTATGAAATAGCGAAAGAAAGGTTCGATGTCAATAAGATTAATGAGCGTTTGCTTAACTTCATGGAGTTAAATGATGTATAGGCATTTTTTTAAAAGAGCTTTTGATTTTGTGGCTGCCCTGGCAGCCTTTTTATTGCTGAGTCCTGTTTTTATACTCACCACCGCGCTGCTAACTCTAGCCAATGCCGGAAAACCCTTCTTTTTTCAACTTAGGCCGGGTAAAAATGGCGAAGTATTTCGCATCTATAAGTTCAAAACCATGAACGATAAGAAAGACTCATTCGGGAATTTATTACCCGATGCGCAACGGCTTACCAAAATTGGCCAGTTGGTGAGAAAACTGTCTCTTGATGAAATCCCACAGTTGCTTAATGTAATAAAAGGCGATATGTCGCTGGTTGGACCAAGACCTTTGCTGGTAGAGTATCTGCCATTGTACAATGAACAGCAGGCAAAAAGGCACAATGTAAAACCGGGTATTACAGGGTGGGCACAAGTGAATGGTAGAAATAGCCTCGATTGGCCGGCAAAGTTTGAATTAGATGTTTGGTACGTTGAACATCTATCCTTTTGGTTAGATATTAAAATCCTATTTTTGACTGTCAAGAAGGTTTTTGTGAGGGAGGGAATAAGCTCCAACAGCTCAGTGACAATGGAAAAGTTTAAAGGAAACGAATCATGATTCTTATAGGTGCCTCAGGCCATGCAAAAGTAATCATCGATATTCTTGAGAAGAATGACGAGGCAGTTGAGTATTTGCTTGATGCCAATCCGAATATAAAGGAGTTGGCGGGCTACGAAGTTATAACAGATACTGGCCACAACTATGCTTTAGATAAACAGTACATCATTTCTATAGGTGCGAATAGTATCCGGCAAAAGATTGCCGGCCTTCATAACTTGACCTATGGGTGGGCCATTCACCCTTCGGCAATTCTAGGCGATGATGTTTCTATTGGACAAGGTACGGTTATAATGGCCGGGGCCGTGATCAATTCCTCAACACAGATCGGGAATCATGCCATTATTAATACTTCTGCTTCGGTAGATCATGATTGTAAGATTGGTGATTATGTTCACATCAGTCCAAATGCCACCCTTTGTGGAACAGTGGAGGTGGGAGAGGGCACACAGGTGGGCGCAGGTGCAACTATAATCCCTAACCTTAAAATAGGTAAATGGGCTACTATTGGAGCAGGAGCGGTAATCATCAGTAATGTGCCAGACCATGCTGTGGTAGTAGGTAATCCGGGACGAGTGATTAGATTGAATAATGGAGAAGAGTAAGATTTGGCTGTCATCTCCCCACATGGCCGGGAATGAACAGAAGTATGTGGCATCGGCTTTCGAGTCTAACTGGATTGCTCCGTTAGGGCCTTTGGTCGATAAGTTCGAAGAAGTCTTGTCTGGTTATGTTGGGGTGGCTCATTGCGCAGCCCTTAGCAGTGGTACAGCGGCTATTCACCTGGCCTTAGAGATATTGGGCGTTGGCCCTGGCGATGATGTAATTGTGCAGTCCTTTACCTTTTGCGGATCCATAAACCCTGTGTTGTACCAAAAGGCCAATCCCGTTTTGGTAGATAGTGATCCCGAAACCTGGAATATGGACCCTGAATTACTGCGTGAGGTAATACTGCACCGGATTAAGACGACCGGAAAGCGACCTAAAGCCGTAATTCCAGTGCACTTGTATGGCATGCCGGCCAGAATAGATGAAATCGTAGAGGTTTGTCGTGAATTTGAGATTGCCGTAATAGAAGATGCAGCCGAGGCACTCGGGTCAAGCTATAAAGGACAAAAACTCGGCAGCTTTGGCGACTTTGGTATACTGTCGTTTAATGGGAATAAAATTATTACTACCTCAGGAGGAGGCGCTTTGCTGTCACCTAACAAAGATCGGATTATTAAGGCCCGTTTTTTATCAACCCAGGCGCGCGATCAGGCAGTACACTATCAACACAGTGAGTTGGGATATAATTACCGTCTCTCCAATGTACTGGCCGGAATAGGCGTAGGGCAAATGGAGTTATTGGAACAATTTGTAGCGCTCAGGCGCAAGAATTTCAACTTCTATTGCCAGCTTTTTGATGGCAGCCCGGTCACGGTTCATAAAGAGAGTTCAGACCAGTCATTTTCAAATCACTGGCTAACCACTGTGGTTTTTCCCAAGGACCATGAAAAATTGAACAAAGAAGTTTTCATGCAAGCATTTTTGGAAGAAAATATTGAATCGAGGCCTTTGTGGAAACCAATGCATATGCAACCCCTCTATAAAGGAGCCGAAATGCATGGTGGTGCTGTATGCCACGATTTATTTCAACGCGGATTATGCTTACCTTCAGGTTCTAATTTAACCAATGCCGATCGCGATAGAATAGCATCAGTAGTTCGAAAAGTGTTGAGAAATGCTCAATAAGTTTAAAACCCTTAATGTTCTGCCAAGATGGATTATTGTGATGATCGATCTTACCATATTCTCTTTGGCAGCACTTATTGGGTACTTGCTTCGACTCAATTTTCAAATTGATGAACTTTATGAGTTCGACTTTTTGCGTGGTATAGCCATTTACACCATTTCCGGCCTTATTGCCTCGCTGCTTACCCGTAGTTTTGCCGGAATTATCAGATATACCGGTATTCAGGATACTTTAAGAGTTCTATATGCCAACCTGGTTTCTTTGCTCATTGTATTTGCCATTAATTACCTTTCTGAAAATGCCCTACCATATTCAGTTGCACTCATAGCTTTTCTTGTTTCACTGGTTATATCCATTAGTTATCGTTTACTGGTTAAAGAACTGTTCGCCTTTTATAGAACAGTGCCCAAGAGCCAGCGTAAAATACTTATTATGGGAGCCGGCCGATCCGGTATGATTACCAAACAACTACTGGATAATGACACCCGGTCTAATGTTAAAGTAGTGGGCTTTCTGGAAGACAACCCCAGAAAAATTGGTAATATAATTGGCGGGGTAAGGATTTTTTCAGCCAAAGATGAGTTCGAAAAAGTAGTGATTAAACATAATCCCACAGAACTAATATTGGCAGCTACCAAGCTTTCGTTGGAGCGTAAAAACGATTTGGTAGACCGTTGTCTGGAGTTTGGAATTAAGGTTACCAGTGTTCCTTCTGCCGACCAATGGATTGGTGGAGAGTTCGATATCAACCAGATCAAAGAGGTGAAAATTGAGGATTTGCTGGGCAGAAACGCCATTGTGCTCAAGAATAAGTTCATTAGCAAGCAGCTCAACGATAAGTGTATCCTCATTACCGGGGCTGCAGGCTCGATAGGAAGCGAAATTGTCCGTCAGGTTGTACGTTATTCGCCTGCCAAGGTAATTTTGCTCGACCAGTCTGAAACCGGTTTGTTTGAAATCGAGAATGAGATTAGGGGGCTCAAGAAGATGGGTGAAGATCTTATCTCGTTTGTGGCGGACATCACCAATACTAACCGGCTTAAGGAATGCTTTTCACGCTTCAGACCTCAGGTAATCTTTCATGCTGCAGCCTATAAACATGTGCCCATGATGGAGCTAAATGTTCCGGAGGCTGTATGTTGCAATGTGCTGGGTACCAGAAATCTGGCAGACCTCTCGGTTGAGTTCGATGTGGAAAAGTTTGTGATGATTTCAACCGATAAGGCTGTTAACCCCACCAGTGTAATGGGAGCCACCAAACGAGCGGCAGAGGTATATGTACAAAGCCTTAATGAATTTTTGGTAAGTATAGATTCCGGTTCAACAAAGTTTATTACAACGCGATTTGGTAATGTGCTGGGGTCAAATGGATCGGTAATTCCCATATTCAAAAAACAGATTCAGGCTGGCGGACCAATTACGGTTACCCATCCTGAAATTACCAGGTATTTTATGACCATCCCGGAAGCTTGTAGCCTTGTGTTGGAGGCTGCTACCATGGGAGATGGAGGAGAAATTTTTGTCTTTGATATGGGTAAGTCCGTTAAGATTGTTGATCTGGCCAGGCGTATGATCCAGCTTTCCGGGCTAGTAGAAGGCAAAGACATCGATATAGTTTTTACCGGCCTAAGGCCCGGAGAAAAGCTCTACGAGGAGCTACTCGATGATAACGAGAACAACCTGGCCACTCATAATCCCAAAATAATGATCGCCCAAACCCGTAAACTGGACTTTAAGATGGTTAAGGAGTGTCTTGATCGTTTGGACGAATTGGCAACATTTAGCGAAGGTTATGCCTTCAGTGATGTGGAAATAGTCCGTGTTCTTAAGTCTATGCTCACCGAATATAAGAGTAAGGCCTCTAAGTTTGAATCACTGGACTAAGACACTATTTCCGACACCATTCAACCTCGCAAGGGTATCTGTCATAGCTAAAGCCCTCTATTCAACAAAGCACAAACAATCTGGCGCGGAGAATAATTGATCTGATGTCCGGCCCGATTTCCAGGGCTGGCCGCGCGAAAAGATTATCTAAACTTAGGTTTCTTTCTGGAGGGGGAGAAGAGTTCTCCAAGGAAGTTATCAGGTAAGTACATTTCCAATCTTAACGAGAAGATATAATAAGCATCGTTGTTTTCTCTACCTCTTATAGCCCCTTTCTGCCGGGCTGTATAACCACCTTCAACCGATCTGTCATATACCTGAACAGCAATATCTGCCATTGGTGAGCCCGGACCACCATTCCATTCTATGATTTCATCTCGGCTCGGATAAAAGGTTGCCACATCGTCAAGGTAATCAGTAAAGGTAAACCTTCTGGCACCTTCAATAAGAATATCGATGTACTGGTTGGCTTTTAACCTAACTCCAATACCAAATGGAATTACGGTTACATTTTTAGGATAAGAACTAACTGGTGCAGCTTCTTCTGTTTGAATTTCCCAAAGCCTTACGGTGTAATTGCCTTCTTCTCCGGGAAGAAATGTCTTAGGACGGTTAGTAGAACGCCCAATACCAAACATCAGGTAAGGGTTAATAATTGGTCTTCTGGTATAACTTCCGTCAACAGGAATTAGGTTGAAAATGGCAAGGGCAGAAACTTCTAAGTTTTGCGATCTGAAATTCAGGTTTCTGATGTAGCGGTCGTCTTCATCTCCAACATCGGTACGATTACTGATTCGCTTTGAAATGAACCCAGACTTGCCTTCAGCATCACTTCCGCCTATCTGATACCAGTTTACGTCTACACGCAGTGAGAGCTGCGAACCGAACTTCTTTCTCAGGCCAACACCTAAACTTGGGCCCAGGGCAGACTGAAGACCATCGTAAAAAACATCGTGCATGTCGCCATGATAGGTAGAAAAGCCTACGCCATAGGAGAACATCCATGTGCGATCTCTACGTCTGGAATAGAAGGATTGGGCGTTTGCAAGTTCAGTAAACGCTAAGATAATAAGTAAAGTGAAAGTGACCTTTTTCATCTTAAAGCTTATAGTAAAGCTAATTAACTTCTTATTGGGTTACAAACTATCTTAGCTGAGGCTCTACAAATTTATGATTATTTACTGTAAACGAAAAATCTCCAGCCAAATGACTGGAGATTTGTACACCCGGAAGGAGTCGAACCCTCAACCTCTGGAGCCGAAATCCAGCGCTCTATCCAGTTGAGCTACGGGTGCCTGCGCTTAAAAGAGTGCTTCTATTAAGCCAATGCCTGCTGCACTTTGGCAGCAGCATCTTTCAATAATATAGCCGATTCTACCGCCAAACCACTTTCATTGATGATCTGCGCAGCTTCTTCTGCATTAGTTCCTTGTAGTCTTACAATGATTGGAATGTTGATGTTGCCGATTTTCTTGTAAGCCTCAACCACTCCGTTGGCTACACGATCACAACGAACAATTCCTCCAAATATATTGATCAGAATGGCTTTTACGTTAGGATCTTGCATAATTATTCTAAAGCCTGCTTCCACAGTTTCTGCGTTTGCGGTTCCCCCAACATCCAGAAAGTTAGCCGGTTCACCACCGGAAAGCTTAATAATGTCCATAGTTGCCATGGCAAGTCCTGCTCCGTTCACCATACAGCCTACGTTACCATCTAACTTCACATAGCTCAGTCCGTACTTGCCTGCTTCTACTTCTGCCGGATCTTCCTCCGTTATGTCTCTCAGTTCGGCAAGATCTTTATGTCTGAAAAGTCCGTTATCGTCCAGGTTAACTTTGGCATCAACCGCCAAAATCTGGTTGTCAGATGTTTTTAGTACCGGGTTAATTTCAAACTGAGAGGCGTCAGAATCTTCATAGGCTTTGTAAAGGGCGTGAATGAATTTCACCATTTCTTTAAAGGCTTGTCCTTCCAGACCTAGTTGAAAGGCTACTTTTCTCGACTGAAAGCCTTGCAAGCCCACTCGTGGGTCTATCCACTCCTTAATAATTTTCTCTGGAGTTTCTTCGGCTACAGCCTCAATGTCCATTCCACCTTCAGTAGAAGCCATAATTACATTGCAGCCTTTGGCTCTGTCTAACAATATAGACAAGTAGTATTCTTTGGGCTCAGAATCGCCAGGATAGTAAACGTCCTGAGCGATCAATACTTTGTTTACTTTTTTACCCTCTGCTCCGGTCTGGTGAGTTACCAAAGTTCCTCCCAAAATGGCTTCAGCCTTAGGGCCAACCTCATCGAGGCTTTTGGCCAGTACCACACCATTAGAGCCAGTTTCTTGTATCTTACCTTTCCCACGGCCTCCCGCATGAATCTGAGCTTTCACCACGTACCAAGAGGTTCCGGTTTGTTCGTTGAGCTTTTTAGCAGCCTGAGTGGCTTCTTCTGGCGTGTTTGCAACTATGCCTTCCTGAATTTTTACCCCGTATCCTTTAAGTAATTCTTTTGCTTGGTACTCGTGAATATTCATGATGCTTTTAAATTTGGTGCGAAGCTAAATCTTTGGGCCTATAATAACAAGTGAATTTCGTTTATTAGAAGTTTGTTGCTGCTCTGTTTAGATTCGATTCATTATGTTTGGGATGTATGGCAGAAATTATCCTTAAGGCACAGAATATTTCCAAGGCCTATAACAACCTTCAGGTTCTCAAGAAGATCGATCTGGAGATTGCCGATCGAGAAGTGGTTTCCATTGTTGGTGCCTCGGGAGCGGGCAAAAGTACCTTATTGCATATTTTGGGCACCTTAGATAGGCCCGATCAGGGCACCTTGAATATAGTAGGACAAAATGTACTAGCTCTTTCTGCCGCCAAGCTGGCCAGGTTTAGAAACAGCGAGATTGGGTTTGTATTTCAGTTTCATAATCTGCTGCCTGAATTTTCGGCTTTGGAGAATGTATGTCTTCCCGGTTTTATTTCCGGTCTTTCTGAAAAAGAAGTGAGGCAGCGAGCGTTGAACTTGCTAGAAATACTGGGCTTGGCCGATAGGGCTACACACCGACCTTCCGAACTTTCGGGGGGTGAACAGCAGCGAGTGTCTGTGGCTCGTTCGCTCATCAACGACCCCAAAGTGATTTTTGCCGATGAACCAAGTGGTAACCTTGATTCTAAAAATGCGGAATCATTGCATAAACTGTTTTTCGACCTTCGCGACAGGTTCAAAAAAACGTTTGTGATTGTTACACACAACCAAGCTTTGGCTGAATTATCTGATCGGCAGATCGAGATTAAAGACGGACTTATCGCGTCATCTTAATTACCTTACAACGGATTGATGATTTACCGTATAGCGATTTAGGTAAATAGAATCCCAAACGAAACCCAATCCTAAGGTATGAGTCGTTGCCGCCATCACCTCGGGGAGTGCCTGCCGCAACGGGAGCCACGGGAGGGTTAAGCGCGGCCCTTGGGTCGGACAGTAATCCGAGGGTGTTGGCATCTACACCATTGGTTTCTGAGAAAGAAGAAGGGTCTCGGTATACCGTACTCACATCGTCTAAATAGCCCGTCATGGTAAGTGTATATTGGGCTTCTATTTGTAGATCTACATTTCTCGACATAAAAAAGTTGAATCCAAAACCAAGTGGAATAGCCAAGGCCAAACCTCCATACTGAACGCCTTCCAGCGAAAGGGGGCGAAGATCATAGGTGGTTCCCGCAAGTTCTGTTTTGGGGTTGTTGCTGGTAATGCCTATGCCCAAATGCAAGTAAGGGTTGGCAAAGGCCCTGTCTTTATACCCGGAGGCAGGGTGCCTGAAGGCGTAGTACAAGGCCTGGACGGTAAATTCTACGTTGGTAGCTTTGAAACTAAGGTTTCTCGTTTTGTTGGCCGGAAGTGGAGATAGAGAATCGTCAGCTTGAATTTTATATATGCTCAGGTTAGTTCTTATGGCAATCTGGTCGGTAAACAAATGTTCGTAACCTATCGTAGCGCTCAGGCCCGTCTGAAGCTTTGGGTCTTGTGCCCTTCGTAATTCTCCGAAATAGGTATTTAAACCAAAGCCAACAGAGGCTTTTGACAGTCGGTCAAAATCGCCTGTGGTTACATATTGTTGAGCGTGAATGCTAGTGTGAAGGCAAATGACCAACAGCAGCGGAACGAAAAATCTCATATTCTTCCGAAATGACAGGTTAGGACACAAATTTATCATTCGAACGTAGAAAATCGAGTTTTATTCGGTTTTTAATTGTGCAATCATATGCTCTATATGTTTTCGAGCCCCGAACAGGTCGGAATAGATGGCTGCAACTTGTTGTTTTGAGTCAATCAGGTAGGTTATTCGTTTGGGTATATTCACAATAGGCATGAGCGCACCATAGGCTTTACAAACATTTCCTGAAGGGTCGGAGAGAAGCTCAAAGGGTAGGTCGTGCTTTGCCCTGAATCTTTTATGAGTAGCTGGCGAATCTTTACTTATGCCAAATACATGAATGTTGAGGCCTTTGAAAATGTGATGTTGATCTCTGAAGCTACAGGCTTCTTCGGTACATCCGGGGGTAAAATCTTTCGGATAGAAGTATACAATGCAGGGTAGGTTTTCCGGTAGGCTAACCAAAACGTTCTCGCTATTCTTCAATTGGAAGGAAGGTGCTTTTTGACCAACTTTTAATGCCATATTTTATCGTTCAAAATTGAATAAGTGCATCTTTGTGCATGTTTTCAAAAGGGGTAATTTACATGATGTTGGCCACATTCGTTTTTGCTGTCATGAATGTGTTGGTAAAATATCTGCCTAACATCCCCGCAATAGAAATCATTCTTTTCAGGTCAATTGTTTCGTTTTTTATGTCGGGGGTAACCTTGCGAATCAAGAAAGTGCCTTTGTTGGGGAATAACAGAAAAGTTTTGCTCATCCGTGGTTTGGCCGGAGCCTTAGCTCTGATGATGTTCTTTACTACTTTGCAGGAAATACCACTGGCCAGCGCGGTAACTCTTATGTTTCTGGGGCCAATTTTTACCACGCTTATTGGTATATGGGTGGTCGGTGAGAAGGTGAGCCCCATTCAGTGGTTATTCTTTGCCTTGTCGTTTGCCGGAATAGTTATGATTAAAGGGTTTGACCCAAGGGTGTCTCCATTTATGGCCTTGCTTGGGGTTGGCGCAGCATTTTTCTCAGGTGTGGCTTACAATATGATTCGAAAGCTCAAAACATCTGAACATCCGTTGGTAATCATCTTTTATTTTCCACTGGTTACTTTGCCTATAGTGGGGGTATACTCTGCTTTGCATTGGGTTCAACCGGAGGGTATCGAGTGGCTTCTTTTGCTTGGGGTAGGGGTATTGACTCAAATTGCCCAGTATTTCTTAACAGTCGCCTATCAGTCAGAAGAGCTGTCTAAAGTTTCGAATATTAATTTTATTGGTATTATCTATGCCCTCGGTTTTGGGTTTTTTCTGTTCGATGAAACCTTCAATGTATTGACTTACCTTGGCATGACGGCCGTAATGGCCGGGGTGGTATTAAATGTAATTTTCAAAAGCAAAAAGAAAAGCCATGAAGCTGTACCAAATTGATTCTTTCACCCAGACTGTTTTTGGTGGAAATCCTGCCGGTGTATGTGTTTTAACCGAACCCTTAAGGGAGGATGAAATGCAGGCTATTGCCTCAGAAATGAATTTGTCTGAGACGGCATTTGTGGTGAAAAAAGAAGGTAGGTATGACTTGCGATGGTTTACTCCGGCTCGCGAAGTACCACTTTGCGGACATGCTACTCTGGCCTCGGCCTTCGTACTGTTTTCAGAAGGTTTTCATACAGCCGATGCTCCCATTGTGTTCGACACGCTGAGTGGTGAATTGGTAGTTAAACAGATGAGCGATGGTGCTCTGGAAATGAACTTTCCTTTAACAATGCCTTCGAGCTACAGCGGAGACCAACAGCATATCATTCAGTCTACATTTGGTCCTTCGGTGATTGATGTACTTGAGGTGCCCAACGAATTGATAGTAATTGTTGATTCTGTTCAAACCTTGGTGGGGTTAAACCCTTCAATGGATAATGTGGCTAGGCTGGCGGTAAATGGAGTTATGGTTTCAGCATGGGATGAAACAGGTACTTACGATTTTGCTTCGCGATACTTTGCTCCCAATCTGGGTATAAACGAAGACCCGGTTACCGGATTTATCCATACCATATTATCGCCTTACTGGGCTGTGAAAAAGGGACAAACGCAGTTCAAATGTTTGCAAGCCTCAAAAAGAAGGGGAGAACTTTTTGTTGAAACACTTAGTAACCGAACACTCATAAGAGGCTTTGCGGTCAAAGTTTTTGAAACGGAGCTTGCTATGTAAAAATGGCAGCTTCTTTATAGGTCAATTTCCAACACGAATAGAAATTCAATCCTTCTTAAGAATAAAGGCTGTGCTGGCCGGGATGGTCATTACCCGACTGCTGCTTTTAAGGCCTTGTTCATTCACTTGGTTGCCATCGGCCACGAGTGTCCATTCACCGTCTGGGAGCTCAATGGTTTTGTTAAGTCCACTTCCGTTGAGTAACACCACTATCGTATGCCAGTTATCTCCATTAGCATTATTTTTTAACTGATAGGCCAGAAAGTTTTCTCCCTCGTAAGGCAAAAACTCAAGGTGTGCTTGAATTTGCGCGGTAGAGGTCATGCGAAAAGCCGGATGATTTTTTCTCAAGGCTATGAGTTGTTTGTAGTATTCAAAAACCTCTTTATACTTTTCTTTTCGCCTCCAGTCGAGCTGGTTGATGGAGTCAGGAGAGTTGTATGAGTTTTCTACTCCCTGTTTAGTTCGGAGAAACTCCATGCCGGCATGGAGAAACGGTACACCCTGAGAGGTGAGCACAATAGTTTCGGCCAGTTTGTGCATTTTAATACGCTCTTCTTCGCTGGCTGTAGGGTTAGAAATTTCTAGCTTGTCCCAAAGGGTATGGTTGTCATGGCAAGAAACATAACTAATGGTTTGACCGGGTTCTGCGGCCCATGGTGCCTTAGAGTAATTCACTTGAGAATAATCTATCTGAGGATGTTGGGTAGATGCTACTATACCAAATTTAATGCTCTCCTTTAGTCCGGCCCGCTGACTTACAAAGCCACCTTCTTCATGTTCAAAGACGCTTCCTTTTAGGCCATCGCGCAAGTCATCGCTAAATGCGGCCACATGATTTAGCTTGTATGTGTTTGCTTTAATTGCCTGTTGATCCTGAGGCAATGGTGATGCTCCGGCCGTCCATCCTTCGCCATAAACAAACAAGCTGGGGTCTATGGCCCTTACGGCTTCACTTACAGCATTCATGGTTTCAATATCATGAATGCCCATAAGATCGAAACGGAAGCCATCGAGGTGATATTCTTTGACCCAATACTGAACGGATTCAACAATGTATTTTCGCATCATGGCCCGTTCTGAGGCTGTTTCATTGCCGCAGGCAGAGGCATCGGAGAAGCCTCCTTCCTCATTTTGTCTGTAGTAATAGCGCGGAACAAGTTGGTTGAAGTTAGAATCTTCTGTTTCACCGGTGTGGTTATAAACAACGTCCAGAATAACCCGAATGCCATTTTGGTGGAAGGCCTGCACCATTTCTTTAAATTCTTTGATACGAACAGCTCCGTCATAAGGATCGGAAGAAAAGCTACCTTCGGGCACGTTGTAATTGAGCGGATCGTAACCCCAGTTGTATTGAGGTTCGTTTAGTCGTGTTTCGTCTATGGATCGGTGATCGAAGGTGGGTAGCAGATGTACATGTGTAACCCCCAGTTCTTTTATATGGTCTAAACCGGTGGTCAGCCCCTGAGGGCTACGGGTTCCGGTCTCTATTAGCCCGGCATATTTACCCGGCCGACCGGATCCAGAAGAGGGGTGTATGGTCATATCGCGGATGTGCAACTCATAGATAATAATATCGGTGTAATTATTGAGAGCAGGTCTTTTGTCTAAGTCCCAGCCTTCCGGATCAGTTTCGTCCAGATCAACAATCATGCTGCGCCTTCCGTTTACCCCTACCGCAACGGCATATAGGTCGGGCTTTTCTTGCATCCATTGGCCTTCCTGATTCACCTGATAGGTATAGTATTTCCCTTTGAGGTTTCCCGAAACACTAAAGGTCCATGTTCCTTTTTCAGCCCGTTTCATGGCATAAGTGGCTTCAAGATTATCGCCATTACCCGAACTATATATCTTTAGACGCACCTCTTTTGCCGCAGGCGACCACAGCCTGAAGTGAGTAGCCGATTCGGTATAAGTGAATCCAAGGTCGCTACCTTCGTATACCGGATAGTCGGTTAGGTGTTCATAATGAGGTTGTTTTTCGCAAGAGAACATAATTAGAAAAATGCCGATGAGGAGGAAAGTCTTTGAGTACATGGATGAATAAATTTAATGGGCGGTTTCTACCTCATTTTGCAATGAGGCTTCAGTGGTTTGGTCTTTTACTAAAAGCCACAGCGCGGCCGAAATGCCCAGGCAAATGGCACTAATAATGAAGATTACGTTTTTATTTTCGGACTGATCTATAAAGCCACCTAAGTAGGAAGCCACCAGCTGAGGTAACACTACCGAAAGATTAAAAAGCCCCATATAGAGCCCCATTTTGTTTTGATCTACGGTTTCGGACATTATGGCAAAGGGCAAACTAACTACCGCTGCCCAGCCAATGCCCAATACAACCATAAACCCAAAGAGTGCGGCTTGTGTATGACCAAACATAACAATAAGGAAGTAGCCCATAGCCATAATGGCTATACATAGCATATGTGTTTTTACACGCCCAATACGTTTGCTTAATGGTTCTAATACCAGTGATGGCAATAAAAAACCAACAGTATTCAGTACGGCAAATGATACCCCGGTAATAAAGCCAATTTCATTGTTCTGAGCATCGGTTAGTTGATCGAGGGTAGCAAAGCCCATTATATTCTCTTTTATGTAAGAAAAGGTGTAAATAAACATGGTTTGCACACCAACCCAGGTAAAGGCATGGGCTATACAAATTTTAAGAAAGGCGAGTGAATTAGTCTTTTTTCCGGTATTGTTCGTTTCTATTACCTCATCTTCCGGAATGAGCTTTTGAGGCTCTTCGATAAAAAATGTGGGTATAATGGAGAATAGGAAAACCAAGCCGGCTCCCAGATATATGAGTATATAGTTGCTCACAAATGCTCCTATGAGATAGGCTACAACTCCAAAAAAACCGGATATGGTTTGCATCCAGGTATAGCCTTTGGTACGCACATCTCCACGAGGTGTAACATCGGCAATAACCGAACGCGTTGGGTTAAAACTAATGTTGATGGCCAAGTCTAGCGAAAGAGCTACGGCAATGGCAACCCCAATCATTTCTTCTATGCCCAGGGCTTTGCCTATGATATCGATATTCGGTAAGGCCAGAAGCATTAGTGCTGCTATAGTGCCACCTACAAGGATAAAGGGTCTTCTGCGACCTCCCCAAAACCAGACCTTATCGCTTATTAGTCCAACAATTACCTGTCCTAAAATGCCGGCAGCCGGACCGGCAATCCACACGTAGCCAATCTCTTCAAGATTGAAGCCGAATTTGGTATTCAGTATCCAGCTGAGAGCAGCAATTTGAACGGAGAGGGCAAAGCCCATTGCCGTGGCCGGTAAACTGAGTACTATGAAGAAGGGTTTGGTGAGTTTTTTCTGAAAGCTAAGCATGTCCAAAAGCGGTTATTAACGAGTAATATACCGGTTTCCTTCCGTTTGGCTTATGCCAACGTTTGCATGCTGTTTTTTCCCAAAAAAGAGGGGCCAAAAGGTGGTCGGATGAACCGGCTCGCTTATCTCACATTGAATGTAGTACGGCCTATTTCGTAGTTATCGGCCCAGATTACTACTTTATGGTCGCCTTTCTCAAAGTCAGTGCCCTTGTCATAAACAAAACTTAAGGCCTGCTGAGAGTTGTCGAAAATTATTTCTTGAGCGGCAGTGAAGTAAATCTCTCGTCCGTCTACGGTAAACGACCCGGAACCTCTGGCTACATCGAATATTACATTGCCGGCAGGGTCTATTACCTGAATCAAAATACGGTGAGCTCCAGCCGGAGCCACTTCATTCTCAGCCAGGTTAAAAGTAACTTTTACCTTTTGTGCCTGTCGCTGTCGGAAGTCTCCTTCGCGTTCGCGCCCACGGTCGTTTACGTTATAAACCTGAATGTTTTCGGCTTTCAATTTGGCGGCCAGGCCAATGCGTTGTTGAAGTTGCTGTTGCTTTTGCTGCGCTTCGTTGATGGTTTTAGTAAGCTCGTTTTGCTCTTCTTTTAACTCATTATTTTCTACCAGCAACTGAGAGTTAATGGCTTGAAGATGAGCTATTTCTTCATCTTTGGCTAAAAGGAGTTCTTCGTAGCCGGTTACCTTTCGGTCCAATCGTTGTATGAGTGCTTTGTTGGCTACACGCGTACGTTGAAGCTGATCTCTTTCTGCTGTAATGGAGTCTTTTACAGCCACCAGCGAGTCGATATCTCCTCCCAATTTGGCAATCTCAGAAATCTTATCGCTCAGCTCAGTAGATATGCTGTCCAGTTTAGAGGTGAGGAGCGTTCGGGTAGCATCGTATTCTGCTTGCAAGGCCTTTTTCGCCTGTTGGTCGGTATAAATCTTATAGCCAGACCCTAATACAACCACGGCAATAGCAACGATTAGAATAATCCGGATTTTGTCTTTTTTACCTTTTTCTGAAGGTGCCTCACTCATTTTTTGTCTCTTTAAATCAACTTTTTAACGACCTTTCGGCCAAAATATGGGCGAATTACCTAAACTTTTTTTAATAATTCAAAGCAGCACGTATGGAGCTTGGGGCCGACTATTGGGATAAAAGGTATGAGACTGGTGCAACCGGATGGGATATTGGTCATGTTTCTACACCTCTAAAGGTTTATTTCGATCAGTTACAGGATAAAAGCTTGCAGATACTTATACCGGGGGCGGGGAATGCCTATGAAGCAGAGTATCTCTGGCATATGGGTTTTAAAAAAGTATTCGTAGTAGATATTTCCGAAAAGCCATTGCGGAGTTTTGCCGAACGGGTAGGGGATTTTCCGAAAGATCAGCTCATTCATGCCGATTTTTTTGCGCTGAATGGAGAGTACGATGTGATCGTTGAGCAGACTTTCTTCTGCGCTCTTAGCCCCGACTTAAGGCCTGCCTATGTAACGCAATGTGGTCGGTTGCTGAAAAATGGAGGTAAACTGGTAGGGCTTTTATTTCGCACAGCCATGAATTCGGACAGGCCTCCTTTTGGAGGCTCTAAAGAGGAGTATGTGGAGCTTTTTTCGGAGAGTTTTATACTCGAAACTATGGAGTTGGCGGTTAATAGTATTGAGCCAAGAGCTGGCAATGAGCTGTTTATCAAACTGTTGAAAAAATGGCCGGCAGCTAGAAGTGGAGTATGTAGTGCCCGCGAGTGAGGCCGGGATCTAAAAACAAAAGACCTGCTTCGAAAAGGTCGATAGAGACAAAAATTTCGTCTTTCTTTCGAATGGTATCCCAGGCATGGCTCATTTCTTTAGACCAGTGAATATCGTCAATCACAATAATGCTTTTGTGATGGCATGCGGCCAATACGGATTCATAGTAGTGGAGGGTGGGGGCATACCTATGGTTAGCATCCAGGTAGGCCATGTCTATTTTGGGCAATCTATGAAGAACGAGTGGAAGGGTCTCATCAATTGGGCCTTCAATAAGCTCAATGTTCGACCGGTTGAATTGGTCGAAATGGCTCCTGGCCATGTGGCAAAGGATGGGGTCGCCTTCGAAAGTGGTGAGATGAACCTCCGGTGTAGTACTCATGTAAAGGCTGTTTAGTCCCAATGAGGTGCCCAACTCCAGCACCTGTGCCATATTAAATTGCCCGATAAGGGCATGTAATAGTGCTGAGAATTTTGGTGGGGTGCTGGCATGTTTGGCCAAGGAAGAAACTGTGCGCTGTTTGGAGGAACTAACTCTGGAGCCTGCTCCAAAATCGGTGAGCTGTATGGATCGATGGTTATTGAGCAATTGTTGTCTTAGCTGTTCAACAGAGTTAATGCGGAACGACCGGCAGGGCTTGATTAATTCGCGGTATAGCTTGTATACGAAAGGAGAATGCAGCGAGTGCTCATCGGCTTGTTGTAGCCAGTAGTTTATAAATGCTAAAACCTGAAACAAGACTAGTTGAGTAAGAAGGGCACAATCATGTTGAACTCCGGAATCCTAACTTCAAATTCCTTGCCGTCCACAATGCGTTCCATTAGGTAAGTACCGTACATTTTCCCGTAACCGGATCTTAGGTTACAGCCGGAAACATACTCGTGTTTTTGTCCGGGCTCCAGAATGGGTTGTTGCCCTACTACTCCTTCGCCCTCAACTTCTCTTACCGTATTGTTAGCATCATGGATAAACCAATGGCGTCTATGCAACTTAATGGTATAATCTGCATTGTTCTCTATGGTAATGCGGTAAGTAAACACAAAGTGCAACTGAGCCGGGCTGGAATACTCGGGTTGATAACTGGTTTCAACACAAACCTTAATGCCTTTTGTGGTTGCTGTAACAATCATTTAATTCTCTCTTGTTGTTCTGATTTTCAGTGGCTGGCAGCCGAAGAAGCCTAATTACAAGGAAACTTCAGGTACTTAAGTTCCTTGCTAAACCTCTGGATTAGTAAATCAAACAACTTAATATTGAGTTTTAAAGTTAGAGATTACTTTCAAAATTGCTAATTCAGTAATTGAAAATTCAATGACAGTAAAAATTGAAGAGAGTTGGGGTAGGGTGCTAAGCCCTGAGTTTGAAAAAGACTACTTCCGTGAGCTAACCGATTTTGTGAAATCTGAATACGCAACACATACGATTTACCCCAAAGGAAAGGACATTTTTAGAGCTTTTGATGCCTGCCCTTTCAACGATGTAAAGGTGGTTATTCTTGGGCAAGATCCTTACCATGGTCCGGGGCAGGCCAATGGTTTGTGTTTTTCTGTACATGAAGGGGTGACCTTTCCGCCCTCTTTGGTCAATATTTTCAAAGAAATTAGAAACGACCTGGGTAAAGAAATTCCTCCGAATGGTTCACTGGAGCGTTGGGCCAGGCAGGGAGTATTACTACTCAATGCAACCTTAACAGTGCGAGCACACCAGGCAGGTTCTCATCAAAATAAGGGGTGGGAAACTTTTACCGATGCTGTTGTAAAGGCATTGGCATCTCAGAAAAAAGGCTTGGTATATATGCTCTGGGGTAGCTACGCCCAAAAGAAGGCTTCAATAGTCAGTGCTAATGAAAATCTGGTACTCAAATCTCCTCACCCCAGCCCACTTTCTGCTCATAGAGGCTTCTTTGGTTGCGGCCACTTTAGCAAGGCGAACCGGTATTTAGAGGAGAAGGGTTTAGGCCAGATTGAGTGGTAAGTTGGTGCACTTCCTCTGCGGGTTGTTTTTCTCTTTTATACCTGTTCAATTTGCGTTCACAGGGGGGCATTAATTAATGATTGGGATGTTAATTCGATAGGGTTACTCATTTAGATCGCATTTGTTAGATCCAGTATACTAGCCACAAGCTGTATTCTCACAGCGTCTTTTAACAGCCATTTGTGAGGACACAAATGGAGGAAAGGTTCAGAAATATACTTCTTGCAACTTAAGTAAGTAACCCTATAATTAGATATACCAAGAATGGTAGAATCTAGATTACGTGATGTAAAGTTGCTAGTGATCACAATTTCACAAAAATCCAGTTTTTAATTCCACAATAAAAAGAATGGGGTTTTCTTCTCCTTTAATGTCATCAAAGACAGCAGCGAGCTCCATTGATTCTTTCATAAAATAAAACTCTTCATTAGCTAAATTCCAAGGCATGAGCCGGGCAAACCCGGTATTCCAGACGTCATCTAGGAAAAAGCCTTTGGCTATGTTAACTTTCTTTCCTGTCAATTCGACTACTGATATACCCGAGTATGATTCTACGCTAAAGTCTATTAGGAGATGGTTCTCTGTTCTGAGAATACTCTTCACAAAAAGATGCTCTTCCATGGGGTTTGTAATGCCAAAATTCAGCTTTAATGAAGCGGTCTTTTCACCATGTTTCACCTTAAATAGTGTATCTCTTACAAAGGGCTCCTTCATAACTTCATTCATGTAAACATAAATTTCACCATTGACTTCAGAAATTATCCGGTCTCCCGTCCAATCGGAAATAGATGCGGTACCCTTATTGGCCTTTACAGACTTGATGAGTACTGTATCTGTTGCTATGAAATCCTGATTAAATTTGATAAGGTAGGCATCATTAAACCATTTAGTTTTATCGGTAGCTGATGCTCTGTGTTGTGTGAAAATACAATACAAAGACCCTGCAAGTAACTTTACTCCGTTTAAACCAATAACTTTTGTCTCTCGTATAAAGTTGCCATCAGTGTCGTAACATACTATTTTCTGACTTAGGTTAGAGGCTAAATAGATATACCCTTTTTCTTTATCTAAGGCAATATCTGAGACGTTAAGGTATTCGCCAGGCCCTTGTCCTATACTTCCTATTCGTTTAATGAACTTTCCCTCCCAGGTGAACTTAAAAAGTGCGTTAATGTCTCCTACAAAGAGTGACCCATCGCTGTGTACTACATTTATAACTCGGCTAATAAGATTGTTCTCAAGAGTCTCTAAGGCAATGGAGTCAACTTCCATTGCCACGGTTGAGAGTTTAATTTCTTTTGCCGCTTCAACAGGTATATCAATGAAAGCAAGGTTGTTATCTTTTTTTGAAGGAGAGCAAGATAAAAGTAGACTGATAAATACAAGAGAGCCTATTGTGCGGTATATAGAATTCATGTTTTATTTGAGTGTAGCGATTAATAACACCTTAGATCCAGGGGGGTAATCATTTTTGATGTTCTCAATGTCAGAAGCATTTTTAAGGAAGAAGATTTTATTCTCGATATCGCCATAGATTGCGGTTTCATGGAGTTTAACAAAGCCATTATTGGCCATATCATCAATAATTCCAATATCGTAACGGTCTAAGGTCTCAAACGACTCACCTGATTTTAGATTAATTAGTTTGATGATATTTTGCTTAGTTCTTTGCGAAGGAAGTATTAGCCAATCGCCAATAATCATAGAGTTAGCTCTCGTTTTTAAGCCTTTGTCCAATTTCAACCTGTACTTAACCTGAGTGTAGCCGTCTTTAATCAGAATGAATGTATGGTCAATATTATTCCACAATAATAAATCAGCCCCGTGTTTTGAGAAACGCATGTGTTGCCCAACCGTGACTGTTGAATTGTCTTGGAATTCAATTAGTAGTTTCTCTTCTTCACCAGCTTCATTGGTTTGTACAAGATTATAGTCAATAGGTTCTCCTAAAGCCGGGAAGTTAATTGAGACAGCGTAGTGTCTACCCCTGTGAACTATTTGGTCTCTGCCAATAGCTTTAACTTCTCCAAAAAGCTTGCCTTGATAATTATATTGAAAGATTTTTTGGCCGTTATTAACGCCTATAATTTGATTCTTGCTATCGAAGAATAGTGAGTTCCAACCTTCAGTCATTTCGCCAATTTCCCGAACAAATTTTCCGCTTCTTTTAAACTGCAGTAGTCTGGAGTTAGCCGGCATATTCTCACTAAGTGTAAGAGCGAAAATGTAATCTTCATTTAAGGCTATATTGGTGAAAAACCGATCCTCCATTTTGGGAGGAACTTCCAGAATGATAGGTTCGAGGCTTGTAGCTATTTGAGAGAGGTTTAAGGTCTTTAATTCATTGACTTCTACCTTAATGATTTCTTGAAAACTGTAGAGGAAATTAGAGAGAAGGAACCCGATGACTCCAATAGAGAATTTCATGTTTGGTTAGTTTCATTTAGTGTGAATATTTTATATGGTTCTGTTGCTTGTGTACGTAAGAAGTTTAACGTACTCACTTAAGCTGAAAGAGGTTAATTTCTATATTTGTGCCCTCACCAATAACCCTTGCCGTACAGATCGAGAAAGAAACATTCATTTTATCCTCGCCTATTCCAAATAGACTGTTCTGTAAAAGCAAATAAAAGATCGGGCTTTAAAGCAAGTAGTGCAAAACAATATGGTAATTAATAGAAGTGACTTGTGTCTGTTCGGTAGTTAAAGTGGTGTTTGTAACTAAGCCTGGAACTTGCTCTCCAAAAACTCATTCATGGTTTTTATACCTTTCTGATCTTTGAGCCATTCGGCCACGGCAATGGCTCCTCTGGCAAAGCCCTCTCGGGAATGAGCCGTATGTTTTATTTCAATGGTATCAACCGGAGAGGTGTAGGTAATTTCGTGTGTTCCCGGAGCGGGGTCTATACGCTCAGAAACTATGGCCAGTTCATCGGGTTGGTTAGTGGAATGATTCACCCATTTCTTCTTTTGGGTAAGGTGTTTCAGTATGCCTTCTGCCAGTGTAATGGAGGTGCCGCTCGGAGCATCTTTTTTAGAGGTATGATGAATTTCTTTGGTACTTACTTCATAAGCCTGCGAGGCCATTAACTGGGCTAGGTATTCATTGAGTCTGAAAAATACATTTACTCCAATGCTGTAGTTAGAGGCAAATAGGTAAGTGCCCTTGTGTTGCGAGCAATAGGCATCAATCTCCGGTTTTTGGTCAAGCCAGCCGGTAGTGCCCACGGCTACCGGAATTTGTCTTTGAAGACACCATTTAATGTTCTCAACGGCTGCTTCAGGCTGGCTAAACTCAATGGCTACATCAACGGTTTTGGGATCCAGTGTTTCGAGTAGTTCACGGTTGTCTACATGAATTCGTTCAACCACATGGTGGCCTTGGGCGGTGGCCAGTTCATCTATGAGTTGGCCCATTTTGCCATAACCTAAAAGTAAAATATTCATTTGCCTATGGGTAAAGTAAACTTCATTCCAATAAAAGGAGTTCCGTCATTGATCACTCCAAACTTGGGTTTCAAATTGAGCGAAAGGTTATCGTCTACATTGAATCCTTTTAGGTGAGCATCTACGGTGGCATCTATGATCTGAAGCCCGTATATGCCAACCATAGTGAGTACCACCAAATCACGGTTTCTGCGCCATGCATCAGCATTTCGGCTAAAAACTCGTATGCGATTGGCATTCTGATCTTGCGGGTCTTTAGCCCGCTCAATGGCTAGTTCTGTTTTAAAAAAATGATAGCGGTCATCATTAAAATAGATGAAGTATATGGCGGTGCCGAAACCTCCGTATAGTATGGGCACCTTCCACCAGCTGTCATTATAAATTTGCCCCCAGCCGGGAATCATGGCCGATCTTCTGGCTGCCACTTTTGGATTGTAGTACTTGCCTTCTGTTTTCTTGATTTTTACCGTATCGCCATACGTTACGCCATTCTTAATAGCTCCACTTTGTTGCTGAGCTTGAGCGCTCAGCGCCAGAATAAGAAAAGCGATAGCGTAAACAGATTTTAGGTGCATTATAGACTAATGATTTCCAAAATGCGGTTCAGGTCTTCGGTAGAAACAAATGGAATTTTTATTTCTCCTCTAAACTGACCGTCTGCTTTGAGACTTACCCGTGTGCCGAAGTGTGAAGACAGCTTGGTTTGAATTTGCTGCACCTCATAGTTTTTATGATGGTTACTGCCTTTCTTTTCCGGTTTGGGGTCGTCAACGCTTTTGGACATCAAATCACGTACCAGCTGCTCTACTTTTCTAACAGAAAGTCCTTCTTCTACGGTCTTGTTGTAAATATAGAGCTGCTTGGCCACGTCTTCAACATTAATGATAGCTCTGGCATGACCCATCGATATTTTCTGGTCTCTGATACCGGCTTGAATGTCGGGAGGCAGCCTGAGTAATCGCAAATAGTTGTTAACAGTTGTTCTGTTTTTGCCTACCCGGTCTCCCAGCTCTTCTTGTTTGAGGTTGCATTCATCGAGCAGTCGCTGGTAGCTCAGGGCTATTTCAATGGCGTTTAGATTTTCTCGCTGAATGTTCTCAATAAGGGCCATTTCCAACATTTGTTGGTCATCGGCCGTACGAATGTAGGCAGGAATATTTTCCAGTCCGGCTATTTTAGAAGCCTGAAACCTGCGTTCTCCTGAGATCAGCTGATATTCCTTATCGCTTAGCTTGCGAACAGTAATTGGCTGTATAATCCCCTGTACCTTTATACTTTCTGCCAGCTCTTCCAGAGCGGTTCTGTCAAAGTGGGTACGAGGCTGATATGGGTTTACCTGTATTTGGTCTAACGGAATTTCATTGAGACTACCACCTGCAGAAGAGGCAATGTCTGATGAAACGGTGTTGTTCGTAGAATCCTCCAAAAGTGCCCCCAGGCCTCTTCCTAATGCATTCTTACGTTTTGGAGATTTAGCTGCCATGCTCAAAAATTAAACTTTATTCTTTTCTGCAATTTCTTTAGCCAAACTTAAGTAGGCCAGTGAGCCTTTACTTTCGGCATCGTGCACAATGGCCGGAATACCGAAACTAGGCGATTCGCTCAACTTCACATTTCTTGGAATAATGGTTTCAAAAACCATGTTCTTGAAATGCGTTTGTACTTCTTCGACCACCTGATTGCTCAGGCGCAGGCGTACGTCATACATGGTGAGCAGAATGCCTTCAATTTCGAGGCTTGAATTTAAACGTTTCTGTATAATAGTAATTGTGTTGAGCAATTTACCGAGTCCTTCTAAGGCAAAATACTCGCACTGAACGGGGATTATTACGGAATTTGAAGCTGTAAGTGCGTTGACGGTAATGAGCCCCAGAGAAGGGGCACAGTCTATGAGTATAAAGTCGTACTCATCGCGTACTTCGCTTAGCACTTCGCGCATTTTTTCTTCGCGATTGCTAATGTTAACCATTTCTACTTCTGCTCCCACCAAATTGATGTGTGAAGGAACAAGGTGTAGAAAGGAAACTTCGCTTTCTATAATGCAATCACGGATGTCGGCTTTGCCCACCATGCATTCGTAAATGCTCTTTTCAATTTCTCTGGGGTTGTGCCCCAAGCCAGATGTTGTGTTGGCCTGTGGATCGGCATCAATCACCAGTGTTTTATATTCCAGCACGGCAAGACTTGCGGCCAGGTTCATGGCAGAAGTGGTTTTTCCGACCCCGCCTTTTTGGTTTGCTATGGCTATAATTTTGCCCATGTATATTTAGAGTGAAAGGGTTTCTCCAATTGTTGGTAGTGTTAGGGTTACACCATTGGCCTCGGCTATTTGCATAGCTTGTTCATGGTCAATGGCCACATAGGGGAAGGTGTCGAAATGAACACCAATAAGCTTATTGCATTTCACCATTTCGCAGGCTTTCATTGCATCTTTTACCCCCATGGTAAAATTGTCGCCAACCGGCATTATAGAAAAATCAAGGCTAAACTCTTCTCCAATGAGTTCCATGTCTTTGGTCAATGCGGTGTCTCCGGCATAGTAGAAGCAGCCTTCACTGTTGTGGATAACTACTCCGGCCGGGTGCCCTCCATAGCTGCCGTCTGGCATAGAGCTGGAATGTACAGCATTTACCAGTTTTAGGGTGCCAAAGTCAAACGTTTTGGCTCCGCCATGGTTCATGGGATGGTTACGTTCCAGCCCTTTATTGCCAAACCAGGTCACTACTTCGAAGGTAGAAATAATGGTAGCATTGCTTTGCTTGTAAATAGCTTCCACGTCCGCTACATGGTCTCCATGACCATGGCTTAGTATAATGTAATCGGGCTTTATGGAGTTAATATCTACTCCCTTGGCCAACTCATTAGGTGTTATAAATGGGTCGAACAGTAATTGCTTACCCATGGTCTCAATTAGAAAAGACGAATGTCCGTAGTAAGTGAATTTCATGTTTCGGCCTGAATTTTCTCCTGTTAAGTAGAGGGTACAAAGATATAAGAATAGGCGAAAGATTAATCCAGAGTTTATGCACACAATCAAGGGGTAGATCGTTGATAACTTTTTAAGGTGTTGATAGCCTTGGACTTATTATGTGTGAAAGGAGTTGACCTTTTATAAGGCCTTTAAAATGAGGGGTATGAAAGAAGCTTTTGAAATATGAGGCCAAGAAACCTTGGGGAGTACAAGGCAACGTTTTTCAGGTACTTTAAAGTAAGAGAGAAATTAAATGCTGCTGGTAGGGTGGGGTTTAGAGGGTTTCGAAATGGTCAATCGTA
>CEPH01077901.1_pt1 | contig 115280 bp, 112 predicted proteins | sample 530571 | NCBI WGS metagenome assembly CEPH01 (sample SAMEA2620413, study PRJEB7988) | marine metagenome | biome: marine biome (ENVO:00000447); feature: surface water layer (ENVO:00002042); material: "saline water (ENVO:00002010), including plankton (ENVO:xxxxxxxx)" | depth 5 m | reverse complement strand
TTGTTGCAGAGTAATTCTAAAGCCTATTGTTGTGCTGCTTCGCGAATCATAACCGTGATTTGCTCCGTAGTGGTGCTTTTAGAAAGGCTTTCGGCATGCTGTGTAATATCTAGCCCATATTCTTCAGCCTTTTCACTTACGCGCATAGGAATTATCAGGTTGGTGAGCTTGAAAAAAGTGTATGAAAGCCCAAAGGTGAAGGCTCCTACCAGAAATACTGAAGCCAGGTGACGTAAGAAAGTAGTGGTTTCTCCATAGACCAGGCCTACCTCTTGAGCAAATACTCCGGTTAGTATCATGCCCACAATACCACCTACGCCATGACAAGGAAATACATCGAGTGTATCGTCAATCCCCGTTTTGTTCTTATAGTAAACTACAATATTGGAGACAATGGCCGCACAGACCCCTATAAAAACACTTTGACCAATGGTAACAAAGCCGGCTGCCGGAGTAATAGCTACGAGGCCCACTACTGCCCCAATCGAAGCACCCATTCCGGATATTTTTCTACCCATAAGAGCATCATATAACACCCAAGCCAACATGGCTGCTGCCGAAGCCACTGTGGTGGTTGCAAAGGCTAGTGCCGCTGAGGAGTTGGCACCCAATGCCGAACCGGCATTGAAACCGAACCAACCGAACCAAAGAAGGCCTGTTCCCAGAAGCACAAATGGCACATTGTATGGCTTATGTGCTACTCCGTGGCTTTTTCGCTTACCTAAAATTATGGCTGCAGCAATGGCGGCAAACCCGGCAGACATGTGCACCACTGTTCCTCCTGCAAAATCAAGAACCTCCCACCTGCGCAATAGTCCATCGGGGTGCCATGTCATATGAGCCAAAGGGCAGTAGATAAAGAGGCTGAACAGAATGATGAACAGTAAAAAACCCGAGAACCGAACGCGTTCGGCAAAACTACCAGTTATTAATGCGGGAGTTATGATGGCAAACTTCATCTGAAACAGGGCAAACAAAACAAAGGGAATAGTAGGGGCAAGGTCGGGATGGGTAGCTGCTCCTACTCCATTGAAAAACGCAAACGTCATGGGGTTTCCGAAAACTCCACCAATAGAGTCTCCAAAAGCAAGGCTAAACCCTACCGAAACCCAAACAAGGGTAATAATACCCATGCAAATGAAACTTTGAAGCATGGTAGAGATCACATTTTTGCGACTCACCATACCACCATAAAAGAATGACAGCCCGGGAGTCATGAGCAGCACAAGGCCCGTGGCGGCCAACATCCAGGCCGTATCGGCACCGCTAATGTTGGGGTCGTCAAAACCTGTGAGCGTACCACTATCAAAAAGTGAAACAAGAGCCAGTAAAATAAGGAGGACGAATGCCGGAAGCCATTTTTTCATCATTTTCCAATTTATGATTAGTTAATGGTTCATTTTTGAACCAAAAAATATCTGTATGACGAAAAATAATAATGAATAGGTTGTTTTTTGTTCGGTGCGTTTAACTATTCAGTAAATCGTTTGAAAAAGGGGAAAAAAGAAAACGTCATTCCGGGGGCTTCGTCAGAGGATGTTGTCATTCTCTACTGAGAGAAAGACCAACCCCGAAGCATTTCCCGGAATGACGTTAATTGTATGCCTGACCGGCCGATTAATTCAGCTTGGTCTTTATGGCATCGATTTTCACTTTGGCATCTTGTCTACCAAGGTCATAAGCCTTTTGGTAGGCCGTTAAAGCCAGCTGATAGCTGTTCTTTTTCTTGGAAGGAGCCAACTTTGTTCTTTGTGCAGCCAAGGCATAAGCCTCGCCCTGTGTGTAGAAGGCATCGGCCTCACTAATTTTAAAGCTAGCTCTCAAATCAGCGATCTGCTGGTTCAACATTTCAAGCTCCAAAGCTTTTGCGGCAATCTCCGCATCTTGATTGCTGATGGTTTCTTTCTGCATATTGTTCAGAACCATCAACTTTTGGTTATTATCCTTTTCAGTCTTCAACTGAGCCTCTAAAGTAGTAATTTCTGCTTTACGTTGCTCCAAATCGGCTTTCAAGGTTTTAATGGTTTGTGAATATGCATTTTGAGCTGAGCGAGACTCTTTCACAGTTTTTTCCAATTTGCTGATTTGCAAACTTGTTTGCTCAATGTAGTCTTTGAGGTCGGTCATCTGCTCCAGAAAATCCTCATGCTGATCGGAGTTTTCAAGAGTTACTTTCAGCATTTGCCTGCTAAGGTTAATAGAGTCCATTAAGCTAATGGCAGTCATAAGGGTGGCCGAGGCTTTTTGAGCACTCTCCAACTCGCTGGAAACACTATCCAGCTTGGTTAGCAAGGTGGTGTTTTCAGATAAGAGTTGCTTTTTCTCCTGGTTACAGGCCAATACAGATATTGCCAGTAAGGAGATGATCAGATACTTTTTCATTTTCTATTCAAAATTCATGCATTGGACGCAAGAGTCTTGAAAGGTCACAGGAGATAGTGACTTATTATTCTACTTTTTTTCTAAGAGACTTTTCAGTTCGTTCAGTTCATCTCTCAATCTGGCGGCTTCCATAAAGTCTAGTTCTTTAGCAGCCTTTTCCATGGACTTTTGGGTTTTTTCGATCATTTTTTCCAGAGCCGGTTTGCTCATATAGGCCACTACGGGGTCGGCTGCTACGGAGTGTTCCTCAGGTTCGGCATAATAGTTCTTCTTGTTTTTCTTTGAATCAGCCACACTGGTCTGGTTCATAATGGCCTCTTTAGACTTACGAACTGTCTTTGGAGTAATGCCATGAGCCTTGTTGTATTCTATCTGAATGCTTCTTCTTCTGTTGGTTTCGTCAATAGCTTCTTGCATAGATTGTGTCACCACATCAGCATACATAATTACCCTTCCGTTTTCGTTTCGGGCGGCTCTTCCTATAGTTTGTATTAACGAACGCTGATTTCGCAGAAAACCTTCTTTGTCTGCATCTAAAATGGCCACCAGAGAAACTTCTGGCAGATCCAGCCCTTCGCGTAGCAAGTTCACCCCTACGAGTACGTCAAAAATACCCAACCGAAGTTCTCTCAATATCTCTACCCGGTCTAGCGGATTCACTTCTGAGTGTATGTAGCGAACCTTTACCCGGGCTCGCTCCAGGTACTTGGTGAGTTCTTCTGCCATACGTTTGGTAAGGGTAGTCACTAGTACGCGTTCTTCTTTTTTCACCCGGTCATCAATTTCCTCTAGCAAATCATCGATTTGATTTACACTAGGTCTAACATCGATAATTGGGTCAAGTAGGCCGGTGGGGCGAATAATTTGTTCAACCACTTCTCCTTCTGTTTTATTGAGCTCATAGTCTCCGGGGGTGGCCGATACATATATCACTTGGCTGGTAAGTGCTTCAAACTCATCGAACTTTAGTGGGCGGTTATCGAGTGCCGAAGGAAGCCTGAAACCGTATTCTACCAGATTTTCTTTTCTTGAACGATCTCCTCCCCACATGGCCCTAACTTGTGGTACGGTTACATGACTCTCATCTATTACCAAAAGGTAGTCATCCGGAAAATAATCGAGCAAACAGAAGGGGCGCTGACCTTTTTGCCTACGATCGAAATAGCGGGAGTAGTTTTCGACTCCTGAGCAATAGCCTAGTTCACGCATCATTTCAATGTCAAATTCGGTACGCTCTTTCAATCGCTTGGCTTCAAGAAAACGTCTCTCCTTTTCGTACTGTTCTAGCCTTTCTACTAGGTCATCTTGTATTTCTTTAATGGCTGTATGCAATACCTCCTTGCCTGTTACGAATAGATTGGCGGGGAATATAGTGATGATCTTTTCATCCGATATTTTCTTTCCGGTAGCCGGGTCAATCTGCTGAATGGCCTCAATTTCATCGCCCCAGAAGTAGATGCGATAGGCGAAGTCTCCATAGGCAATGAAAATGTCTACGGTATCACCTTTTACCCGGAAGGTGCCTCGTTTGAACTCTGCTTCGGTTCTACTATAGAGGATATCGACCAAAGCAAAAAGCAGCTGGTTTCGGGCCACCACATCGCCCACCTGAAGACGAACTACGTTTTTGCCAAACTCATCCGGATTACCAATACCATAGATGCAGGAAACCGAAGCAATCACTATTACATCTCTTCTGCCTGTGAGCAATGAGGAGGTGGCGCTCAGTCTCAGTTTTTCAATTTCATCATTGATGGAAAGATCTTTCTCTATGTAGAGGTTGCTGTTAGGGATAAAAGCTTCCGGCTGATAATAGTCGTAGTAGGAGATAAAGTACTCCACGGCATTTTCAGGAAAGAACTGTTTGAATTCTCCATAGAGTTGTGCAGCCAGGGTTTTATTATGGCTCAAAATGAGTGTAGGCCTTTGTGTTTGCTGGATAACATTGGCAATGGTAAAGGTTTTACCAGAGCCGGTAGCCCCCAGCAACACCTGATAAGGCTCACCCGCTTCTACATTGGTAACCAATTGTTCAATGGCCCTGGGCTGATCGCCAGTTGGCTCAAACTCAGAAGTGATTTTGAAGTCCATTCTACAAAGCTAAAAATGCTTTGAAAACTCAAAGCATTTTTAGTCATTGTTGTTTAAAGTGGAAAGGCCTCTAGTTAAATAATTTCATTCTCAAAAATACTCCTGTAATCGTAGCCCCATTTCCTGAAGAGGCAGAATAGCTCCAATTCACTTCTCCACCTATTGATAATTCTTCACTGATTGGATAAGCAGCAGCTAATCCCAATGTCCAATATCTAAAGGTGCCTGTACCATTCAAAACCCTTTTAACATTCCTTGACATCACAACATCGTCAACAGTAAAAGTAGTGACCCATGTTTCATAAAGTGGATAGGTAAGTATGCTAAATCCACCTTTAAAATCAAATCTGAGTTTTTCAAAAATCATAAATCTTCGACCTAGAAAAGAAGAAAACGAACCAAGGTTGAATCTACTTTCTAGATCTACATTGTATAAAACTGATCGGTTATAATTGGCTTGAATAAAGAGCTTTTGACTAACATTATAATTTACTCCTAAGCCATAAGACCTTCCATCGTCATCTTTAATAACATCTCCGTCACTATCTAGAATTCTTCTCCAGGTATCTACATTTGAATATTTAAGTTCAATATCCAGTTTTTTAGTCCAGTGAGAGGTGCTTTGTGCAAATGCCTCACTTGATAAAATGACTAAACCTATTAGAAGTAAAGTAAATTTGATTCTTATCATCTGTACCATTCCATGTTAAATGTAAATTGAGACTTACCCGCTCCAGTTTCAATCCTGAGCCCTTGTTCTAAACCCGCAATAGAGGCAGTCTTATATAAAGCAAGTGTTGCACATTTATCGAAAGGGAATGAATAAAGTAAGGTTTGCTTTTCTTCAAATTTGAGCTTTGCTGAAACTTTTCCGGCAGGTTTGCCTTCTTTACTGAAGTCTCCAGATACTTCAACATTAATCTCGCTGGTGCTAACATCTGTAATTTTATATGAAATTGCTAAAAATAGATTGTCTTCGTCTAGCAACCAATTAGAATCAAGTAGCGTGTTCACATCTTTCCATTTCTTATCACTTGCGTCACTCCTACTTACTCTAAACTCACTCCAGACTTTTGCCACATTGGTATTAATAACTGCGTCATTATTCACATCAAAAGAGATGTCATCTTTTGTAATTGCATACATGTTCATTAGGTTTCTATTCCAGAAACCCGCTCGAAGATTTTCTAGAAGTCTAAAACGAGCCATTGTGGGTCTTACTATATCTCCAGCTTGTAAGCTGGCGCATAGGATTCCATTATTAGGAATTGGCTGAGGGGTTTGGCCAGTGTTTTGGTTGTTATATGGGGTGCTGCCATCGCCATCTAATGGGACAATTACGAGTAATGGGTTTTCCATGGCATATGCATCATCAATGTTTTCTATCACTTCGAAGTCATAGTTGTCTAAGTTGTTTAGACCATTCTGTAATGTATGGCTATTTGCAGTATTGCCATTTGTTGACTTTGGTATTAATTTATATCCGTAATTTGTGGTCTTTGTGTCATCCAACGGGTCAAAAGAAACGGTTATAGGTTTATTAGAATTTGAATGCTTTTCTGCTAAATATGGTCCGTAAACTCCAAGATTATTTTCTTTTAGATATGATTCTAAATCTGAAATTTGTTCATCGACTGAACTCGATCTTTGTTGACCAGCAATTTCAAACCCTTGAGAAATTGGCCTGAATCTTTCAGCAAATTTCCCTAGTTCGGCACCATTTACTAAAGTTCTTTGACTAGGGGAAACTGAAAGTAATTCTGCAAAACTTGCTTCAACTTCTCCGGCATGTTCTTGAAATGCATACCCAAGAAGTTCTTGTCTGGCATCACTACTTATCATAACATGACTGACTAGTTTAGCAGTATGATCCATTATTTGAATCATTTCTTTTTTTTGATCAATTATCTCGGGTTGTGTATCTTTTTGAGGATCACAGCTGAGGAATAAAACTGAAAATAGAAAAAGGTAATAATGTCTTTTCATGTGCTTATCGTTTACTTTAATAAGTATATAAGTTCATGAAAATTTTCTAATTATACAATAGGGTGTTGAAATGTGGTGATATAGTAAAAATCTGTATAGAGTTACTTACTTAAGTCGCAAGAAGTATATTTCTGAACCTTGCCTCCATTTGTGTCCTCACAAATGGCTGTTAAAAGACGCTGTGAGGACATAGCTTGTGGCTAATAGCCTGAATTGTTGATAGTTCTCTTCCTCAATAATATTCTCGAAAAAATAGTTCAATGCCAATTGTTCATACTTTGTCTCTTGGCATGTCGAATTTTTTTCAATCAGAAATCCAAATAGAGTAAGAAGTAGGGCTCTCTTCATGGCAGAAGATACTTAGGAATTCCAAACCTCCCAAGCCGCTTCTGCCTGTCCGTGGAGCATTTCCAGTCCGTTTTTTACCCAGCATTTGGCATCAATTCCTTTTTGCATAAAAGCAGTTTTTAGCGGATTATAAACCAGATCATATAGAAAGTGTTCTTTGGTAAGTTGTTCGTATGGTAGTGGTGGTAATGTGTCCGTATTGGGGGCCATGCCCAGCGGGGTGGTGTTAATAATGAGCTTCGCAGCATGGAGTATGGAGTATTGAGTATTGAGAAGGTCATAACTCAATTGGCCTTCCTTAGGATTTCGGGACACAAACTGGTGTTCGATGCCCAGGTCTTCTAAAGCAGCTTTTACTGCTTTAGATGCTCCGCCTGTTCCCAGAATCAATGCTCTTTCAGGCATTGGGTTAGGGCCTACAAATTTGACAAGTGACTCTTTAAAGCCGCTATAGTCGGTGTTATAACCTATCAGTTTTTTCCCTTGAATTTTAATGCAATTGACAGCGCCTATTCGCTCGGCTTTTGGGTCTATTTCGTCCAAATATGCAATTACCTGCTCTTTATAAGGAATGGTAACATTTAAGCCGGAAAGCCCTTTCTCCGATTTGATAAGTTCCGGCAACTCTTCAATTGACTCTATGGGGTAGAGCTCATACTCAAGGTTTTGCAGGCCTTCTTTCTCAAACTTTTCACTGAAATACTTTTTGGAGAAAGAATGACCTAGTGGATAGCCAATCAGTCCAAAACGTTTCATATCAATTACCGGGTTTTAAATATGCTGCCACTCTGTCTATAGCCAAAACAAGCAGAAAACCACCTGCTGCGAAGCCAAGAGCTTCAACAAAGTGAGGTTCCATACCGGTTTGGGCCAGATAGTCGTTAGGCATTACGTTTATTTCATAGAGCGGTTTAATCTCACCGTGCCTGTCTACATAAGTTTCTACGGCTTTTTTCCATGGCCAGACTTTATAGAGAGAACCAATCATAAAGCCTGATAGTACGCCTACCGTAATGTTGTGAAACTTATTAAAAAGCCAGCTTACCAGGCGTGCAAAGCTTAGGAGTCCAACAATGCAACCTAAGGCAAAGATGATAATGTCTACCACCTTAAATTCCTTTATGGCCGTGAGCACGTATTCATATTTGCCAAATAGCAAGAGAATAAATGATCCGGAAATTCCCGGTAAAATCATGGCGCATATAGCCACCGCACCGGCTATGAATAAAAACCACTTTCCTTCAGGGGTTTCAGCCGGGGTAGAAGATGTGATTAGATAGGCAATACCAATACCAATAACGATGGCAATGGCCACTCCAAAACTCCACTGTTTTATTTCTCTCAGAATAATGAGGGCTGAAATAACAATGAGTCCGAAGAAGAAAGACCATACCTGTATGGGACTGTCGCTAAGCAAATGCGTAATAACCTTGGCTAAGGTGATTACGCTGGTGAAGATACCAACTAACAGGGTGAGCAAAAAAGAGCCGTTTATGTATTTCCAAAGCCCTTTAATGTCCATCCGTCTAAGGTAGCCAAGCGCGGTTGCATCCACTCTTTTAATACTAGTGAGCAATTGCTCATAAATTCCTGTGATGAAAGCTATGGTGCCTCCGGAAACTCCCGGAACCACATCTGCTCCCCCCATGGCTAGTCCTTTGAGGTAGAGGGTAATGTAATTTATGAGCTTGCTCATGGGTTAAACTTTGCGATCGAGAAAATGATCGAACGTGTCGCCCCGTAGTCCCAAACGCAGGGTTTCTAAAGGGATAACTTCCTCAGGAGCAATATTACCGAGGTTTACGTTGGCTCCCATTAGTTTAATGAAATATACCTGTTGGGCTTTCTGAGGTGCTTCCCAAATAATTTTTTCGAAAGGAATTTTGGTAAGGATTTCCTGTACTAGGCCGGATCTTACTTCGCCTGTAGATCTAAAGAGGCCTACATTGCCACTTTCTCTGGCTTCGCCAATTACCTTCCATGCTCCTGCATCCAGCTCTTTTTGCATCAGTTCTATCCACTTGTAAGGAGGGATAATTTTTTCAGCATCCTTGGAGCCTACTTCGGAGAGAACGGTTACTTGTTCTGCCAGTTTGGTTATGTATTCGCATTTTACATCATGGTCCAGCTCAATGGAGCCATCAGAAACTTCGGCAAAGGGCATATTGTATTTGTCGAGCACTTTTCGGTAATCATCAAATTGATTCCTCACAATGAATGCTTCGAACAGAGTTCCTCCAAAATAGAAGGGTATGCCTGCTTCTCTATATACGTTGAGTTTAGCGTCTAAATTAGGTGTCACATAAGAGGTGGCCCAGCCCAACTTCACAATATCTACATAGTCACCGCAAACGCTGATGAAATCCTCGGCCTGTCTCACGCTAAGGCCTTTGTCCATAGCCATAGTGAAACCTTTCTCCCGTGGTTTTTGTGCCCTTTCAGGCACGTCTGTTAAAAAGTAATGCATTTAATTCTTACTTCTGTATTGATCGATAATCTTGAATAACGCTTTTTGCGTTTCCAGTTTAGGAAAAAATTCGAAGAGCACTTCGTGTTTTTCGAAGTCCAAAATTAAGGCATTTTCTAGATAAGTAAAGGCTTCGCGGTAATGACCTGCCGTGATTTGATAAACCACCATGCGGTATAATAGCTCAGCATCGTCAGGAACCTCCTCCAAGGCTCTATCAATGAGTGAGATAGCTTTTTTCATTTCGCCCTGCTCGTAATGAATAAATGACCAGTCGAGCCAAATTTCATTATTTACAGGCTCCAGTATGGCCGCTTCCTGATAGGCCTCTATGGCCGAAACTACGTTGCCAATGTTATACTCGGCAGTGGCCACGGCCATCCAGTAGTTAGCATTTTCTGGATCTAACTTTAGGGCCTTGTTTAAAAAGTGTATGGCCTCGAAGTATTTTTCTTGTGCCGAAAGGCAACAGCCTATGCCATACCAGGCATCTTCATAAAACTGATCGATTTTAGAAGCTTTACGGTAATATTTAATTCCGTATTCGTATTGCTCCATTTTTTCGTAGGCTGCCCCAATGCAACAGTAAACCTCAGAAGATGGCCCCTCGTTGCTGAGGGTGTTTTTATAAGCTTCCAGTGCGTCTTGGTAACGCTCCAGATTCATATATGAATTACCCAGATTGAACCAGGCAGAAGCGAAGGTGTCGTCAATTACCAGGGCAAAATCGTAGGCCTTTACGGCCTCTTCAAACTTTTCTAGCTTATTATAAACAATACCCAGATTATACCAGGCATAAGCCGAATAGGGGTCTCTGTCGATAAACTCTTTATAGTAGGCTACGCTATCTTCCAGTTTACCTGTAACGTCCAGGCAGTATGCCAATTCGTAGAGTGCCGATTCGTGGTTGATGTCTGTCTCTATGGCTTGTTTATAAAAATCAATGGCGACTTCGTATTTGCCATTGGTTTGATAGGTGAGCCCTATGTTGTAGTAAACTTCTGCTTTATCTTCTGCTCCATCGAGCGTAGAAAGCAGAATTTCAACGGCCTTCTCAAACTCACCCAAAATAGAGTAAATGTTGCCTTTTACGGTCAGCAATTCCGGGTCGTTGGGATGAAGGTTTTCGGCTTCTTCAATTACCTTAAGGGCCTCGTCATATTTTTCTTTGCCCACAAGGCATTGAGAAATTAAGATGCTAATCTCTAAACTGAAGGGGTATTGTTGAAGGGCCATTCGTCCGGCCTTTAGCCCTTTTCCAAACTGTAGTCGTTCCAGGTAATAATGAATGATGGTCTCATATTCTTCGATGTCGAAGAAATGAAAACCTTTGTTTTTGAGAAGCTCCTCAAACTTGCTAATCAACCCACGTTCCTCTTCTCTACTCGGATAGTCTTCCTGCATTACGTCAATTGGTTTACTTAAACTACGAATTACGGCACATTTAATCCATACAGAACGATTAAAATTTTCCCGAATTCATTGGGATAACCGTTCAACTATTTGATTTACAGTTGATAGCGATTTTTGAGTTCGGCAATGGTCCAGTCTACCGATTCTTCGAAAGATCTAAATTCTACGCCCAGTGTCTTTTTTATTTTTTGATTACTGAAATGGAATCTGCTTCTGCTCAAAATGGCCGTGTCTTTAGTAATCATTGCTTCTTTTCCGGTTATTCTTGAGCGTACAAACTCAAGAGCTACAGCCACGTGCAGCATCCAGGGTTTCACTTCTTTAGCCGGAGGTTTCTTTCCGAAGCTTCTGGCAATGGTGCCAAAAAACTCTTTGTAGGGTAATGACCCGGCATTGAGAATGAACCGTTCTCCGTGAATGTCAGACTCCAAAAGTTTAACGGCTATTTCGGCTACATCGCGTACATCAACAAAATTGGCATGTCCGGCCGGATGGAAGGCCTTTTCGTTGTAGGCATAATGAAAAACCGAAGTGCTGCCTCCCTGCCCCCAAAGACCGGGGCCTAAAACTACTGAGGGGTTAATTATCTTGACCTCGAGCCCTTCCTGGGCTCCTCTCCAAACTTCCAGCTCTTGGAGGTGCTTGGAACGGGCATAAATGGAATCATATTTGGTGCCTTCCCAACGATCCTTTTCTGTAATCTCACGTTGATTGGGCTTTCGGCCAATGGCGGCTACAGAGCTCACGTGTAAAAATCTTTTTACATTTAATTTGAGACAAGTGTTGACTAAATCTGCAGTACCCAAAACGTTGGTTTCGTACATTTTGCTTTCAAACCGCTTGTCGAAAGATATAATGGCGGCTCCGTGAATAACAGCATCTATACCGGTAAGAGCGCTTTCCAGAAATACGGTGTCGTTCATATCGCCAATTACCCATTCAATTTGCCCCGCAATATCTTCTAGCAGAGTCATTTGACTTGTTGCACGCTTTACTGCTCTGATTTGGTGCCCCTTTTGCAATAACTCACGGCATATAAAGCTTCCTAACAAACCGGTAGCTCCCGTTATAAATACTTTCATTCTATAGCTGGTGATTTAATAAGTCTAACTCGAGCAGCTTTTTCCAATACTTGGTAGTGCTAGCTGTTTTTAGTAGTTCTATGTGTCCTATTTGATGACAATCGGTTCCGACCATTCGTATAGCCTTCATATCAATAAGTCGTTCGGCTAGTTTCTGAACAGGTTTAGAATAACAGCCGGTTAAAGAAATGGCGTTCAACTGAAAAATGATATCCCGATCTAAAAGTTCCTCAATAAGCTGTGGTTTTTCTAGCAAATAGAGGTAGCGCTCGGGATGAGCAAATACCATTTTATACCCTTTCATGGTTAGATGAAAGCTTGCTTCTTTAAGCTCAGGGGGCTCATTTATAAAACCGGTTTCAACCAGTATATAGTTTTTACCAAAAGTAAGCAGCTCTTCATCGGCCGAAAGCTTTTGCATAAAATGCTCGTCCAGGTAATACTCAGAAGCCGCCTGAAGTTCAATAGAGATATTTGCCTGCTCAAGAGCTTCTTGCATGGTTTTAAGGCCTGAGCGTATATTTTTTGGGGTATTGTCGTAAGTGCCCCACATAGTGTGCGGGGTGGTAATCACCTTTTTATATCCCAGAGCTTCCATAGTACGCAAAATTTCAAGGCCTTCTTCAATGCTTTGAATACCATCATCTATGCCCGGAATGAGGTGCGAGTGCACATCGGTAGTAATACCGCCCAGGTTGGGAGCAGACTTCTTATTGCGCAAAAATGAAAAAAGGCTCAAAATGCAGGACTTTGCTTATAGGCCGCAAAGTTAGGTAAAACTTGATCCTTTTCTGAAACTATAGGGTTGCTGATTCCCCAGTCAATTCCCAGGGATGTGTCATTCCAGAGAATGCCTCCTTCAGACTCCTTGTGGTAATAGTTGGAGCATTTGTAAAAGAAGACAGAGTCTTCTAGCGCAACAAAACCGTGGGCAAACCCTGCAGGAATTAAGAACATATTGTGACGTTCGGCCTCAAGTAAAACCGTGTGATGCTTTCCATAAGTAGGCGAGTCTTTGCGAATGTCCAGAGCAATGTCTAACACCTTACCATGAATAACTCTAACCAACTTGGCCTGAGCATGTGGTGGCTTCTGAAAATGGAGTCCCCGAAGGGTGCCTTTTACGGAAAATGACTCATTGTCCTGAACAAAATCTTCCCGAATACCCAGCTCCTGATAAAGTTCTCTTCGGTACGATTCAAAAAAATAACCCCTTTTGTCGCCAAAAATATTAGGTTCTAGTTCGTATAAGCCATCAAAGCCGGTTTCTATAATCTTCATAACGGAATTATCAATTCAAATATGTTCAATATGTGCTTAGAGAGAAATAAAGTTAGGTGCAAATTTTATAGTTAAACCTTTGTTTCGACCACTGACTGATTTTAAAGGTCTGTTTCACAAATGATTCGATTAATGGTAACTTGCGGCATTATTTATGGGAGGATTCGAAACAAGACCGCAAGAAAACGATAAAGCTGTGCTGGTAGCTCTGGTGAACAGGGACCAGCCGGAAGAAACCGTTATAGAATATTTGGATGAACTGGCTTTTTTGGCCGAAACGCTAGGATTGAATGTGGTGAAGTCTTTTACTCAAAAGATGGACAAACCGGATATTCGTTCGTTTGTCGGGAAAGGCAAGCTAGAAGAAATCAAAACCTACGTGATTGCTGAAGAAGTACAGGTAGTGATTTTTGATGATGATCTTACCCCATCGCAATTGCGGAACCTGGAGAAAGACCTGAAGGTGAAAATCTACGACCGAAGCTTACTCATACTGGATATCTTTCTGGAAAGGGCTCAAACGGCTCAGGCCAAAACGCAAGTGGAGTTAGCTCGTTCTACCTACCTTTTACCCCGCCTTACCCGTATGTGGACTCACCTTGAAAGGCAGCGTGGAGGTACGGGAACAAGAGGAGGAGCCGGTGAAAAAGAAATTGAGACTGACAGGCGAATGATTCGAAATCAGATAGCTGTTCTCAAAAAGAAACTGGAGAAAATAGAAAAGCAAAACGAGGTGCAGCGCAAGTCCAGAGGCACCATTGTACGAGTGGCTTTAGTAGGCTATACCAATGTGGGGAAGTCTACCCTAATGAGGCTAATGACCAAAGCCGATGTATTGGCCGAGAATAAGCTCTTTGCTACGGTTGACTCTACAGTGAGAAAGGTGGTTATTGATCAGATTCCATTCCTTTTGTCCGACACCGTTGGGTTTATAAGAAAGCTACCAACACATCTTATAGAGTCTTTTAAGTCTACCTTGGCTGAGGTAATGGAGTCCGATATTCTATTGCACGTAGTAGATGTTTCGCACCCCGGCTTCGAAGATCAGATGGCTACGGTTAACCAAACGCTGGTAGATATTGGTGCGGCAGATAAACCCACCATTTTGGTTTTCAATAAAATAGATCAGTTCAAAACTATTGATGAGGAGATGAGGGAAGAAATGGATAACCCTCCGCCTACACTAGACGAATTGAAGCGCACCTATATAGCTAAAGGGGAAGATGCTTCTGTATTTATTTCTGCAGTTAACAAAACGAATATAGAGGAGTTTAGAGAGGTGCTAATGGAAAAGGTGAAGAAGCGACACTTTACCATTTTTCCTAACTACCTTAAAGACGCGAGGTACTAAGGAAACTCTGAATTTCTTGCTTGTTGTCTTGGAATTTGATGGTCTATTGCAGAAAATTGAAGTCCTTTTGGCCCTGTAGTTCAATGGATAGAATAGAAGTTTCCTAAACTTTAGATCTAGGTTCGATTCCTAGCAGGGCTACTTTTTCTTAAACGATTTTCATAAAGAGGGTTTCCTAAAAGTTAAATAAAAAGCGCATGAACTCTTACGGCCATAGAGAGAGTAAGGCGTTGTGTTGTTCTTGATGTTTTTCGGGCTGTTTTTTTTTAAGAAGGGCGGGAATTACTCTAGTTAGCTTTTCATTTCTTGGAGTATGAAGATTGATTTTAGACTTCCCTATCGTAAGAGAAATCTTAAGAATCTGTAGGCCAAATTAAATGCTTATGTTTGGCGGTCTGTTCAAGGTGTTTTAAAATTTAATCATGTTCGAAAGCAAAGAATACCCTGCCTCTCTCGATGAAAGCCAGTTTGAGCTATGGCTGGAACAGGGCCGTGAAAGCAAACTGAGTTATGAGTATATGCTTATTGTTTGGGACGATCTGGAGGCAACCTATCATCCGGAATATGTAGAGTCAAGAGACCTTATCAACAAGCATCCTTTTTGGGGGCAGGACTACGGCAGTTCGGTAACTATTGCGGTGTATGACCTCTACTCCGAAGCGCGAATTAGTATTTCTGATTGGCAAACCTCAAAAGGCTTTTAGTTTCTGCTATTCGGCCTTCATTACAATAACCTGAAAGACAAGGGTGGAGTAAGCGGGTATGTTTTTGGTGCCTTCAGAACCATAGGCTAACCGATGGGGTATTTTTATAAAACCATTGTCGCCTTCGTTAAAGTGCTTCAGGCCAATCACAAACCCGTCAATCATGTTGTGTTTTTCCAGGTTAACCGGAATGGGCGTATTAGAATATAGCGAGCTTTCAATTTCACTTCCATCTTCTAAATAGATTGCGTAATGCACTATATAATTGGTAAGGTCGCTACTGGTTTTTGGCGAGTTGTTTCCTTTTATTTTGTAGAAGGAAACACCTTCTGGGAGTTCAATCCAGTTCATTTTGGCAAACTGCTCAACCCTCATTTTTGCCATTAGTTCTTCAGGTTTTTCATCTTTAGTCAGCTCCCCATTTTCATTCCATTCGCGCAGTCTTACGAGCACTCCATTTTCGTTGTACTTTTCTTGTTTCTTTTTTTGGCCATTCTCATACCAATAGGTATGTGTGCCTATTTTTTTACCATCGGCCATCCGGCCCTGGTATTTTTTTTCTCCACTGGGGTAGTGCTCCACGGTTTTTTGGGCCAATGCCGGGCTAAGGGCAAGAAAAATCAGCAGTAGGGTAAGGGGGGTAACTAATCGCATTTCCAAATCTAAAATATATTTCTCTACCTTTGCATTACCGCAAGGGTTTCATGCTGAAGGTTTCGGTATGAATTAAAAGGGAATCAGGTGAGAGTCCTGAACAGTCCCAGCTGCTGTAATCCCATTTTTAGGTTTTGTTGAAAACGCCACTTTCTCGATATATCGGGATGGGAAGGCCGACAAAACAGGGAAAGTCAGAAGACCTGCCATTGTGAATGTTCACTAAAACGCTTTCTGAGGAAAAGCCTATAGTATGAAAAAACTGATCTCTATTCTGAACCACCGCAGGGCGGTATATACTTTGCCGTGGTTTGCCGTTTTTCTGTTATGCTTAAGCTGCGGTTCGGACGATTCGAACTCTAAAGCTTCTGGCCCATTCGATCCGAACAAAGATTATTTCCCTGAGAAAGTAGCCATAGACTATGCCATTGGCTTTGATGTACAATACCATGGCCATTGGAAAGAGCTTCAGCTTTTTAGGCACTACAATGATTTTGTCGATACAATAGTCTATGCCCTAGTGCAGAGAGGCACCCCGGCACCAGCCGGCTTTGCGGCTAATCGTACCCTTGAGGTTCCGGTGCAGCAATTGGGGTCACTTTCAACAACCCATCTGGCCATGTTTGAAGTGCTAGATGCTTTGGACCACCTAAAAGGAGTAGAAACTGCGCAGTATGTTTCAAGTAATACGATTCAACAGCTTGTTAGCAAAGGAGAGGCCATAGAGCTAGCCCCTTCCGGCATGCTCAATACAGAAATTGTGCTTGCATCCGGTATTCAGGCATTGTTGGGAGTGGGTTATCCTAACTCTCAGAACGATAACTACCAGGTGTTAGAAAGTGCGGGCATACCCGTGTTACTCAATGCCGATTGGCAGGAAAAAGACCTTTTGGGTAGGGCAGAATGGTTAAAGCTGGTGGCTGTGTTGTTGAACAGGGAGAAAGAGGCCAATGCCTACTTTGAAGAAATAGTAAAGGAGTACCAGAGAGTCTTAAACCTGGTTGAGAATGAAGTAGAAAAATCTCCCCTTACCATTACCGGAATTGCCAACGGAGATGCCTGGTATGTAGCCGGAGGAAATAGCTTCACCTACAGAATGTTGCAAACCGCCAAGGTAGCCTATCCGTGGAGCAACAATGAGTCTACGGGAAGTATCAAGCTCGATTTTGAAACGGTATATGCCTATGGTCTCAAAGCCGACTACTGGATGGTGCCCAGCAATGCCAAAACACTCGGAGAGGTGCTTCAAAGAGATAGTCGCTATGCAGACTTCAAAGCATTTAAAACCGGCAAGGTATACAATGTATATGGCAAATATACAGAAGGTGGAGGCAACGACTATTATGAGTCAGGCATTGTTCAGCCACACGTCATACTCAAGGATATCGTAAAGATTTTTCATCCACAGCTGCTACCCAACCATGAGTTGGTCTATTACGCACCACTTCGTTAGTCAATTTTTCCAGTCCTATGATGTATTCCAAACCCCTTGTTAGCCTTAAGGCTTTCTTACTGCTTCTGGCAGCAGTGATAAGTCTTTTTTTGCTCAATCTTGCTCTGGGTTCAGTGTCTATACCTGTAACTGAAGTAGCGAGAATTCTTTTGGGGTTTGAGGTAGACAATGAAGCCTGGCAAAATATTATCCTCAAAATCAGGTTACCACGAACAATCACCGCAGTGCTGGTGGGAGCAGCGCTTTCGGTTGGTGGGCTTCAAATGCAGACACTCTTTAGAAATCCGCTGGCAGGACCATCGGTATTAGGAATAACAGCAGGAGCCAGCCTGGGAGTAGCGGCTATAATGTTGGCGGCCGGCAGTGCTACTACCGCTTTTGCCATTCGTTCCCTCGGTATCGGAGGAAGCTGGCTGGTTGTTCTGGCGGCATCCATAGGTGCTTTTCTGGTATTACTCATCATTTTGGCCATCTCCTATAGAATTCGTGACAATGTTGTTATGCTCATTGTCGGTATCATGGTGGCCAACATTACCATAGCGGTAGTAAGCATATGGCAGTACTTCTCCGATCCGGAACAAATACAGGAATATATACTCTGGACTTTCGGTAGTCTTGGAGGAGTTACTAACCACCAGCTTGGTGTTCTGAGCCTTATTGTGGCTTTGGGTATTGTGGCCACTTTTCTTCTTTCCAAAACACTCAATGTGCTGCTTTTGGGAGAAGACTATGCACAAAGTATGGGGCTTAATGTGCGCATCTCCAGAATGCTCATTATTGCGGTAACCAGTGTTTTAGCAGGAGCTATAACCGGTTTTTGCGGACCAATTGGTTTTGTAGGAATAGCGGTTCCCCATTTAACCAGAAGCTTCTTAAACACATCGGACCACCGTGTTCTGGTGCCATGTTGTGTATTGGTTGGTGCTATTCTTATGCTGCTTTGCGACATTATTTCTCAGGTGCCGGGTAGTTCTACGGTGCTACCGGTCAATGCAATCACCGCTATGATTGGTTCTCCAATAGTCATCTGGATCATTGTGAAAAGAAGAAACCTAAAGTCGAGTTTTTAATGAAAGAGCAGATACTAAGTACTCGGCAGTTGTGCGTAGGCTATACTTCCAAGGCAAAAACAAGCAAGGTTCTGGAAAACCTGAATCTAACGCTCGGCCGAGGAGAGCTTACCTGCCTTTTGGGTCCCAATGGTAGTGGCAAATCTACGCTCATAAGAACCATTGCCAACATTCAAAAACCGCTGGAAGGAGAAACCTGGCTCAACGGAGCAAGGCTTTTAGAGGTGTCGGCCAAACAGTTGGCCAGGCAACTGGCGCTGGTACTTACCGATAGGGTTAGCCCTGGTAACCTCACTTCCTATGCACTGGTTGCCCTTGGGCGCTTTCCATATACCAGTTGGATGGGCAACCTTACCGAAGGCGACAAAAAAATAATTCGATGGGCTTTAGAGGTGACCGGAACACTACCTTTTGCTGATAGGCACATTGGCGAATTGAGTGATGGTGAAAGACAAAAAGTGATGATAGCCAGAGCATTGGCTCAGCAAACCGACCTGATTATTCTGGACGAACCCACCGCTCATTTGGACTCTCCTAACCGAATAGAAATTTTTCATTTACTCAAATCGCTGGCCAGAGAGGCCAATAAAGCAATTCTTCTTTCTACACACGACATCGAATCGGCTATTAGTTATGCAGACAGACTATGGCTTGTTCATAGCCACTCGGTAGAAGAAGGTACTCCCGAAGACCTGGTGTTGAAAGGGAAGCTGGAAAAGGCCTTTGCCCGCGAAGGGTTGGTTTTTAATCATGAATTGGCACGTTTTGAAAAGCCTTTGGTCTTACCGGGTCTGGAAATAAAGGTAGAAGGTACTCAACCCGGTGTTACCTGGACAAAGAGAGCCTTACAAAGAGCAGGTCATCAGATTGCCGAAGGCGAAGCCCAAATAGTGATTAGAGTAAACAAGCACAAAGAGACATGGACATGGACTCTTGATGCAAAATCATTTAAAACTATTGAAGAACTACTTAAACAACTAGATAATCTATATGGAAATGAAATGGACTAAAATTCTCGGATTGGGCGCTCTACTGGCAGTTTCCGGCCACACCATGGTTGCTCAGGAAAACAAGGCCAAGGACCTCGGTGAGGTTGTGGTAACCGGCAATCGTTTTGAGACACCAATCGAAAAATCCGGAAAAGTAATTTATAAGATTACTGCCAAAGATATTGAGCACATGGCCGGCCGCACCGTAGCCGATCTCATTAATGCACTTCCGGGGATCAACGTGAATGGTGTTTTTGGAACTCCCGGTAGCAACCTGGAATATAGCATAAGAGGAGGCCGCAATCGCCATACACTAGTGCTCATCGATGGGTTGCCCATTAATGATGCCTCTTCAATTGCCAATGACTACGATCTCAGATTACTCAATGCCAGCGCCATTGAATACATAGAAGTACTCAAGGGAGGAGCCAGTACGCTTTATGGTACCAATGCTGCTGCGGGTGTGATTAATATTAAACTAAAAGAGGCCAATGGTGACTCACCAAAAGCTACGCTTTCTCACGATGTAGGTTCTTTCCGTACAGCAAACTCCAACCTTACGGTTCAGGGCAAAGAGGGGAACCTTAGTTATTTGGCCGCAGGGGGAATTTCAACCAGCGAAGGTATAAGTGCTGCGGAGGATAATGACCCCAATCTGGAGTTTGGGAATGACGGATTTTTCAGGTATTCTGGCCGCACCAGATTAGGCTATGAGTTCAATGAATCCTTTAAGCTAGGGGCCAATCTGGCCTATGAAAACATGGAAGCGGAGTATGACAACGGAGCGTTTTCTGATGGAGACAATCGTTTCGATATTAGACAGGTGAGTTTTGGGGTTCATCCGGAATACAAGTACGATGGCGGTACCATAAGTCTCAAAGCAAACTTCAACCGAATCAGAAGAGAGTTTATTTCGGCCTTTCCTTCAGTAGCAAAAGGAAAAAACCTACAAATGGACTTAAGCAACCAGTATGTAATTGCAGGTAAAATAAAAACCATTGCCGGAGTGCAGTATCAGTCTTACGAATTCGAGAATGGTGATGAACAGCCCGGCCAGTCAAATATAGACCCTTACGTTAACGCTTCAGCCGACCTCACTGAACGGCTTACTCTCAATGCCGGTCTTCGCTTAAACAATAACAGCGAATATGGAAGCAACCTTGTGTACATGATTAATCCTGTTTATACCTTCAATCTGGATCAGGAAAACAAGTTAAAGCTCTTTGGTTCTTACTCAACAGCTTTTGTTGCTCCCAGCCTGTTTCAATTGTTTGCCAACTTTTATGGAAACCCAAATCTTGAAGCCGAATCTACCGAATCGTTAGAGTTTGGTATCTCTCTCTATTTGTCAGATAAATTCACACTCAATGCGGAGTACTTCAACAGAACGGAAGAGAACGCTATCGATTTTGTTTCTCGCTTCGACAATCAGGGCAACTACATTGGCGGTGGTTATGAAAATGTGACGGGAGAGCGTAAAATTGATGGTTTTGAAGCAGATATTACCTGGCAAGTAATTGAGCCATTACAAGTTTCAGCTCACTATGCCGACTACAATTTTGGAGACCCCTCGCAGTTTTACAGAATACCCAGTCAGAAGTACGGACTCAGTGCTACCTACCGTTTTCAGCAAGGAACCAGAGTTGGTGTAGTTTACAATCGTTTTGGCGAACGTCAGGCGGCTATTTTCTCCGATCCTTTTTTAGTAGAACTAGAGGCATTCAATATGTTGGACCTCAACATTTCTCATGAATTGTTTGGTGGAGATGTTCTCCTATCGGGAGCAGTATACAACCTTCTGGACGAAGATTTTGTGGGGACCTACGGGTTCACTACCCGTCCGGTTAATTTTTCGTTGGGAGTAACCGCTCGGTTTTAAGTGAGCCGATTGTCGTCCAACCCTAGCTGGCCTTTCCTCTGCTCATGGAGTGGAGGAAAGGACAGCTACCTTGCCTACTGCAAAGCGCTCACCTCAGGGGGTTGCCCCAAAGTATTGCTCAATGTACTCAACGAATCAGGAAAACGCTCGCGGTCTCATGGTATTCCCAGAGAGCTATTGCAAATGCAGGCCATGAACATAGGGCTACCTATAACTTTTATTAAGACAGAATGGACAAACTATGAGAGCAGGTTTGTGGCCGGGCTTCAAGCCGTGAAATCCGAATATGATCTTACCCATGCCGTATATGGCGATATAGATATAGAGGAGCATAGAAGCTGGGAAGAAAAAGTTTCTAAAGCGGCCGGGCTTCAGGCCTATTTACCATTGTGGAAAAAGGGCAGAAGAGATTTAGTATTGCAAATGCTCGAACTGAATATGCAATGCCTTATAGTCTCGTGCCAGGAACAATGGGCCGATGCTATTCTGGGTAAAACCATAGACCATAAGCTGCTGAATAAATTTGGGCAGTTGGGTATCGATGCCTGCGGGGAAAATGGAGAATATCACACCTTTGTAGTGAATGGCCCCTTGCACAACAGTAAAATGGAGCTGACCATAGGGGGTGTTGAATACCATAATGGATACGCCTTTTTAGAGATAAGTTGAACAACCCGAGACATGGAGCAGATAAAAGCCTTTTTTAATTGGAGTGGAGGAAAAGACAGTGCCCTGGCTCTCTACCGTGCCTTGCAAGACCCTCAACTAAACATAAGTGCTTTACTCACTACAGTCAATGCTCAAACCAGGCGTATTTCTATGCATGGAGTAAGAGATGAACTATTGAAAACTCAGGCCCAAGCCATAGGACTACCCCTTCGCATGGTAGAATTATCGGCACAAGCCACTATGCATGAATATGATTCCCTCATGCAACAGCAACTCAAGGCTTTTAAAGCCGAGGGAATAAGTACTTCTGTTTTTGGAGACATTTTTTTAGAAGATTTAAAGACCTATCGAGAAAACAAATTGCAAGAGGAGGGCATGAAGGCTCATTTCCCTCTATGGCAACATCATACCCCTACACTAGTCCGTGAGTTTCTGAGTCTGGGTTTTCTCACAATCGTGGTAGCTGTAGACGGGCGCAAACTTGATGCTTCTTTTGTTGGCAGAGAGCTCAATGAATCCTTTCTGAATGATTTGCCCGCCAACGTAGACCCTTGCGGAGAAAATGGAGAGTTTCACACCTTTGTATTTGAAGGCCCACTTTTTAAAGAACCCATTGCCTTCGAGAAGAAGGAGGTAGTGGCCAAAACGTACGACATAAACCGACAAACAGGCGAAAAAGCTACATATTACTTTCAAGAGCTGGTTCCTGTCTTGTAGTATGCAGTCAGGCAACCGTTTTTCATTGTAGCTTAGAGGTCAATAAGCCGACACTTTATTGGTCGCATTTAAGTCTGTCGCAACCACTTACTGCGTATATCAGTTATCCTTTCAAATGAGAGTTATGAGAAACAAGAATATACTCCTTCTATTGGTGATAACACTGTTAATGGCCTGCACCGGTAAGCAGAATAGTTTTGCCAGCGCCAACGAACAAAAGCCCAATCACTCCCTGTGGACCGACTTACTTCAAAAACACGTGAATAAAGAAGGTTTTGTAAACTATAAGGGCATGTTGAAAGACAAAGATAAACTCAACGCCTATACCCGGGAACTAAGCAACAATCCTCCATCTGCCAGCTGGACCGACAAAGAAAAACTGGCCTATTGGATCAACGCCTATAATGCCTTCACGGTGAAGTTAATTGTAGACAACTACCCCATTGAAAGCATCAAAGATTTGAACCCAACCTTAGCCATACCTACCGTAAACACAGTGTGGACAAAAAAGTGGTTTCAAATTGGGGGTGAAGACTTTAGCCTGGACAGAATAGAACACAAAATATTGAGAAAAGACTTTGAAGAGCCAAGAATACACTTTGCAGTGAACTGTGCTTCCTTTTCCTGCCCTCCCTTAAGAAACGAAGCTTTTGTGGCCGAAAAAATAGACCGGCAACTCGATGAACAAGCTCGCCAGTTCATCAACGATTCGGTGCGAAACAAAATCGCTAAAGACAAAGTTACTATCTCACAAATTTTCAACTGGTTTAAAGGAGATTTTACCAAAGGACAAAGCCTGATAGAGTTTTTAAACCGATACGCCAAGACCAAAATAAATGCCGATGCCGATGTAAATCATATGGATTATAACTGGACGCTAAATGAAATTAAATAGTTGAAAGTAGAGTGATATATTGTTTAAGAAAGACCGTAAGACCTGCGGTCTTTTTTCATGCTTTTATTTCTTATAATTGTAGCTTTCGAAAAGGTCGAAACGAACTATGCATAACAAAAAATGGCTGATTTCAGCACTCTTTTTACTAGTTGCGGTTTTCCTGTTCACCGCAATAAAAAGAAAGCCCAATACCCCTTATAAGCCTGAATCAATCACTGAAGCACCTGCCCGGGTGCCTCTCACTAATAAGCACTCCAGCCTTCCTGCTCTCGCTCCAATGGACTCTATGGTAAACCGGGTTATGCGAAACCTGCGTATTGAAGGAGCCACGGTAGCACTGGTTAAAGACGAACGACTGGTATATGCCAAAGGTTTTGGATATGCCGATAAAGAAAATAAAGTAAAAGTTGAGCCCTATCACCGGTTTAGAATAGGTTCTGTTTCCAAACTTATTACAGCCATTGCAGTGCTCAAATTGGTAGATGAAGGCAAACTCTCCTTAGATGACTATGTGTTTGGCGAAAAAGGAATTCTAAAGGGGAAACCTTACGATAAGATACAGAACCGGAACGTATATCAAATTAAAGTAAAGCACCTGCTCAATCATACCGGGGGCTGGAGCCTCATCACCTACGGAGACCCTATGTTTATTCCCCATAAAATCCACAAGATGGATAAGGTGAGCTACCCCATAGAGTTCGATGATGTGGTAAGGTTTGTACTCACAAGACATTTGCCTTACAGGCCTGGCACACGCTTCGACTATTCCAATTTTGGTTATTGTCTTTTGGGCAGGGTTATAGAGGAAGTAACAGGCGATGACTATGAAGAATGGGTAATTGACCATATTTTAGAGCCCAACGGTATTAAAAACATGGCCATTGCAGGCAACTTTGAGAAAGACCGTAAGAAAAACGAGGTAAAGTATTACGACTACAGTGTAGACAACCAACAACTGTCATTTACCGGCTCCGGTAAAATGGTGTATAAGCCCTATGGTGCCGATGATATTGAGATGCTTGGACCTGCAGGTGGCTGGTTGGCCAACTCGGTAGACTTAATGAGGGTGCTGGTGTTGGTAGACGGTTATTCAAGAAGATACAAAGACATTCTTAGCAAAGATCTGATTAACAAGATGGTCAATGGAGTAGGGGGCATAAACCAGCCACTTGGCTGGAGAAGTACTAGAGGAGAGCACTGGTGGAGAACCGGAACACTTTCCGGAACCTCGGCCCTGCTTACCCGCGATGAAAAAGGATACTCATGGGTAATTGTGGCCAATACTACTCCACGAAGAGGGAGTTTTCCGGGTACCAGCCGATGGGCCATTCGGGAAGGAATAAAGCTAGTGAAAAGCTGGCCCTCTCACGATTTGTTCGAGGTATCAGAATAGGAAAAGCCAGTCTTTGCAGACTGGCTTCAACCAAAATTAACCCTAACTAAAACTGTGTTTTTTATTCCGCCAGGCGGTAGTATTTTTTGCTGCCAAAACTGGCTAGGTAGTCAGCTTTGTTTACCAAGCCTCTCAAAGAAGAATCTGTTGTAGGATTGCCAGAGGCAAGAAGTTCACCATTGCTATCGAAAACCTTCACCCCTTCAGTAGATTCTAAGGCAAGTTCTTCCAACACAATTTCTTCCAGACTCATCTCTTCTGCCTCATTGAAAGAAGCCTCAATTTCTAGCAAGGTGCTGCTTTCCAGTGCAGACATTCTAAGGTCTGCTTTACCGGGCTTATCAGCACTTGCCTGAAACAGAGTGACCATGGCTAAAGCCATTGCAATTAGTGAGCTGATGTTCTTGATTGTTCTTCTTGAGTTATTTTGAGTATTGACCTTTGAGCTATTCATGACCGTACTGTTAATGTTGTTTTTCATTTTTTGACCTATGCCACTATTTAGTCAAGCGCTGTGCCAATACTTGCAAGTCACTGAAAATCAACAATTAATAAATGATTGTACGATTGTGAACGAAAAATTGTGTACGATTATCGTACACCCTTTGGTTGAAAATAGTACACAACTGTCCGGGTGGGCCGGCTAATTGTAGGTGACGGCATTAGGTTTTTTGTGTTGAAAAGGACACGGTCGGCTTAGAGGAGCAATCAGCACTATTCAGATTCCAACTACCCTTTTAGCCGATTGTTTAGAGCCTCATAAACCTAGAGTAACTCATTCGCTAAGTTGGCCAGCTCCGATCTCTCACCTTTTTCAAGTGTAATATGAGCGTATAAAGGGTGGTCTTGTACCCTGTCAATCAGATATGAAAGCCCATTGGATTGAGAATCGAGATAGGGCGTATCTATTTGATGAACGTCTCCGGTAAACACAATTTTGGTGTTTTCACCGGCCCGGGTAATAATAGTCTTGATTTCGTGCGGTGTAAGATTTTGAGCCTCATCTACTATAAAGAAGATATTCGAGAGGCTTCTACCTCGAATATAAGCCAATGGGGTAATCAAGAGCTTTTCCTTATTCACCATTTCGGTAATGGCCTTAAACTCTTTGTCCGTTTCCTTATACTGGTTTTGAATAAACTTTAGATTGTCCCAAAGAGGCTCCATATAGGGGTTCAGCTTAGACTTAATGTCTCCGGGCAGGTACCCTATATCTTTGTTGCTCAAAGGTACTATGGGTCTGGCCAGATATATTTGTTTGTACTCTCTGCGCTGTTCCAGGGCTCCGGCAAGGGTAAGCAACGTTTTACCGGTACCCGCCACTCCCTGAATAGTAACGAGTTTTACTTCGGGGTTCATAATGGCATGAATGGCAAAGGTTTGCTCAGCATTTTTGGGCTTTATTCCGGATACAGGTCGTTTATCTACTTTCTCAATGGTTTGTTCCATTGAGTTATAATAGGCCAATACCGAGTTTTTATCGCTCTTGAGTATAAAATACTGATTGGGCTGCGGCTTCTTAGATTTAAGAACCTCTTTGGGTGCTAAAGTGCCATCTTCATACAAATGATTGATGAGTTCAGAGTCGATCTTCTCAATTTCAATCTTGCCTTTGCGAAGTGAATCGACATTTTTAATTTTTCCGGTTTCGTAGTCCTCGGCCGGTAAGCCAATAGACTTGGCTTTCATGCGCAGGTTAATGTCTTTAGATACCAATATAACCTTACGGTCCGGGTGTTCCTCCTTGAGCCGCAAAGCTGCATTGAGTATTCGGTGGTCGTTCTTTTTTTCTCCAAAAATCACATTAGCATCGAGGGCACTTTCACCGCTTCCGGCCTCCATTACTACCTTAAAACTGCCGCGGGTTTTTCCATTTAGAGGAATCCAGTCCTGGAGCGACTTGTCTTTAGCCAGCTTGTCGAGCAAACGAGTAAACTCGCGGGCTTCAAAGTTTTTGGTGTCGTTTCCCTTTTTAAACTGATCCAGTTCTTCAAGCACGGTAATGGGGAGCCCAATGTCGTGCTCCTCAAAATTCATGATGGCAATGTGTTCGTAAAGGATAACGGAGGTGTCTAAAACAAATATCTTCCGGTCGGTCTTCTTCGCTCTCGGCATACTACAATTTGGAAATCAACAATGAATAGAACGTTGTTTTAAATTAGTAAATATTCGGAGCAAACAAGCATATCGATCACTATTAACATAGAAATAATTTGACCTCGTCCAGCCTGTATACCTGCAGCCTGCTGGCTGCGTGAGGCCAGACTCATGACGAGATATAGTTTTGAATTTCTTTGATAGCGTTTTCCATCTCAAACTCAATCTGTTGATTATTAGACCTTAGAGAGTGGTAGTCAAACTCCTTCAATTCATTATCTCTGATTCTGTTATTTGATGGTCTTCTTTACCAAGGAGATGGTTGAGTTATGACGGTTTAAGTAATCCTTGAAGTTTGCGATTCTCTTTAAAATGAAAATCAGTAAGACAATGGGTAATAGAAGTCCAAAAAACAATAGAGAGATGGATTTATTGAATAGGAGAACATCTGGTCTCCAATAATTTTCATAGAGGAAACTCACGAGAAGGTAATCAGAAAGAAGGAATATGCTCACGAACAGAATCATCCAGAAAGGGTCAATTACAGCATTTAGTGCCTTAATTCGAACGGGTTGTTTCTCACGGCACTTTGAACAAACCAACTCTAACCTATCGCCCAATTCCTGCTCAAGTAAGAACTTCGATCTCACCTTGAGTTTTGTCTTAGAGGTTCTTCCGCAGCTTTTACAATCAAACTTAAACTTAAACAGGAGGCCCATGTCTTATCGTTTTTTTTAACCCTCCCTTGCTAAGGAGCTCGTGGAGGCTAGAAGCTCAGTTTCTTCCAGGCATTTCTTAACAACAGGGTAGCTGCCAGAGCAATGATCAATAGCACTACGGCATTCAGGGTTTCGCCATAAATGAACATGCCAACCGAGAAGAGAGCAGCATATACGATGATAATTCCCAGGAAGATTGCCAAAAGGTCTACGCTAAATTTACCGGTGCCCTCAGCAGGTTTCTCACCTCTATCAAAGGCTTGTTTTTTCAGCCCGTTCCAGCCAATACCGTAGGGTTTTACCAAATTGAAGAATTGTAACAAGGTTTGGTAATCGGTGGGTTTGGTAAGTAGTGTTACACTCACCCAGGCAAGAGTAGTAATGCCTACGCTAAGCAGCAACTGGTATTCGCTGGGAATAGAGGTAAGAGACTCAGGGCCAAACTTAAATAACAGAGCCAGGATAAATGAAACCACCATTCCTGCAATTTCTGAATAGGCATTAATTCTCCACCAAAACCAGCGTAAAATAAAAATAGAACCGGTACCGGCACCAATGGATAAGAGAATCTGGAAGGCATCGTAGGCACTGGTGAGTACCAAAGCAAAAAGGCCCGCCAGAACCATAAGCACCACAGTAGAAATACGCCCTACATTTACCAGTTCCTTTTCTGTCGCATCCGGTTTTACAAACCTCTGATAAAAGTCGAAAGCTACATATGAAGAGCCCCAGTTGAGGTGGGTTGAAATAGTAGACATATAGGCCGCAATAAGCGAAGCAATGACAATACCCAAAAGTCCTTTGGGAAGCTTTAGCAACATGGTTGAATACCCCAAATCATGCCCTAATTTGCCAATTTCGACTGTTGGATTTGCCAAGTGTAGATGCACTAGTTGCTCATCTTTTAACGGATCACTCCATTCTTCTCCCTTTTTCTTTTTTAAGTTTTTCCCTATATGAACATAAGCTAGTGACTTAATTTCAAGTGATTCCTTGTTGCTTTCTACTATAGATAAAAGCCTTTGATAATCCTCTTTTTGTTTAACATTCTCTGTTTTAGCCTGCTTCTCATGAATTTTATTGATCAGGGTCTCAATATCTTGTGGTGAAGTTTCTTTTTCAAGAAAGGCTCGGGCTTCTGAACTGATAGGAGTAGTACTAATTCTATTATTATCAAGAGACATTGGATATATGAGAATCGATGCCAAGGCAATCAATATCCAAGGCCATGGCCTAAGGGCATAGTGCGTTATGTTGAACAGAAAGGTAGCCGAAACGGCATGCTTTTCATTTTTTGACGAAAGCATTCTTTGAGCAATATAGCCTCCTCCGCCAGGTTCAGCTCCGGGATACCACACGCTCCACCATTGAACCGCCAGCGGAATTACTAAGAGGGTAATGAAGAGCTCACGATTCGAAAAACTTGGAATTAAGTTGAGCTTAGAAGCAACCTCCGGTTTTTCCAACAAGGCAGTTAGGCCGCCAACTTCAGGTAGGTTAACAATGTAAATGGCTGCCGCCACCGAGCCCACCATAGCCACTAAAAATTGCAGGAAATCTGTGAGTATTACCCCACGAAGCCCGCCAAGAGAACTGTAGGCTACTGTGATTACCGAGGCATATACCACTGTTTTCCAGGGCTCCAGCCCAAACATAACTTCTCCTATTTTAATGGCCGCCAAAGACACTGAGGCCATAATCATTACATTAAAGAATACACCTAGATAGATGGCTCTGAAACCTCTTAAAAAGGCAGCTTCTTTGCCGGAATAGCGTTTTTCGTAAAACTCCAGGTCTGTGAGAACCCCAGATTTACGCCACAGTTTTGCATAAATGAATACCGTGAGCATACCGGTAATAAGGAAGGCCCACCAGGTCCAGTTGCCGGCCACACCGTTTTGTCTTACAATATCTGTCACCAGATTAGGCGTATCGGCCGAAAATGTTGTGGCTACCATAGAAACACCCAGCAACCACCACGGCATATTACGGCCCGATAAAAAGAACTCTTTAGAAGACGAACCGGCTTTGCGAGAGACCTTTAAACCAATGGCCAAAAAGACAAGAAAGAAAAGAACAATAATGATCCAGTCGATGGTGGAAATATTCATAGCTGCAAATAAAAAGTGGTTGGCCTTTTGAGAAACAAGGAATACCTGAGTATGCCCCCTCAATTCCTCTTGGGCGGTGTTCAACTTACAAGATTAACTTCATTTTATTAAAACCCCGACAGATTTTATCAAAGCTTAAATTGATTTGTCTGAAGTTTTTGTTCATTTTCGAACCAACAATAATAGAAATTTTTAACAGCACATTATGGATTTAACACTAGTGGTATTAGCAGCAGGTATGGGTAGCCGTTATGGAGGAAACAAACAGCTAGACGGTATTGGCCCAAATGGTGAAATCATAATGGATTACTCCATACACGATGCCATTGAGGCAGGCTTTACCAAAGTAGTGTTTATTATAAGAACAGATCTGAAAGAAGCTTTTGAAAACCACTATAAGGAAAGGTTCAAAGGCAAGATAAAAATGGAGTACGCCTTTCAGAATGAATATACTAAGCACACGGCAGCTTATGAGGCCAATCGGAAAAAGCCATGGGGAACTACTCATGCGGTGTTGGCTGCCAGGCACCTCATCAATGAACCTTTTGTGGTAATTAATGCCGATGATTACTATGGGCAAGAGTCTTTTGCTGAGGTAGTGGCCGCCATGAAAAACCTCAAGGACAATGAGTACCTCATAATGGGTTATAAATTAGAAAACACACTTTCAGATCATGGCACCGTAAACCGTGGAGTGTGTCAGGTCGATGATAATATGCATCTCATTGGTATTAAAGAGACGTTGGCAATTGGTAAAGAAAATGGAGTTATTTCTTACCAGGAGGGTGGCCAGCGGCATGAATTAAGCCCCAACACCTATGTATCTATGAATTTCTTTGGGTTTCCTCCTTCGGTTTTGCCCCTCTTCGAAGAAAAGTTTATTGAGTTTGTGCAGCAAAACAATGAAGACCCAAAAGCCGAATGCTTTATGCCCGTAGAGGTTGGTAACTTAATGAAAGAGGGCAAGGCTGTAGTGAAGGTGGTGCCAACTACGGCCTCTTGGTTAGGCGTGACCTACAAGGAAGATAAGGAACACGTGGTTGCGGGAATCAACAAGATGATTGCCGATGGACTATACCCGAAAGAAATAAAATGATGGAAAATGCCCTAAAGGGCTTACAATACTTTGCCTTACAAGGAGCAGTCGATTCGATTGCTCCTTTTGGTTTGGGGCACATTAACGACTCTTTTCTGGTTCAGGCAGAAGGTAAGTCATATTTGCTCCAGCGTTTAAATACCAGCGTTTTTAAAACACCACAGGTGATTGAAGGCAACCTGAGGGCCCTACTAGCCCATGCCCCCGAACTTTTTGCTAAACATTTGCGGGGAACCGGAGGCAACTATCATGAATTCGATGGGGAACACTGGTGGCGCCTGCAGGAATTTGTACCCAACAGCTATTCTCCCAATGAATTACAACCCAATGAGTTGAGAGAGGTTTCAACGGGTTTTGGATGCTTTACCGCACAGTTTGGCTCCCAGCCCCTTGAAAAGTACACAGAAAGTATTCCGCATTTTCATGACCTCCACCTTCGTTTGAGGCAATTGCAGGCTGCCGTAGAAGCTAATGCAGCAGGGCGATTGGAAAGCGTATTGGCCGAAGTAGGGCAGGTGCAACAATTCAATTGGATTGCGGCCCGCTTCGATAAACTGGTGGATGAGGGCTTGCCCCTCAGGATTTGTCATAATGATGCCAAGGCCGGCAACTGTCTGCTTTCTAAACCCGACAGCCGATTTTTAAAAGTGGTTGATCTCGATACGGTTGGCCCCGGATATGCCTTGTTCGACCTGGGAGATATGCTAAGGTCTATGCTCTTTAATGTGCCGGAAAACAGGGAGAACCTGGAAAGTCTATCCTTTAGCAAGGAGCGTTTTCATGCCATTGTCAACCCCTTTGTGGAAGCGTGCAGCGGGGTTTTAAAACCCATAGAGATAGAGTCACTTCCTTTTGGTGGTCTGTATATGACTTATATTATGGCTGTTCGTTTCTTAACCGACTACCTCAACGGAGATATTTACTATAAAGTGAGCCACGAAAAGGAAAACTTAAGTAGAGCCCGAAACCAACTGACCATTTTGGAACTGATGGCCTCTTCTATGGCCTAGCAAATCTGCGTTTCATTTAGCATCTTTCAAGCCTCTCAACTCATGTATAAATGAAAAACGCGCAGTATTGGATTGAAAAACTCAATCTTGAAAAGCATCCCGAAGGAGGTTTTTTTGCAGAAACCTATCGATCTAAAGAAAAACTCCATGAAACTAAGCTTCCGGACCGGTACAAAACAGGGAGGGTATTTGGTACGTCTATTTATTTTTTATTGACCGTAGAAAGTGTTTCTAACTTTCATCGGTTGGCGTCAGATGAAATCTGGCATTATCATTTCGGAGGATCAGTAAAGGTGCATTTTATTCATAAGGATGGCACTACCTCTGAGCACGTGTTGGGGCCTGACCTGGAGAGGTCGCAAAGCTTTCAGTTGGTAATTCCGCGTGGCACCTGGTTTGCAGCAGAGGTCATAGAGGCAGACTATGTGTTGGTGGGTTGTACTGTTTCTCCCGGCTTTGAGTTCGAAGATTTTGAATTGGCCGATCGCACCGAACTATCGTCCGCTTATCCGCAGCATCAAACCCTAATTGCCCGGTTCACGAATAATCAGTCATAGTTTTCTGCTAAAGAGAACCCAGAAAGTAAACAAAATAGCTAACAGATGATTTTATCTACAACCCCTTCTATAGAAGGACACACCATTACCAAATATCATGGAGTAGTAACGGGCGAAGCCATAATAGGTGCCAACTTGTTTAAAGACATTTTTGCCAGTATTACGGACTTGGTAGGAGGGCGTTCGGGCACTTACGAGCGGGTTTTGAGAGAAGCAAAAGATGGGGCTCTTAAGGAGCTTCAATACAACGCTCAATCTTTAGGAGCCAATGCGGTAGTGGGCATTGATTTGGATTATGAGACCATTGGTCATAACGCAAGCATGCTAATGGTAACCGCCAGCGGCACGGCTGTGACTTACGAAAAATAACTTGTGATATAGTCTAGTTTAACAAGTGTTTTCTATCCGTAAAGCCACTCTGAAAAGAGTGGCTTTTATTTTGGGATGGAGCCGTTCTGCTTCTCAAAGCGGTCGGACGACTCCATTTTATCTCATTTTATCGAGCGGAATAAACTTAAACTTCTGTCCACCAATAGAGGCTTCATACATCAGACCTCCTTTAGCCATAGTGAACACGGCTACCCCATCCGTATATTTGGCATTCGCACTTATTCCGGATTTTAGTGCAACAGCCGATGCCTGGGCGGCCAATTGCAGCTCGTTTTCAATGAATCGAGTATAGGCATCAGCATCTTCAAAAAAGATCACCTCACTGTAGGCTTGTCCGCCAAACTGAAAACCTATAGAAATTTGGGTCATGTTTACCCCTCCGGTAACCTCACCATTGCGATAGACAACTCCCTTACCGGCTGCACCTCCAACCCCTATGGCTCCTTTGCCAATAGAGGGAAACACCGCGTAGCCATAGGAGTTATTGAAGAAGGCCGCAATGCCCGCATCGGCTTTCTTGAAATCAGCTATGGTAGTTGCAGCCGCTTTCACATCGTATTTTTCCTTTTTTCTCCTCTGCGCCACAGAGGTGTTAAGGGCCGAGAAAAAAAAGCCTACAACCAGAATTAAAACAGTAATCTTTCTCATGATTTAAGTTGTTTTAGCCATATAAATATCTCCTTTTGGGGTAGGAACAATGTCAATAACATTGGCCAATACCAGCCGTACCAGAGTTCTGGAGGCTACAAATTTAGGCACGCGCACCAACCTAACGAAATCAATCAGGCTAACGTGTTCATGCTCGGCCAAATAGTTGAGCAGAACTTTTTCCTGCTCGCCATAGGTAAATTGAATGTCTTTGTTGCGCAGCCTCCTTTGCATAATCTCACGCATTTCACGACTAGCCTTTATGCTCTCATCTTTCACCCGCACATAAGCCACTCCTTTTCGTGTGCCGGGGTGCTCCCTTACAAAATGAGGTTTCTTCCGACTTTCCGGAATTTTAAATACGGCCACTCCCTTTTTTTCGGTGAGAGCAACAAGCGATACCTCATACGGAAGTTGAGGCCTGATGAGCTCTTTAATAGCCTTCTCAATCACAAATGCCTCGCCCTCAATATCCCGCGTTCCACTGAGAGTGCCATCGTCATCTACCCCCAAAAGCAATACACCTCCTGCAGAATTGGCAAAGGCTACCAACTCCCTCACTATCTTATCGGGGTGGTTGGCCTTTTTTTTAAACTCCAGACTTTGTCCTTCGCCCTGCCGGGCAAGTATGCTCAATTCTTTTGGATTCAAAGCATTTGGATTTTGATTTTTGAGTTTTTCTTGTGCCTGATTATTAATAACTTATAGAATGTTTTCACACAATTACATCCCTATGTTTAAGCTAAACCTATTTTTTATACTGATCGTTTTGATTTTTTCGGCCTGCCAGCACAAACCTAAGAATGAAATGACACTTATCATTCAGGTAGAAGAAGCAGACCCTAAAAAAGAATACTATGTGCGGCTGGCATCGAGCTTTATGGCCGAGCCGGAGATTAAGTTTCATTTTGAGGAAGGAGCTAATGAACAGCACATTTCCATACCTCTGAAGGGCCCTAAGATGGTTGTGCTGGGAGGTGAGTTTTTTAAGGTTTTGTATTTAGAGCCGGGCAAAGACCTGGTTTTGAAAGTGAATAAGCAAGAAGACGAATTTGACTTTAGCTATGATGGCGATGGAGCTGTTTTTATGAAACTAATGGATCAGATGAGTCTTCTGGACGATTCGTTGAAAAAGGCGGTCGCTGAAAAAGAGCTGGAGCATGGTATATATTCTCTGCCATGGGAAGAGTTTCAATCGGCAATGCACGAAGTGAAGGTCAAAAAGGAAAACCTGATTGCGGAGAGTACTGAGGTGACAGGTGAATTTAAAACAGCAATGATGGCCGATGCCTGGGCCAGATATATTATGCAACTTGGCTCTTTTGAGAGTTACTATAATTACAGAATTAAAAAACCTGAGGATCCGGAATTTAAAGCTCCTATAGAAGACCGATATGAACAGGCCTTTAAAATGGACGATGGCGCAGTGGTGTCATTGACTTTTGGTAATCTTATTTCCGGGTATGTTACTCACAGCGCTGCCGATCTTGGGACAGAGGAGGTGCCTTGGTATAGCGACCAATCCAACTGGGTAAAACTCTACGAACGCACTCGCGATAATGCAGAAATTCCGCCTAAGTTTAAAGAATACATATTGGGCTCTTATGTAAGTCAATTGCTGATGTCGTTGGGTATTGATGGGGCCTGGGAGGTTAAAGAGGAGTTTCTGGCCAATTATCCCAATGGAGAAGTGGCTGATGAAATTATTCCTCTCTATGCTTCATGGGAGCCACTCAGAAAGGGGCAGCCGGCTCCCGATTTTACATATACCTCCATAGAGGGCAAAGAGGTTTCATTGAGCGATTTTAAAGGGAAAGTGGTGTATATAGATGTTTGGGCTACCTGGTGTGGGCCTTGCATTGCCGAGTTTCCCAGCTCCAAGAAACTAAAAGAGCGCTTGAAAGATGCCGATGATGTGGTTTGGCTGTATGTCTCTATCGATGACCCAAAAGCTAAGGAAAAGTGGGAGAAAGATGTAGTAAAGTATGAGATTGACAAAGGTGTTAACCTCTTTGGCGGTGAGGGTTGGGATACGTCTATCACTGACCTGTACAAAATCAAGGGCATTCCGAGGTATATACTTGTAGACAAAGAGGGAAGGATTTTTAACTCCCAGGCTTCGCGGCCATCGTCAGGAGATATTATCTACAATGAAATTCAACAGCTAAGAGGAGTGGGATTAGACAAGGCCATGTCTCCGTAAATAAAAGAAAGAGGCTACCTCAAAAGCCATGTGAGCGTCATCCTCAACTTGCTTGCCTGTTGGTAGACAAGTTCAGAATAACGAGTCTTGAAGCTTTTGAGGCAGCCTCGTTTTATGCCAATGCCTTAGTTATCGTTTTCGTCCTCGTCAAAGTCATCAAAATCGGGCATTGAAAACATGCTGCTGAGCAGGTCTTTGAATCGTGTGCCGGTATCCAATGGAGACTTGCTGAGTTTACTGTACTCGGCCAAACCATGCAGCACAAATTCCATTAGAAAAAGTTGTTCATGCTTGTTTGCCTTAGGGTGATGTTTCTTTACCAATTCCTGCAGGCCGGGTATTGCCTTTAGGGCTTTTGCGTACTCTGGTTGGTTCAAATCATGGGGAAGGTCTAGTGTGTAACCTTCTCCAAACCAGTCGATAATGCTCTTGTACGGATTACTTTTTTGTTCCTTGTTTTTATCGTCCGGTTTAGGAAAATAATCTGTAAACAAAGTGCGAACGGCTTTACCCACCAGGCTATGAGCCACCAGGCCTGCTCCCTCTTGTTCTCCTTCATAAACAAGTTCTACCTTTCCTGTTATGGCCGGTATAATGCCTATGAAGTCAGAAACCCTTACATAAGTCTGTGGCTCATTGTTTAGGAGAGCCCTTCGTTCGGCAGCACTAATTAGGTTTTCGTAGGCAGAAATAGTGAGTCTTGCCGAAACGCCACTTTTTTCGTCTACGTATTCGCTGCTTCTGGCCTCAATGGCCACCTGTTCGATAAGGTCTTGCGACAGCTCGTTTACCACCACTATTTCTTTCTGAAGAGCCTTTATGCGCGCCTCTTGTACGGTAATTTGCTTGCCTATGTCTCTCGATTTTGGGTAGTGTGTAATAATCTGACTATCAATTCTATCTTTTAAGGGTGTTACTATGCTGCCTCGGTTGGTGTAATCTTCAGGGTTGGCTGTAAACACAAACTGAATATCCAGAGGCAGACGTAATTTAAACCCTCGAATTTGTATATCTCCTTCTTGCAGAATATTGAAAAGGGCCACCTGAATTCTAGCCTGAAGATCGGGCAATTCGTTAATCACAAATATGCACCGGTGCGAACGCGGCACCAGTCCGTAATGAATCACGCGCTCATCAGAATAAGGGAGTTTGAGAGAGGCCGCTTTAATAGGGTCGACATCTCCAATTAAGTCGGCAATGGATACATCAGGAGTGGCTAGCTTTTCGGCATATCGTTCGGATCTGTGTAACCAGTCTATCTCGGTGTTGTCTCCGTTGGCCAGCACCTGCTCACGGCCAAACTTACTAATGGGCATTAGTGGGTCATCGTTCAGTTCAGCTCCTTTTATTACGGGAATGTATTCATTGAGAAGTTCAGTCATTTGTCGGGCAATGCGTGTTTTAGCTTGCCCTCTGAGACCCAGAAGGTTCATGTTGTGCATGGAGAGAATTGCCCGTTGAATATCCGGGATTACGGTGTCTTCATAGCCCCAAATGCCCTCGAACGTAGGCTCCTTTTTTCTCAGCTTGTCAATCAGGTTATCTCTTAACTCTTCTTTCACCGACTGGCTGCGGTAGCCAGCGGCCTTCAATTCGCCCAGGGTCTTTATTTTCAGTAATTTATCTGGGGTCAATGCTTTGTAGTTCATGCTAGAAATTTTTTCTACGGTTGCGTTTGTAGTCTTCGAAAATCAAATGTCCTAAACCTTTCAGGCTGCTGTAGTAGGCGTTGCCGTTGTTAGTTTTGGTAAACTCCTGTACAAATTCTTTCAGATATGGGTCTGAAGCAATCATAAAGGTGGTAACAGGAATGTGTAACCTTCGGCATTGCGTAGCCAGGTTTAGGGTTTTGTTTAAAATTTTTGGGTCTAAGCCAAAAGCATTTTTGTAATACTTAATACCCACCTTCATGCAAGTAGGCTTGCCATCGGTAATCATAAAAATCTGCTTATTGGCGTTTTTCCTTCTCCTCAAAATATCCATGGCCAGCTCAAGGCCGGCAATTGTATTGGTATGGTAAGGCCCTACTTGCAGGTAGGGCAGGTCTTTAATGTCTATTTGCCAGGCATCGTTACCAAATACTATTACATCGAGCGTATCTTTTGGATACTTGGTGGTAATCAGTTCGGCCAGTGCCATGGCTGTTTTTTTAGCGGGCGTAATACGATCTTCTCCATAAAGGATCATGGAGTGAGAGATATCGATCATCAGTACGGTAGATGTCTGCGTTTTATACTCTGTTTCTACTACCTCCAGATCGTTTTCGGTCATTAAAAAGTCTCCGAACCCATGGTTGATCTGCGCGTTTTTCAGGGAATCGGTCATGGCAATTTGCTGAAGTGAGTCGCCAAACTCAAAGGGCCTTCTGTCCGTGCCTAGTTCATCACCAGTACCCGAAAAGTTAGTTTTATGTTGCCCCTTGCCCGATTTTTTAAGCTTACCAAAGATCTCTTCCAAGGCCGATTTTCGAATCTGTTGTCCGGTTTTTCCGGTTACCTTAAACTTACCCTCCTGATTTTCTTCGGTAATATATCCCTTGTCTTTCAGGTCTTCAATAAAATCACCAATTCCATATTGGCCATCCGTCAGGTTGTACTGTTTGTCCAGGTTGGTCAACCAGGCCAGAGCTTCAGCCACATCGCCACCGGTAATACTGACTAGCTGCAGAAAAATATTCAGCAGATTATCGAAAGCAGATTCTCCCTGAGCTTTTTGAGGAATGTATTTTGAGAACCGATATCCCTTCATGAGTTTTAGTATTCGCTATTGGTTGTTTGAGCAGCCACAGGGGTGCTGCTCCGGTTTCGAGTTCTTACACAACGCCACTCTTACATTTTTGGTTTAACTTGAACATATATTACTAACATGGGGCTGCAATACCAACCTCAATTAGTTATTTACCGACTGTTTCTTTTAATGGCGCGGGCGTTATTCTAGCAAAATCTCAAACGAAGACTCTACTACCCTGATCGAGACATTGACCAAAACAAAATATTCTGAGCTTACTGAAATAGAGCTGATAGAGAAGTCGAAGGAAGACAAGGCCTACTTTAAGCCCTTGTATGAGAAGTACTATGAGCAGATTTTTCGGTTGGTTTTTGCCAGGGTTCAGGATGTGGAGCTAACTGGCGAAATTACCTCGGAGGCTTTTAGCAAGACCTTGGCCAATATTCACAAGTTCGAATATAAAGGCTATCCGTTTTCTGCCTGGATTACCCGAATAGCCATTAACTGTTGTTACGACTACTTTAGGGCTAAGCAGAAAAATAGGATGGTGAGCCTGGAGAATTACACCACGCATGATATTGCTTTTGAAATAGAGCTGGAAGAAAACGACAAAGAACTCTGGCTTACCCTGTTGCCCGATATTCTGGAAAAACTTAAACCCAAAGATCTTGAACTTGTGGAAATGAGGTTTTTTGAAGGAAAGAGCTTTGCGGAGATTGCCTTTATTTTGGATATCACGGAAGGCAATGCCAAAACCAGAACTTACAGGGTGTTGAAGCGAATGAAAAAGTTATTTAGACAAGGTACACGATGAAGTACAAGTTTGTAAGTAAGGCTAAGATGCCGAGTCCGGCTGAAATTAAAAGCACCATGAACTTTGGTAAGGTGGTGGCGAACTCCAAGGTTTTGGCCGGAGCTAAAATCACTTCTGCAGTACTCAAAGGTACGGCAGCTGTTAAATCGGCTGTAGTAAGTACGGTTTCTGTGGCTGTAGTGGCTACTTCAACCTATGTGGTTTATCCGGAGCTGTTTCAAAAAACAACCCCCGAACCGGAGATAATGACCGAAACGCCTTTTGTGATCCCTGCAGATACGGTAGCTACCGAAGAACCAGTGGTTGTCGATAGTTCGGGAGTTCAGCCTTCTGTTTTGGCCGATACCATATCATCAGTGCCTGCTGCAACTAATACACGAAGCAATAAAAAAATACCCAGACAAAGCCCTACACAGAACGACAATCATTTGGTGGATAAGAACATACTGATTAGGGCTAGCCCTTTGCCAGATACCGATGCACTAATGAGCCATATCCATAGCCAGCTGAAGTATCCTATTCAGCACTTGGGAGATTCCATTCAGGGTTATGTGAAACTTCTTTTTAAAGTGAATGAAGAAGGACAGACGGAAAACTTCAAAGTGTTGGAGTCGCTGGGTAAAGCTTTTGATTCTGAGGCCATACGCGTAATTAGATCCTATAAAAAATGGAGGCCGGCCAGCTACAACGGTAAACCCCAGGAGGGCTTTTTTCAGATCGACATTAAGTTTGAAATTAAGTAGAAGGCTTCTCTAACCTACCATTTTCTTGATAAATAGGTAGACTTCTGTCTATATTGTCACTTGGGAGCTACCTATGATCAAGTACTCAATCAAGGATTTAGAAAAATTTTCAGGCATAAAAGCCCATACCATACGTATTTGGGAGCAGCGCTATCAATTGCTTACCCCCAAACGCACGGAAACCAATATTCGCTATTACGATGAAGACCAGCTCAAGTACCTGCTCAATGTAACTCTCCTGCTCGAACATGGATTTAGAATTTCGCAAATCTGCGCCATGACCGGAGCCGAGTTTAATGCGCATTTGAAAGAAGTAGCCGGGAAGGGGCTAAACTCCAAAGAAGATAACATGCTGAATGCGGCCGTCAATGAATTGGTTTTGGCCATGTTGGAGTTAGATGAGCAACGTTTCGAAAAAATAATGAGTAGTAGCCTTTTACAGCGCAGTTTTGAAGAGGTGCTCATTAAGGTGATATATCCGTTTCTCAAAAGAATTGGTGTGATGTGGCGAATTGGAGAAGTTTCTACAGCCCAGGAACACTTTATATACCAGCTCATAAGGCAGAAAATTATAGTGGCCATAGACTCTCTGATTGTGCGCTCTAAGTCTTCTGAGAAGTATTTGCTGTTTTTGCCCAAATCGGAATTTAGCGACTTGCTCATTCTACTTTTTACATACATTCTAAAAAACAGGGGCAAGCAGTGTATCTATCTCGGGGCCGATATTCCATTCAAAGATTTGCAGCAGGTGGCTCAGATCACAAAGCCGGATGTGCTATTTACGTTTGTAAAAGCCCCGGCATCTAAACTAGATACTCAGGCTTATATTTATGAACTCTCCGAGAAGTTTGGCGATAAGCAAATTCTCATTAGCGGGAATCCCTACTTTATGGAAGAGTTGGAGTACCCAAAGAATGTTCTGCTAATTCTTGAAGCGAACGACTTAATTGAAATGCTAACGGACTAAATAGGGTATAATCGGCTGAAATCCGTATATTCCCTAAATTTTTAGAAATGGGTCAAAGGTCAAAATTTCTAGGGTTGCTGGCATTGGTTCTAGCAGCCTGTTCGAGCAACAACCGTGAAGAATACTTATTGGGCGAATGGTACAATGAGTCGTTGCGAGTGGATATCGATGCGCTGGACGGAACACCTGATTCAATTTTTTCTGTGCCGGCCGGTCAATGGGAAGAGATTCTTCAGATTCAACCAATACGCACAACTTACAAGGCAGATGGAACCTATGAGTCGGTTTACACCGAATTGGATGGTACTTTATTGCAGAAAACCTCTGGTCAGTGGGCATTGAAAGGTGATTCGCTTTTTTTAACCTCTCAAGGCTTAACGACCAGCTATTATTTTGAGTGGAAAGATGGGAAGGGGCTGTTTGAAGGCTTCCTGGATTGGGACACCGATGGTAAGTCAGACGACTTTTACTCGGGTGTTCAAATTAAAAAGTGAATCATCTTTAACTAAATCATATCATTATGGATTTATCTGCTATTAATTGGCTGGCTGTTGTAGTAGCGGCCGTTGCATTTTTCGCCTTGGGGGCTATCTGGTATGGCCCAATTTTCGGTAAGGCCTGGCAAAAAGGCGTTGGCCTTTCTGAAGAGGAACTAAAGAATGCCAACATGGGCAAAACCTTTGGAATCTCGTTTGTTTTGGCCCTCATAATTTCTGTGGGTATGGCCATATTCTTTTTTGGTTTTGGCACAGACCCTAACAACCCGATGACCGTTTCTACCGGTGCTATGTATGGCGCTATGACGGGTGTTTTCTTTCTATTGCCCACTATTTGTATGAACTATTTATTTGCTCAAAAGTCGGCTGCCCTTATGTTTATCGATTCAGGCTATCATATTGTGGCTTATACCATAGTTGGTGTTATACTGGCGGCCTGGCAATAAGTACTTTGGCCATCTGTAACGGATGAATTGCAGGTGGCCTTTATTTTATATTTCCCTTTTGAACCTTTTTTTGCCAATCTTTCGTTGAGTGCCTAGGAAAACTTTCAGCAGCTTATTCTAGTTAAGAAACGATGGCAGTCAATGGTAAAAGAATGGTACTTTCCCCCAAGGTGTACCAAAGAGGTTTTCAGGAAGCTATTCAAGAGTTCGATCGGTACGAACAAATTAAGAGGAGGCTCAATCAAATTAAGGCTTGTCAGCAGTTAAAGAAAGGGGAGGCTTTTTTGAAGCTGATAGAAGCTGCTTAAAACTCCAAAGGCGATTTTAAACCAAAATTGCTGAAATTACTCTCCACCCTTTTGAAAGGTATTGTATGCGGTTCTTCCCAAACAGGTGGTGCAAAATTGTATTTGCGAGCCATGGCTTCGTGAACCTGCCTTCGGGTTGGATGCTCGGGAGAAACCAGATTCATTATAGGGTCGTGGGAAATGCTTTTGTTCAGTATAGCCGTAACTACTCGAATTACGTCTTGTTGGTGCACGTAGTTTACCGGAGTATCTCTACCGGTGGTGTGCTTCCCTGCAAACCACTTACCCGGAATTCTATCATCTCCCATTAAGCCCCCACATCTAAGAATAGTTAGGCGTTGTCCAATTTGTTGTATTTGTTTTTCGGCCTGGACTACGGCCAGAGAAGAGCCTCTTGCAAAGTCTGGGGCTGTGCGGGTACTTACGGTACCGTTGGTGTTTGGATAAAAGGAGGTTGAGCTAATAAACAGTACTTGCTCAACCGGGCTATTGGCCAGCATGTATTTCAGGTACTTTATCTGCTCCTCATAGAAGTGAGGAGGATTCTTTTTTCTCCCCGGAGGAATATTAATAATGAGGGCATCAGCCAATAGCAGCTTCTGAAAATGTTCGCCTACTGGCATAGGGTCAAGCTTTAACAAGACAGGTTCTATGTCCTCTGCTGCCAGTATCGGGAGTTTGTTTTGGCTGGTAGTGCTGCCTGTTACCGAGTGGCCTGAGGCCACCAGGTGCTTTGCCAGTGGAAGCCCCAGCCAACCACAACCTATAATGCCTATCTTCATTGGCCTGCCGCAGAAAACACGGTGGATGCAATGTGACTATAATACTCTTCATAGATAGGGAGTATTTTCACAATGTCGAACTCTTTAGCTCTTTCTAAAGCATTTCGCTTAAACGTTTCCAGGTGTTCTTCGCTCAACACGTGCAAGGCATTTTGGGTCATTTCTTCTATGTTGCCAATGTTAGAGGTAAAGCCCGTTTGACCGTTTATGTTCAACTCAGGAATTCCTCCGGCATTAGAAGAAATAACAGGAACCTGACAGGCCATGGCTTCGAGAGCTGCTAAACCAAAGCTTTCTTTTTCAGAAGGCATTAAAAATAAGTCGGCTACAGAAAGTACTTCTTCTACCGCCTCTAGTTTTCCTAAAAACCGTACTTCATCGTAAATTCCGAGTTCGCGACAAAGCCCTTCTATATGGCCTCTTTCCGGCCCATCGCCCACTAGTAGCAAGCGAGCCGGAACGGTTTCGGATACTTTTTTAAATATTCTCACCACATCATCAACCCGTTTTACTTTTCTGAAGTTGGATGTGTGCACAATCAACTTCTCTCCGTTGGGGCAAATGGCCATTTTAAAATGATCTTTTCGCTGCCGCTGAAATTTTTCCAGATCGATGAAGTTGGGGATTACCTTAATTTCTCGCTGAATATTAAAGTGTTTGTAGGTGTCTTTTTTTAGGTCGTCAGAAACCGCAGTTACACCATCAGAGAGGTTTATGCTGTATGTAACCACCGGTTCATAAGAAGGGTCTTTACCCACCAGGGTTATGTCGGTCCCGTGTAAGGTAGTGACTATGGGAATTTCAATGCCTTCAGATTTTAATATCTGCTTTGCCAAAACGGCAGCCGAGGCGTGCGGAATAGCGTAGTGCACATGAAGTAAATCCAGTTTTTCGAATTTTACCACATCTACCATCTTACTGGCTAGAGCCAGCTCATAAGGGGGGTATTTGAAGAGTGGATAAGAACGAATATTTACCTCGTGGTAAAACAGGTTTTCGTTGAAAAAATCAAGGCGAGTGGGTTGAGAGTAGGTAATGAAGTGTACTTCATGCCCTTTTTTAGCCAGCCCTTTGCCCAGTTCAGTAGCTACAACCCCGCTACCACCAAAGGTGGGGTAACATACAATTCCGATTTTCATTAAGTTTCTCTAAGCAGTTGGTGGTTAAACTCACAAAGTGTGCCTAAGGTTCCAAAATGGATTGATAGACCATGTCTTGTATTCTGGTGCGTATATTTTCTTCTATCAGTTTAAAATTAGAGCTGTCCGGATATGTTCTGTTGCACAGAAAGACAAAAACCAATTCTTCGGCCGGATCGGCCCAAATGGCAGCACCGGTAAAGCCTGTATGACCAAAGGTACTTGCAGAGGCAAATTTGCTGGTAGGGCCTTCTTCTGTACCCGTTATGGGTTTGTCCCAACCCATGCCTCTGCGGTTTTCTACACTTTGAGGAGTGGTGAAGATGGGTATAGTCCAGGGCTCAAAGTATTTTTTGCCGGCATAATATCCCATTTGCAAGTTCATTTGCAACAAGATGGCCAGGTCGTTTGCCGTACTAAAGAGGCCTGCATGGCCTGCAATGCCACCCATTAATGTGGCGTTTTGGTCGTGCACATCGCCACAAACTATGGTGTTTCTAAAATAAGAGTCTACTTCCGTAGGGGCTACATCTTTATAATACCCCTTGCTTCGGGGTTGGTACATAGTACGGCTCATTCCCAAAGGGGCATAAAACTCGCGCATGAGGTAGTCTTCTACCGGCTCATCGATTAACTTTTCCACAAGGCGAAAAATGAGGGTATAACCCAGGTCAGAATAGAGGTAGTCGTATTTCTTTTTCTTTTTGGGGAGCTCGCGCAGGCTCGATTCTACGGTCCATTTCCAAATGGAGTCGTTGAGCGAAACGGGCAGATTGTGTTCCTGTATACGATAGTTATGGCTTGGTCCCCGGGCATCCGTAAAATAATCGGTATTGAGCTGTCCTTTGGTAACCGTTTTCTCCCAAAAGGGGATGTAGGGTTTAAGGCCGGCCTGATGGGCAAGAACGTCTCGTATAATAAGCCCTTCTTTATTGGTGCCTTTTAGTTCTTTCAAATAGTAACCCAGCGGTTTATTAATGTCCAGCTTCTTTTCATCGTATAGACGCATTAAGATTTGGGTAGTGGCGGCCACCTTGGTTACTGAGGCAATATCGTAGATGGTATGCTGGTCAACAGGCCGCTCTTCGTTGTAGGTTTGAAAACCGTACTGTTTTTCATAAACCACCTTACCCTTTCGGGCAATGAGTAGTTGAGCCCCCGGAGTGGCCTTGTTTTTAATAGCTTGCTCAATCAAGCCGTCAATTTTGCGCAGTGAGTCCCAACTCATGCCTGCTTCTTCCGGAAGGCCATAGCTCAACCGGCCGGTGGTGAGTGTTTCGATGCCAGTACCTGCTTTAAAGCTGGAGCCTGCCGTAATGGGTAGCTTGCCCTCTGCCCGCAAAGCACCAAAAATTATTTGTGGGGCTACTTGTTGCGTAATATCATTGTTTTCATAGGTACAAATCAGGTTTTTAACCCCTTCAAAATATTGGAGGGAGTAGGCATTGCCCATTACCACCACAATTACATTGGTCTTTTTCTGTAAGGCCTTTATCCATTCTACTGTCTGAGTGTCTACACCATGTTGGTTGCGTGGCGAGTTGGTTATGCCCTGATAGGCGATAATTACCTGGCTAAATTGGGCAGCCGAGTCTAGGGCCTGGTTGCTGAGCGAGTCAAAACTCAAAGGGGTAACCTTTGTGTACCTGTTCAGCATGTTCTGGAAAACATCGGCATTAGTTTCTCCAATACTTATGCTGGCAAACGACTTTTTGTCTACGCTTATAGTGGGTATGAGTAAATCGCTATTGTCTACAACTGTTATGGCTTTTTGATAGAGCAATTTGTTCAGAGCAATGGCATAATCGTTATTTATGCGTTTGCTAAGGTTAGCTGTATCAATGGGCTTATACTCATTTAAGCCAAACCAATACTTGGCTTTAAGTATTTTCATTACCCTCTCATCGAGCATGGCCTGAGTGAGGGTGCCCTTTTTCAAGGCTTTTTGTATTTGCTTTATGGCTTTGGGTACATCGAGAGGAAACAGAATTACATCGTTTCCGGCCTGAAGAGCCTTTACATCGGCTTCGCCTGCATCGTAATATTTAGCTACCCCTTGCATGTTCATGGCATCGGTAAATGCCAGGCCTTCAAAGCCAAGCTCCCCCTTTAGCAGGTCGGTTACCACATTTTTAGAAAGAGTAGTGGGTGTGTTTTCCGAACTATCGTAGGCAGGAACTTGCAAATGAGCTACCATTACGCTCATTAGACTGTCGTTCATAAGGGCTTTGAAAGGATAGAGTTCAGTTTCGCTCATTCGGTTTTTCGAATGGGTGATCACCGGCAAATCATAATGAGAGTCTACCTCCGTATCGCCATGGCCGGGAAAGTGCTTGGCATTGGCCATAATACCATGGTGTTGCAGGCCTTTCATGTACTCAATGCCTCTGAGGGCCACTTCTTCTTTAGTCTCGCCAAAAGATCTATAGCCAATTACCGGGTTTTTGGGGTTTACATTGACGTCTACCACCGGAGCAAAATTGATGTGCATGTTCATGATTTTGAACTGATTGGCTACTTCTTTACCCATTTCGTAAATCCACTTTCTGTCCCGAATAGCACCAAGTGTCATTTGTTTAGGAAAGTCATACACACTGTCCAGTCGCATACCAACACCCCATTCTGCATCCATGGCTACTGCCAGTGGTACCTTGGCCAGTGCCTGGTACTCATTGCTAAGTTTAGCCTGACGGTATGGGCCTCCTTGAAAGAAGATAAGTCCGCCAATGTTGTACTCTTCAATGAGCCCGCGTATTTCTTCTACGTGCTTTTGATCTCTGTTGGAATAGGCCGCTACCATAAATAACTGCCCAATGCGTTCTTCCGGGCTAAGCGACTGAAATACACTATCGGCCCAGGCCTGTTGTGCTACAGTGTCTATGGTATGATAAAATTTTTGTGCCGAAAGCGCACTTACAGAGAGGCTACAAACAAAAAGGTGTAGAATAACTTTTTTAAACATGAAGGCGTTAGGCTTTTAGTAAGAACAAATAAACTATATTTTTACGTATTAACAGAACGCTGAGGGGGCAGTATTGATTATAATGAACTTACCAGGACTCTTCAAAAAAGCCAGATATCAGAGGTTTCACATCGAACCGCGTTACTACGATCCTATTAAAGAGGACATCGAGAACCGTACCGCCCGCATAAAAGCGGAGATGGGTTTGAGCGATACTGAAACCATAGATCCGGGCTATAAATCGAAAATAGAAGGTTCTTTTCGCAAAAACATGAAGCATGCCACCGGCAGTGGTGTAGACCAAACGGTAATGCTCCGTCTGCTCATAATGGTAATATTGGTGATGATGATTGCCGGCTACGTTTATGTGGGTATAGAAATCTTTTATCTGGTCTTACTAACCATTCCGTTCTATCTTTGGAGGCGTTTTAAGCGATAACGCCCTGCGATAGATGTCCGACATAATTAAATTACTTCCTGATAACATAGCCAATCAGATAGCTGCCGGAGAGGTTGTTCAGCGACCTGCTTCTGTAGTGAAGGAACTGTTGGAGAATGCCATTGATGCCAAGGCAACAGATATTAAGCTCATCATAAAGGAATCAGGAAAAGCGCTTATTCAGGTAGTAGACAATGGTGTGGGTATGTCGCACATTGATGCGCGCATGTGTTTTGAACGTCATGCTACCTCAAAAATCCGCTCTACCGAAGATCTTTTTGCTATTAAAACCATGGGTTTTAGGGGAGAGGCTATGGCATCGATAGCTGCCGTGGGTCAGGTAGAGCTCAAAACCAGAAGACAAGAAGATGAACTGGGTACCCTCATACAGATAGAAGCCTCTGAAATCAAAAAACAGGAACCGGTTTCTACGCCTGTGGGTACTTCTACCTGCGTGAAAAACCTCTTTTTTAATGTGCCGGCCCGTAGAAATTTTCTCAAGTCGAATGCGGTCGAAATGCGGCATATTGTCGATGAGTTTCAGCGCGTAGCCTTGGCCAACCCCGAGGTGGCCATGTCGTTGTATCAGAACGATATGGAGGTGTATAAACTGCCGGCAGGAAAGCTTAGTAAAAGGGTGGTGGGCATATTCGGCAAAAAATATCAAGACCAAATGGCTGCTTGTGAGGAGACCACCGACTTACTGAGAGTACATGGCTATGTGGGCAAACCCGAATTTGCCAGGAAAACAAGAGGAGAGCAGTTCTTCTTTGTTAATAACCGCTTTATTAAAAGCAACTATCTCAACCATGCCGTAATGACAGCCTTTGAGCAGTTATTGCCCGAAGGTAGCTTTCCGTTTTATACGCTATTTATTGAAATAGACCCCAGGCATATCGATATTAATGTACACCCTACCAAAACAGAAATTAAGTTTGACGATGAGCGCACCGTCTATGCTGTGGTGAGGGCGGCAGTTAAGCAGGCGTTGGGAACCCACAACATTGCCCCGGCTATTGACTTCTCACACGATGTGAATTTTGCAAGCTTTCGGCCCCAAAATTCTCCTCCTGAACAAAGTGGGAAGGCCGCTGAGAGGGACTATGCACAGTTCAAAACCTTTGAGCGCAAGACCAATGCCAGCCATTGGGAAAAGCTCTATGAAGGTTTGAAAACGGAAATTTCTCAACAGGAGGAAAGTAACCGCCAAATGGAAATACACCCGGAGACTCAAAGTACGATAACTCTGGGCAGTGCGGCCAACTCGATTTCGGAGCGTACGCCTGTGGCTAAACCGGAGAAGTCTTATTTTCAGATACATAAAAAGTATATTGCCACTCAGGTAAAATCGGGGCTTATGCTCATAGCCCAACAACCCGCCCATGAGCGCATTTTATACGAAAAGTTTTTAGATCACATATCCAGAAGAAACGGGGCGTCACAACAGGCGCTTTTTCCGCAAACCCTTAAGCTCAATGCGGCCGACTTTGCCTTGGTACATGACATTCAGGCAGAGTTGAATGCGATTGGCTTTGAATTTGCCGACTTTGGAGACCACTCCATAGTAATAAATGGAGTTCCGGCCGATTTAAAATCGGTGAATGAAAAGGCGTTGTTCGAAGGCTTTATAGAGCAGTTTAAACTAAACCAGTCGGAATTGAGTATATCAAATGATGAGAATATAGCCCGGGCTATTGCTAAGCGTTCATCTATTAAGGTAGGTAGTACTCTCAGTGCCGAAGAGATGAGCTCTATAATAGACCAGCTCTTTGCCTGCAAAAGCCCTAATTATTCTCCCGATGGCAGAAAGACAACGTTCATTCTGGAATTAGATAAGATAGACCAGTTTTTTAACTAGAACTTATGTTTGGAAGACTTACACCTCTGGTAAAGAATTTACTGATTATTAATATAGGAATAGCTCTTATTCAAGGGTTTTTTAAGATTGACCTAGGCGATTATTTTGGCTTGTATTACATTTCGGCACCAGAATTTAAGCCCTTTCAGTTTGTTACTTACATGTTTCTGCATAGTACCGAGAGTATCATGCACATCTTCGGTAACATGTTTGCTTTGTTCATCTTTGGGCCATTGTTAGAGCAGTTTTTAGGGGCTAAGAAATTTTTAATACTCTATATGGTTACCGGTATAGGTGCCGGGCTTTTTTATACTGCGGTAAATTATGTAGAAGTCAGTGCTGTGCACAGAGATGTCAATGCTTATATTCTAAATCCAAACCCGGATGATTTTAATAGGCTACTGATTGATCATGGAGACAACCTTAATCCTCAGATTTATGAGTTTGTAGATGATTACTCAAGAAACCCGAACTCTCAACAATTGGAGAGGCAATCGGTTTCACTTGCCGAGCAACTTTACAGACTCTACGGTCAATACAATATGGTAGGCGCCTCGGGTGCGGTTTTCGGAATTTTGGCTGCATTTGCCCTATTCTTTCCTAATACCGAACTTTTCTTATTGTTTATACCGTTTCCCATCAAGGCCAAGTATTTGGTCACTGTCTATATTCTTTACGAAGTTTTTGCAGAGTTACAGCGGGCTCCGGGCGACAACGTGGCTCACTTGGCCCATATCGGAGGAGCACTGATTGCCTTCTTTATGGTGAGGTATTGGAAAAAGCAGAGGAGAGATTTCTACTAACATGAATAGCATTTTAGACGATTTTAAGATTGCCTTCAGGTCGGGCAATATTCTTAACCAGATTATCATCATTAATGTGGTGATTTTTGTGGGTGTAGGGGTGCTTGGGATATTGCTCACCTTGGTCGGAGAGCGATCAGCTTACTTTGCAATATCGAACCACCTTATGTTACCCTCCAATACCGATGAATTGTGGAGACAACCCTGGGCCATAATTAGTTACTTTTTCTTCCACAAACAGTTTTTTCACATTCTTTGGAATATGCTGTGTATGTACTGGTTCGGTAGAATCATAAGTGAGTACATAGGTCAGAATAAATTACTAGGTCTATATGTTTGGGGCGGTATTGGCGGAGGTGTTCTGTACCTAGTCGCCTATAATTTTCTTCCATATTTTGAGAGTGTGGTAGACAGCTCCTATCTACTGGGAGCTTCTGCAGGAGTTATTGCAATAGTGGTTGGTGCGGCCACATTTTACCCCGACTATACTGTTCACTTGTTGCTTCTCGGGCCCGTTCGCCTAAAATACATTGCGGCAGCAATAGTTCTACTTTCATTTATACAAAGCACCGGTTCGAATGCAGGGGGAGAAATAGCTCACTTAGGGGGCGCACTGGTAGGTTATATAAGCGTTAGGCAGTTGCAAAGAGGCAATGACTGGAGCAGGCCAATTGTGAGTTTTATGGTATGGGTGAAGAGTCTCTTCAAACCGCAGCCAAAAATTAAGGTGAGCTACAAAAACACCAGACGAAGTACAAGCTCTAAAACCTCGGGTAAATCAGAGAAGAAGGCTAAGTCTAAAAGTGCACAGGAAGAAATAGATGCTATTCTGGATAAAATCTCTGAAAAAGGCTACGATGCTCTAACCAAAGAAGAGAAACAGAAGCTTTTTAATGCCAGCAAAGACTAGTTAATAGTTATCGGCTAACGGGTATCGAAGTCTTTGTCTTGTTCTGATATAGGTTGACCGTTGGTTTATCTAATTTCTAAAGACCATCCTCCCAGGTAGAGCTTCAGGATTTCCTGCTTCTAACTCTTATTTGCCAATTGTCCACAGGCCGCATCAATGTCTTTTCCACGGCTTCTGCGCACATTTACAACGATTCCCTTCTCTTCCAAAACCCGTTTGTACATGTCCAGGCTGGCCGGGTCTGCTTGTTGAAACTCTCCATCATCAATCGGGTTATACTCAATGATGTTTACCTTAGAAGCCACTTTGCCGCAGTACTTTGCCAAAGCGCGGGCATGCTTTTCGTCATCATTAATGTTTTTCCAAACCACATACTCAAAGGTTACTTTGCGCTTGGTTTTACTGTACCAGTATTGAAGCGATTCGGCCAGCTCGGCCAAATTGCTTTTTTCATTAATAGGCATCATGCGCGTACGAGTTTCATCAATGGCCGAGTGCAATGAAACCGCCAGGTTAAACCGTACTTCATCATCGGCCAACTGCTTGATCATTTTTGGAATGCCAACTGTAGAAAGCGTAATTCTTCTTGGAGACATGCCCAGACCCTCCGGAGAGGTAATCTTTTCTATAGATTCCAGCACATTTTTATAGTTGAGCAGGGGCTCGCCCATGCCCATATACACAATGTTGGTCAGGGGACGGTCGAAGTACAGCTCTCCTTCTTCTTTAATGGCCACCACCTGGTCGTATATCTCATCGGCACTCAGGTTGCGCATTCTCTTTAGCCTGGCCGTGGCACAGAAGTTACAGTCGAGGCTGCAGCCTACCTGAGAAGAGATGCAGGCGGTAATTCTGGTTTCTGTAGGAATAAGTACCGATTCAACAATCAGGTCATCGTGCAGTTTTACAGCATTTTTAATGGTGCCGTCAGCACTGCGCTGCATCTGATCTACCTTAATATGCTTTATTTCGAACCGCTCCTTGAGTAGCTCCCGGATAGAAAGCGAAATGTTGGTCATTTGGTCAAAATCTTTGGCCGATTTCTTCCAAAGCCATTCATATACCTGCTTGGCACGAAATGGTTTTTCGCCAATAGAAACAAAGAAGTCTTGAATTTCTTCCAGGCTTAGTTTGCGTATGTCTTGCTTCTTAGCGGGAGTTTGCATGCTACAAAGGTAGCACTCTAGTTTTGAATCTTAGCCAGAAAGCCCTCGGGTATATTACACACCTTACCCTGGTCATAGTCGAACATTACAATACCCGTTTTTGCTTGCGCAATTTCTTTCTCACCACACCAAAGGTGGTAGTACACATCAAAACTCTTTCTTGTAATGTTGTCAATAGCCAATTGGATGTCTATTTGGTCGCCATGAAAGGCCTCTCCTTTATAGACCACAGCCGCATCGGCCTGAATAGTGCCCATGCCTTCAATACTTTTCTCGTCTTTATAACCCAAAGAGTTGAAGAATTGATAGCGAGCCTCTTGCATCATGGCCAATATTCTGTCGTTGCCCAAATGGCCGCCATAGTTTATATCAGAAATTCTTACCAGAATAGAGGTCTTGAAAATGAAGCGGTCGGGTAGCTCAATTTTAACTCGGGCCATAGTACTATTTTGCTGCGAATCTAAGACAATATGGCCGAATTAGAGCCTTTGGGGCCATTTTTTCGGTCATAATTTCCGATTTATTGGCTTGGATTATCATTTGATGCAGTGCCCACGAGCATAGATGCTCATGGAGGAGAAAAAAATAGAACAATGGATTTTAAGAAATATACAATCAAATCGCAGGAAGCCATTCAGAAGGCAGCAGAGATAGCCAGCGGAAATCAACAGCAGGCCATTGAGCCAGGCCATCTTCTGAAGGCCATACTGCTAACCGATGAGAATGTAGTATCATTCTTATTAAAGAAGTTAGGCATAAACAAGGGGCAGTTGGATGCTCGGCTTGAGGAGATAATTAATAGCTACCCGAAAGTGAGTGGTCAACAGCCTTACTTATCGAGCGATGCCCACGCTGCTTTGACTAAGGCTTTGGATCATTTGAAGGAGTTTGGCGATGAGTTTGTAGCTATTGAGCACATTATGCTTGGCTTGCTCAAAGGGAAGGAAAAAGTAGGTATTCTACTCAAGGAGCTTGGTTTTGCAGAAAAGCACTTGGTTGCGGCTATTAAAGAGCTGAGGGGTGGCAATTCGGTAACAGACCCTAATGCCGAAGCCAAATATCAGTCACTCAATAGGTATTCTAAGAATTTGAACGAATTGGCGCGTTCCGGAAAAATCGATCCGGTGATTGGCCGCGATGAGGAAATAAGAAGAGTGCTGCAGATTCTTTCCAGACGCACCAAAAACAACCCTATTTTACTGGGCGAACCCGGAGTTGGTAAAACCGCCATTGTAGAAGGTATGGCTCAGCGCATAGTAGATGGTGACGTGCCTGAAAATCTGAAAAGCAAAACCCTGATTTCTCTGGATATGGGTTTGTTGGTGGCAGGAGCCAAGTATAAAGGAGAGTTTGAAGAAAGGCTCAAAGCGGTGATCAAGGAAGTGCAGGATTCTGATGGAGAGATTATTCTTTTTATCGATGAGATTCATACTTTGATTGGTGCCGGAGGCGGTGGTGAAGGGGCCATGGATGCCGCCAACTTGTTAAAACCCGCCTTGGCCAGGGGAGAACTCCATGCTATTGGGGCCACAACACTCAAAGAGTACCAGAAATATATCGAAAAAGACAAGGCTCTTGAGCGAAGGTTTCAGTCGGTAATTGTAGATGAACCCAACCAGGAAGACGCCATTTCTATCTTGCGAGGCATTAAAGAGAAATATGAGGTTCACCATGGGGTGAGAATTCAGGACGATGCGGTGATCGCTGCGGTGGAACTTTCCAGCAGATATATTTCAGACCGATTTCTTCCGGATAAGGCCATTGACCTGATGGACGAGGCCGCCTCTAAACTGAGAATTGAGATTGACTCGCTTCCTGAAGAACTGGATGAACTGAACCGCAAGATTATGCAGTTGGAAATTGAGCGGGAGGCTATTCGCAGAGAGAAGAATAAAGACAAAGAATCTGTGCTCTCGAAAGAGATAGCCGAACTTTCAGAAAAGCGCGATAGCCTCAAGGCCAAGTGGGAGAATGAGAAAGAAGTGATTGTTGGTATTAGGGCCGAAAAAGAGAATATAGACAGGTATAAGTCTGAAGCTGAGAAAGCCGAACGTGAAGGAGACTTTGGCAGAGTAGCCGAGATACGCTATGGTAAAATTACTGAGGCCGAACGAAAGCTCGAGGAGTATAAACAAAAGATGAAAGAAATGCAGGGTGAAAAATCTCTGCTCAAAGAGGAGGTAGATTCTGAAGATATTGCGGAAGTAGTTGCCAAGTGGACTGGCATTCCGGTTTCTAAGATGCTTCAATCTGAGCGCGATAAATTACTGCACCTGGAGGAAGAACTGGGCAAAAGAGTAGCCGGTCAGAAAGAGGCGATTGCCGCTCTGTCTGATGCAGTGCGAAGAAGCCGTGCCGGATTGCAAGACCCTAAACGCCCGATTGGTTCCTTTATATTTCTCGGCACAACAGGGGTTGGTAAAACGGAGCTGGCCAAAGCACTGGCGGAATACCTGTTCAACGATGAGAACAATATGGTGCGAATCGATATGTCAGAGTATCAGGAGCGCCATGCCGTATCGCGATTGATTGGAGCACCTCCGGGCTATGTGGGCTACGATGAAGGTGGTCAGCTCACAGAGGCCGTGCGCAGAAAGCCATACTCTGTCATTCTGCTCGATGAGATTGAAAAAGCTCACCCGGACGCTTTCAACATTCTTTTGCAGGTGCTAGATGATGGAAGATTGACGGATAACAAAGGCCGTGTGGCGAACTTTAAGAATACCATCATCATTATGACTACCAATATTGGTTCAGGTCTTATTCAGGAAAACTTTGAAAGGATTAATGAAGAGAATGTGCTGGACATTATCGATGAAACCAAGCTTCAGGTGTTCGACTTACTGAAGAAATCAGTGAGACCGGAGTTCCTCAACAGGATCGATGAGACCATTATGTTTATGCCACTGAACAAAGACAATATCCGTCAGATTGTTAGAATCCAGTTCGGACTCATTCAAAAACAGTTGCATGAAAATGGAGTTGAAATTGAGGCGACTGATGAAGTACTTGATTATCTGGGAGAACTTGGTTGGGATCCACAGTTTGGTGCCAGGCCATTGAAACGAGTGATTCAGCGAAAAGTGTTGAATGAACTGAGTAAGCAGATATTAGCCGGCAAGATTACCAAAGATTCGGTAGTGAGTGTTGAACTCAACCCCGATAAGGAAATTGAGTTTGTAAATATTGAGAAGGTGGAGGAGCTTTAGGGTCCGCTCTTTTTCTATCCTGAGTGTAACAGAGGGATCGGCCAGGTGGTATTTGGCTGATGCTTCGGCTTCGCTCAACATGAACAACATCATAATGACCCGTTACTTCTGCAATGGAAGTTAAATGAAGCCGTCCGGCCGCTTGGAGCGGTCAGACGGCTTTTTTATTTTCTGCGGAGATTATTGGATAACAAAAAAAGCTCTGAATTACTCCAGAGCCTTTGTCCCGGGTACTTTGTACCCAATACTCTGTACTATTTAGCCTTTAACCACTCCTCTCTTCTTTTTTGAGCAGCGGCATCGGCATTATTATCCCATCGGGTGCGCAAGTTTTTATCTGCGGCAAGTGTCACTTTTTTTGTCATTCGCTTACCCCATCGGTCTATTTCTACCTCTACCACATCTCCCGGCTTTCTGTCTCCAATTAGTTCATCAATATTTCGTCCTTTAAAATCGGCCAGAGGCTTGCCATCAATACTAATTATCTCATCCTCGCTCTCAATACCGGCCTCGTACATTGGGCTACCTACTATGGCATTTTGTACCATACGACCAACACCATTGTTCACTCGTACGAAGGCACCAAGCGTTGGGCTGTTCGGGTTGGGGTCTTCGAAAATAACTCCCATTTTATGGAAGAGACCAGCGTAGTCCGGCATTTCGCTTTTAAAGATGTATTGGGCAAAAAAGCTTTTAGCAAATACCTCTCCAGCATATTCCTCCAGGCGTGCTTCCAGGTCTCGCACGCTGTAACCTATCTCTGTTTTACCATGAGTTTGCCACACATGCCTCATGTAGCCATCGAGCGATTTGCCATTGTCTTGGGTTCTTAGCATCATGTCTAAGGCCAAGCCAAGTACAGAACCATAGGTGTAATATGAAATAAAAATATTGGCATTATTATCTGGGTCTATAGAAGAAGCGGCATCCACAAAAGGAGCTCTATAACTCATTTCAATAGGGTTAAAATACTTTCTACCCGGAGCATTCATCACATAGTTGACCGCGCCTCCCAGTCCGTTTACATAGTCTTCGGCACTCATGTTGCCCGACCGGGCTCGGAAAAGGTTGGTGTAATAGCTGGTGAAACCCTCAGCAAACCAAAGTTCGCCACTCATGTTGGCATCTTCAAAATCAAAGGGCTCCAGCGAGGCAGGGCGAATGCGCTCCACATTCCAGGCATGAAAAAACTCGTGAGACATAGTTCCCATAGAGGTGTTGCCCAATGGGCGATCGTGGGGTTTGCTACTCACTACAAAGGTAGAGTTTCGGTGTTCCATGCCATCGCCACTGGCATTGGGAACATAGCAAGAAAGGAAAGTATATTCACCGTAATCGAACCTCGGAAGCTCACCGAATACAGCTTTTTGTTGTTCCACTATCTTCATTACTTCTTCAAAATAAGCATCTACTTCTTGAGCAGTAGCAGTAGTGTGCAAAGCTAACCTGATATTTTGACCATCTATTTTGCGCTCACGCATATGAAGATCTGCAGCTTCTACAGGGCTGTCCATAAAGTAATATGTATCCTTTGCTTCAAAGGTATTATTGCCCAGATCCTTCATTTGGGTCGCTACCTTCCAGTTAGAACCTTCGGGCAGATTGAATTTTACCCGGACCGGACGATGGCGAATATTTCTTGCCCAAACAAACGTAGCCGGAATGTTTAGATGAGCATGAGTTTCATCAATGCCTGAGTAGGTACCACCTGCCCGGTTGGCATAAAGGGTGTATTCAAAAATAACTGTACCATCATGACCCGATACATTCCATTGATGTGGATTGGGTCTTGTTACCGGTAGTTCATTGCCTTTACTGTCTGTGGCCCTTACGGAATAGACGTTCTTGGCAAACTCATGCACCGCATAACGCCCGGGAGAGCTGCGGCTCATACGTACTTCCAGAACCTTATTCTCCAGCTTTAAAAATTTGGCCTTTATTCTGGCTTCATGATGAACCCGGTTGTCAAAAGAAATTTCGTACAAGTTGTAGGTCTGAGACAACAGGAAGTTGGTGAAGCAGGAAATTAGAAAAGTGGTAAGCAGTAGTTTTTTCATTTTATTTTTGTCTTGAACTGGATATTGGGTTTGCTAAAATAGAATTTTAGTTGATAACGTTATGCAGAACTTGTCTGACGATATGAAGGCTTGTTTCAGCATCTCGTTCTAAACCCCTTAAATAAACTCAGGGTGACGAAAGGCATTAAGGGTAAACCGCCCTCACCTCAATTTCGATCAACATATCCGGGTTCACCAAAGTATATACCCCAATGGTCGACCGAGCCACTTTGTTGGGGTTGCTCTCATTGTTGAAGAATTCGGCATAAGCCTTAAACCAACCGTCAAAGTCTGGTTTGTGGTCATTCTGCGGATCGGGTGCTACATAAACTTTCATAGCAACCACGTCTTTCAGGCTTAGGCCCTCTTCGCCTAAATATGCTTCAATTCGCTTTAAAGCACTCACACTTTGCTCGTAGGTGTCGCCAAACCTGTTGGGATCGCCATTGGGTAGGCTGGCATCTTTTGGGTTGGCCACAATACCGCTGGCAAAATACATATCGGCTCCTGCCGGTACTTTCACACCTTTTAAGATAGAAGATCCTTCGCGCTCAAAACGTTCGACCGAAGTAGATAACGTTTGCTGTTGTGGAGAAGAGCAGCCTAGTAGAACAAAGCTGAGAATGAGTGGAAATAGGATTTTAAGCCTCATGAGTTTTTTTACCAATATACAAAGACAAGCCAGCAATTTCTGCTTGGTAAATGTGAAGCGCTATCCTTAACTTAAACGCTCAACCTTAAACAAACTCATCATGAAAACCTTACGCCCTCTCTTGTGGCTAATTGCTTGCCTCTTGTGTTTGTCTACTAATGGACAGGCTCAGAAAAGAAAAAAGAACAAAACGGAACCCGATGGTCCAATGTATGCATCTGAGCTCTACAACGCTATGGAGTTTCGCTTGGTTGGTCCCTTTAGAGGTGGGCGAGCAACTGCCGTAGCAGGAGTTGTTCAAGACCCCATGACCTACTTTATGGGTGCTACGGGTGGCGTTTGGAAAACTGAAAATGCTGGTGAAAGCTGGTTCAATGTATCTGATGGATTTTTCAATACTGCCTCGGTTGGCGCTATTACGGTGGCAGAATCAGACCCTAATGTGGTTTATGTGGGAATGGGTGAGGCTCCCGTAAGAGGTGTTATGACCTCCCATGGAGATGGGGTGTATAAATCTACCGATGGTGGAAAGACCTGGACACACATGGGGCTGGAGAAGACCCTGCATATTTCAAAAATTGTAGTAGACCCGAGAAATCCTGATTTAGTAATTGTTGGAGCGCAGGGCAGCCCATATGGGGCAACAGAAGACAGAGGTATTTATCGTTCGGCAGATGGTGGTAAAACCTGGACTAAAGTACATTATGTAGATGCCAATTCGGGTGTTAGCGACCTGAGTATGGACATGACCAACCCAAGAATTATTTATGCAGCTTATTGGGATCATAGAAGATTTCCCTGGAAAGTGCAAAGCGGGGGGCCGGGCAGCGGTATTTATAAGTCTACCGATGGGGGGCTTACTTGGAGCAAACTTACCGAAGGTCTTCCCAAAGGCATTATGGGCAAAATTGGAGTTTCTGTTTCACGAGCCAACCCCAATAAAGTGTGGGCTATTATTGAAGCCGATAATGGTGGCTTGTACCGATCGGACAACGGAGGTAAAAGCTGGCGACTGATTAATCCCGACCGATTGTTAAGAGCCCGATCGTGGTACTATATGCACATTTTGGCGCACCCTACCGATGAAGAAAGTGTGTATATAATGAATGCACCACTAGTACAGTCTACCGACAATGGTAGAACTTTTGTGAATCTCAATACTCCCCATGGAGACAACCATCAATTATGGGTTAACCCCATACACCCTCAATACATGGTCAACGCCAACGATGGTGGTGCTAATGTTTCCATTGATGGAGGAAAAAATTGGTCTACCCAAAGCAATCAGCCCACTGCCCAGTTTTATAGAGTAAATGTAGATAACCAGTTTCCATATAGAATATATGGTGGGCAGCAAGACAATAGCTCCGTATCCATTGCCTCTCGTGTAGATGGCGGAGGTATTACTAATAATGATTTCTTTGCAGTTGGTGGATGCGAGAGCGCATATTCAGCTTTCGATCCGGACGACCCTAAGTATGTTTATTCAGGTTGTTACCAGGGCATTATCGATGAGTGGAATGCCAAAACCAGGCAAACCAAAGATGTTATGGCCTACCCTTTTCAGGGCTTAGGTACCAATCCGGCCGATATTAAGTACAGATTCAATTGGAATGCGCCCATCATTGCCTCCAGGCACAACCCGGGTGTTATTTATCATGCCGGAAATAAACTACTAAAAACCAGTAACCGAGGAATTACCTGGGAGGAAATAAGCCCAGATCTTACCAAAAATGATTCCACCCACATCAGCTGGGGAGGTGGGCCAATTACCAATGAGGGTGCCGGTGGAGAAATTTACCACACCATATATTATGTGGCGGAGTCTCCTCATACACCAGATGTAATCTACACAGGGGCAGATGATGGCCTTTTATATGTGACCACAGACGGAGGTAAGAACTGGAAGAACATTAGCATACCGAATGTAGAAGAAGGTATGGTCAACCAGATTGAAGTATCGCCTCACGAACCGGGAACAGTATATGTTGCCTATAACCGATACAAGTTCAATGACTTCACCCCACACATATTCAAGTCTACCGATTATGGAGTTTCCTGGACCCGGCTTGTGAAAGGTATTGAACCAGATGCTCACGTGCGTGTTGTTCGTGAAGATCCTAACAAAAAGGACTTACTATATGCAGGAACAGAAACAGGCCTTTATGTCTCTTTCGATGGGGGGCTGAGTTGGAGCAAGTTTCAATTAAACTTGCCGGTTGTTCCAATTACAGATTTGATGATTAGAGAAAATGACATGATTGTGGCTACCCAAGGCAGGGCTTTTTGGGTGCTTGACGATCTCAATCCTTTGTATGAGTTAGATAAGGCAAAAAGTGCAGACTTCTACGTCTATCAGCCGGAAAATGCCATTCGAGACAATGCCTTCAGAACAGGAAATGCCAGCATAGGCCAAAATCCTTATCCGGGCTTCTCTATTATGTACTATATCAGAGACAATAAGGATACTGTCGATTTGCAGGTTGAGTTTAGCGATGCAGAAGGCAATGTGGTAAGAACTTTCGCCAGCAATGCCGATAAAAATCAGGAGAAGCTCCGTAAAAAATCGGGCATGAATCGGCTTAACTGGAATCTTTCAGTGTTGAATCCGGAAGGAGTAGAAGGGGTGTTTATGGGGCTTGGAGCAGGAGGTCATCGGGTGGCACCGGGTAAGTATACCATGGTGATGACCTACGGAGGTGAGGTGGTGAAAAAAGAGCTGGTGGTTGAGCCTGATCCAAGATGGGAAGCAACCCCCGCCCAGTATGGCGAGCAACAACGCCTTTTGAATAGTTTGAGAGAAAAAATTGACAAACTGCAAGAGGTGGCTACTAATATTAGGTCGGTGAGAGCTCAGGTAAACGATCTCAAAGAGCGTATCGATAGTGAAGAGTTTGCCGATGTTCATGAGTTGGCGAACGCACTTATTGAAGACATTGATGCTATGGAAGAAAAGCTCATTCAGCCCAACCAAAAGACTTTTCAGGATGTAATTAATTTTCCAAATAAAGTAGAAGCTCAACTTTTGCATATCTATGGTACTATCGATGGCATTGAACCCCCGGTGACGGATGGCCAGAAAAAGCGAGCCATAGATGTAATGAAAGAGGCCGATGTGGCTATGTCTGAAGCTGCCGGTATAAATGAGAAACTCAACGAGTTGATGCAATTGATAAGGGATAGAAGAGTGCCGTTTATTGCCCCCAAAAAGAAAAAGTAATTGGAAAGAAATATAATCAACGAACTGGGTAGTCTGGCCCTGGCTACCCGCCTTAAGAACCTGAGTGAGCGACTTGCTCGCGATGTAGCACAGATATATAAAGAGTCTGCCTTTGATTTTGAACCCAGGTGGTTTGCCGTTTTTTATGCGCTTAAAGATGGCCAGGAGCTGGCTGTAACAGAATTATCTACCATGCTGCAGCAAACCCATCCGGCCATAAACCAAGTGGCAAATATACTGGTTAAGAAAGGCTTGGTAAATGAGCGTAAAGACCCACAGGATCAACGGAAGCGGTTGTTGAAGCTCTCTGCCAAAGGTAGGAAGCTGGCTCAAGATATGGATCCACTTTGGGAGAAGATTAAGCGCGCGAATGATGAACTACTCCGAGAATCGAAAGATATACTCGCAAGTCTCGAAGCTGTTGAGCAGGCCTTGGATAAGAAGTCAATTAACGAGCGGCTACGACCAATGAAGTAGTGATTTTATAGGTGTACTTATCTACCGGGTTTCATTGAGCTTTCTGTACTCGCAAAAGTAGTGTAGATGTTTCGGCTGCGCTCAACATGGAAAGTGTTCGGTGCCCCTTTCCCATCCTGAGCTTGCCGAAGGATCTGTCGGTTTCGTAAAGTTTTCCGTACTCACAAAAAAGGTGTAGATGTTTCGGCTTCGCTCAACATGGAAAGGAAGTGCGGTGCCCTTTTTCCATCCTGAGCTTGCCGAAGGATCTGTCGGTTTGGTTAAGTTTTCCGTACTCGCAAAAAAGGTGTAGATGTTTCGGCTGCGCTCAACGGGGAAAAGAAGTGCGGAGCTCTTTTCCCATCCTGAGCTTGCCGAAGGATCAGCTGGTTTCGTTAAGTTTCCGTGCTCAAAAAAGTAGTGTAGATGTTTTGGCTTCGCTCAACATAGAAAAGTGTTTGGTACTCCTTTCCCATCCTGAGCTTGCCGAAGGATCTGTCGGTTTCATTGAGCCTTCTGTACTCACAAAAAAGGTGTAGATGTTTCGGCTTCGCTCAACACGGAAAGTGTTCGGTGTCCTTTTCCCCATCCTGAGCTTGTCGAAGGATCTGCTGGTTTGGTTAAGTTTTCCGTACTCGCAAAAAAGGTGTAGATGTTTCGGCTGCGCTCAACATGGAAAAGAAGTGCGGTGCCCCTTTCCCATCCTGAGCTTGCCGAAGGATCTGTAGGTGTAAAATTTTGGTAGATTTACTTAAGAACACACACTAATGAATAAGACTTTCTTCATCTACATTACCACAAACCCAAATAAATCTGTTCTCTATATAGGAAGAACGGATAATCTCTTACAACGAATTACTGAGCATTATCTAAACCGAGGGAAGCCGGAGACTTTTGCTGGAAAATACTATTGCTACAATCTCATTTATTATGAAGAGACCCCATACGTACTGAATGCAATCGCCAGAGAAAGCCAGCTGAAAGGATGGAGGAGGTCTAAAAAAGAAGCGCTCATCTCAGAAATAAATCCTGAGTGGAAGTTCCTCAATTCTGAAATAATGAAATGGCCTCCTGAAGATCCCTTTCATAGAGGAGACTTTTACAAGAATTGAAATAGTGGCTTGTACTTTCCGCTAAAGAGAAGGGTGTTATTTTCCATCCCGAGCTTGCCGAAGGATCTGCCGGGTTTCATTGAGCCTTCTGTACTCGCAAAAGTGGTGTAGATGTTTCGGTTGCGCTCAACATGGAAAGTGTTTGGTGTCCTTTTTTCATCCTGAGCTTGCCGAAGGATCTGTCGGTTTCATTGAGCTTTATGTACTCACAAAAGTAGTGTAGATGTTTTGGCTTCGCTCAACATGGAAAGTGTTTGGTGTCCTTTTCCCCATCCTGAGCTTGCCGAAGGATCTGCTGGTTTGGTTAAGTTTTCCGTGCTCAAAAAGTGATATAGATGTTTTGGCTTCACTCAACAGGGAAAGTGTTTGGTGTTCCCACACTCCGTTGTGTTAATGTTTGTTACCAAAACCAACCTGTTGCTTGAAAATACGTAAGCACTTACTTAATTGTGTCAATATGAAAACTCAACTAATAACCATTTTTATGTGCTTTGCTTTGTCAGTCTATGGTCAAGATTTTGACAAGCACAGCGTAGTGGAGCGCCTCGCAGATATTATGTACAACAATTATGTATATCCTGAAAAGGGGGCGGCCATGAAAGACTTGCTCATGAGTAACCTTAACAAAGGAATCTACAGTGAGCTAACCGACCCTAAGGCTCTTTGCCGGGCGCTTGAGGCAGATTTGCGTTCGGTAATGAACGACAAGCACCTACGAGTGGCATATGATCCGACACGGGTAGAAGCCATTCGCAATAGAGACCCTTATGGAGGAAGAAAGCCTTTGGAAAATCATGGTTTTGAAGAGGTAAAGGTGCTTGAAGGAAATATTGGCTACCTGGATCTTCGTGGTTTTACTGATATTCGGTTTGCCGAAGAAGTGGCTCTGCCGGCCATGGCAAAACTCATTGAAGCCGATGCCATCATTTTTGATCTACGCAAGAATGGAGGCGGATCGCCATCTATGATTCGTTTCATTTGCAGCTACCTTTTCAGCGAGGCTACTCATCTCAATACGTTTTATTGGAGGCCTTCCAATACCTTTACCGAAACCTGGTCAGACCCGGGAATGGTTAGCAAAACACGGCCTAATGTTCCTATCTATATACTCACTAGTAGTTATACATTTTCAGCTGCGGAAGAGTTTGCTTATGACCTGAAGCATTTAAAAAGAGCCACTGTTATTGGAGAAGTGACAGGAGGCGGTGCCCATCCGGGAGGTCCAATGGTAATAACGGGTGGGTTTTATGTGAACGTGCCTCAGGGCAGAGCCATAAACCCCGTGACAAAAACAAACTGGGAGGGAACAGGTGTAAAGCCACACATTGAAGTGCCAGCCGATGAAGCCTTGCAAAGAGCTATTGATTTAGCAAGAAAAGCTATTTCTTTGGAAGTTAATAAGTAACCGCTTACATAAATATAGTATATTACTACAAGCGTAATTTTCAAGTTGTTTTCTTAAACAAAAGGTCATGTTAAAAAACTATCTCAAAATAGCCCTAAGAAATCTCCTCAAGAGCAAGGGCACATCGGTCATCAACATAGTGGGGCTATCGGTTGGTATGGCATGTTGCATTATCATTTTTTTGTTTGTGCAGCATGAGCTTAGCTATGATAAGTTCCACTCCAAAGGAGAAAATATTTTTCGTGTACTCACTATAGATGAGGCTCTGGGAGTGAGTAGCAATCTGGTGGGAATTACCCTACCTGCCCTGGGTGAGGCCATGGACGAAAACTTCCCTGAAGTAGTACAAAGAGTTCGGATGATTCCTCAGGGAAGGCAGCTAATTACCTACGAACAGCAAGGGTACTATACTCAAAACTTTGCCTTTGCAGAGCCTTCGCTTTTCACAATGTTCGATTTTAAGCTACTGGATGGTGATGCCGAGAAAGTGCTCACTGAGCCCAGCACAGTGGTTTTTTCTGAGTCTATGGCTAGGAAAACCTTTGGTTCCGAACCGGCCATTGGCAAACGTATAGATGTGGGCAATCAGACCGGGTTGGAGATTGTGGGCATAATGCAAGACGTGCCCAATAACTCTCATCTCGACTTCGATGTAGTGGTTTCCATGCAACAGGCCGATACGACTTCTGGTTTTGCTCAGTTTCTGAGGTCCTGGCAAAGCATTAGTATGGTTACCTATGTAGAGCTGGCCAGTCCGGATTCTGAGAAGACCGTAGAGGCGAAAATGGAAGAACTTATTCGGGCTAACGATGTTGGTGAGAACTTTAAGGTTACCCTCCAGCCTTTAGCCGATGTTCATCTCAAGTCTAGCGGAATTCTCTTCGAAAACTATAACCTCAATAAAACAGACATTAGCTATGTCTATACTTTAGGCGCAGTGGGCCTCTTTGTTATGCTCATAGCCTCCTTTAATTTTATGAATCTTTCTACGGCACGTAGTGCCAATAGGGCACAAGAAGTTGGGGTTCGCAAGGTTTTTGGAGCAATTAGAGGCCAGCTTATAGGTCAGTTTATGATTGAATCCGTTGTGCTTTGTGTACTTTCTTTTCTCATTGCACTGGTGTTGGTTGGTCTGGTAGGAGGGTTTGTCAATCTGCCCATAGAAAGCAATTTAGCCATTCACTTTATAACCACCCCCCAGTGGATACTAGGAGCCCTGTTGTTTGTGTTCGTATTAGGGATTTTTTCCGGCAGCTACCCGGCCTTGCTTCTTTCCGGCTTTCACCCAATAGCTATTTTAAGAGGCTCATTTAAGACAAGTGCCAAAGGAGTAGTGCTACGCAAGTCGCTGGTTATTTTTCAGTTTGCCATTTCCATAGCCATGATTATTGGTACCACCATTGTATATGATCAGTTGCAGCATCAAAGAAATATAGATAAGGGCTTCGACACCGAACAAATTATTACACTAAATGTGGGTCACCCCAGCCTGCAGCAGTCGTTGCCGGTACTCATGAATTCGCTCGAGCAGAGGCCTGAGATTTTGGGAACAGCCCGAACAGGGAATATGCCCGGTAGAACCTTTGGCAGAAATAGTGTAAGACCCGAAGGAGTGCCTCAGGAAGATACCTGGATTATTTCGGTGGTTGGTTTTGATGATAAGTATATGGAGTTAATGGGCATGGAAATAGTAAGTGGCAGAGGATATAACCGAGAGATGCCATCAGACCAACAACAATCCATTCTTATTAATGAAGCCATGGCCAAAGAATTGGCCTGGGACAACCCGGTCGGTAAGAAAATAACGTTTGGCCAAACGGAGAGAACCGTAATCGGAGTCGTCAAAGATTTTCACTTTGCCGGTATGCGGCATAAGATTGAGCCCCTGGCCATGTTCTATAATCCTAACAGTGGAGGCAATCTGGCCATAAAATTCAATGCCAGCCAAACCAGCGATGCTGTAGGGGCCATTCGTTCGGCTTGGGAAGAGGTATTTCCCAACAGCCCTCTCGAATATCAGTTTTTCGATGAAGAATTCGGGCAGCAGTTTGCCTCCGATGAAAAGTTTGGTCGCCTGGTGTTTAGCTTCACCTGGTTGGCCATATTTATTGCCTGTCTTGGCCTTTTTGGTCTTTCGGCCTTTACTGCCGAGCAAAAAACCAAGGAGATTGGAGTTAGAAAAGTACTGGGAGCCAGTGTTGGTGGTATTGTTCTGCTGCTATCCAGACAGTTTTCTCAACTTATTTTAGTAGCCATAGTTCTGGCCATTCCTGTCGCCTATTATTTGATGAACGAGTGGCTCAAAGACTTTGAGTATAGAGTAGACATTCATTGGATGTGGTTTGTGCTCTCGGCAGTAACCGCCCTGCTCATTGCTCTGCTCACAGTTACCTTCCAGTCGGTAAGGGCTGCGACAGTTAACCCCTCTAAATCGCTTCGTTGCCAGTAAGTTTAGAAATTTTAACATCTTAGGAGTTCTCCGCTGAAACTCCTAAGATGTTCAATGGTATTATAATTGTACTACTCCATAAAAATGAATCCTAGTTTTCGGTTGAAATTCATACATTGTACGGAAGCCTTTGGAAACGTTTGAAACCTAACTGCGTTGATATGAAGATGATGAGAAAGATGATGATGTCCGGCCTAATGCTTTTACTGCTCCAGGTGTCATGGGCAAAAATAGACTCCACCAAGTATTTACAACCTACTCAGTCGCACATGAAAGAAGCGAGAATCATAATACAGATTCTCGATTACCTTCACTACCGCGATGTAGACCTTAACGATTCCCTTTCGTCAGTCATTTTTGATAACTATTTGGAGGCTCTCGATGGCAATAAAAATTACTTTCTGGCCAGCGATATTAAATCGTTTGAAAAATACCGGTTTAGCTTGGATGACGACCTGAAAAGAGGAAATCTCGTTCCTGCCTTTTACATATTCAATATATATAAGAATAGGGTTGAGTCAAGACTTAAATATGCCTTGGCCAATACCGGTTATAAGTTCGACTTCTCGAAGAATGAAATTTTTCACTTCGACAGAAGCGATATGCCCTATGCCAAAACGGAGGCCGAGTTAGACGAGCTTTGGAGAAAAACACTTAAAAATCAGGCCCTAAACCTTAAACTTTCGGGTTCTGACAATGCCAAAATTGCCGAAGTACTTAAAACACGCTACGAACGCTTTAAAAGCAATGTAGAAAAGTATAACAGTAATGATGTGTTTGAAATATTCATGAACTCGGTGACCGAGTCGTTCGATCCGCACACCAACTACTATACACCCCTTAATGCCGAAGATTTTGAGATGCAGAGCAAAAAGTCGTTGGAGGGTATTGGAGCCACATTGCAGCAAGATAATGATTACACCAAGATTGTAGAGCTGAGACCAGGAGGCCCTGCGTTTCTAAGTGGCCAGGTCAACAAAGACGATCGTGTGGTTGGCGTGGCCCAGGGTGCCGATGGCGAAATGATTGATGTAATTGGCTGGAGGTCTGATGAAGTGGCCGGTCAGATAAGAGGACCAAAAGGAACCTTGGTTAGACTTGAACTACTTCCGGCCGGAGCCAGCCCCGGAGCCGAAACCAAAGTGGTGAGCCTGGTGAGGGACAAGATAAATCTAGACGATGCCAGGGCCAAAAGCCAGGTAGTTCAACTCACAGAAAACGGAGAAAAATTTACGCTGGGAATTATTACTGTACCAGATTTCTACCTGAATGCCGATGAAATGGCGGATAATCCTGATAACTACACTAGTACCACCAACGATGTAAAGCGCCTCATTAAAGAACTACAAGCGGAGGGAGTAGATGGTGTAATGCTCGATTTGAGAAACAACGGAGGAGGAGCCCTGTTCGAAGCCATAAACCTTTCCGGTCTTTTCATTCCGGAAGGCCCCGTAGTACAGGTTAAATACCCTCAAAACCGTAAAGAGGTAATGGACGATGAAAATCCGGAATTGTTCTATGATGGCCCTCTTAATGTGATGATCAACCGCTTTTCAGCTTCAGCTTCTGAGATTTTTGCAGGAGCCATTCAAGACTATAAGCGAGGTATAATAGTAGGTGAGCAGAGCTATGGAAAAGGAACCGTGCAAAACGTACGCGGTCTCAACGATTTTATTCGTGGAGCTGAAGACGAGGAGCTGGGCCTTATAAAATTCACGATTGCCAAGTTTTATAGGGTTACAGGTAGCAGTACACAGCACAGAGGTGTTACTCCTGATATTGAGTTTCCATCGCTCTACAGTGCTGAAGACTTTGGAGAAAGCTCTCAACCCAGTGCCTTGCCGTGGGATAAAATAGAAGCGGCCAATTACAAGCCCATGAATTATGTAAATGATGCCATGATAGCCGCTCTGAAAAGACAACATCAAAAGAGACTCAAAGAAGAGCAAACCCTGGTCGATCTTCAGTTCGACATTCAGGAGCTTCAAAAGAATAGAAAACGCACTGAAGTATCATTGAATTATGAGGTGCGAAAGAAGGAACAGGAAGATCTGGATAAACGCAGAGCTTCCCAGGTAAAGATTGGTGCTTCTCTTACCGAGCTGGAGGCCAACAAGGTAAAAGATCGTTCGTTGGACGATATCAAAGACCCCTATCTGAAAGAGAGCATAAGACTTTTAGCCGACCAAATTCAGGCGGCCAAACGCAAAGGATAAACAATTTCCAACCACTTAAATAAAGCGCCTGAAGGGCGCTTTTTTTGTTTATAGCAAGAAGGAACCGTTTGCATTAATTTTTTTTATAAAATTTTATTTTACATTCCAGTCGGGGGACATTGGAAATTAATTGTTATTTCAATGTCTAATTATTTAAAATTCTGTAATCTTGTAGGTTATGGAACAACGCCTCAGGGCATTTTTTTCTAGAGTGTTCTGATGCCTTTACCATTTATGTAAACTAACCACTGAATTATGAAGAGAAAACTACTGATGTTTTTTGCTCTCGTGTTTATAGCCTCCGGGCTTTGGGCACAGAGTAGGGCGATCACCGGAAAGGTGACCGATGAAACGGGGGAAGGGTTACCTGGCGTAACCATTCAAATCAAGGGAACGTCCCAAGGGGTATTTACTGATGCCGATGGGCAATACCGTATAACAGTTCCAAGTGCAGAGTCAATTCTTGTCTACAGCTTTGTGGGCTTTGTTACTCAAGAAAGCCAAGTGGGAAACAGAACCAACATTAACATACAGCTAATGCCAAGTGTAACATCTGCCGGTGAGCTGGTTGTAGTGGGTTATGGTTCGCAAATTAAGCAAGACCTTACGGGTAACATTGTATCTCTAAAGGCCGAGCAAATTGAAAACACACCAGTACCCAACTTTCAACAGGCCATTCAGGGCCGTACCGCAGGCGTTTTTATTGAAAGCGAAAACGGTAAAGTAGGCCAGGGCATTAAGATGAGAATTCGTGGGGCTACCTCCATTACAGGTTCGAACGAGCCGCTATATGTAATTGACGGTGTGCCAGTAACTACCCAGAGCCAATCCTCATCTTCTTCTCAAACCAGCCCGCTGGCCGATATCAACTTCAATGATATCGAGTCTCTTGAAATCCTGAAAGATGCTTCTGCAGCAGCAATTTATGGTTCCAGAGGTGCCAATGGAGTAGTAATTATTACAACCAAAAAAGGTAAGGCCGGAAATACAAGAGTGAACCTCAATATTCAACAAGGGTTTAGCCGCCCCACCGGTAAAAAGGACTGGCTCAATGCTGAAGAGTATATTGAGCTATTCACCGAGGCAGCATATAATTCTGATTTGTTGGAAGGCTTCGACCCGATTAATAATCCGGCTGATTATCCCGGATCATGGTTGCAATTTGCCGAAGGTAGATTCGACCGCTATTCCGGTTGGTCTGACTGGAGAAACAATGAAACCGATACAGATTGGCAAGACCTTGCCTTCCAGGATGCTACTAGCACGCTCATCGATGTGTCGGCTAGTGGAGGATCAGACAAAACCTCATTCTATATTAGCGGAAGCTACTCAGATCAGGATGGTATTCTTATAGGAAACAACTTCCAGAGAACCTCTGGCCGAATTAACCTGGACCATCAGGCTACCGATAAGCTTAAGTTTGGTATGAACTTGTCTTTGGCCAGAACCATTAACGACAGGGTTGCCGATGACAACGCTTTTGCCACTCCGCTTCAGTTGGTTGCTTTGGCACCAATTACTCCTGTAAGAGACCTCAATGGTCAATTATACGACAGGCCAACCACAACCTATTACAATGGGTTAATTGAGAACGAAGACGCTGAGTTTATTACCACTGTTTTCAGAAACATCGGTGCCGTGTATGCCACATACAATGTAATGCCGGGTCTTAAGGTGACTGCCGAATATGGCATTGACCTCCTGGATCAAAACGAAGATAGATTCTGGGGAAAAAGAACATTTACCGGCCAATCGGTAGATGGTCAAGGCTTCTCTCGTTGGGTGCGAGTGCTCAACAATACCTCTAAGGTTTATGCCAATTTTGATAAATCTTTGAGTAATGGCCACGACCTAAGTGTAACAGCAGGTTCGGAGTATCAGTATTCAAGTACCGATGTGACCAGCGTAACCGGAACAGGTTTTGCCGTAGACGATCTGAAAAAAGTGGCTAGTGCGGCCGAAATTACAGGCGGTACTTCAACACTAACTCAGTTCTCATTCCTCTCTTATTTTGCCAGAGTAAACTATAAAATCAACAATAAATACCTCTTCTCAGTAAGTGGTCGTGTTGATGGTTCTTCGCGATTTGGTGAGAACGAGAGATACGGTTTCTTCCCTGCAGCCTCGGCCGGATGGATACTCTCTGAAGAGTCTTTCTTAAGTGATGTTTCAGCCGTTAGTTTCATGAAATTGAGAGCCAGTTATGGGGCTACAGGTAATGCCGGTATCGGTAACTTTGGTCACTTGGGTCTTTATGGAGGATCGGCCTATGCAGGCGATTCAGGCTTGCAGCCTACTCAAATCCCTAACCCTGACCTTACCTGGGAAACTACCAAACAATTCAACGTAGGTATCGACTTCGGTTTGTTCGAAGATAGAATCTCGGGAGAGATTGATTACTACGTGAAGAACACAGAAGACCTTCTGTTGAACGTACCGGTTCCTGGTACTTCAGGTTTCAATAGCCAGTTGCAGAACATTGGTGAAATGGAAAACAAAGGTTTCGAGTTTGTATTGAACACCTCCAATGTGAGAACAACTGACTTTGAGTGGAATACCAGCTTCAACATTGCCCGAAACAGAAACAGAGTAAAAGCACTCGATGGAGATCAGGAACTGATTGACTCAGGTAGCTCAAGATGGTTGAACGTTGTAAAGGTTGGTGAGTCAATTGGTGTGTTCTATGGAAGAGAGTTTGCCGGTGCTGACCCAGACAATGGAGATGCTCTTTGGTATCTCAATACCCCGGGTTCTGAAAGAGAAACAACCAACGACTTCAACGCTGCAGCACGTGTTGTTTTGGGAGATCCTAACCCAGACTGGATTGGTGGTTTAACCAACAACTTCCGCTTCAAAGACTTCGATCTGAGCATTTTGCTTCAGTTTGTAACCGGAAACCAGATATATAATGGTGGTGGAGGGTTCCAGTCTGCTAATGGAGACTGGTTCGATAACCAAACCAGAGATCAGCTGAACAGATGGCAACAGCCGGGAGACATCACCATGGTACCACAAGCCAGATTGGCCTATGGTAATGGTGTACAGGCCTCAAGCCGTTATTTGGAAGACGGTGATTATCTCCGCCTGAAAAACGTGACACTTGGTTACAATGTGCCTTCAAGCGTGTTGGAGAAAGCTAACCTCAGAAGCTTGAGAATTTACATGACAGGAATCAACCTGGCTACATTTACCAACTATTCCGGTTGGGATCCAGAGGTAAACACAGATTACAGATCTAGTAACATCAACCAGGGTAATGATTTCTACTCTGCGCCTCAGGCTAAGACACTTACTTTCGGTCTTAATGTTGGATTCTAAGATGATGGACGTAAAGAGAAACAAAATGAAAAAGACAGTTATACATAAATTTTTAGCACTGGTAATTGCTATTGGCCTGGCCTCGTGCGATGACAAACTTGATTTGTCTCCTGCACAGAGTATAGATGAAGGACAGGCACTTACCACTGATAGCAACGTGAAATCCGTGCTCGTGGGTGCATACAACGACCTGGGTAACGGAAGTTTGTTTGGTGGCAATATTCTGAGAGATTCAGAATTGCTAGCGGCCAATGGAGAGATTAGATGGGCCGGTACTTTTAACGGACCAAGAGAAATCTTTAACAAGTCTATGACCGTGAATAATGCCGATGTTACAGGTGAGTGGCTTCAGGCTTACAGCGCCATTAACATCGCCAACAACGTGTTATCGGCTATTGATGTGGTAAATGCTGCCGATAGAGACAGAGTTCGGGGAGAGGCTCTCTTTATCAGAGGAGTGCTATACTTTGAACTAGTGAAGTTTTATGCACAGCCTTACTCGGCCGGTAATGTGAACAGCAACCTTGGTGTTCCGCTGGTTTTAGAGCCAACAAGGGCCATCAGTGAAGATAGCCAGGTACCTAGAAACACGGTTCAGGAGGTGTACAATCAGGTAATAAGTGACCTTACAACGGCCGAAAGCCTGTTGCCTTCTTCTAATGGCATTTACGCTACCGATGCTGCGGCTGCAGCCATACTTTCGAGAGTATATCTTCAAATGGGAGATTATGCGAATGCAAGAGATGCTGCGCATAGAGTAATAACCAGCGGTAACTACTCGCTCACCAACACCTATGCGGGTGCATTTAACAATGACAATAACTCCAGCGAAGATATTTTTGCTATTCAAGTGAATAATCAGGATGGGGTGAACAGTATGAATACATTCTTCTCTATTCCTTCTTTTGGTGGTAGAGATGGTGATGTAGATATACTACAGGCCCACTTAGACTTGTACGATCCGCTAGATGATCGCCTTGACTTATTCTATATGGGTAACGGAGCCATGCGAAGTGGTAAGTGGAACAACCAGTTTGGTAATGTAACCATGGTAAGATTGGCAGAAATGTACCTAACCCGTGCAGAAGCGAACTTCAGAGAAGGTACCAATGTAGGTGCAACTCCATTGGCTGATATTAACAGAATCAGAAACAGAGTAAACCTGCCTAGTTTGTTGGTAGTTACTTTGCCAGATATTCTGTTGGAAAGAAAGCTGGAATTGGCTCATGAAGGACAGGCTATTCACGACTTGAAAAGACTACAAGGAACAGCCGATGGCTTTGCCTATAACGCTCCTGAAATGGTATACCCGATACCACAGCGAGAGATGGATGCAAACCCTAGTCTTGTGCAGAACACCGGTTATGGCAACTAGAATTGAGTCTTAAAACTTTAGATATAAAAAAAGGAGGGTGTATTAACACCCTCCTTTTTTATCACTTCTTTACAATAATAACTATTGCAACCGGCTCAAATCGGCCTCTGCTGCTATATAGCCAAACGCAGCCCAGCTTGTACCATTAACAACGTCTTTAAAAATGCGCTTAGCAGTAGCAGTATCACCTTCATAAAGATACCAATTGGCAACACCGTACCCTTGAGTAGCCAGACTCAAAGCCACATCGGCATTGTCTGTTTTAAATAGTTCTTCTGTCTTTAGCTCTCCTTTGTACATGAGCAGCCTTTTCATATAGCTGTCATTTTCGATAATCTCCCAATCGCTGTTCAGCGAATTCAAAAGGGTATTGGCTTCTTCTGTTTTACCCTGTCTTCTCAAGGTCATGTAAAGCCAATCCATAGTAGCCACTTTCAGGTCAGGATTATCGGAGTATTCCATACACTCTTTATAAATAGGCTCTGCTTTATCGAACTCACCTTTTAAATAGTGGGCCAGGCCATAGTGATATAAAATATTGAACTGTGTATTAGAAAGCGGGATGTTGAGCGCATTAGGTGCCCCATCGGGTTCCGTTTCCATGGTGTCTTTGGGCATAAGTTCATAAGCCTTGGCAAAATCACTAATGGCTTTGTCGAACTCACGAAGACTCACATACCGGTGGCCACGATGACGATACATTTTATAAGAGGAAGGAAAAGCTTCGATACCCTCACTAAACACTTCTATGGCTTTTCTATAGTCCGACAGGTAGGCATATCTTCGGCCAAGCCAAATGGTATTCATTTCCGTTGGATTTGCAAGGTAGTTGGCCTTGGCTTCATCTAAATTGGCCATGAGCCGGGCTTCTGCTTCTACAGACCTTTCAGGAATTTTGAGAGAGTCTCCCAATAATGATAGAGCCTGAAAGTGTTCGGGAGTGTAAACCTCCGGCTTGGATTGTTTACAGGATGCCAGACAAAAAAAGGCTGATACGATCAGCCCTGTAGAAATATATTTTTTCATCTATTTGTGAGTAAGTTTAAAGGTCATTCCATTCTTTTTTTCATCTACCATGCGTTTTACATCTTCCAGAAGTTGCTTGGCATCGTATATAATTCCGTCTTTAATGGTGTATTTAACTCCACCGGCTCTTTCAACCTCATTGTTATCATTTAACCTAATAAAGCCTGTTCCATAGAGCATCTTCAGGTTTTCGAGTGGGTTTTCTTCCAGAATCACAAAGTCGGCATACTTTCCAATTTCTACTGAACCCAGCATATCGTCTGCGCCTAAGGCTTCGGCTCCATTAAGTGTGGCCGACATGATTACTTCAAGAGGATGAAAACCTGCTTCTCTCAGGAGCTCTAATTCGCGAATGAAGCCAAAGCCATAGAGTTGGTAAATGAACCCTGAGTCTGATCCGGCTGTAACCCTTCCACCTCGATTTTTATATTCGTTCACAAAGGTCATCCAAAGCCTGTAATTTTCTTTCCAGGCCACTTCCTGTTCCGTACCCCATGAGAACCAGTAAGAACCATGCGACCTGCGGCTGGGGCGGTAGAAATCCCACAACGAAGGTAAAGTGTAGGTCTGGTGCCACTCGGCCGTATATGCCCTCATGAGATCACGGCTGGCTTCATATATGTTGAATGTAGGATCCAGAGTAAAGTCCAAAGCAATAAGTTCATTCATTACCTCATTCCATTTTTCAGAATACGGGGGAGCGGCTTGTTTCCATAGCCTGCCCGCTTCTCCAAAACGATCTTGCTCGTTTCGGTAGTTATAATCCAGGCTGTAATTCTGAATTTTCCTATCCGTAAACATCGCTTCGGGCAGTCCATACCAATGTTCCATAGAGGTAAGTCCGGCCCTGGCAGAATTAAGGACATTCCAACGCACTACATCCATTTGCGCATGATGCATGGCCGACCGAAGCCCAAGTTTCTTATTTTCTTCCAATGCCGCCTGCATAATGTCTGGAGCAGCACCAAAGAATTTAATGCCATCAGCTCCGTTGGCAGCGTTTTGCCGCACCCACTCTCTGGCTTGCTGGGGGGTCGATATAGGTTCTTTTGCTCCCTGGCCAAAGCCCGTATAGGCAAAAATGCGAGGAGCGGTTATTTCATTGTTGGCGCTTTTCTTTTTGTGCTCCAGCACCCAATCTAATCCGTTTCCTGCAGAAGGGTCTCGAATGGTTGTAATGCCATGAGCGAGCCATAGCTTAAATACATATTCGGCTGGTGTTCCCTGTCCGGTGCCACCAATATGTCCGTGCATATCAATAAGCCCTGGAAGAAGGTACATGCCTTCGGCATCCAGTTCTTTATCGCCCGGAGCTGCTTTAGGACGACCACGCTCATTGATGGGCAGACCAGGGTAACCTACATTGTAAATACCCTTGATTATGTTCTTCTCCACTACTATATCTACCGGTCCCGTGGGAGGAGCTCCGTTGCCATTGATCAGTGTTACACCCCTAATGATAAGTTTGTTGAATGGGCCTTCTCCTTCCGCTCTGGGAGGGGCTTTCTCAATCTGGGAGAAAAGCGGTTGCGCAATAAAGAGGGCAAAAACCAGAAAGGTGAGCCCATAGGTAAGTTTCTTCATAAAATAAAAGGTTGACGATTTCAATTTATTGATTTCGCCAACCTTTAACAATACTGTTTATTTAAGCTGAGTATCAGCTCGATCCCTTCTTTTTAATTCGGGTTAAGTTTAGGTCTATGGATTGACCTCCCTGAGACCATTTTCCAACAAACTTGTCGTCCTTCAACTCGCCTTCATACTGGCCTCCATACTGTTGAATCGTCATTTTAATTTTATTATTGGCAAAGACTACCTCATCCATTTTAAGTCCGTAGGTATCCTGATCGGGGCTATCCATAGTAGCACTAAGCTTTCCTTCGCTATTGACAATATGGAAGACTATCTTGAGGCTTACACCAGGTGCTGTGATATTTCCTTCCCAATTTCCGGCTGCTTTGTTCAATTCGTTGCTCTGCGGCAAAACCATCAGAAATCCGAAAAGCATAGACATTAAAACTTTCATAAGCTCTTTCTTTAATGTTCGATATTACGAAAATTGTACCAAAGCCAAGGGGTAAATAAGGCTAGAGGAATCTGAGTGACCTGAACGCAACTTAAAGCTGACTATAGTGCAATGCCTTTTGTTTTAATTACCTTCTTAAAAAAGCCTTGTACCTTTCTAATATAAGAAGTGTAATTTCATATTCGGTTTTACCAATGATTTGCCCATCCAGAAAATTGCAAAACTCCATAAACTCGTCAATTACACGGTCGTCTATGCGTGTTACTCGTTTTACAAGTTCTTTATTGAAGTATTTTTCTCTTTCGGCTGCTCTTTGTTTCCTAAAGGCATCGGCCTTGCTAAACTCGTTGAGAATCTGTTTTTGTTTAAGTGTTTTGTCAAAACTGTTGAGAAAACCGGTAATAATAACTCCTGCTTCACCAGTGGTGAGAGGTAGTGTTTGAGGGCGGCTCCAGTCTCTTGGTACAGCGGGTAGACTCACTCCAATGTCTAAAGTGTCGCGTTTTGGGCGCTTTAGGTAGAAATGATCGCTTAGCTCAAAAATTTCTAGAGAGTCAAGATCATACACTGCCGGGTTGAGTTTGAATATACTTACCTCAGAAAAATTGGTGTTTGAAGAGTCGAGGCCAATAGTGAGAGTTTCATAGCCTATTGAAGATATTTGAAGGGTATCTCCCAGCGAGAGATTTAGTCTAAAAGTACCCTTGCCTGTGGCTCCCATTCCCTGCTGCTTATTCTTGATGAGAATACTGGCGTATGGCACAGGGAAACCAGTTTTAGAATCTAAAACTACACCGCTCAAGGGTTGGCTCTCCTGTGCTTGTAATAACAGGGTTGTGGCCAACATGACAATTAGGGAGTAGCAGGTTCTCATAGCATGAACAATACCACAAGTTGTATAATTGACCTGTTCCTGAAAAACTATTAACCGTTTTTAACCCTGTGATTCGACTTGTCCAGAATTTTGTAGAAGACCACCGATAACCACAAGGCAGCCACAAGAAGTGCAAAATAGTAGAGATAATTTAGGTCTATGTTTATTCTGGGTAGTTGAATTGTATTGAACGAAAAGCTACCTTCTCCTAGCTGGTAATTAACACCGCCAACTGTAATGATGAGTACAACTGGCACAACAATAAATAGGGCAAAGAGAACCTTAACCCACATAGGCGTACGAATGGATCGGGCGCGCTCATAGACCTGCACTTGCTCCAATACTTTACGGTTAAAGCTCAGTGAAGGCTCTTCTAACCCTTCGCTTCTAAGAAGTTGCTTTAGCTGCTCATCTGAAAGTTCGAACTTACTCATAATAATGACCTAACCTCTGTATCTAATAGCTTTTCGAGTTGAGCAAGTAGCCTTTTTCTTGCTCTGTGCAATCTAACTTTAACGTTGGATAATTCCCAGCCTGTGATTTCGCAAATCTCTACCAGTGAATTTTCATTAAGGTAAAACAAGGTGATCACCACCTGATCCTCTTCAACCAGTCGGTGTAGCGCTTGCTGAATGTAGCTGCTTCTTTCATCTTTTCGTAAGGTATTCCAGGAAGCAGATGATTCACTGGCTTCAACCGAATTTTCTACGGTATGCGAGTCTAACTCTTGTATGCTGATCTGTTTTTTGCGCAGCCTTGTAAGAGCAGTGTTGTATACTATGGTATATAACCAGGTAGAAAACTTAGATTTTCCTTCGAACTGGGATATGTTCTTATATGCTTTGACAAATGCGTCTTGAGTTACTTCCTCAGCATCTTCCCGGTTTTTCAAAAGCTTTATAGCTAAAGTAAAAGCCATTGCCTTGTGCTCATCAATGAGTGCATTGAATGCAACCATATCGCCCTGTTTTACCCTAGCGATGATTAGTTCCATTGCGTATAATTCATTGTGGCTTTTCACTTTGCTGCGTTTGACTACATTTGAAAGAATAAGGTTACAGGCCTAGTAGATTTTTAGGGTTTCTTTAAAAAGCTTGCCTGACACAGTTGGGTAAATAAGCCCTGGGATAGCAGGGGGGCATTACGATTTAAAAAAGAAAACACCATAAGGTTTGCAGGCAGAACAAGTGAAAGTTACGAATTATTTCATGAGCAGAAATACCGGTCCAAACTGTAACCTACTCAGCGGAAGCGGCATCAAAGCTGGCAGAACGAAAAATAACAATTATGGAAGCAAGTACAGTGTTTGCGGTATTTCTGATACTAACCATCGGTGGGGCAGTGGCTCTAATCTACTACTACTATCACACCCGGCATAAGGAGAGAGTACTACTTATAGAAAAGGGGGCAGATGCCAAGCTGTTTAACATTGAACCCAGAAAGAAAAACTACTTCTTTATAGTAGTGTTGGGTATTGTGTGTATATGTATAGCCTTGGGTATTATGTTAGGTTTTGGCCTCGAAGCCCTGATGAACGATTTAGGATGGATGGATAAAAGGGGAGATAATCCCGGACCATACTTTGTAAGTTTGTTTTTAATGCTTGGGTCAGGATTTCTATTTTCTTATTTTCTCAATAAGAAAATAAATCAAGGTTAGTTGGGGCCGATTTGGATAACGGTCTTCTTAACTTAGGTCTTGCCTGGTTTAAGAAGACTGTTTGCTTTCTAATTGCTTATTTCCAAATAAGGCCGTACAAAGAAACCTGAAATACATTGTAGCAGTATCTTCCCTGGCTTGGTAGGTTACCCGGCCCAGCCTTCTCTGTCGAGGCTGCGGTATTGAATGGCTTCTGCCAAATGTTCAATACCAATGCTTTCTTTTCCGTCAAGGTCGGCAATAGTGCGGCTCACTTTCAATATTCTATCGTAAGCTCTTGCCGAAAGGCCTAGTCTTTCCATAGCTGTTTTGAGTAGGGTTTTTCCAGCCTCATTAATTTGGCAGACTTCTTTAACCATCTGGCTGCCCATCATGGCATTGGAGTGAATACCCAGGGTTTTGAACCGCTCACGTTGTATGTCTCTGGCGGCAATCACACGTTCTCGAATCTCTTCGCTACTTTCTGATTTCCGATTTTGGGTCATCTGATCGAAAGAGACAGGAGTTACTTCAACATGGAGATCTATGCGATCCAATAATGGGCCGCTTACTTTATTGAGGTAGCGCTGTACCTGGCCAGAACCACAAACACACTCTTTTTCCGGATGGTTATAGTAGCCACAAGGGCAAGGGTTCATACTGGCTATGAGCATGAAATTGGCAGGAAAGTCAACTGACAGCTTGGCCCGGCTAATGGTTACTCTTCGCTCTTCCAAGGGCTGACGCATTACTTCCAAAACCGTACGTTTAAACTCAGGAAGTTCGTCCAGAAATAGCACCCCGTTGTGTGCCAACGATATTTCTCCTGGCTGAGGTACTCCACCGCCACCCACCAGAGCCACATCAGAAACCGTATGGTGAGGGCTTCTGAAAGGGCGTTGAGTGATTAGCTGAGCATTCGATCCTAATTTTCCGGCCACGCTATGGATTTTGGTGGTTTCCAGTGCCTCTTGAAGATTTAAGGGAGGTAGAATGGAAGGCAATCGCTTGGCAAGCATGGTTTTACCGGCTCCAGGAGGGCCAATCATTATTACATTATGACCCCCGGCAGCGGCAATTTCCAAGGCTCTCTTTATGTTTTCTTGCCCCTGCACATGAGCAAAGTCTGCTTCATAGTCGTTAAGCTGATTAAAAAAGTGCTCGCGTGTATCGTAAATAATGGGGGCTATGGGCCGCGATCCGTCCAGAAACTCTATGGCTTCTACAAGATTGTGGACACCTATCACATCCAAGTTATTAACTATAGCTGCTTCGTTGGCGTTTTCTTGAGGAAGAATAAAGCCCTTAAAGCCTTGTTTACGTGCCTCAATGGCTATAGGAAGGGCTCCTTTGATGGGGCGTAGAGTACCATCGAGGGCGAGTTCTCCCATAACCACATACTTTTCCAGATCATCGGCTACAATTTGTCCTGACGATTTAAGGACCCCTAGGGCTATGGGTAAATCGTAAGACGAGCCTTCTTTACGAATGTCGGCAGGAGCCATGTTTACCACCACCTTTTTGCGAGGCATGCGGTAGTCAAAGTATTTAAATACGGATTCTATACGGTGTTCACTTTCTTTAACCGCACTATCTGGTAAACCCGATAAAAAGAATTTAGTGCCATCAACTATATTAACTTCGATGGTAATGATTTGCGCATCGACCCCGAAAACGGCACTTCCATATCCTTTAGATAACTCCAACGGTGTGTTTTTCTATTAACTGAATGATTATGTGTATTACCTTAATGTGTACTTCTTGTATTCTATCGGCATAGCCAAAATGCGGAACCCGTATTTCCACATCGGCCAGTTCAGCCAGTTCGCCTCCATTTTTGCCTGTTAGGGCTACAATTTTCATTTTCTTTTGTTTGGCCATGGCGGCAGCCCGTAAAATATTATTGGAGTTGCCGCTGGTGCTTATGGCTAAGAGTACATCGCCCGGTTTGCCCAGGCCTTCTATATAGCGCGAGAAAATTGCGTCATAGCCAAAATCATTAGAAACGCATGATATGTGGCTGGGGTCTGAAATGGCAATGGCCGGAAGGGCCTTGCGGTCTTCCCGATACCGTCCGGTAAGCTCTTCGGCAAAATGCATGGCATCGCAGTGAGAGCCTCCGTTTCCACAGCTAAATATTTTTCCTTCTTCCAATACAGCATCGGCCATGAGTTGTGCGGCCGTTTCTATAGCCTCAATGTTGGTTGAGTTAGAAAGAAACTGGTCCAGCACTTTGGCGGCTTCCTTTAACTCATTAACAATAAGTTCCTGATTCTCCATTTCGTGTAAGGTTCTCTAATATAGTTTAATTGGCCAATAATAAGCCAATAAATGCTTGAATTAATCTAAACTGACTGCATGTTGATCAGCTTATGATAAATGCCCTTTAAAGCAATAAGTTCCTGATGGGTTCCTTGTTCTACAATACGGCCTTTATCCATTACCACTATTTTATCGGCATGTTGAATGGTGCTTAGCCTGTGAGCAATTACCAAAGACGTTCGGTTTTTCATGAGGTTGGTTAGTGCCTCTTGTACCAGCTTTTCCGATTCAGTATCGAGTGCTGAAGTAGCTTCGTCCAAAATTAGAATGGGCGGATTTTTCATAATGGCCCGGGCAATGCTAATGCGTTGCCTTTGGCCTCCTGAAAGCTTACCACCTCGTTCACCAATGCTGGTTTGGTAACCTTCGTCCAATTCCGTAATGAATTGATGGGCATTGGCAATTTTAGCGGCCTGCACAATATCTTCTTCGCGAGCATTGGGCTTGGCAAAAGCTATGTTTTTGGCCACTGAGTCGTTGAAGAGTATAGACTCCTGGGTAACAATACCCATTAGGTCTCTCAGCGAGTTAATATTTATTTCACTTACCGGCACACCATCTATGGTAATTTGCCCATCGGTTGGGTCGTAGAACCGCGGTACCAAATCGGCTAGCGTAGATTTTCCGGCTCCAGAAGAGCCCACCAGTGCCACAGTTTCCCCTTTTTTAATGGTTAGGTTGATGTTCTTAAGTACAGGCTCCTTTTCATAGGTGAAGCTCACATTGTCAAACCTGATTTCCTGGTTGAAGCTGTTGAGGATTTTGGCTTGCGGATGGTTCTGAATCTTTGGTTTTTCATCGATAAGCCTAAAAATCCTTTCTGCCGAAGCAAGGCCTCTTTGAATATTGCTTATGCTTTGAGAAATGCTTTTGGCCGGGTTAAGAATTTGGCTAAAGACTATAATATAGGTAAGGAGTTGCTCTGGCTCAAGATCGCTTTTTTCACTGAGCACGAGGTTACCGCCTACTACCAGCAAAGTAGCTACTACAATAATGCCCAAAAACTGTGATATGGGAGAGGCCAATTCGTTTTTGCGTGCCATAGACATGCTAATGCGCTTGTATTGGTGTGTTTCTTTATTAAAAAGGTCATTCACATAAGCCTTGGCATTAAAGGCTTTGATAACCCGCATGCCTCCAAAAACCTCATCCATTAGATTCACAATTCGGGCCAGAGACTCCTGGCTCATAATGGCTTTCTTTTTGAGTTTTTTTACTATTTCCGAGATCACAAAACCCATTACCGGAAAAAAGACCAGTGTGAACAGAGTAAGCTTTACAGAGGTGACAAATAAGAAGATGAGATAGACGATAATGGTGGCTGGCTCTCTAAAAAATACTTTAATGGAGCTCACCAGAGTGACTTCAATTTCCTGCACATCGTTGGTCATGCGCGACATTATGTCTCCCTTTCGTTCACCGGCAAAAAAGCCCATGTGCAAACCGGAAGTGTTCAGAAATACCTTGTCTCTAATTTTTTGGATGACCTCTGCCCTGAGGTAGCCCATAATTACATTGGAAAGGTATGTGAAGAGGTTGGACAGAAAAGCAGAGATGCCAATAACAATACTCACATAAATGAGCATACTACTTTTACCATAAGCTTCTCTCACTTCCAGAAGCTTATGGTAGAAAAGGCTTTTAACATAATTTATGCTTACCTCAAACTCTCCGACCGTTGCCAAAGCCTGCATTGCTTCTGCCCCTTTGGTATCGAAGATTACAATAAACAGCGGCTCCAGAAGAGCCAGGTTAGTAAGACTGAAAATAATAGCCAAAAGAGCCAGTACCACATACTGCGGAAAGTACCGATGGTAGGGTTTGGCAAATGAAATAATGCGTCCGTATGTACTCATGCGCTAATTGGTGGGCAAGTTAGGCAATAAATGACATTCTCAGAACTCATGTTCTCTTTGAGGCAGGTTCCAGCGCAAAGAAAGCAAGCTTATGAAGCTACTGGATGAGCGTGAGGCCAGGTCGCTGGTCTTGTTGCGGTAAATGGTTTTTAAGTCAACAAATACATTATGCAATAGCATGTAGCTTCCGGTGAGGTCTATGTAGGTTTGGTTAGTACCAATACCCTGGCCAATACGAATGTTGTTGTTTCCAATACGATCGTCCGTGTCGGCCAATACGTTTCCTCCATAGTTCATGCCATTTCCGTCTTCGCCATATTGGCTGTAAATGAGTTTTCCACTCACGTACAACCGGGGCAGGGGTTGATATCTACCCGCCAAAATAATCTCCTTAAAATTGGCTCCCAGGGGGTGTGCCAATGGGTTGCGATAGTTCGAGTAGCTGAGTGCCGGGCGCTCGTAGGCGTAGAAATAAGGGCGAGCTACGTTGTACTCTGCTTGCAGGTCCAGGTTACTAATGTTGAACGCATCGATGTATTTAGCTCCCAACTGAATACCAAATTTGTTTCGCCAGCTACCATCGCCAGAACGTAGTTCACTGATTACAAATTCATCGAGAATGAACTGCCCATAGAGTTGATATTGCCCCTTTAGGTTCAGTTTAAAATCCAGACCTACCAAAGAGTTATCAGGGCTACCTTGCTGTTGTTCTATATAGCGATAAAAAATTACCGGATTGAAGTAGTTAATATTGGCACTGTCGGCCATAATAGTTTCAAACACACCAATCTCCAGGTTGGGCAATAGGTTTACATCGAGCCTGTGTGAAGCCATGAATTTTTTTGGGTAGCTACCGTCTCCGGGGTTTGCGTTGGCAAAAACAATATCTTCTGTGAGTTCAGCGAAAAGGTTGGTGTACCTAACAGGCCCCAGGCGGGTTGTTATTTTACCAAAGAGGAAAGGGCTAGAAAAATCGGACAATACCATAGACCGAATGCCATTGCCGATAAACTGTTTGTCGTAGCCGGCCTGCAAGTGAATACTCTTAGTCAGGTTAAAGTTGAGGTATCCTCTACCATGAAAAAAATCCCAGGTTCGGGTATTGCCTTCTCCATCTTTCCAAAAACCCTCGTTGGGAAAAGCCCTATTCCCCCTTATATAATCGTAGACATAGTCCGGAAAGCGAGCCTGGGTTGTAGTGAGCATGGTGTAAAAGCTTAGCCGCCCGTCAATATCGCCCTGTACCTCAATACCACGAGTGTTTGTAAAGAGTGTCTGGTCTTCTTCAGAATCCTTGCCCAGGCCAAAGGTAAGAGCGGGGTTAATACGAAGAGTAAAGTCCTGACTCTTTAATACATACAGGTCGGATTTTCGTTCATAGGCCAGGTTCCACCAATGCTTATCGTTTTCATTGTACTCAGAAGCCGTAAGACTCCAGTTGTCGTTCATTAAAAATTCGTAGTTGAACCGGTCTTGCAAAGACATTTCTTCCACATTTGGGCTAATGTTTTTTAGAAATGTGGCCAGTTCTGCTCTGCGAATGGGCTTAAAGCTTGTTTGCAACAGATTGCCCTTTTCAGCATACTTAATTTGAAACCGGTCAATCAGGTGGTAATAATCGCGGTTGTAGGGAATATAATTGTTCTGAGCCCAAAGGGTAGTGCCCAAAAAAAGGAATAGTGCTGAAAGAAGAGTTTTTTTCATATCGTAAAATCGATGCGAAGTTAGGTGTATAGCCAATCGAAACAGCACAAAAATGGTAATTCGTCCACTATTCTGGCCTGCGACTGCTATTCAACCTAAATATAAGATATATACCAAAGCGGAGTGCTTTGAATGAATAAAGCTCTCAATTAAGGCTGTGTTTCAAGAAGCGCTCTTTCTTTTTCCAGAATTTGGATCAGAAGATCAACCTCTCTTCGGTGAGTTCGGAACGAGAGAATGGAAGCTCTGAGATAAACATGGCCGTTCAGGCTGGTTGAGGAAACAAAAATACGACCGTCTTTGTGAATGGCCTTCACCAGAGCAGTGTTACAGGCATTGGCATTTTGCTCATTGGGAACATGCCTGAAAATGACGGTGGTAAGGGTTGGGTAAGGACCTACCTCAAAACCAAGGTCTTTTAGCCGAGCGTGAAGGTAACGTGCCAAATCCAGCTTTTCTTCAAGGCAGCTACGAAAAGGGGCTGTACCATGCAGCTTTAGGGGTAGCCACATTCGCATACCTCTAAAGTGCTTGCTCAATTCTGGTGAGAGTTCTGCCGGAGAAGTTTCTTCATGATAATCCTTGGTGTCTTGCATGTAATTGGCCTCGTAGCGGTTGGCTTGAGCAAGGTGTCGCTGTTCTTTAACCAATACAATTCCAGAACCATATGGAAGGAATAGTCCCTTATGTGGGTCGAGAATAACCGAATCGGCTTTTTCTATACCCTTCATAATTTGCCTGCCGTAGTCGGTGAGCATAAAGAAGCCACCATAAGCCGCATCTACATGAAACCACAGGCTGTATTTGCGAGCTATGTGGGCAATGTCGTCTAGTGGGTCTACGGTACCAATATCGGTGGAACCGGCATTGGCAATAATTAAAAATGGCTTCAGCCCGTTGGTTATATCTTCTTGAATTTGTGCCTCAAGAGCCTGCGGTACCATTTTATATTGGAGGTCTTGCTCAACAAAACGAAGTACACATTCCTCTAAGCCGCAAAGTCTAATGGCTTTTTGCAGGCTGTGATGAGCCTGCTGGGTGGTGTAAATAACCGACTGATCTACCTGTCGGCTTTTAATGTTTTGAGCCTCTCGGGCGGTAGAAACGGCAATAAGGTTGGCCATGCTTCCGCCAGAAGTCAGGTTACCTGCAAAGCTGTCCGTATAGCCAATTAATCTTGCAGCCCAGCGAATTAGGGCGTTTTCCATGCGCACAGCTCCGGGCGATGCAAAAAATACTCCCGCATAGCGGTTGGTTACTGCCGCCAGATAATCTCCCAAGGCCGATTCGTAAATACCTCCCCCCGGAATGTAACCCATATGGCCCCCGGAGGCAGTGTTAATACCGGGAACATCGAGGCGTTGAGCCAAAAAAGGCAAAATATCTTCTATAGAATATCTGGCCTGATCTATTTCAAAGAAGTCGTCCGTTCCCTTACGCTCGTGAGCAGAGTGCTCGTAGGCCTTACGTTCTTGAAGCGTGTTTAGAAAAACCTCTCCATAATTGACTATGGCACTCAATAGTTCTGACCTGCTTGTAGAATCAGTCTCCAGCAGGTGAAGTGAGGGTTGGGCTTCTATGTCAAAAGTGTCAGTCCGACCGTGCTCCATGGGTGAGTTGGTGCTATTTCTTAATTCTTATTTTCCCTTTCATGATGACATGAAGAGTGCAAAAGTAGTCTTCATCGCCTTTTACAACTGTTTTCCAGCTTTCATCTTTTTTAAGAATCCCGGAAGTCCACCGCTTAGCTTTCTCTTCAGTAACATCATGTTGAACATAATCTCTGTTAATAAAGGTAACAGTATCTCCTTTATTAACCTCAATATAATCAGGTATGAATTTGAGTTGTTTTATTTCAACGGTATGATTTTGAGGAGTTTGTCCCTTTTTTAGGGAGGCCTGTGGCCAAAGGCTACAATAGCTAATTAAGGCAATAGCTGCCAGGCTGAACAAAGTTTTCATGCAAATATGAGTTTATGATTAAGAAAGAAAAGAGGGGCTCTCAGCTATGATAAGCGGACGCGGTTCGTTGACACTTTTCTCAATGAACAACTACTTGATGAGTAGTTGGTTGGGAGCTGAACCGGGCCTTGGAAATCAATGGGCTGAGAAGCCCCAGCAGTTAGTAGTGGGTCTTAAATAGACTTTTGTACCATTTCGGCATGCTTTAAGTGCCCCTCCAGGGCAGGAACTATGCCCTCAAGAAAAGAGCGAAGCTCATCGTTGCTTGCCTGAGCGGCTAGTAGGTTTTTGAGGGCATCAATAACAATTTTGTGATAGGCCACTTCATTATCGATGTAGGCTTTGTCGAAGGCTTTTCCGCTTTTGGTCATCAGCATTTCGCGGGTTTGTTTGGCTCCTTCAAGCAGAGACTGGCTTACTGCATTGTCTTGAGGGCTTACCCCTAATCGAGTAACCAGCTTTTCGGCCTGTTCAATGAAGGCCTTATGGTCTCGAACCATAGTTTCAGCAAAGTTCACTATGGCTTTATTTCTGGATCTGGATTTGGCTATTTCTGCATAGCTAATGTCAATTTGGTTAGCCACAACGCCCACATGGGCTATTTCAGTGTCGTTTAGCTTTGGTGTTTCCTGTGCCTTCAGGCCAAAACCAATGCAGAGAAAAATGGCTATGGCCAGCAGTCTTGTTTGTGATCTGAGAAGTGTTTTCATAATGGTCTGTTCTGTTATTATAAGTGACCATTGGATACAGAAAGTAGGTTTTGGTTACAGCATTGAATGGCAAAAGTGTTGGATGGCCGACTTTGTGCAACTGTAATACAGCGTGGCCTTAAAGCCAAAAGGGGTCGGAGTTATTTTCCTGAAATCCGGTTTCTTGATGGCTTAGTTCAAGCGATTGCAATTGCTCTGTGCTAACGGTGCGTTGTATTTCTTCAAAGAGCACTCGTTCTTCAAATCAAATGTGTTGTTCAAGTTCTTCTTCTATACGGCTAAGGTTTCTTGTAAGGTCTTCCTTTTGCGAAAATAGCCGATTGAGCCTTCGGTGTTCGGTCAGAGCCTTTCTTACAAGCTCGTGTTCATTGCCCAGTAGTGGGAAAACGAATTGCTCTTCCTGATGAAAATGAGTGAACAGGTAATTTTCATAAAACCAGTCTACGTAGGCCTTTATTCGACAAGGGTCTACTCCGGTGCCAAGACCTTTTCTAATCTTCCAACAGAGCAATAGCCCTTGATGATGCTCCCGGCTAAGGGGCTGTAGGGCCTGGGTTCGCTTCAATGGTTTTCTTTTCATTCAATAGGTTCGTTGAGTACTCTCCTGAGTAAAAGGCGTTCTTGAGTGGTTTTGTTTAAAGAGTGTTATAGCATATATAAATAGCGAGGCCACTTTTACAAACTCCGCTCCCACGTAGTAAAAGTGTATGTTAGAGCGTGGTGGGGTAATTCCTTGTATGTACATCTCTGCCCGGGCATCGAGGGTAGGAAGCATCCATAGGCTTTGGACAATGAGAATAATAATGGCTAGCAGATACAAAAGGGTGCTCGCTTTCATGAATTTGCGCACTGACAGGAGCGGGAAAAGTAGCGAAAGAGCAAATACCCACTCCACTTTGTTGAGGGCGCCAAATACCAGACGTCCTATACCAAGACCCAATGGCAGCGTAATTCCCGGTGCCCTAAACTTGAGCCAGGCCTCCATAAAGCTGATGGCACAGACAAAACCAATCCACAGAAAGACTGATGCTACCGAAACGGGCGATTGTACTTTGCTACTCATAGCAAGGGTTTTGAGTTTCTCGTTTGATAGTAATCTATTTTCACCATAAACATCTCGGCCATTTTTTGAGCGCGCCATTTGGCCTCTTCGGCTTTGCTTCCTTCAAAATTCTCGTCAATGGTTTTGTAAAACAATTGGAGCCACCGGGTAAAATGTGGTTCACCAATGGGCAAACGCATATGTGGAGCAAATGGGCTGCCGTGGTAAGTATGTTCTTGCAACAGCACAGTTTGCCAGAAAGTATACATCCGTTCTAAATGTTGAGGCCAGCGGTCTTCAATCTGCCGGTTGAAAATGGGCCCAAGAAGCGTGTCTTTACGCACTTTCTCATAGAAGCTATCTACCAGTAGCTGAATATCTGTGAGGCTGATGATGGTTCTCATGGAGTCAGATATTGATGAATTGGGCCTTTTGCCGTTTCAGTTAGTTGATAATACGTCATATGCATTCATATTTTAGATATTAAGACCTTTATATCTTTTATTGAATTAAATTTTATCGTTTCAAAAATGTAAGTCCGGTTTCCAGGCTGGTGGCTAACTCCAGGAGGCGTGTTTCTTGCAACATGGTTTTAAGGTCATTTCTAATGGCCGTAAACTTGTGGTGTACAGGGCAGGGTTTTTGAGCATTACAAGCCTTTAGGCCCAAGCCACAGCCTTTGTAAATGTTGTCGCCATCTATGGCATTAACAATCTCGCTGAGCCGCATGCTATCAATGTCTTCTCTCGCTATTTCGAAGCCACCATGTGGGCCTTTTACCGAACGAACTACCTGCGCTTTGGCGAGTTGTTGTAGGATTTTGGCCGTGAAAGCTTCTGGTGAATCTATCTCGTGAGTTATGGCCTTAAGGCTTGCTCTTTGACCGTTCAGCGACTTTTGAGCAATGTATAGAGTTGCCCTTATTCCGTATTCACATGCTTTTGAAAACATTCGCGACTTACTTTTAGCCCAAATGTAATGGCTGTTTTTATTTAAGACAATTTTGTCCGAAATTATTTTCATTTGATTTGTCATTTCGGGATTAGTGAGTGTTGGAGGTAAGAAGGCTGTCTCAATGCATACAATTCTTACATAGATTATCGGAATTGTTGGCAGAACTGTAAAACCGGAAACATGCTATCCATAATTTGTGACTAAAGCAGAACCATGCCTTCCGGTGCACGAAACAGCCTTCGGAACCTACCACTTAGAGAGAGTATTTTAGGTAGCCTGTTGTTTCGTTTGTTCAAGGGTTTGAGTTAGTTGGCCCAGGCAAAGTGCTGCAATGGCCATCACTATATCGCGTACGGCCACATCTATATAATGCCCTGAAAAAATGAGGCTCAAAGCAATAAGTGTTAGCCAGGCGGCTACCACATAGCTGCCAATTTCGGTTTTGGTAAGTACCACCAAGCCTGCAACTATCTCTATTACACCCACAACAACCATAAAAGTGGAGGCACTCACAGGCAGTATATCGGCTAGTCCTCCCGACACATATTGGGTCCAGTCGGTCAGTATGTTTACAAACTTGTCGGCTCCGGCAGCTATGGGCACCAGTCCAAAGGTGTATTTGAGCCATTGTTGAATCTTTACAAAGGAGTTCAAATTTTGATGGGTTGTCATTTCAATTTTGTTTGAAGTTTCCTTTTAGATGAAAAAGGAACTAATCCGTTACAAAATTTTGTAACCAAGTTGTATTGCCGGCATCTAATGGCCGAAAACAACCCAAAAGAGCCATGAGAGCTATATCCTTTTCTCGACAGACCACCGCAAAGCTGACGGACACGGAAGTAATAGGGAGAATACTTAGCGGAGAAAAAGAGTTGTTTGAGATACTCATGCGCAGGTACAATCAGACTCTTTATCGGGTGGTAAGAGGCTATATAGTCTCCGAAAGTGAGGTGGAAGACATTATGCAGGAAGCTTACCTGAAGGCCTACCTAAAACTCGATGAATTTAGAGGAAACTCAGCTTTTTCTACCTGGCTAATCAGAATAGGAATGAATGAAGCGCTTCAAAAACTCAGAAAAAGGAAGCAGGCCATGTTTATGGAGGCTGCTGGTACTACAGATCATACCCACAAAATAGTTGCCCCTGAACCCGGTCCTGAAAAGAAGGTAATTGGAGGAGAAACCAGGGCTATTTTAGAACAAACAATAGACAGATTGCCGGAGAAGTATCGGCTGGTGTTTATTTTACATGAACTGGAGGGAACTCCCAGGCAAGAAATTGCTCGTTTGCTCGATTTGAGCGACAGTAATGTGAAGGTGCGTTTGCACCGTGCTAAAAAAATGCTCAAAGACGACCTACTCAAACAGTCTATGACTAGCGCGGTTTTTGAATTTGGCAATAGCCGTTGCGACCGGGTAGTATCGGCCGTAATGAATAAAATTTAAGACCTTTGAGCCCAAAACCCCGGGCCTTGTTGTAAGACTATCAGGGCTTTGTTTTAAAAAGTTGTAAATAACTGCCTGATTATTAAATTGAAAAGTTTGTGAAATAAATGGCAAGTCGCTACATTTGCAGTCCTTTTTGAGGGAGATATAATTTTGAAGCCATGAAGAAAGACATTCATCCTGATTATAACACCGTTGTATTTTACGATACATCTAGTGAGCACAAGTTTTTGACTAAGTCTACAATGACCTCTAGTGAAACCATTGAGTGGGAAGATGGTAACACTTACCCAGTTATTAAAGTGGAAGTTTCTTCTGCTTCGCACCCTTTCTACACCGGTAAGAAGCTATTTGTTGATACTGCAGGACGTGTTGAGAAATTCAACAAGCGTTACAAAAAGTAGTCGGCTAAAAATACATAAAGCATTATTTGGAGTCTCCATTTTTTCAGATGGAGACTTTTTTATTTTTGTGCATGGACATTGCGCTTTTCGATTCACCTGAAATAAGAACCCAATTACTTCCCTTTACCTTTACTCGCCCGGTGGCCGAAATAAGGGTAGGAATTTTAACCCTTGCCGACAAGTGGCGAATGCGAGGCTTTACTTGCAGCTACTCAACACTGCCGTACCTGGGCGCTAAATTTGCGCAAGCCTCCTCTGCTGTGCAGGTAAACGGTGCTTTATGTGCCAACAAGGCCCTTATTGAAGCCATAAGTGCCTTGCAGCCCGGTGAAGAATTGGTGGCAAATAAACAAGTATTGGCCAGAAACGGAGAAGGAGGCCACCCGGTAGAATTTGAAGGAGAGTTCACTCTCATCGATCGTACCTGGAAAATCTTTGCAGAAAACCGGAATGAAATAATTGCCGATTTCGAGCTACTCACTTCAGGCCGCAACTCCGAGCCGGTGACCGATCCGCACACCATAGTCTATAACCCTCAGAACCTGTTCATCGAAAAAGGAGCTTCCATAAAAGCGGCTATTATCAATGCTGAAAATGGGCCGGTATATATTGGTAAGAATGCACAAGTGCACGAGGGGGCCATTATTAGCGGAGCTTTTGCCCTTTGTGAAGGGTCTCACGTAAATATGGGGGCCAAAATAAAAGGCGACTCTACCATTGGCCCATATTCTAAGGTAGGCGGAGAGGTGAGCAACTCAGTAATCTTTGGCTACAGCAACAAGGGGCACGATGGCTTTTTGGGCAATTCTGTTATTGGTGAGTGGTGCAACCTTGGGGCAGATACCAACACCTCCAATCTTAAGAACAATTACGCAAAGGTGCGGCTTTGGAATTATGGTTCCGGCCGGTTCGATGATACAGGGCTCCAATTCTGTGGTTTAATGATGGCCGATCATGCCAAGTGCGGAATCAACACCATGTTTAATACCGGCACAGTGGTTGGTGTTGGGGCCAATGTTTTTGGTGCGGGGTTCCCCAAAAATTTCATTCCTTCATTTTCATGGGGCGGAACCGGAGGTTTAGTTACCTTCAGACTCAATAAATTTGCCGAGGTGGCCGAAGCTGCTATGCAAAGACGCGGCAAAACCTACGATGCCACTGAGCAGGCCATTATTGCTCACGTTTTTGAAGAAACAGCACCATATAGAACCTGGGATAAATCATGAGGTTTCAAGACATACCCGGCTTAAAGCATACTAAACAACAGCTCATTGAGGCAGTTCAGGGCAACCACGTGGCACATGCCCAGTTATTCGTAGGGGCAGAAGGTTCTGCCAATTTAGCCATGGCACTTGCCTTCACCACCTATGTCAACTGCGAAAACCCCGGGGCCGAAGACGCCTGCGGTAACTGCCCCTCATGCATAAAAAATAGTAAATACATTCACCCCGATGTAAACTTTGTATTCCCTTCGGCAGCCACACCAAAACTGAAAAGAGAAGATGCTACAAGCGAAAAATTTCTGGTAGAGTGGAGGGCCTTTTTGCAGCAAAATCCCTATGGCAATGTGAGTGACTGGAGCAATCACTTTGGTTGGGAAAACAAGCTGCTCATGATTCCCCGACAGGAAAGCCGCAATATAGTCAGGGCCCTATCCTTAAAGTCATTTGAGGGAAAGTACAAAGTAATGATCATTTGGTTGCCCGAACTAATGAACGTGAATGCCGCCAACGGTATTCTGAAAATACTGGAAGAACCCCCTGAAAATACGCTTTTCCTTCTCGTCTCTAACGATGCCAACAAGCTCTTAACCACCATACTTTCCAGGGCTCAGCAGCTACGTATTCCTGCCTTTGACGATGAGGATATAAAGCAGGTATTGGCTCAAAAAACAGACCTTTCGGAAGAGGAGATTGCCCAATTGGCTTACAGAGCCGAAGGCAATATGCGCAAGGCCCTCCTGGAGATTGGCGGAACCGGCAATGAAGTGGCCGATTACTTTAAAGACTGGATGCGCCAGTGTTTTTCATACAACTTTGAGGCGCTCATACAGCTGGCCGATGATTTTCAGAAAAAAGGCAAGGAATTTCAGGTGGGCCTTTTTGCGGTGGCCAGTCGCTTTATGCGCGAAACGCTCCTTAAAGGGGTTAGCGCAGAGGCCATTTCCAGATTGCCCGAAACCGAGCGCGGCTTTGTAGAAAAGTTTTCGGCTGTATTTGTACCCCCGAAAATAGCCATACTAAGCCCTAAGCTCGATGAAGCGCAGTATCATGTGGAGCGAAATGCCAATCCGAAAATTCTCTTCCTTGATTTATCGCTTTCCATTGCCCAAATTGCGAGAGCCAAAAATCTTTAAATGTTCAAACGTTCGGTGACCATTGGCCGTGTCGATAAGATCGATTTACCCGATTTTGGCCTGTTTGATGTAGACGCCAAGGTTGATACCGGAGCCTACACATCGGCCATTAACTGTTCTAAGGTGAAGGTGAAAACCATTAATGGGGAAAAAGTTCTCACCTTTAATATTCAGGGTAACAGGCTTCAGGAAAAGAGAGCAAGAACATTTTCAACCACCAATTTTAAGAAGAAGAAGATCAGAAGCTCCAATGGCACCATGGAAGAGCGCTTTGTAGTAACTACCCTGGTAGAGCTTTTTGGCCATAAAATACAAACCGAGTTTTCCCTTTCGGACCGAAGTAAAATGAAGTATCCAGTGCTTTTGGGCCGAAAACTACTGAGAATGGGGTTTGTTGTAGATGTAAGAAAAAAGAATCTTTCGTACCAAAAGAAATACAAAAATGAAGATAGCAGTACTCTCAAGAAATAGCCACCTGTATTCCACACGCAGGCTGGTGGAGGCTATCAAAGCAAAAGGGCATGAGGCCAGGGTTATTGACCACCTCAAGTGCGACCTTACCATTGAACCCACAGGTCCAAAAGTACACTATATGGGTGAGGTTCTGGACGATATTGATGCCGTAATACCCCGAATTGGGGCTTCTGTAACCTTTTACGGTACTGCTGTTGTTCGTCAGTTCGAAATGATGGGAGTTTTCAGTACCACCTACTCCCAGTCCATTGTTCGCTCTCGCGATAAGCTAAGAAGCTTACAGTTGCTCAGTGGAGCAGGTTTGCCCATGCCTCGTACCGCTTTTACCAACTACTCCAAAGAAGAACGCAGCCTTGTAGATCATGTAGGCGGAGCACCTGTGATTATTAAACTTCTGGAAGGAACCCAGGGGTTGGGTGTAGTTTTGGCCGAAACCCGAAAAGCTGCTCAGTCGGTTATAGAAGCTTTCCACGGACTTAAAGCACGTATTATTGTGCAAGAATTTATTAAAGAGGCCAAGGCCTCAGATCTACGCGTTTTCGTAGTCGATGGTAAGGTAGTAGGAGCCATGAAGCGCACAGGTCAGGAAGGTGAATTTAGGAGCAACCTGCACCGTGGAGGCAAAGCCGAGGTGGTGAAACTTAGCCGTTTAGAAAAATCGGTAGCTGTAAAAGCCGCCAATGCCATGGGGCTTTCCGTAGCCGGAGTAGATATTTTGCAGTCGAGCCGCGGACCACTTATTTTGGAAGTCAACAGTTCTCCCGGCCTCGAAGGTATAGAAAGAGCAACCGGTGTAGACATTGCCGAGCAAATAGTGGCTTACATCGAAAGAAACCAACCCAAAAAGAAAGGCACCATTTCTAAACTCAAGGCCTGATGAAAATTAAGATAGGAACGAGGGGAAGCAGACTGGCACTTTGGCAGGCCTACCACGTGGAAGAAAAACTTCAGGCCGCAGGGCTCGAAACAGAAATAGTGACCATTGAAACCAAAGGCGATAAAATACTCGATGTTTCCATTGCCAAGATTGGCAGCAAGGGTGTGTTCACTGAAGAGATTGAAGAGCAATTGGCCGATGGCCGAATCGATATAGCCGTTCATAGTGCTAAAGACATGCAATCAAAGCTCCCGTCAGGTTTTGAACTCATTGCCTTTATGGAGCGAGAAGAAGTGAACGATGTGATTATTAGTCACAAGCCCTCAGTTGATCTGAGTAGTCCGGGGTTGGTTTTGGGAACCTCCAGCACAAGGAGAGTAGCCACTCTTCGTCATTTTTACCCGGGCATCGAAACGGTGGCCGTTCGAGGAAATTTACAAACGAGAATCCGAAAGATGGAAGAAGGTGCCTGCGATGCCCTTTTGTTGGCCTATGCAGGAGTGCACCGGATGGGGTATGACGATAAAATAAAGCACAAGCTATCGGTCAATGAGTTTATTCCCGCGGTGGGTCAGGGTAGTGTTGCCATAGAAATTCACAGTACCCTGTCTGCCGAAAAACGCGCCAAGGTAAGGGAGGTGCTCAACCACCCAGACACTGAAACTTGCCTATTGGCCGAAAGAGCTTATTTAAAAACCATGGACGGAGGGTGTAGCATACCGGTTTACGGATACGCAACCTTGGAGAATAATTCCCTGAAAATGTCCGGAGGCATAATCAGCCTCGATGGCCAAAAGAGAATTGTGAAACAACACCAAACACACGCTTCTACTCCCGAGAGGCTAGGTTCCGAACTTGCCAATGAAGTATTATCTTCGGGGGGGAAAGCCATTTTAGAGGAGATTAAACGAACAATGAACCATGATTAGACAGAAGATTTTTTTAGCCGTAGTGGCCGTTTTTCTATTGACAATGGCCTGCGATTCTTCAGGAGAAAAGTCGGGCAGTGAAACTACCAAAGCCGCAGACCTTTCAGGCAATGACTACCTGGTAACCATTAAAACCAATTTTGGCGAAATGAAGGCTGTTTTGTATGACAAAACACCCAAGCACAAAGAAAACTTTATTAAGCTCGCACAAGAAAAATTCTACGATAGCCTCTTATTTCACCGGGTCATTCAGGGCTTCATGATTCAGTGTGGAGACCCCGAATCGAAAAATGCGGCTCCCGACCAGAATTTGGGAAGTGGCGGCCCCGGCTATACTATTCCGGCCGAATTTGTTCCTCAGTTTTTTCACAAGAAGGGAGCCCTTTCTGCCGCCAGGCAACCCGATTTTGTGAACCCCGAAAAAGCGTCCAGCGGAAGCCAGTTCTTTGTGGTTCAGGGACAAGTGCTAGACGATGCCTCTCTCGGGCAATTTAGCGGCCCCAACTTGCAAGCCATTGGCAGCGCAGCTCAATACTTGCGTTCTGCCTTACCCGATCACGACCTGAACAGAGAGTATCAGCAGGCCTATGAGCAAGGAGGAGACGCTGAGTTGAAAAAGAAGCTATTGGCCACCATAGACCAACTCGAAGAAGCCACCGGCCGAAAACTCAATAGACCTGAAATGTCTGAAGAACAGAAGAGAGCCTACAAAACCATTGGAGGTACGCCTTTTCTGGATGGAGACTATACCGTGTTTGGCGAGGTAATTTCCGGTTTAGACATAATCGACTCCATTGCGGGGGTTCAAACCAAGCCCGGAGACCGACCGGTAGAAGACGTTCGGATGTACGTATCGGTGGAAGAAATGCCTAAGAAAGAAATTGCAGAAAAGTATGGCTATGACTACAGCAACCAACAATAGAACAAGTATTAAAGCTTTTTGGGCAAGTCTGTTGCTTTTGAGCGTTCTGGCGTGCTCCCCCAAAGAAGTAGATGAACTGGTGGTTATTTCTACACCATATGGCGATATGACGGCCGTGTTGTACGATGATACCCCCATTCACAAGCAAAACTTTCTGAAGCTGGCTAAGAACGGTCAGTACGACTCCGTGATTTTTCACAGGGTTATTGAAAACTTCATGATTCAAACAGGTGATGTTTCGACTGGAGTAGCAGGTGAATCCGTAGACTATTCACTCGAGGCTGAATTTCTTCCTGAAAAATATATTCACCGAAAAGGTGCTTTGGCGGCTGCCCGAACAGGCGATGCTGTAAACCCTGAGAAAAAATCGAGCGGCTCTCAGTTTTACATTGTAGATGGCGAAATATTCGATGAAGAAGGGTTGAAAGCCCGGGCAGAGCGAAGGCAGGAGCTTAAGCTCAGTGGGTTGTTTGCGCGAATGCTACGCTCGGAACGTTTTCCGGAACTAACGGAAAAGGTGGAGTATCACAGAGGTTTGAGCGAAACCGATTCTACCTATGATTTTGGACTGGCCTATAAGCGACTAATCTTCAATTCTATCGATGTAATTGAGAAGGAATTTGGCGACCAGACTGACCCGGGTTATCCGGCCTGGGCCAAAGAAGTGTATGCTACCGAAGGAGGGGCTCCTCACCTTGACGGGCAATATACCGTGTTTGGTCAGGTGGTAGAAGGGTTGGAAGTGATTGATAAAATTGCTGCTACCAAAACCAATTTGCGCGATAAGCCGCTGGAAGATATTCACATGCATGTGAAAGTAATAACGCTACCCAAGAGGGAGGTTACCAAAAAATACGGCATAGAATATCCACAAAAAGATTAAATCATGAAAGTACTCATCACCGGTTCCAATGGGTTGCTAGGTCAAAAACTCGTAAAACTGATACTCGACCGTGGAGAAGATGAGCTTATTGCGACTGCCCGCGGGGCCAATCGGCTTCCCTATGCACAAGATGACTACCAGTTTGATGTAATGGATATAACCAACCGTGAGCAAGTACGGGAAGTTGTAGCCAGGCACCGCCCCGAGGTAGTTATTCACACGGCCGCCATGACCAACGTAGACCAATGTGAACTGGAAAAAGAGGCTTGCTGGGATCAGAACGTAAATGCTGTAAAATATCTAATTGAAGCTTGCGCAGATAACAATACCTTTTTACTCCACCTGTCGACCGACTTTATCTTTGATGGTGAAAATGGCCCCTATGATGAGGAGGCTGTGCCCAATCCGGTGAGCTACTATGGCGAAAGTAAACTGGCAGCCGAAAAATTATTGGAGAACTCTACCATTGACTATGCTATTGCCCGAACCGTTTTAGTGTATGGTATTGCCCACGATATGAGCCGTAGCAATATTATTCTATGGGTAAAAAAGAGCCTGGAAGAAGGCAAGGAGATTAAGGTGGTAGATGACCAATTGCGGAGCCCTACACTTGCTGAAGACTTAGCGATGGGCTGCTATCTTATTGCCAAAAAGAAAGCTTCCGGAATATTCAACATTTGTGGAAAAGATCTGCTCAATCCTTATGAAATGGCCGTAAAAACAGCACAGTTTTTTAACCTCGACATGCGTACTATGCAGCGTGCCGATGCCAGCAGCTTCAGTCAAACAGCCAAAAGGCCCCCAAAAACCGGGCTGCTCATAGAAAAGGCCCGCACCGTGCTTGGGTACGAGCCTCATTCTTTCGATGAAGGGATTGCCATTGTGGCCGATCAAATCAAGAATTAAAACATTTCGTTGTCAGGCCGAATTTGTTTCAGCATCTTCTTAGTAGACCCTGAAATGCATTCAGGGTTAACGTCAATTTTCGTTTTTAACGTTCTCTTTCTTATCCGCACTGAGCGCAATTTTTAAAAAAACTAAAAATCCCCCCAGGGTAATCGAAAGGCATATAATCATTCCTATTATTGCTTCTCCACTCATTTTTTCACGAATTTTCTGTAAAACCATCCATTAAACACCACAGCAATAAGCAGGGCTATTCCCCATTGCGTAACTATGGTTGCATTGCTAAATCTGTCGAACAAGTTCCAGTTGCCTTCGGCATCAAACCACGGGTATTCGCTGTAGCCCTGATCCATCCACCAATAAACCAGAAATAGGCCAGCTATAAAGTTGAAGTAGATCATGCCAGCAAAGTATAGCTTAGATACCTTGAAGTCGGAATTCTGATCGATGAAGTCTTTCTTGAACTTCATGGGGCCATATCTGATAATGAGGAAGGATATAAAAATGCCACTCACCAAAAGGCCAACGCCCCATACCCAATCCTGATTCTCGAAGAAGTCGAGCCACCAGGCCGAAGGGAATCCAACAATAAAACATGCCGCACCAGCAATAATGGCCGCTTTCTTTTTGGGTATTTCATAGTCGGTCAGGTTTTTTATAATCAGTTGCATCATTGGCAAAATGGAACTGAAAGCGGCCATGGCAAAGGCCCCAAAGAATATCCACGAAAGGAATGGCCCCCCTGGCATTTGAGCAAACAGCTGTGGTAAGATGGTAAATACCAAAGCTGTATTTCCACCATGTAAGAAATCAATGGCTTCAGTAGGCGTAGCTGCCATAGCAAAAACGGCCGGCAAAATGGCCATAGCTGCCAAAAGAGCGGCTGTGTTGTTGCCAAAAGCACCTAAGAAGGTGTTCAAGGTTACATCTTCTTTCTGTCTCGAGAAAGAGCCAATGGTAATCATCAGACCCCAGCCGGCTCCGGTACTCCAGGCCGAGTCGGTAATGGCTTCAATCCAAATGATTGGATCTTTAAACTTCTCTACATCAATGGTAAAGAGGTATTCCAGGCCTTGCACTCCACCTGGCATTTGAATGGCAAAGGCAGCAACCACCAGCAAAAGAATAAATAAGGTTGGTATTAATATTTTATTGGTTTTTTCGAGCCCTTTCTTAATGCCTTTGCCCAAAACCCAAATGGCTATAGTAATAGTGAGCATATAGCATAAAACTGCCTCCCAGCTAGAGTTGGAAAGACTTGCCCAGAAGTTGTCCATAAAGTTTACGCTAGGGTCGGCAAACTTTTCGTTCATAGCACCCGACCCAAAGAGGTAGTCTACCAGGTTTTGTGTATTGAGCAAAAAGTAACGCAACGACCAGCCTGTAACCACCGAATAGTAAAAGGCAATACCTACTGTTACCAGGGTAACGAAGGTGCCCATCCAATTGAATTTTTTTCCGCTTAAAGAACCTAGCGACCCTAGTGTTCCTTTTCGGTAGTGCTTACCAATGGCCAGTTCGGCCATCAGCAAGGGAATAGACCATATCACCAGGAAAAACATCCATAAAATAATGAAGGTACCCCCATGTTCTCCGGCTATTCTTGGAAACCGCCAGAGGTTTCCGGCACCAATAGCCATACCCAGGGCGGCTAGAATTATTCCCCACCGGTTACTAAATTCTTCTCTTTTTTCTGCCATATATAATTGACTGTTAGTATTTGCGATTGTTCAGTTTTGATTCTTATGAAGCCGGACAAACTAATTTTTTTAAGCAGAAACTCAAGTTTTAATTGAATCGGTGTCATAATGTGCAACCGTTTGCAGCCGTCTTGAACAGTTTTCTCTTTGGTTTTAGGGCTTACTATAAAATATGCTTGGTTTTTAGATGGAAAATGGAGAATATTCTTTGTTAAAACTTTTCTATTCTCAACGTAAACTTTTTTATATGGCCGTTAATTTAAGCGATGGAAATCGCGGTCAGTGGGGATCCAAGTTCGGATTTATCATGGCAGCTGCCGGTTCGGCAGTAGGTTTGGGTAATATTTGGCGTTTTCCGTTCATCACGGGCCAAAATGGAGGCGGAGCCTTTGTTTTGGTTTACTTGCTTTGCGTAGTGCTCATTGGCGTGCCCTTGCTATTTACAGAAATGGGGTTTGGGCGAATGACAAAAAAAGGCACTATTGGTGCGTTTAAAGACACAGGGGCCAACCCTCTGTTTATGGGGCTTGGAGCTATTTTGGCACTTTGCGTCAGCTTCTTTGTGCTTTCTTATTATGGAAATATAGCCGGTTGGACCATAGGCTATATTTTCAAGTCTGTTAGTGGCGATACGGGTAGTTTTCAGGAGTTTGCTTCTAACCCAATGAACACCATTCCACTGATGGGGTTATTTACTCTGATCACTATTTTTATTGTAAAGGGAGGGATTTCCGGAGGCATAGAAAAAGCCGCTAAAGTGCTTATGCCTATGTTGTTTTTGCTCATTGCAGTAGTGGCCGTTCGGTCGCTTACTTTAGAGGGAGCCATGAAGGGCGTAGACTTTTACCTAAACCCTGACTTCTCAAAAATAAGTGCCAATACCTTTTTGGTAGCACTGGGGCAAGCCTTCTTTTCTATGAGCATTGGTTGGGGAATTATGATTACTTATGGTTCGTACCTTCCAAAACAGACCAGTATTATTAGTTCAGGCCTATGGGTGGGACTAATGGATGCAGGAGTGGCTTTGTTGGCGGGCTTTATGATTTTCCCTGCCGTTTTCGCTTTTGGAAAAGACCCTGCAGCCGGGCCCACACTGGTGTTTCAGGTATTGCCTGAGATTTTCAATAGTATGCCCGGTGGTGCCATTATTGGAGCCTTTTTCTTTTTGTTACTCACTGTAGCGGCTCTTACATCTTCCATTTCTATGCTTGAGGTGCCCGCCTCTTACTTTATGGATGAAAAGAAATGGAGCCGAAACAAATCGGCTTGGGTGGTGGGTATCCTGCTATTTATTGTGGGTATTCCTTCCGCACTTTCTCAAGGCGGTTCCGCTTTCTTTAGTAAAATGCAGATAGTAATGTTTGGACACCAGTATACAGGATTTCAAGACATACTAGACTTTTTCTTTGGCACTTTCTTTATAGTGTTGGTAGCCTTGGTTACCTGCATTTATGTGGCCTGGAAAATGCCTGTGAATAAAATTGTGAGCGAGCTGGATACAGGGTCTCCAACCTGGAAGGCCGGCTCGTTGGCTTCCAGCATCTTTGTGTTTTTTATCCGCTATGTTTGTCCCATCACCATTTTACTGGTGTTGCTCAACATGATGGGCCTTTTGGGCTTTTTTGCCGGAGGAGGGTAGCCCATAGACTGACACCTACGAATTTGAAAGTCCTGTGCTCAATGTGCAGGACTTTTTTGTAGTTTCAAACCATGGCAAAGGACCATTCAAATTTTTTCAATGATGTATATGAGGTGGTAAGGCTTATACCCAGAGGCCGGGTAACCAGCTATGGAGCCATTGCCAACTACCTGGGTACTAAAGGCAGTGCCCGAATGGTGGGATGGGCTATGAATGCAGCACATGGGCTCAGCGATGTGCCCGCTCACCGGGTGGTGAATCGAACAGGAATATTGACCGGAAAGCATCATTTTGAAACGCCTAGCCTAATGCAGGAACGGCTGGAAGCCGAAGGCGTAGAAGTGATTGGCGATAAGATACAGCAATTCGATAGGGTGTTTTGGGATCCCTCTGCTGAATTGTCTCTTTGATTAGCCGAAATTCGGTAATTTCGCCCCGTGTAAGCATGAAGTTGTTGAAAAAGGCAAGTAAGATTAACAGACCCCTTGACAGGGCCAGGCAAGAAGGGAAAAAGCGATTGTTTTTTCTCATTAAGCTTATTCTGGTTGTGGTTGGCTTGGTTTGGCGATACAGGTTTCCTGATAGTTATGACCAACTGAAACTGGATGGACGTATTTTACCTACCCTCTTCTTTTATCTTACCAGTGTGCTGTTAGTGTCTTTTGGACGAATCTCTCTGGTATATCTTTACCTAAAACGACAGAACAAAGAGAGCGATTTTCGCGACAATTATATTGTGGGTATCAACCGTATAGCGTCCATTTTGTATGGGGTTATACTTATTATTTCCATTCCATATTATTTCAACATAGAGGTAAATGAGTTTTTTACCTCCATTAGCATAGTAGCAGCCGCTATTGCCATTATTTCCAGAGAGTATCTGGTAAATATGATTAATGGGTTCATTCTGATGTTTTCCAATCAGTTTTCAATCAATGATTACATTAAAGTGGGCGAAGATAGCGGGCGCATAACAGACATTACCCTTATGAATGTTGTGTTGCTCAACGATGATGATGAGATCGTGTACATTCCCAATTCTACCATGGCCTCATCGCATGTTATCAATAGCTCAAAGAAAAATTTCAAAAAACTGAGCTTTGATTTTGAGCTGTTACCGGAAGCCTTACCCAACATAGACCATTTCGAAAGCTACCTTATTGAGGCACTAAAAGCACAGTTTAAGAACATTAACCTGGAGAAGTTTAGCCTGAAAGTAGACTCCATAAAAAAAGATGCCATTGTCATAAAACTCCATGTAACACTGGATAGGCGGCAGAAAGACCTGGAAAAGCCGGTTAGGCGATTCATTAATAAATCAATTCTGGCCTATGCCAGCGATAGTAAATTTAAGAAAGAAGAATAAACGCAATGGAAGTACTCTTAAGCTCTGAAGGAATAGTAGCGCTTTTAACCCTCACCTTTTTGGAGATCGTGTTGGGGGTCGATAACATCATTTTTATTTCCATAATTTCTAACCGATTGCCCGAGAAACAGCAGGCAACCGCCAGGAACCTTGGTTTGGCTCTGGCGCTTCTTATGCGCGTGGGTTTACTTTTGGGTATTAGTTGGATTATTGGTTTCACCGAGCCCGTGCTTACCGTAATGGAGCACCCCGTGAGCGTAAAAGATATTATTCTAATTGTGGGTGGTCTCTTTCTAATTGGTAAAAGTACTACTGAAATTCATGAGTCGCTGGAGGTAGCCGATCATGAGTCGGAAACCAAAACCGTTACCACTATGAGCAAGGTTATTTTACAAATAGTGGCCCTTGACATGGTGTTTTCTTTCGACTCTATTCTCACCGCTGTAGGGCTTACGGAACACATCATTATTATGATTGTGGCCGTGGTGTTGGCCATGATTGTAATGATGACCTTTGCCGGTAAAATCAGTGCCTTTATTAACAAACATCCAACACTTCAGATGTTGGCCATGTCTTTCCTCATTCTCATAGGCTTTATGCTGGTGTTGGAAGGTATAGGCAAACACATAGAAAAGGGCTATATCTATTTTGCCGTGTTCTTCTCGCTTACTGTTGAAATACTGAACATGAGAAGAAGGAGAAATGCAGCCAAAATTAAGCTGAGGAAGAAAATTACGCAGTAATTCTCTTGGAAAGAGACGCAAAGAATTTGTCTTCACTATCTATAGAAAGCACCAGTTTATCGGTGCTTTTTTTGATGCCGTAGATTCCCTGAACCTGTAGCTTTTCTCTTAAAGAGATAACCACATTGCCATGTCCAAATGAACTAAGGTTGACAAATTTTTCACTGTGTGCATCGCCCTCTCTAAGTTCAATTTTATCGATTAGGTGATAGGGTAGCTCAAAACTCCAGCGTATTCCAATGTTGATTGAAAGCGAATCTTGATCCAAAACAATGGGCCTGTGTCTCATCGCATTTCTATCACCGAAAATGAAGAACAGGCTGTAAATGCTTATGCCTGTGAGAATCCAGGCCAGTGTTGGGCTTATGATCATTAACCAATAATGCAAAACGAAAGTCTCTACCGGCAAAAGAAAGAGTACCAAAACAAAAACCGACTTGTATCCTGACTCGAGGTAATAGCTAAACTCATTGGAAGCCAATGCTTGGGGTTTCGCCCATCCTGCAAAAGTGTAATAGAAAAGTGAACATTCTGAACTGGCTATATTAGCAAGAACCGGTTTGGCTTTCATATCGAGCAAAACTGCCTTCATTCGTTCAGGAAAATTACGAAGTCCACCCTTTGTTTGGCTGAGGTTCTTATTTAACTGAATGACTTTGTAAATAAGAAAACCAATAACACCCAACTCAATAGGCGCTACCAACATTTTAATTCTATTGAGAGTAGCATGGTAGTCGTCTGGAATAACCTGAAAGGCCATGATAAGACTTAATATAAAAACAGGGACGACCGTGATTTTCGGAAAGGAACTGTTTCTGATAAAAAGAAAGTAGATCAAAGGAATAATAAGAGCTATGTCTATCGAACTGCCAACGGCCAGCAAAGAACGGTTGCTAATGAAATTCGGAGATGTCATGAGCCATAGGCTAATGAAGATAATGCCCGAAGCAACTAAAAGGAAGGCGGGTATTCTTAGTGCTGCAGTTCTCATATGGCTTTAAGTTAAAGCATTAGAGTCTAAGAATTTCAATACATGCATAAGAGGTTTGTGCCTTAGATTAAAGGAATATCTGCCTGTTCCAGATCAGGTTGGGGTGATTGGCCGAAGTGGTATGAGTCTGTAGGCTACTGCTGGTCCTATCTTGGCGGCAAATTGCCACCACCAGGAGCACTAAGGTTTTTTCGAAATCAAGAACAACCCAATGAAAGTCAGTGCTCCATTCAATGCCAGAATAAAGAAACCAAACCAGCTTCCGCTAGCTAAATCTATAAAGTAAGAAAGCAAGGGGGCCGCCAGGCAAACCGGAAGCACATATTTATCTATCACCTGTCTTTTGGTAAGAAGTCCAAAGCTAAAAAGGCCTAGAAGTGGGCCATAGGTGTAGCCGGCAGCTTTGAAAATGGAATTAATGACACTGTCATCATTAATAGCGTTGAAAATGAGAATGACCAGAAACAGAAGCACCGAGAAACCAATGTGAACCTTAAGGCGGGTTCTTTTTTTCTCCTCTTCCTCCTTCTTTTCGAAGTTCAGAAAGTCTACGCAAAAAGCCGTGGTAAGGGCAGTGAGTGCAGAGTCTGCACTGGAATATGCTGCGGCAATAATTCCAAGTAAAAAGACCACTCCGGCAAAAGTGCCTAAATGGTTTAAGGCCAAAAGTGGGTAGAGGGTGTCGGTCCTGGCAGGAATTTCAATTCCCTTGTTATTGGCATACATAAATAGTAATGCGCCCATACCAAGAAAGAGTAGGTTGGCAAAAATGAGTACCACGCTAAAACCAAATACGTTTTTTTGAGCCTCTTTAAGATTGCGACAAGTCAAATTCTTTTGCATCATGTCCTGGTCGAGCCCTGTCATTACAATAGCAATAAGGGCACCCGAGATAAACTGCTTAGGGAAGAACCTGGCGCTACTCCAGTCCCAATAAAAGATTTTGGACATTTCGCTTGCCTCAATTTGGGCAATGGCATCGCCAATAGACCAGCCCAGTTCTTTGGTAATGATGAAAATGGTAACAACCACTGCGGTGAGCATAAACAGCGTTTGCAGAGTATCTGTCCATACAATAGTCTTTATCCCACCCTTGAAAGTGTAGACCCAAATGAGCAGTATGGTCACCATAACACTCACCCAGAAAGGTACTCCAAAGGCATCGAACAAGGCCGTTTGTAATACTATAGCTACCAGAAACAGCCTAAAACTTGCGCCTACTACCCTCGAAAGCAAGAAGAATCCTGACCCGGTTTTATACGACCAGAAACCAAAGCGTTGCTCCAAATAGCCATAAATAGAAACCAGGTTGAGGCGATAGTACAATGGCATAAGCACTGTGGCAATAACAAAATAGCCCAGCAAGTAACCGATTACCACCTGAAAGTAGGAGAAGAAGCTATTACCCACCTCCCCCGGAACGGAGATAAACGTAACTCCCGAAAGTGAGGCTCCAATCATACCGAAAGCCACTAAATACCAGGGGCTTTGCCGGTTGGCCGTAAAGAAAGTCTGTGTATTGGCACCTCTGGAAGTCAATCGGGCAATCACGATCAACATCAGAAAATATCCACCAATTAGGGCAATGACAAGCGTAGGACTCATGGGGTAAAGATATCAGTATATCAGTGATGAGAAAACAGTTCATCAGAAATCGGGGGTATTGCTGTAACCGTTGCATCGTTGCGAGAAACAAACTTTGCACTGGCAGCAGGTTGCGACAAAGCAACCTACTTGTTTTACACGGTGCGCCTTTATGGTAGAGACTGTCGCAGCCGCACTTGCCACGCAATGACGGAGAAGAGCCAGACTACTGATTTCCGATTAACCAATCGCCACCAACTGGTTATGCAGATGATTTTCATTAAATTTGTTCCAAATTTTAGAGATATGCGATTAAGCTACCAAGAGCAAGAAAGCGTAGAGGTATTGGATGAGGTGATTGAAGAAGACCTGTGCGATTTGGTGGTCTTCAATGACGATGTGAATACTTTTGAGCATGTAATCAATATCTTAATGAAGGTGTGTAAGCATTCTGCCGAACAGGCCGAACAGTGTACACTCCTGATTCACTACAAGGGTAAGTGCACGGTAAAACATGGCACCTTCAAAGAGTTAAGACCCATGTGTGAAAGTATTTTAGAGGCGGGGATTACCGCAACAGTTATGTAATTTTTGCCCACTACTATCTTGAACTTCCCCCCAAAAATTGTAGAAAATGCCATAGAAGAAATCTCCAAGCTGCCCGGAATCGGTAGAAAGACAGCTTTGAGGTTGGTATTGTATTTACTGAAACAAGAAAAAGAATCTACCGAAAACCTTACTTCGGCCCTCGCGCAGCTTAGAGAAGATATTCAGTACTGCGGCACCTGCCATATAATCTCAGATACTACCGATTGCACCTGTCGCACCGTTACTCGCGACCTTACCACTATTTGTGTGGTACAAGATACGCCAGATGTAATGGCCATAGAAAATACCCACCAATATAAGGGACTGTACCACGTTTTGGGTGGAGTAATTTCACCAATCGAAGGTATTGGGCCGGAAGATTTACACATAGACTCCCTCTTTTCCCGTATTGAAAAAAGCGATCCTAAAGTGGAGGAAGTAATACTGGCATTGAGTCCTACTATGGAAGGAGACACTACAGCCTTCTATATCACCAAAAAGTTGAAGGCTTTGGGCATAAAAGTCACTACTATTGCACGAGGAATACCAATTGGTGGCGAACTGGAGTATGCCGATGAGGTAACTCTGGGCCGCAGCATATTAACAAGAACCATTTACGATTAGAACAGGACATGAACATTGTTTCAGACCGCATTAAAAACATGGCCGAGTCGGCCACGTTGGCCATGGCAGCCAAGGCCAGAGAATACAAAGCAAAGGGTATCAATGTAATTAGCCTTAGCTTGGGAGAGCCAGATTTTAAAACACCACAGCATATTCAGGATGGAGCCAAAAAGGCCATCGATGAAGGAAAGTATTTTGCATACCCTCCCGTAAATGGATACCTGGATCTTCGCGAAGCAATTGCCGAGAAATTCAAGAAGGAAAACGGACTGAATTATGCGCCCGACCAAATTGTGGTTTCCAATGGAGCCAAGCAGTCTATAGCCAATATTTTTCAGGCCATCATCAATGAAGGCGATGAGGTGGTAGTTTTTTCACCCTTCTGGGTAAGTTACTCGGCCCTGATTGAGCTGGCAGGAGGTGTGCCGGTATTAGTAAAAGGAGGAATAGAAAACGATTTTAAGGTAACTGCCGAACAATTCGAGGCAGCCATTACCTCTAAAACTAAGGCCATGATTTTTTCTTCGCCTTGCAACCCCACCGGCTCAGTGTTTACCAAGCCCGAGTTAGAGGCCATAGCCAAAGTGGTGCTCAAGCACGAGAACCTCGTTGTAGTGTCTGACGAAATTTATGAACACATCAACTATACTGGTGCCCATGCCAGTATAGGAGCTCTGCCCGGAATGCTGGAGAGAACCGCCACAGTAAATGGTATGGCCAAAGGTTTTGCCATGACCGGCTGGAGAGTGGGCTATATTGGTGCTCCCACCTGGCTGGCCAAAGCATGTAACAAAATCCAGGGGCAGTTTACCTCGGCCAACTGTTCAATAGCACAGCGTGCGGCACTCACTGCCCTTACCAGCGATTTGGAGCCAACCCGCCAAATGACCAAAGAGTATTTGAGAAGAAGAAACCTGGTGAAGGAACTTTTAGACCAAATACCGGGCTTTAAAACCAATATGCCGCAAGGAGCATTCTACTTCTTTCCCGATGTGAGTGCCTACTTTGGGAAGAGCGATGGTACAACTACGGTAAAGGATGCCGATGATTTGGCCATGTACATTCTGGAAAATGCTCATGTTTCTGTGGTAACGGGAGGCGCCTTTGGCGACCCTGACTGTATACGACTTTCCTATGCAGCTTCTGAAGAAGAGCTGCGTGAGGCCATTAGCCGAATGAAAACCGCTTTAGCTAAATTGCAATAAATGACTTTTAATAGCGCAGAATCTCTTTTTGAAGCTTTCAGCAAACTGAAGGTACTGGTAATTGGCGATGTTATGGTAGACTCCTACATCTGGGGCTCGGTAAGCCGCATTTCGCCTGAAGCACCTGTGCCGGTGGTATTGGCCAAAAGTAAGGAAAAGCGACTGGGTGGCGCGGCCAATGTAGCGTTGAACGTGCAGTCTTTAGGAGCCACCCCCATTCCCTGCGCTATTGTGGGAGATGACCCCGATGGAGAGTTCTTTTTAGAACGACTTCGGGAAAGGGGAATTCCCGACAAAGGGGTAATTACCAGTTCTGAACGAGTGACTACCGTGAAAGAACGAATTTTGGCCGGCTCTCACCAAATGCTCCGGGTAGACACGGAATCAGACAAAGACATGAGCGAGATTGAGCAGAAGAGCCTTTTAGCTCATATTAAAAATCTCTTGCCCGAGTGCCAGGTGGTTATTTTTGAGGATTATGACAAAGGAGTCATTAACAAGACCATTATAGCCGAAACCATTAGTGAGGCCAACCGGTTGGGAATTCCAACGGTGGTAGATCCTAAAAAGCGCAATTTTCTGGATTATAAGGGCGCTACCCTCTTTAAACCCAACCTAAAGGAGTTGAGAGAAGGGCTCAAAGTAGATGTAGACCCCAAAGACATTGACTCCATTAAATCAGCCGCTCAGGCTCTCCAAAGTGCCTTAAATGCACACATGATTATGGTTACCCTTTCAGAACATGGAGTTTTTATTAAAGACAATGGAGAAAACCACCTGATACCCGCCCATGTTAGGCAGATATCGGATGTTTCAGGTGCCGGAGACACCGTAATAAGCATTGTGGCCTGTGGCTTGGCAGCCGGATTAGACGCCAGGAGAACAGCCGCATTGGCCAACCTTGGAGGTGGTTTGGTTTGCGAACATGTAGGGGTTGTGCCAATCAATAAAGACGATTTGCTGGAAGAGGCCAATGAACAAAATATCTTCAGCTAATGCCCTTCATTAATCTAAAAGATATCCCATCTAAAGAACTATTGCCCGGCTTTTCCGGCAAGATGATTCATACTCAAAACATGACCTTGGCCTATTGGGAGATAAAGGCCGGGAGCGAATTGCCCGAACACTCACACGTTCACGAACAAGTGGCGGCACAAGTTATTTCAGGAGAGTTTGAACTAACTCTTGAGGGGGAAACCAAGCTAATGAAAGCAGGCGATGTAGCCATTATACCTTCTAATGCTACACATTCGGGAAGAGCCATAACCGACTGCCAATTGCTGGATGTCTTTAACCCGGCTAGAGAAGACTACCAGTAGTTGCTTTAAATTAGTAAGCGCTACCCTAATTCGGGTAATCTTTTGATTTTCAGTAGATAAGTGCGAAAATATAAAGGTGGGGCAGCGTATTTCCTGACGGTAATTTCCTAATTTATGGTCTAATTTTTTCATTATGGAGGCCATTATATACATGCCGGGCTTGGGTTCCAGCTTTACCGACCAGTCACTTGCAAGCTTTGCCCATCGATATGTGAAAGCGGTAGATATCAATGAGCCCAACGAGAAAAAGAAGTACTCCATCAAAATTCGGGAAGAATCTTTTGGTATTGATGGTGGACTCAAAACGCAGGTGGCTGCGGTGCACGAACAACTTGGACAAGAAAGTAGGCATGTCATCGATATCTACGAGTTCAGTTATATCGATGAGCTAACAGCCAGTTTTAAGAAAACCAGTCTTATTCATAAAACCTTTGTACTCAGCGCAATTCTCTTTTTAAATGTGCCGAAAGTGTTTTATTACACACTGAGGCGAATAGTAAAAAGGAGAGGTGGTATTTCAGAAGGGAGCTCGGGTCAATTTCTGTATGCAGCTTCAATATTGGCCCTGTTGGCCTCTTTTGGGTTGCTGTTGGTGGCTTCATTTCCTGTAGCCATTGGCGATATGGTGGACTTGAAAGCCCTACCTCAATTCAACGACTTTATAGAGAACAATAGGCTTGGTCAGTTTATAGACTCGGTATATGGTGTTATGCGCGGCAAAGCCGAATACCTGATCGGGTTTTTTGCACTTTTTTATCTGGTAATGCCCGATTTTAAATTGTTCATAACCGAAATGGCTACCGAGCTGGTGTGTATGATCCGATACTTTAGCACAGGACATAACCGGCTCAACCTTACGGGTAAATTTGAAGAACTTCTCGAAAAGGTAGCCGAAGAAGATAAAAACTACGATCAGGTGACGGTAATGGCCTATAGCTTTGGAACTATGGTGGCTTTGGACACACTTTTTCCAATGAAGGGCGCTACTAGCTTCAGGGTTGCCGATAAGGTGACCCATTTGGTAACCATAGGCTGTCCTTTCGATTTTGTGAGGCTTTATTGGAAGAGCTATTACCAAGAACGTGAGTTTAAATCTACTACGCTTCGGCACTGGTACAATATATATTCTCAAGCCGATATTCTCTCTTCAAATTTTAGAAAAGACCACCAGGAAGGAGAAGCCGAACAATCGGTAACTGCTGAGGCTTTGTTGCCACAAAACTTGCCCTTCAATGTATTGCCCAAAAAGCGATTCAACTTGCTTGGATTTATTATGCTTTCGGGTATTCGGGCACATGGTATGTATTGGGAAGATCAGCTCAACAGCGCCAGTTGCCTGACTACCCTGGTGGCCAGGCGCATGGAAAATGAAGCCGCAGCCATATAGCCTCCTGCTTCATTGGAGAGTATAGAACTTGTGCCAATAACTCTGCTTTTATTTCTTAAATTGAAAGAATATTAAACTTCAACCATATGTCATTAACACGCGATATCGTAAAATCCCAGGTGGTGAAGCCGGCATTGGAAGCTGTGAGCGACTTTGACGGTGATTTCGAAAACTTTAGCTTCAATGGGTTTCAGCCAACTCACAGAAGTGTCTTTCTCAATAAAATAAAGTCCAATATTCAGGCTATTCCGGTAACGGACGATGGCACCACCTACCATCAATACATGTACGATGTCATCTTAAACCCAACCATCTTTGCAAGCTGGTCTGTGGTGAAAGATTGTATCGACTACGTTTCTAATAATTACAGCACAGGCCCCAGGTAAATCATGAAAAAGCTTATAGCACTTCTGTTGTTTGTGTGTGTACAGGCGCATGCACAATACACTTTCCAAACCGTGGTAGATACTCCAAATCCACCTAAAATCAATATTCTCATTGGCAATCTGGGTATCGATGCTAATATCAACCAAATAAAAACGTTGCACTACTTCGATTCTACTCAGAATAGCTTTGCATTCTACGCCAATGGCAAGGAGCTTTTTCAGAATCCGGATATTGCGGTGAAAACACGATTTCAGAACAAAAACATACAAGTAGAGATATCGGGTATTTCCAAATATGAACTCGTTCTGCTTCAAAATACTCAGGCCAATGTGTATCTGAGTTCTAAAGCAGATATAAAACTAATTCTGACCAACGGTGTGCATACCATCAGCAAGCCCGATTTGGAGAAGCAATCATTAGGCAAAATCGAGATGAATGAGAGTATTATGGATATATACTTTGCTGCTTCGGGAGGTGAATATGCCTATGCCAATAACTCATTTAACTGGAGTTTTACGCCTAAAAGTGAAAGCGATATTGGCAAGCTGGAACTCAATGCCGACTTCAGTTTTCATCAGAGTTATGCTCTTGGCTCAGGCAAAGGAAACGATAAGAAACCATTGGTTTTTTACGCAAAGGGTAGAGTAAGTACCAACTCAAAAGACTCGTTGAACTACCTGTATGTTTACCCGATCAACTTCAATATTTCCGGAGCCAGCGATGCCCAAATGATGGCCCGGTTTGGGGTAGAGGGCAACCAGACCTTTACAAGCGGGAGAATGGCCTTTAATTTTTCTTATGAAAAGCTAATCGACAATTTGGTAGACCTGACTTACGGAAGTAATCGATTACGCCTGAAGCCTGTGCTTAATGTGGGTGGAAAGATTTATAAGGAATTTGATAACATGCGAATTGGTGCCGATGGCGAAAATGAATTCTCTGGTCAGGTTTATGCCAACCTTTATTACAACATTCCCGTGTTCGACAATTATTCCATTATACTGGAGTCTAACGCCTATTATGACTTTAGCGAAAAAATCAATCCCGAGCAGAAAATCAGACTCAACTACAGCGTTGCCCTGGGTGTAGAGTTACCAAAATCGCCATTCAAGACGTTGTTCAAGTATCGTGATGGCCAGGTTGATGTGAACAACCTGGACGATAGCAACCTGACCATTGGCCTGCTGGCCGACTTAGAGTCTTTAGTGGGCGTTACGGGTAAAAAGTAAGCCCTAAGCTACTTTTGCTTTTCCGCATAATCCACCACCAAACGGCTCATAAGTCGTATGCCTGTGAGCATACCTGAGTCGTCTACATAAAAGTCTGGTGTATGGTGAGGTGCCGATTTGGCCGGATCTTGCCCTTTGGGCATTCCTCCAATAAAGAAGTACAAACCCGGTATTTGTTCCTGAAAGAAAGAAAAGTCTTCAGCTCCGGTAATGGCATCCATAGAAGCATTCACATTTTCGGCACCGGCAACTTCTACAAACGTGTCGGCCATAAGGGCCGTTAAGTCCGGGTCGTTGAAGGTAACCGGATACCCTTTGTTAATAGTAAGGATAGCTTCAGCACCATTGCTGGCTGCAGTGTTCTTTACTATGCGCTCAAAGGTAGCAAATAGTGTTTCTCTCATTTGGGCATCGAGCGTTCGAATAGTACCCACCATATGCACCTCTTCAGGAATAATGTTGTTTCTAACACCTCCTTCAATTTTGCCAAAGCTAAGTACTGCGGCTGCTTTGGTAAGAGGCAGGCTTCGGCTCACCACAGTTTGGGCATTATTAATGATTTGTGCTGCCGTTACTATCGGATCAACTCCTGTCCAGGGAGTGGAGCCATGAGTTTGTTTTCCTTTGATGTGTAAGTCGAAACTGTTGACGGCTGCCATAATTCCATTTGGGCGATAATTTACTTTGCCTACTTCGGTTTGTGCATTAATGTGTAATCCAAAGATAACATCCATACCCTGGACTACGCCCTCTTTAACCATGAGTTCGGCACCCCCTTCTTCTCCGGCAGGGGCTCCTTCTTCAGCAGGCTGAAAAATGAATTTGATAGTGCCTTTAATATCTTTCTTCACTTGGCTTAGCACTTCTGCAACTCCCATTAAAATAGCCAAATGGGTGTCATGTCCGCAAGCATGCATTACCGGAACTTCCACTCCATTATATTCTCCTATTTGCTTGGAAGCCCATGGCAAATCCACCCGTTCTTTTACAGGAAGGCCATCCATGTCGGCACGTAGCCCTATCACCGGACCGGGCTTTCCTCCTTTGAGAATACCTATTACTCCGGTTTTGGCAACCCCTTCTTCTACCTCTAACCCAAGGCTTTTGAGGTGTGTGGCTACATAAGCCGCGGTTTTAAATTCACGATTTGAAAGCTCTGCATTTTCGTGTAGCCAGTGTCTCCATTCAATCACTTTAGGCTCAACATTTTTAGCAAGTTCCAGTACTTTATCGGCTAAAGCGTTTTCCTCAGGGTTGTTGTCGTTAGAGAATGAATTTGAAGTAGCGAATAAGCTTAAAAGGCAAAGTAGGACTGGTATTATCTTCTTCATAAAAAGGAATTTTGATGAGGAAGATAGGACTTAATTCTCGATGATGAAAACTATGGATTGAGGACTGATACCTCGTCTAGGGTTTTTTTATAGTTGATGGTTTTCCGGCCGTCATAAGCACCATATTCAACTACCACAATCAAGAAAGCCTAAGACAGAAATTAATTCAGAGACTTCTATCTGCTCAATAAT
>CEPH01086859.1_pt1 | contig 121885 bp, 73 predicted proteins | sample 530571 | NCBI WGS metagenome assembly CEPH01 (sample SAMEA2620413, study PRJEB7988) | marine metagenome | biome: marine biome (ENVO:00000447); feature: surface water layer (ENVO:00002042); material: "saline water (ENVO:00002010), including plankton (ENVO:xxxxxxxx)" | depth 5 m | reverse complement strand
TTTTGCTTCCCGTAGAGTCGCAAGAAAAAGTAATAGCGGCCAAAAATGCCAACAGCAGTAAACAGGCTTTTTTCATAACATCTTATTCTTGAGGTAAAAATAAAGGCATTTCTGGTTCTGAACGAATGAAAGAGCTATTTGATATGAAATAAAAAACCTCTATTTTTGCAACACTTAATGGTTACTTTCCAGAGGGGACAGCAAGTCCCCTCTTTCATTATTGACTATGAAAGAACTAACAGACCAAATAAAAACGCTTGCAGAAGGCCATTTGAAAGACGACAGCTACTTCATTGTAGATGTGATTTCCAAAGGTGTTTCGGGCAAAACAAAGATTTTGGTGCTGTTAGACGGAGACCAGGGAGTAACCATAGATGATTGTGCCGAATTGAGCAGAAATTTGGCTGAAGATATTGAACTGGAAGATCTTATAGATGTGGCCTATGTACTGGAAGTTTCTTCACCGGGTCTTGACCACCCGCTTGCATCGCTAAGACAGTTCAAGAAAAATGTAGGTCGCAAACTGAGGGTCAGACTGAAGTCAGGAAGCCAGATAGAAGGCAACCTTCAGGTAGTAAACGAAGCCGCCATAGTGTTGGCTGCAGAAAGTAAAGAGAAAAAAAAGAAAGTGGTAGAAGAGAAAGAGATTTCCTTCGCGGATATTGAAAAAGCCAATGTGTTAGTGTCATTTAAGTAAAGAAAATGGACAGTGGAATTTTAATTGAGTCTTTTGCAGATTTTGCAAAGCAGAAAAATGTCGATAGACCTACCATGATCAGAATTCTGGAAGATGTTTTCAGAACAATGATCCGCAAGAAATTCGAAGTAGACGATAATTTCGACATCATCATTAACGCAGACAAAGGAGACCTTGAAATATGGAGGTTTAGAGAAATCGTTGATGACGACTCTGAAGATATTTGGGACTATGATAAGATTAGTCTCACCGAGGCCAGAAAAATTGAGCCTGACTTTGAAATTGGCGAAGAAGTAGCTGAAGAAATCAAGCTGGAAGACTTTGGCCGAAGAGCTGTAATGACCGCTCGTCAGACACTAATTCAACGAATCAAAGACCTGGAGAAGGACATTCTGTACCAGAAATACAAAGACTTGGTTGGCGAAATTATTTCGGCCGAAGTTTATCAAATTCTGGGCAGAGAAGTATTGCTGGTAGATGGTGAAGGTAATGAGCTTTCACTGCCTAAGAACGAGCAAATTTCTAAAGACAGATTCCGTAAAGGAGACAACGTAAGAGCCATTGTAGATCGTGTTGAAATGATCAATGGCAACCCGAAAATTATCCTTTCCAGAACATCTGGTGAGTTCCTCGAAAGACTGTTCGAAAGCGAAGTTCCGGAAGTATACGATGGCCTCATTACCATCAAGAAGGTGGTTCGTGAGCCCGGTGAAAGAGCAAAGGTAGCTGTTGAATCTTACGATGACAGAATAGACCCTGTAGGAGCTTGCGTGGGTATGAAAGGCTCCAGAATTCACTCCATTGTAAGAGAGTTGCAAAACGAGAATATTGATGTGATCAACTTTACCGACAACATGGAGCTCTACATTGCCAGAGCTTTGAGTCCGGCAAAGATATCGAGCATGAAAATACTGGGCGATGAGGGACGCGTATCTGTGTATCTCAAACCAGATCAGGTGTCTTTGGCCATCGGAAAAGGAGGCCAAAACATTAAACTCGCTTCTAAGCTGGTTGGCTTAGAAATAGATGTATTCAGAGAATTGAGCGACTACGAAGAAGAAGATGTTGATCTGGACGAATTTGCCGATGAGATTGACAGCTGGATTATCGATGAGCTCAAAAGAATTGGCCTTGATACTGCCAAAAGTGTTTTAGCCCTTGCTCAAGACGATATTGTAAGAAGAACTGAGCTGGAAGAAGAAACCGTAAAGTATCTATTCGAAATCCTTAATAAGGAGTTCGAGCAATAGTAGAATTTTATAAAACCTTAAAAAGAGGGATATTTGAGTATGTCAGAAGATAAAATGATGAGGCTAAGCCAGGTGGCAAGAAAACTAAACGTGGGTAGAAACACCATCGTAGATTTTCTTTCTGCTAAGGGCTTCGCGGTAGATAGCAGCCCTAACGCCAAGATATCTGGAGAGCAATATGATATGCTGGCCAAGGAGTTTGCTGCATCGGCCCATGAGAAAGAAGAGGCCTCTCATCTAACCATTGGGACGAAACATGTAGAAGACATGGTAATCGACTCCAGTGGTATTACGACAGAACCATTTAAAGAAAAGGAGCCTGCCAAAAAAGAAGAGCCTAAGAAGGCAGAGCCCAAAGCTGAGGAACCTAAAAAACCAGAGGCCAAGCCAGAAGCTGAAAAGCCTGCTGAAGAGGAAAAGCCGAAGGAAAAGGAAGAGCCGAAGGCCGAACCGGTAGCCGAAAAACCGAAGGTTACTGAACAACCCAAGGCAAAGGAGGAAGAGCAAGAGGAAGAAGAGCGAAAACCCGGACTACGGGTGCTAGGCAAAATCGACCTTGATGCCGGTAAGAAAAAGCCCGAACAAAAGGCTCCTGAGAAGAAAGAAGCACCTAAACCTGAGCCAAAGAAAGAGGAGGCTCCCAAGGTAGAAAAAGCTCCTGAAGCCCCTAAGAAGGAAAACGAGCTCATTGAAGCCAAAGCCGATTCACTAAGAGGACTGAAGGTACTGGGTAAAATAGAACTGCCGGTAGACAAGCCCAAGAAGTCGAAAGATGACGACAAACAAAATCAGGGCGAACACCGCGGCAAACGACCAAGAAAGCGAATTCAACAAACTAAAGTTGAGCGTGCTTCTAAAGGCGCCAATGACAACCGAAGAGGAGGCAATCAAAGAGGAGGCAAACGCCAGGCTCCGAAAGAAGAGCTTACCGATAAAGAAATTCAGGAACAAATTAAGGAAACACTTGCCCGTTTGAGCGGAGGTGGAAAAGGTGGAGGAAAAAGCCGCTCCAAGTACCGAAAGGAAAAGAGAAGTGCTGCTGCCGAAGCTGCCGAAGAGCAAATGCTCAAACAGCAAGAAGAAAGCAAAATTCTTAAGGTTACTGAGTTTATCTCAGCCAGCGATCTGGCCAGTTTAATGAACGTATCGGTAAACGATGTGATTTCCACCTGTATGTCTTTGGGAATGTTCGTTTCCATAAACCAGAGACTGGATGCCGAGGCCATAACCATTATTGCCGATGAGTTTGGCTACGATGTTCAGTTTACTTCGGCCGATGATGAAGTAGAAGTACTGGAAGAAGAAGACAGCCCGGAAGATCTGCAAGAAAGAGCACCAATTGTTACCATAATGGGTCACGTTGACCACGGTAAAACTTCATTGCTCGATTACATTAGAGACGCCAACGTAACTGCCGGTGAGGCGGGTGGAATTACCCAGCACATTGGTGCATATGATGTAGAAACCAAAGATGGTAAACGAATAGCATTTTTGGATACACCAGGTCACGAAGCCTTTACGGCCATGCGTGCTCGTGGAGCTAAAATCACTGACGTTGCCATTATTGTAGTGGCTGCAGACGACAACGTTATGCCTCAAACCAAAGAGGCCATAAATCACGCTCAGGTAGCGGAGGTACCTATTGTTATAGCCATTAACAAAGTAGATAAGCCCAACGCAAACCCTGACAAAATCAGAGAAGAACTAGCCAACCTGAATATTCTGGTTGAAGACTGGGGAGGAAAGTACCAATGCCAGGAAGTTTCGGCCAAAACGGGTCAGGGAATTGATGAGCTTCTCGAAAAAGTATTGCTCGAAGCAGAACTTCAGGAGCTAAAAGCCAACCCAAACAAGAATGCCGTAGGAACTGTGATAGAAGCCTCTCTCGATAAAGGTAGAGGATACCTCGCCACCCTTATGGTACAATCAGGCACAATGAAAATTGGCGATGTTGTGTTGGCAGGGTCGCACTATGGCAAAGTAAAGGCCATGTTCGATCACCGTGGCAACCGACTCAAAGAAGTTGGCCCTTCTACCCCGGTTCAAATGCTTGGTTTAGATGGTGCCCCTCAGGCCGGAGACAAGTTCAACGTAATGGACAGCGAGCGAGAAGCTCGCGAAATTGCCAACAAACGTGAGCAGATACTCAGAGAGCAAAGTGTAAGAACCAAAAAGCACATTACACTCGATGAGATTGGAAGACGTTTGGCCGTTGGAAACTTCAAAGAACTCAATGTAATTGTGAAGGGTGATGTGGACGGTTCTGTAGAAGCACTGAGTGATTCCTTGCTTAAGCTCTCTACTGATGAGGTTCAGGTAAACATCATTCACAAGGCCGTTGGTCAAATCTCAGAGTCCGATGTACTACTGGCCACCGCTTCTGATGCCATTATTCTGGGCTTCCAGGTGAGGCCATCGGGAGGAGCAAGAAAACTCGCTGAAACCGAAGAAATCGAAATCAGACTTTACTCCATCATCTACGATGCCATCAACGAGATCAAAGATGCTATGGAAGGCCTGCTGGAACCAACTGAAAAAGAAGTAATCACGGGTAATATCGAAGTCCGCGAAACCTTCAAAATATCTAAAGTGGGTACTGTGGCAGGATGTTATGTAACCGATGGTTATGTGAAACGAAATAATCAAATCCGACTAATCCGCGATGGTATTGTAGTATATACCGGAGACATCGGCCAACTGAAGCGTTTCAAAGACGATGTAGGTGAAGTAAAAGCCGGTTACGAATGCGGGTTGAGCATTAAAAACTTCAACGATATCAAAGTAGGAGATATAATTGAAGGTTTTGAAATTCAGGAAGTAAAAAGAACGCTCTAATTATAAATTAGGAGTTTCTACAACTGTCTCAAAAGCAAATTGGAACTTTGAACAATCGTCAAAGACCGGTGCTTTTGAGGCAGTTTTTTTTTACTACTTCACCGCAGACCAGCTCAGAGAATCAATGAGATTGTGTATGGAGGCCTCAATAGCTTTAAGCCGTTCCGGTGCGCCATCATAATCGACCACCGTTTTCTTCTTGCCCCCATTGTAAAAGCTTACAGTAGTGGTTGGCAAATCCTTTCGACTGGATGTGTATTGGCTCTCCAATTCCATAAAGCGGTTTTCTACAAACAAACTTAGCAGCTCATCCAACCGTGCCTCAGGCAGCCGAGCCTCAAAGCTTCCTTCAAGAGGAAGAAACTTCCGGGCATTTAGTATCACCTTTCCTGAACTGAAAATTGAAATATCATAATCAGGGCAAGCACCCATGCAAGCTGTTTTCTTCATGAAAACAACAGGCAGTTCGCTTCCGCTATTTTCGGCCGATTTGCACCCAAATAAAATGAGCATTAAAAAAACAAAGTGCTTTTTCATAGAGAACCAGTTATAGTATTAACTTAATACAATGTATGTAGTTTATCAGTTTAAACGTCAAATTTTGAATCAGTTTCATACAGAGTGTACCGAATGATGCAATAGGCGTTTTTCTTAATAGCACTCAAGAAAGTTAATTGAACATTTGCCATGAGAAAAATATTTGTTCTGCTACTAAGTTTAGGGATACCTCAACTCAGCCTTGCCCAGCAAGCCGAAAGGCTAGATGTACAGATACCCGTTATTTGTTACGCTTCAGATGAGAGCCCCGGAACACGCATTTTTCATAACCCGGCTCACTATGCTCGCTTGCGCAATGCCCTGAACCATGGCAACAGCACCCGTCAGAGGGCCGATATTCGGGTAGAATACAACGGATTCAGTGAAGAAGCCAAAGCGGCTTTTCAGGCTGCCGTAGACATTTGGGCAGGGCTAATCTCCTCCCCGGTCCCTATTCGAATTAATGCCACCTGGCAGAGCCTCGATGAAGGTGTACTGGGATCGGCCATCTGGAATACCGCCTTTCGCAATTTCGATGGTGCCAAGCAACTAAACACTTGGTACCCGGTGGCACTGGCCGAAAAAATGGCCCGCCAAGAGCTCAACAGCCCCAACGAGCCCGACATTGTTGCCAATTTTAACAGTCGCGCACCCTGGTATCTCGGCACCGATGGAAACCCCGCCCCCAATCAGTTCGATCTGGTCACTGTAGTACTGCATGAGATTGGTCATGGTCTTGGTTTTGTAGATAGCTTCAATTACTCCGAAGACTCCGACCTGGGCTCGTACGGAATTCAGGAGTTCCCTTTTATTTTCGACTTGAGTGTGGAAAACAGTGCCCGGGAGTCGCTCATAGAAATGGGCAACAACACGGTGGCCTTAGGCAATGCACTCTCCAGCAATGCCGTGTATTTTAACTCGCCCACTTCTGAAGCCAGTACAGGTACAAGACCAAGGCTATATGCACCAAACCCCTATGATGCCGGATCGAGCATAGCACACCTTAATGAAAACACCTATGCCTCGGGAAATGCCAATTCACTAATGACTCCTCAAATTGGATTCAACGAGGTGATGCACGACCCGGGCCCCGTAACACTGGATATGTTTGGAGACATGGGCTGGGAACTCACTTATATAGACAGCATTGATAGGCCAAATACAGAAGACATTACCTCAGATACCTACACCATTACAGCCAAAGTTTTCAGCGATATCGGATTCAACCCCAATGAGGTTCGCCTGTTTTACTCAACGGATGGCTTTGTAGCCAACAGTAGTGAGGTTCAAATGACGAGTACTAACAACGCCAATGAATTTAGTGCGCAAATACAGTCGGCTAAAACAGAAGGCCAGGTGTACACTTACTATATCACCGCGGTTGACGATAAAGGCCGACAGTTTTCGAGACCCAGTGTGCTGGTTCCTGAACGATACCTCAGGTTTCAGTCGGGAAATGATAGTGAAGCCCCCATAGTGTCGCACACTCCTCCCAATTTTATCCGAACCACCGATCAGGGGGTTACTCTGGAAACTACGGTAACCGACTTTTTACCGGTAGACGTAACCCTGGAGTACGCAGTAAATGGTGGGACTTTGCAAAGCGCAATATTCAGGCTGGCTAACCAAAATCAGAATTTATATCGTCTTTTCTTAGACCTCTCTTCACTTAACCTTGCCGATGGAGATTATATTGAATACCGAATAAAAGCTACTGACCAGGCCGCTGCGCGCAATGAAACTGTTTTTCCGGCAACAGGTTTTACCAAAGTAAATGTAGTAGCCACTGCAGAGCCCCGGCACTTCTATTTCAACAACTTTAACAACATCTCGGAAGCGGCCGAAGACTTTTTTACCAGCGCCAACTTCTCTATTCGTGAAGAAGCCACATTTGAAAACGGAGCCATTCATTCAGATCACCCCTATGCCGATGGTACCGGAAGCAACAACGAAAGCAATTACACCTTTGAGCTAAAAATACCCATTATTGTCAACGAACAGAATGCTAAAATGAGCTTTGATGAAGTAGTACTGGTGGAACCCGGGGAAGCCAATTCGGAGTTTGGCGACAACGGATTTTACGACTATGTAATAGTGGAAGCTTCTAAAAATGGAGGAGAAACCTGGCTACCCCTGCTTGATGGCTATGATAGCCGGGTGCGCTCCAACTGGTTTTCCCGTTACCAAAGTAGTTTAGTAGACAACAATTCAACCGCTGTTGGCGAGTCTTCCATATACGCCAAACGAGAAATTGACTTATTAGCCAGTGGCGATTTTGAGGGTGGAGACGAGCTTCTCATTCGTTTCAGGCTGTTTGCCGATGAAGCCGCTCACGGCTGGGGTTGGGCCATAGACAATCTGAACATTCAAATGGATGTGGTACCACCAACTCTGAGGCATCAGCACTTCAACTACGCATCAGAAAGTAACAGTCTTAGTTTCGATGCCCTGGTAACTGACAATGTGGAGGTAGATAGTGTTGCCTTGTATAGCGAAGTGAACGGACAGCCACAACCAATCATTCAGATGACTCATCTGGGGAGCAATCTCTACCGGGCATTGGTAGATATTACCGCCTTAAACGAAGGTGATGTAATTGAATATAGAATTGCAGCTTTTGATAGCCGCTCTCCTATAAAAAATGCTTCATTCCTGCCCGGGCCGAACGAGTTCTTCTCAATACCCCTTATTAACTTTGGTAACCCCGTTACAACTTATTCCAATAATTTTAACGAGGCCTCTGAAGATTTTGTAGGCAATTTCTTTGGTATAGAAACGCCCAGTGGGTTCAGCAACGGAGCCATTCATAGCCGGCATCCCTACCCTTCCAATTTCGGATTGTCCGGCAGTACTACTTTTACATATACGCTCAAAAAACCAATTACAGTGAGCGCAACTATGCCATATATAGCCTATGACGAAATTGCCTTGGTAGACCCTGTGGCCGATTACGCGGCTTTGGAAGTTTCTAAAGATGGAGGACAAACATGGCTGGAACTCAGGCGATCTACAGCCAATACAGAGTCTTCGGTTTGGGGCAATGCATTTGCGGCCGGCACTCCTCCTGAGCCATCAATGTTTAGAACCAGGTTAGTAAAACTTACAGACAATGCCCAGATAAATGCGGGTGACGAAATACTACTAAGGTTTAGGTTGGAAAGGCGCGGCACCAGAGAAGGCTGGGGTTGGGCCATTGACAATTTACAAGTTCAAAACGACCAGATTACAGCCATTGACAATACTGCATTTAATTTGGGCACCGAAATATTTCCTAACCCGGTAACCGGAGACCTGCTTTACATAAAGAGCATGGAAAGTAGTGGTTCGATTGATATTAGCCTTAAAACCATGAATGGTCTTGAAAAGCTGAGTGCCAAAGGTGTTGAGCTAGATGATTCACGGCAAACGGCCATAGACATTTCAGGCTTGCCTTCGGGTCTTTACATTCTAAGGGTGGTACAGGGCAGAAGCTCCAAAGTATTTAAAGTGTTGAAACTGGAATAATCTGCTTTGGAAAGAATAACTTGAGCCCCGATTGTTTACCTGATTAGGGCTCAATGTTCGTTTTCTACTTTTTGGGTTGGCTCACAGCTATTGTATTCATTATGGGTATGATTAAACCGTGGTGGGTTCTTTGGTGGCTTGCCACTAAAAACCGCTACAAAGTTCTAGCCTACTACGGAACCCTATTGCTTGCCTTATGGCTACTTTACTTTTTCACACAATAACACTCTTTTGCCTTCTACATCTGTTAGAGCAAAAATGTAATGTTTACCTCCGTCTTTAAGCCCCGTTTTTTTCCTGATGTCTTTGACAGAAAGAGGATAATTGCGAACAGAGATATTGGCTTTATACTCAGGCAAGCACTTCTTCAGTTGCTTCTTGTTCAGCGATATCTCTTCCTTTACCCTGAACACACGACCGGGAAAATTTTTCACCTCACTGTGGTGAGTATAGAGATGGGTATTGGCATGAAGTTTAAAAAGGCCAAACTGCTGTGCACATGACTTAAAAGCTCCGGCCTTTAGAATGCTGGCATTTGGCTCATACAAAAACGGCCCAATGCTGCCCAAAACAACATCAGACTGTTCTTCATCTTCATAGGTAAACTCAAGGACTTCATTCTCATGCAAACCTGCCCCAAGGTTTATGGCCTTAATGTTTACCCGATTTCCCCCATTTTTATGCATTAGAAACAGTAGTTCCTTTACCTCGTTGTGAACAGCTACTACATGCACTTCTTTTACACAACCTAAATCGTTGACAGCCTTTTTAATGTCCAACATGGGAGAAACCTTTAAAAGCAATTGCTCACAACGGTTCATCAATTGCGGAAGCATTTCGACTACATTAGGACTGTAGTGCTCTAAAAAAACTACTTTTTGATCGTTTCCATCTCTTCGGGCGGGATCGAGATAAATGAGGTCCTGACTTTCTAGTTCATCAATGGCTTTTTCGGCCTGCTGCTGAAGGGTCACAATATGACTTCCTAAAACCCTGAAGTTATGCCTGACCAGCTCATGTAAATAGGCATTGCTTTCTACATGCACGGCATATTCAAAGTGCTGAGATATAAAGTAAGTATCTACACCAAACCCACCGGTCAGATCGGCCATACGCGTTCCCCTAACCAGCGAGGCCTTGTAACGGGCCGTTCTCTCTGAGGAACACTGCTCCATAGAAATGGCCGGAGGAAACAAAATACCCTCTTGAGCATACCAAGAGGGTATTTTATATTTAGCTTTTTGTCGTGAGGCTATTTGCTCCACCAAATCGCGCATGGCGATGTTGGGGAATGGGCTTTTTTTGAGCGATAACGATACCGGGTCTTCCGACAAATGCTCTTGAATAAAAGCCTGTACCTCCGCTAAAGCCAGCTGCTCTATCAAGCTATCTTGAGTTGTTTCTGAAGGTATTCTACAATCTGTACGGCATTGGTTGCCGCTCCCTTTCTAAGATTATCGGCCACAATCCAAAGGTTGAGCGTATTAGGTTGACTCTCATCTCTTCTAAGTCGGCCAACGAACACCTCATCTTTTTTATGAGCCGTAAGCGGCATGGGGTATACGTTGTGCTTAGGATCATCTTGCAAAACCACCCCTTCGGCACTATTCAATAAAGCTTTAACCTCTTCCATGTCAAAGTCTTCCTTAAACTCAACGTTCACCGACTCAGAGTGTCCTCCAACAGTGGGTATTCTCACCGTAGTAGATGTTATACCAATGGAGTAGTCATTAAAAATCTTGCGGGTTTCGTTCACCATCTTCATCTCCTCTTTGGTGTATCCATTGTCCAGAAATACATCAATATGAGGCAATGCATTCATGTCGATCTTATGAGCATAGCACATGGGCCCATCAATACCCTGCCGTTCGTTCATCATCTGATCTACAGCCGCTTTACCGGAGCCTGTAACCGACTGGTAAGTAGAAACAACAATACGCTTAAGGCCATAGCGCTTTCTCAGGGGTTCCAGTGCCACCACCATTTGAATGGTAGAACAATTGGGGTTGGCAATAATTTTATCTTCTGCTGTAAGCGTTGAGGCATTAATTTCCGGTACAATCAGCTTATGATCGGGGCTCATTCTCCAGGCCGAGGAGTTATCTACCACGGTTGTTCCGACAGCAGCAAACTTAGGAGCCCACTCCAAGGAGGTACTGCCTCCTGCAGAAAATATGGCAAAATCCGGAGCCTGAGCCACCGCATCTTCCATAGTGATTACAGTGTATTCCTTACCCTTAAAGGTTTTCTTTGTTCCGGCCGAACGGGCAGAAGCCACCAATAGCAGCTCATCAAATTGAACATTTCTTTCTTCTAGAACCTCCAGGATTTCCCCTCCCACAAGTCCGGTCGCACCTACAACTGCAATCTTCATAAAATCAATTCATTAACTATTTAGACTTAAAGTCGAAAAACGCGTCAAATTTACTACTTTAGTGTACCTGAGCACAAAAAATGAGAAATTGTTTTCTCCTTACTTTTCTACTCTGCACACAGTATGCTATTGGGCAGATAGGCAGTTTTCCCTATTCACAGGGATTCGAGAATGCATTTACCACCGGCAACAACGTAGAATTCATTACTGACTGGACAGGTAATGAGGTGTCTACCTCCAGCCGTATCTTTCAGGGAAGTGATGCACGAAGCGGCAGTTCCTCCCTACACATTATTCCAACATCTACTTTTAGTGGAGAAGTATTAATTACTCTCGACCTTACCGGAATTAGCAATCCGAAAGTCACTTTTTATGCCTATTCCAAACAAAATGGAGCCAGTTCAACACGACCGGTATTGCTTTCTTTTTCCACCTCTATTGATGATGGAAACAACTACTTGGACAACACCAGTATAGGTGATGAGACCACCTTTCCTAACAATAATCTAACCAGCTACACTGCCTATGAATATGAACTACCTACGGCAGCAAACGGTGAAAACAATGTAATTGTACGCATAACGGCCAGCAGAGGAGACGGAAGCGGATCGGCTGCCGAACTCGTAATGGACGACTTTACTATTGAGGAACAAGTGCTCCCTTTGGCCATTAGCAATACTACGGCCATTGACGCCAATACGGTGGAGGTAACTTTTAACCAGCCGGTGGAGCAGGTCACTGCCGAAACTGTCGGAAACTACGCCATAGACAATGGCGTTTCGGTAACCGCAGCTTCCAGAAGTTCTTCCCAAGTGGTAAGGCTTACTACCTCCGGCATGGTAAATAACAATTATACCCTTACCGTGAACGGTGTAGAAGATGAAGCAACTAACACGGCTGCCAATAACCTGCAGAGTAGCTTTAGTTATGTGGTTCCGCTGGCTATTGAGAGTATTAGCGTGGTAGATAAAAACACACTGCTGGTAGACTTTAATCTAAATGTAGAACAAACCACAGCAGAAACCCTTAGTAATTACGGTCTGGACAATGCCATGGGCAACCCAAGCTCCGCGGTAAGGAATAGTGTTTCTAATGATCTGGTAACCCTCACTTTTAGTACCGACCTGGCCGATGCCAGTTACACCCTAACCGTTGACAATGTTACAGATGAGTCTACACTAGCTACAGCCAGTAACCTTACCGGTACATTCAGCTATCTCAATTTGGCTGTGGAATCGGTTACGGTCAACTCTTCTACTAGCATTACCATAGATTTCAATCAAAACTTGAACCCTCTTTCGGCCGAGAACACCACCAACTATAGCGTTAATTTTGGAAGAGGGAATCCAACCAACGTAGTACAAAGCATTACAGACGCCTCGATAGTTACCTTAACCGTATCTCCGGGCTTGGTGAATAATACCTATGAGATTACCATAAACAATGTGGCCAATACAGCCGGCAACTCGGTGGCGACCAACCTTACGGCCAATGCTTCTTTTCAAACCCCCACTTCTACCAGGCAAATAGTAATTAATGAAATATATGCCGATCCATCGGGAGCCAATGCCCCAAGTCCGGTGGTTCTACCCTCTGGTTCGTCAGAAGAGTTTGTCGAATTGTTCAATACAAGCAGCGAGGCCATAGACCTGACCGGCTTTGAGCTTTCGGGAGGCACCATTGGTAACCATGTGCTAAATGGAGGTGACTATGTAATACTTACCTCTTCCAGCAATGTGGCCAGTTTTCAACCATTTGGCAACGTGGTGGCTGTTTCTTCATGGAATGCCCTCACCAACACTGGCGAAGCTCTTGTGTTACGGGACAACCTGGGCAACCTAGTCGATAGCCTGACCTATGACCTGACCTGGTATAGAGACAACAACAAAGCCGATGGTGGCTGGAGTTTGGAGCAAATAGATCCGGAAAGACCCTGTAGCGATGTAGACAATTGGAACTCTTCCATAAGTGCGCAAGGAGGCACGCCAGGTACGATAAACTCCGTATTCGATAACACTCCTGATAACAGCGCTCCGGGTATAGTCAATGTGTTGGCTAACTCCAATCAAGAAATTGTGGTGTTGTTCGATGAGTTTATCGATCCGGCTTCCGTGAGTGGAGCAACGTTCGGGCTCAACCATGGAGCGGCCGTTTCTTCGGCCACACAAAACCTTCCGTACGGACGCAGCATTACCCTGAGCCTTAGTCCCGCGATGAACTCCGGCAATATTTTTACCCTTACAGTAAATGGGCTCACCGATTGCGCAGGAAACGCAGTGGTCAATGGCACTTTCGACTTTCTGTTCGACAATGAAGCACCCGTATTGAGCCGATTGGTCTATAAAACTCCTCAGCAAATAGATCTGATTTTCGATGAGCAACTCAATGAAAGCATTGCCGAAACAGAAACTAACTTTAGCATTAACCAGGGAATAGGCAACCCTTCGCAGGCTACTTTAAATAACACACAGCGCAACAGGGTTAGCCTAACCTTTGGCACCACCCTTACAGAAGGAGACTCATACACCCTCTCCTATCAAAACATGGCCGATACCTTAGGCAATACAATTACAAACAGCAACGAAGTGTTCGGCTTTGTGAACCAAATTGACACAGTGATAGTGGTGAGCAGCCAGCTTCTAGATGTGTATTTCGAGGCCGATCTGAATGAGCCGGCTGCGGAAACAGTAGGCAACTACCTGGTGAACAGAAGTATAGGAAACCCTATTAGCGCGGCTCTAGACAACAGCAACCCCAGGTTAGTGCATTTGGTTTTTGACAGCTCATTTCCCGAGAATACAACTACGGAAATATCTTTCGAGAACATACAAAACTCTAGTCTGGCCTACCTTCAGCTTTTCAATACTCCTTTTGTATATGACACAGACGACCCCGATATCGATTCGGTAGTGGTTGTAGACCAGAATACCTTACAGGTCTATTTTGATGAAATATTGGATGAAACCAGCGCTGAAACCATTAACAACTACTCCGCAAACAATGGCATTGGCACCCCTGCTCAGGCTATACTTCAACCGGGGGGCACTTCGGTGGTTTTAAATTTTGCAGTGGATTTTGAGCAGGAAGTCAAAAACGTACTTACCCTAACTGCTATAGAAGATTTAGCAGGAAACGCCATTTCAACCAACCGAAACTTTGATTTTACTTTCGACCGGCTGCCGCCAAGGCTTGTGGGGGTTGAACTGCTCTCTCCCGTGGTTTTGGCGGTTGAATTCTCAGAAGAGGTAGTCAAAGCGGTGGCAGAAAATGTGAACAATTACTCGGTCAATAATGGTATAGGAAACCCCATTCAGGCGGTTAGAACCGAAAAAAACACAAGTATTGTTGAACTAACCTTCAGCAACCTGGGCAACAATACCAGCAACACGCTAACCATTTCCAATATCTCCGACCTGTTTAACAACGATCTGCCGACCAACCTTACGGCAAGTTTTTCTACTTTGCTACCCGAATTTGGTCGCTTCATTGTATTGAGCGACACAAGTATTCAAATTCAGTTCACAAAACCTCTTACAAAGGCAAGTGCCGAAAGAATCAGCAACTATGGATTCGATAGAGGTCTTGGCCCCTTTAGCCTGGTTCAAAGTAGCACAGATGCCTCTATTGTTACTCTCTATTTAACCACAAGGCTTGAAGAAAACCTCAACTACCGCTTAGTTATTAATAACCTTCAAGACCTTGACGGAAACACAGTGCCGCCAACCACTTTCGATTTTACATACAATGATCTTATTACACAGGTGAGCCTCATTAACGCCAACACTTTGGAGGTGCTCTTTGAAGTGGATGTGGATGAAACCCTTGCCGAAACCAGCACCAATTACTCCCTCAACAAAGGAATTGGCAACCCCTTGACTGCCGTTAGGAGTTCGACCAACAGCAAGCGGGTTACCTTGTTTTTCGATAAGGCCCTGACCGAATCGGCTACCTACCAACTTACCATACAACGCATAAGAGACATATACGGAGACGTGGTTCCGGCCAGCAGAACTACCCTGCTCTACGATGTAACTCCCCCGGCCATTAGCGCTGTAAACTCTACCTACAACAACGAAATAGATGTAATATTCAACGAACCACTCGACAGGGCAACAGCCACCAGCCTCAACCATTACTCCTTGAACAACGGGGTAGGGCAACCGGTAAGCATTCGTCTTTCAACCGATGCTACCACCGTAACACTCCGTTTTGCCAATAGCCTCGTAGACGGTTTGAACTATACACTCACTGTAGACCGGGTAGAAGACCTGCAAGGCAAAGCCATTGCTGCCTCTACCTTCGACTTTACCTTTAGTTCCCCAATATCTCCGGCCTTCAGAGACCTGGTGATTAATGAAATCTATTTCGACACACATTTTACTTCGGGCATACCCAATTACGAGTTTATTGAGCTTTATAATAGAGGTACCGAAGCCATAGAGTTGAGAGACTTTGCCATAACCGATAAGCGAGATACGGCCTACCTGACCAGTTATGTACTTCAGCCCAATGCTTACCTTACAGTTTCTACTCAGGCCGGTAAAGTAAGCCTGCAAAACTTTGGTCCGGCCATGGGAGTAAATCGCTTTCCTTCACTTTCCAATACAGGGGAGACCATTGTTTTTCTGGACAGAGACAAGAATGTTGTCGACTCACTGAGCTACACAAAGGCCTTTTACAATGACAACACCAAATCATCTGGAGGATACACCGTAGAGCTCATTAACCCCAACAAACCCTGCTTTGACCAAACCAACTATGCGGCATCGGTTCACCCAAACAAAGGCACTCCCGGAGTCCAAAATTCGGTGTACGACACCACACCCGATACTACGCCACCCTTATTGCAAAGTGTCTCTGTAGTTTCAGGCACCCAACTGCGCCTTACATTCAATGAATCAATGAATTTGGCCTCGCTTATACCTGCCAACTTCACGTTGGAAGATGGCATAACCGTAAGCTCCATAACACTCGAAAACACTTTTGGAAGTCAGATACTGCTCAACCTAAGTGCTCCTTTCCAAACCGGAATATCGCGTACCATCACACTCAACAATATTCAGGACTGTACAGGAAACACTCTTTCCACACAAGGTACCTTCCTCAAAGGATCTACACCGGAGGCTAACGAGCTTTTGGTAACGGAAATAATGGCTACACCTGCCCCCAGCAACGGGCTTCCGGTAAGGGAATACTTTGAAATTTATAACAACAGTAGTGAGGTGATGGATTTGGGTCAGGTAATTTTTAAAGATGACAACGGCACCTACCGTCTAAGCAGTTTTAATCTGCAACCTGCCGAATACATTATTATAACCAGCAACTCCGGGGCTACCGACTTAGCCGTTTATGGACACGTCTTGGGAGTTAACTCCTTTCCTACCCTTACTGAAAAAGATCGCATACGGCTGGAAAACATCCATAACGAATTAATCTTTGAAGTTGAATACGACAAAACCTATTACCAAAACGACAGTAAAGACGATGGTGGGTTTAGTATAGAAATGATTAATCTGGCACCGGCCTGTTTCGATAAAGCCAATTGGATAGTGACCAACTCTTCTGTTGGGGGCACTCCTGGAGCTCAAAACTCAGTATATGACAATTCACCTGATACCACGGCTCCAACCATTACGCAGTTCACAGTGGTTTCCTCAACTACTTTCGATATTCAGTTTAGCGAATCTATGAATGTGGCCACACTGGTTCCTGCCAACTTCACCTTTTCAGGAGGGCTCAGTTTAAGCAGCATTACTCAAACCGAAAAGTTCGGCCGAAAAATTAGGCTTACTCTTTCTACTGCCTTTGCCACCGGAACACCATATACACTTTCTGTTAATAACCTGAGCGATTGTGCTGGCAATATACTGCCACAGCAAATCCTTCAGTTCAGCCGGGGTGCCACACCTTCACCAGGCCAACTCATTATTACCGAAATAATGGCCAACCCCACTCCAGCTCAAGGCCTTCCGGAGGTAGAGTATCTTGAAATACTCAATGTTTCGAACCAAATACTATCACTAACCGGAGTAATATTAGCCGATGCTACCAACTCAACCCTGTTGGGTAACATGAATATAAGCCCGGGAGAATACGTTCTACTGGCTCCATCTTCAACTGCAAGTCAACTCAATGGTTACGGAAAAGTTTTGCCAGTAACCAATTGGCCCAACCTCAATAATACTGCCGACCGCCCGACACTATATACGCCAGGCGGGGTAGAAATACACCAGGTAAACTACAATTCCAGCTGGTACAGAAGCAGCACCAAGGCCAATGGCGGATATTCTTTAGAAATGATAGACCCTGACTTTCCATGCCTTGAGGGAGCAAACTGGATAGCCTCAGACAACCCAAACGGAGGAACACCGGGAGCCTTAAACTCTGTAGATGGCGACAACCCCGACCTTACCGGCCCTAGTTTGCTGCAGGCCGTGGCTGTTACCAAAAGCGTAGTGCAATTAACCTTTAGCGAAAAGTTAGAATCATCCACCGTGGCCCTGGACCGCTTTAGTGCCGACAATGGTTTATCGTTTATCTCCGCGCAACTGGATGAAACCAAAAGAATTGTGACCCTGGTTACGGCCACAGATTTGGCCGATAATAGCCTTTACACCATTACGGCAGACAACATTACAGACTGCACGGGCAACCTTATACAAGCCAATGGCAAATCCGCCACGCTCATTATTCCGGCCAAAGCCGAACCACTAGACATAATCGTGAATGAGGTACTCTTTAATCCGGTAACCGGTGGTCATCGTTTTGTGGAATTCTATAATCGGTCTAACAAATACATTAACCTAAGAGGCTGGAAGATTGCCGGCCTTACGAACACCCGGGTAATTACAGACAAAGACCTGTTTATCCACCCGGGATCCTACTTTGTGGTAACCTCAAACGGAGCAAACATTAAGAGCCAGTACCCCTCAGCCGATGAGTCTACCTTTATTGAAATTAGCTCAATGCCCAGCTTACCAACTAACGAGGGTACCGTGTTTATATACAATTTAAACAACCTGCAAATTGACCATTTCGCCTACAGTGAAGATTATCATTCTCCCTTGTTGGATGATGTGGATGGTGTATCGCTGGAAAGAATCCTGTTTTCGGGTGGTTCCAACGACAAAAACAATTGGTTCTCGGCCTCCTCGACAGAAAATTACGCTACACCCGGTTATGAAAATTCGCAGGCGCGCACCCCTCAAAACCAGATAGGGGCCGTGAGGGTAGATCCACCAACCTTTGCCCCCGATGTAGCCGGAGCCAAAAACTTCACCACGCTCAACTACGCCTTCGACACGCCCGGCAACACCCTGAACATTAGAATTATCGATGCCGAAGGACGCATAGTAAAAAGACTAACTCAAAACACTATTGTGGGCAAGGAAGGATTCTTTACCTGGGATGGCACTACCGAAGACGGAGGCAAGGCCAGAGTGGGATACTATATGGTGCTCATGGAGGTGATCTCAGCAGAGGGAAAAATCAGTTACATAAGAGACAAGGTAGCTATAGGTTCAAGACTTTAGTATAGCACAATTGACAAACTAACAATTGTTAGCCTAATGTTATGGATATTATAACAATGTTACCTATCTTTCTGTTAACCAACTAAATGAGACCACCAAAGAATCAACTAAATGAATTGCTTAATCAATGAGACTATCGATCGCTATATGCGAAAAGGTCGTAGAATGGACGTAATTGCCCGATACATACGGCTAAAGTACAAAGTAACCATCGAGAACTCCGCGTTATCCAAACGTTTAGATCTCATCAACTTAAATTACTAAAACTTAAAGGCTCATCACGAGCCTTTATTTTTGAAAAGTAATTTGGCCGAACCCGCCCATCACAGAATTAACACCCCAAAAAAGAGCAGTTCACCACACGAAAACTCAATTTTAGCTGTTTTTAAAAAACATATTTATTCTTTGTAAATGAGTTGGGTCAACTTATTTTAGCGCAAATTTTTTTCGACACTAATTCAATAACAATATGAGCCAGACGGAGAAAACAAGGTACTCAGAAAGTGAGCTAAAGGAATTTGAGGCGCTCATTCTTGATAAAATAGAAAAGGCCAAAAATGAACTGGCCGAATTGAAGAAAAGTCTTACCAAAAGTGGTGACACCGGTGAAGACATAACCAATAACTCTACAAAAGTATTGGAAGACGGTGCAGACACGCTGGAAAAAGAAAACCTTAACCAGTTGGCGGCACGTCAGCAAAAGTTCATTAACAACCTGGAAAATGCTCTTATCCGCATTAAGAACGGAACCTACGGTATATGTGTAGATACCGGCAAGCTAATTTCCAAAGAGCGTCTTAAGGCCGTTCCGCATACCATGCACTCCATTGAAGCCAAATTGGCTCAGCGCAGCTAGTGGACTTTTTGGCCAACCATATTGAAGCGCTCATTTTCTGTGCTCCCAAACCCATTAAGGCAGAAGACATACAGTCATGCCTAAGCGAAATGTTTGAGGCCGATGTTCCCATGGAAGATATCGATAAAACCATATCTTCCATACAGGAAAAGTACGCAGCCGATGCATATGCCTTTGAGGTAATTAAGAGCGGAGGAGGCTATCAGTTTCTTACCAAGCCGGCCTATCAGGCGAGTATTGGCATATTACTAAAGCAGCAGTCTAAAAGAAGACTCTCTGCCTCTGCTCTGGAAACCCTATCCATAATTGCCTATAAACAACCCGTCACTAAATCGGAAATAGAACAGATAAGGGGAGTTAACTGCGACTATACCGTGCAAAAACTGCTGGAAAAAGAGCTCATCGAAATCAAAGGCAAGGCCGAAAGCATAGGTCGACCAATGCTCTACGGTACCTCCGAGAAATTTATGGACTACTTTGGCATTAACGACCTGAAAGAACTACCCACCCCCAAAGATTTTGCCCAGAACGACAACGAAATAGGCAGCCCCGAAAAAGAAGAAGAGCCCAGCATAGAAGAAGATTAACTACCTTTGCCCAAAACTACAGTAGTGATACTGCACAAGAATTATGGGCAAAAAACCATTCAGACCAAAAGGCCACTCCGGCCTCAAACACAAAGCCTCAAGTAAACAAGCTGCTCCGGAAAAGAACGTGATGGAAGCTTTTCCTATGCGGCTCAATAAATACATTGCCAACTCCGGGCTATGCTCCAGAAGAGAAGCCGATAAACTCATTGAACAGGGAGAAATTACCGTAAATGGCAAAGCAATCACCGAAATGGGTTTTCAGGTGCAAAAAAATGATGTCGTGCGGCATGCAGGCAAGGTGCTAAAACCCGAGAAGCCCGTATACGTGCTCCTGAATAAACCCAAAGGTTATATTACTACAACCTCCGACCCGGAAGGCAGAAAAACCGTAATGGAGTTGGTAAAGAATGCCTGTACGGAGCAAATATTTCCTGTAGGAAGGCTAGACCGAACCACTACGGGCCTGCTTCTTTTTACCAACGATGGAGACTTGGCCAAGAAACTCACCCACCCCTCCGGTAACATTAGAAAAATATACCAGGTAACCTTAGACAAGCCCCTTACTAAAAACGACTTCATTGCTATTGTTGAAGGATTTGAGTTAGAAGATGGCCCTGTGCGGGTTGACGACCTGGCCATATTAGACGCTACCAAAACGGTAATAGGCATTGAGATTCATATGGGCCGAAACCGAATTGTGAGAAGAATCTTCGAACACTTTGGCTATCGGGTAGAAAAACTCGATCGAACCGTTTTTGCGAGCCTCACTAAAAAAGACCTCCCCCGTGGAAAATGGAGGTTTTTGAGTGAAAAAGAATTGCGCTCGCTTAAATAAAAAATAGTATGCATGCATACTATTTTTTCGTGGTTTGTTATATTCGCAAAGATGTGCAAACGATTTCTATACCCATCAATAAAAAAAGCCTCACGAGGAGGCTTCTGGGTTGTGGTGCTGAGTGGATTCGAACCACCGACTCACGGATTTTCAGTCCGATGCTCTACCAACTGAGCTACAGCACCTGAATTGGAGGCACAAAAGTATACAAAAAGTTAAAGCGTGCAAAACATTTTCAATAAATTCAAAATTCAAACAGAATCGCCAACAAAGCCCATTTAAAACATGGAATACTTGCCACAAATTGCCTTTGTAGTAGTCATTGCGGTGGCTACCTACCTCCTCTACAAACGAATTACACAAATTCGTAAAAACATATTATTGGGTCGCAAAGAGAGTAGAACCGATCAGCGGCCGAAACGCTGGAAGACCATGTGGCTGGTAGCTTTTGGGCAAAAGAAGATGTTTAAAAGAATTGTCCCTGCCTTTTTACACCTGCTCATATATGTCGGCTTTCTGGTCATCAACCTGGAGGTGCTAGAGTTTGTAATAGACGGCCTGGCCGGAACTCACCGAATTTTTGCTCCGCTTTTGGGCGATTTCTACACGGTGCTTATCAACATCTTCGAGTTTCTGGCTGTTGGCGTTCTGGTTTCCTGCATTGCCTTCTTAATCAGGCGCAACATACTCAAAGTAAAACGCTTCCATTCTCCGGAAATGAAGAAATGGCCAACACTCGATGCAAACCTGATTCTCGTCATCGAGATCATACTTATGTTTGCCATTCTTACCATGAATGCTACGGATATGCTCATTCAGGGACAAGATGAACACTATGCACAAACCGGTAAATTCTTCTTTAGCTCCTTTTTAACTCCCCTGTTCGAAGGCTTAAATGTATCCACACTTATTCTCATTGAGCGCTCGGCATGGTGGTTTCATATTGTAGGCATTTTGGCTTTTGCAGTGTATGTAACTTACTCTAAACACCTGCACATTGCCCTGGCCTTTCCAAACACTTGGTACTCCAACCTTAAAGCCAAAGGACACATGGAAAACATGCCTGTGGTAACCAATGAGGTGAAAATGATGCTGGGCATGCCTGTGGAAGGTGCAGAAAACCCGCCAACTGAAGTAGCCAGATTCGGAGCCAAAGATGTGAATGACTTGAGTTGGGTGAATATAATGAACGCTTACTCCTGCACCGAGTGCGGCCGTTGTAGCTCTGAATGCCCGGCCAACCAGACGGGCAAGAAGCTTTCTCCAAGAAAAATAATGATGGACACCCGCGACCGTGCAGAAGAGGTTGGAGCCAGTTTGGCCAAAGGTGGAAAAGGCCTGGAAGATGGCAAGTCACTCTTGGGTGACTACATCACCAAAGAAGAAATTAACGCCTGCACCAGTTGCAATGCTTGCGTAGAAGCCTGCCCGGTGAATATAGATCCGCTTTCTATCATCCTTCAAATGAGAAGGTATGTAGCCATGGAAGAGTCGGGTTCGCCAGCCAGCTGGAACAGCATGTTCCAGAATGTTGAGACCAATTTCGCACCATGGAAGTTTGCACCAACCGATAGGTTCAAGTGGGCTGATGAATTAAAAAACGCAGAAAAGTAAGAAGATGAGTACTATGAATACAAGTGTTCCAACCATGGCCGAAATGACCGCCAAAGGAGAAACCCCAGAAGTTCTTTTCTGGGTGGGTTGTGCCGGTTCTTTCGATGACAGATATAAAAAGGTAACCATTGCCTTCATAAAAATTCTAGAAAAAGTAGGCATCTCTTATGCCGTTTTGGGCGAGGAAGAAACCTGTACAGGAGACCCGGCTAGAAGGGCCGGTAACGAATTCCTCTTTCAAATGCAGGCCATGGCCAACATTCAGGTACTGGATGGCTACGGGGTGAAAAAAATTGTGACCGCTTGCCCGCATTGCTTCAACACTTTGAAAAATGAATACCCCGACCTGGGCGGCAACTATGAGGTCATTCACCACTCCACCTTTCTTCAGCAATTAATCAATGAGGGCAAGGTGAAAATGAAAGGTGGTGGAGAATTTAAAGGGAAGAAAATTACCTACCACGACTCATGCTACTTGGGCAGAGCCAATAATATTTATGAGGCGCCACGAGAGGTGCTGCAAGCATTGGATGCCGAGTTGGTTGAAATGAAAAGATGCCGAACCAAAGGCCTTTGTTGTGGAGCTGGTGGGGCGCAAATGTTCAAAGATGCTGAGCCAGGAAATAAAGAAGTAAATATTGAAAGAACAGAAGATGCCTTGGCCACCGGTGCCAACATTATTGCGGCTGCTTGTCCTTTCTGTATGACCATGATGCGAGATGGTGTTAAAAGTAAAGAGAAAGAAGACAGTGTAGAGGTCTTGGATCTTGCAGAACTAATCGCAAAAAATGAGGGACTTTAGTAAAAAAGAGAGGGGCGAAAGCCCCTCAACTATTTATTATTAAACTAAACTCACTCGCTTGAACGCTAGCCGTATGCCTGAACAAGGAATGAATCTCTTAAACTAGCGTTTTATGCCAACAGTACAAACTACAAAACTCTGTATGCATCTAATTACTGCTAGATGGTTAAATAGAGGCCTATAGAAAAGCTGGGGCTGGCCAATACCCTTCTTCCCGAGGCCGCAAAACCTACAGCAGTAGAAAGTCCAAAACTCTCTTTTATCCTGTAATTGAGTTCCGGAGTAATGGCCAGGTATTCAATATTGTTAGAGAAAATTCCATTGGAAGGCGTTTCTACATCGCTGCCATTGTTGAAGGAGTTGACACTATACACTTTTAAAGCTCCGGATAATCGGCTTGTAAGACTATGCCCCACCTCAACACCCCAGCGCCATTCATCGCTGAAATTGTTGCTCCTGTTATTAAACGCCAGTAAGGTGTTGACATAGCCCTTTCCCTGATTAATGCCCCGGCTCGCCTCCAGGCTTATCATTGTATTAAACTCACCGTCTCCTGTTTGCAGCACCCCTGTTTGGCCCCCGGCATCGTTTCCAAAAGGCAGCCCGAAAGTAACCGAAGCACTCATTACAACAGGTTTATTAGTTATGAGGCCATATTTGAAACTAATGTCCGTATCGCCAAACGAGTTTACCGCATCTCCGGGAGCTATTTGATTACCATTGGCATCTACCTGCTCATTGAGGGTAGCTCTTGAAAAGAAAGGCACATAACCAATCACGGTAAGCTTATCCGTCAATCCGTACTCTCCATACAAACTGGTAATGTACACACTAGCCGTGGCAATGTCTATTATCTCCCCATTAGGAGCATAATAGCTTCCTGAGCGAATGACATATTGGCTCCATTTAAAATACCCCTTTCCTTTTGGCGAAGGCCATCCGCCACCGGCATAGCTCAATTGCACCAGCAACCCTATCCCTATTATTAACACAATCTTCTTCATATCCACCTATTCAATTTTCTAATCGGCCTGCACCAAATACAGCCCCAAAGGGCTTACAATACACTAACACATGGTTGTATGAAAACAAGCGCACATTATCTATGCTGGTCTCATACACCTGCATACCGGAATTAGACTTTAGCCTACCCATCTCAAAGCCGCCCGTTACCGACCTTTCGTTATTCGATAAAAACACAAAAAGTCCGGGTCCGTTAGATGAACTAAAGTTTTGAAGAAAGGTAAGGCGCAGCTTATCATCTACCTCCTCCAACACAAACTGACCATTTACGCTGTAATCGTTTACCCCCATAAACCTACCCATGCGCTGGTTATTCCCAACTTGTGTTTCGGAAGCCGCTGCCACATCAATAGAATCGGCTGCGCCATTGTAGCTTGCTCTAATGCGCACGCTTCCCGGCATAATGGCTTCGGCAAGGCCCGTATCATCTACACTTATCACTTCAGGGTTACTGGAACTCCACGAAATCATTGAAGCTTCCATTTCTCCAAAACGATTAAAAAACTCAGCCATTAACTGATAAGATTCTCCAACCGCAATACTCTGCAGTCGCGTATTAATGCTCACCCTTTCCGGCACCAATAGCTCATCTACCACATCGGTGCCCACACAGGCCGTCAGAAGGGTAGTACAACTGACGATTAAAAAAAGCTTTTTACTTTTCATGAACTGTTTAACCCAAACCGTGGAATTTTTGTGACAATCAATTGGTTGCAAATGACAACCGAACGACATTTGACAAGTTAAAACCACTAGCATCGTTTACCTATGACAACTGCTTTTGACCAACTGAACGACAACGCACGCATCTGGATATTCCAATCTTCGGCACCTATTGACCCAGGTATTGAGCAGGTTCTGCTGGATGAAATTGATGCCTTTTTGAAAAAATGGGCTGCTCATGGCGCTGATCTTATGGCTTCTGCCACCCTATTACACCGTCAGTTTATTGTGCTGGGCATCGATGAACAGTTCAACATGGCCAGCGGCTGTTCCATAGACAGCATGATGCGATTTATGCAAGAACTAGCCGAAAAGCACAACCTGAACTTATTCGACCGAACTCTGCTGGCCTTTCTGAAGCAAAACAAAGTGGAGACGGTAGAGTTAAAAGCACTAAAGTCGCTCATAGCACAAGGCTATTTTGAAAATGGTGTGTTATTTTTCAATAATACCGTTCAAACCAAAGGCGACTTGCAAAAAAACTGGTTGGTAAAACCAGAGGAAAGTTGGCTCAAAAGATACTTTGATAGTGCAAAAAGCGTATTATAAGATAGCTTTTGGGAATTTTGCCCTAATTTACCACATATGAAGACGAAAAGCTTCTTGATGACTCTGGCCACGGTAATCGTATTGCTGGGCTGTAGTTCGAGTAAAAACTTTCTGGGAGTACAAGAAGAGCCTAAAAAGGTGGCTCCACGCCCTTCAAACCCTTCTGTAGGTCAGCCCGAGAATGCTGCCGATGTATTGGCCAAAGAACCGGAAAAAACCACTCCAAAAATTCTGCGAAGCTATGTTGAAGACCAGAATTACACACAGGCCATTAAAGAGTTTCAGGCGGCCCTGAGTCAAAATCCTGATGCCGCAGATATTAACTTCTACACAGCCGAATCGTACCGAAAACTTGGCGACCTCAGAGCTTCTACCCCCTATTATGAAAAGGCCATTGCCGGAGGTTTCGAAGATGAAGAATTGGAGTTAAACTATGCTCAGGCTCTGAAGGCCAGCGAAGAGTACGACAAAGCTCGCGAGGTACTGAGCAATTATCTTACTTATGCTTCTTTGGAAATTTACCGCGACAGAGCCCAAAGAGAACTAGCCAATTTGACCAAATTGGATAGTATCAGCCTGTATGTTCGAGATGTAGACCTCAAACCACTCGAATCCATCAACTCCGATCAATCTGAATACAGCCCGTTTTTCTACAACAACAAACTCTATTTTGTCAGTACCCGGGAGGCTACTACCTTCCAACGCTATGGCCTTCCTTTTAGCGATATATTTAGCGTAGACCTCGATGGCCTGAGTCCAAAAGCAGAAACGCTGAGCAAATTGCCCGACCTGTTTAACTCTACTAATATTAACGAAGGCCCTATAGCCTTTTCACCCGATGGAAACACCGTTGTGTTCGCCAAAGGCAACCCTGAAGGAAAGAAAGAAAGAAGAAGTGTAGACTTATATGTGGCTACAAAACGCAATGGTGAGTGGTCTACCCCAGCTCCAATGCCCATTAACAACCCTCTGGCCTGGGATACCTCTCCTGCTTTTAATCAATCGGGTACAACTATTTATTTTGCCTCCGACAGACCAGGAGGCTACGGTGGCTCGGATATCTACAGAGCAACCATTAACGCTCGCGGCCGCTGGGCCGATGTTACCAACATGGGGCCAGATATTAACACAGCCGGAGATGAAGTCTTTCCTTACGTTTCACCAGACAACAAACTCTATTTTGCCTCCAATGGACATGCCGGTTTCGGTATGCTCGACCTGTTTGTTGCTGAAAATAAAGGAGGCGTAATTACAGTAAAAAATATGGGGCCATCCTTCAACTCCAGTTCCGATGACTTTGGGCTTGTGTACAGCGACTTTCCGTTCGAAGGTTTCTTTAGTTCCAACAGGCCGGGAGGCAGTGGTGGAGACGATATTTATAGCTTCGTAGATAACTCAAGCGATTTAAAAACCATCACTTACACACTCAAAGGCACAACCTACCGGATTAATGAAGACAGCACACAAAGCATATTGGGTGATGTTCGTGTAAAGCTACTCGATGAAAATGAGCAACTGGTAGACGATGTACTTAGCAGTCGAGGAGGGTCATACAGTTTTAAAATTGACCCGGAAAAAAACTATACCATCATTGGCGAAAAGCAAGACTACTTCACCGCACGCAAGTTCTTTTCTACCGTAGGAGAAGGCATTCCACAAGAGGAGCTTGTTGAACGCTTCAATGAAAAAGTATTCAATGAAGATATTGCTCTGGATCCAATAATTCTCGAAAAGGCTATTGTGCTCCAAAATATTTACTACGACCTCAACCGTGCTGAAATCCGAAGTGATGCAGCGGTAGAGTTGGACAAATTGGTTCAGATATTAAAAGATAACCCGAACATACGTATTGAACTGAGCTCCCACACCGATGCCCGTTCAGATGACGACTACAACCTCGACCTCTCGCAACGCAGAGCACAAGCAGCGGTAGACTATATTGTTTCCAAAGGTATTTCGGCCGACCGTCTGATTGCCAAAGGCTATGGAGAGTCGCAGTTGGTAAATGGGTGTACCAATGAGCGAATTGATGAGTGTACGGAAGAGGAACATCAGCAAAACCGAAGAACAGAGTTTAAGGTAATAGAATACGAAAGAAACTAGCCTGACAGGTCACCCACACCATGGTGTGGGTAGCTTTGGCCTGACCAATAGTATTCAAATACCGTTCGTTTAGAGCAAGCCTTCCCCTTTTCGTGGGAAAGACGATAAAATTTTACTTTTGAGGCAACCTCTTCTTATTTTTGAGCCACTAACCATTCGATAATGAGCGACAGATATATGCAAAGGGGCGTGTCAGCGTCTAAAGAAGATGTTCACAATGCCATCAAAAACCTCGACAAAGGCATTTTCCCCAATGCATTCTGCAAAGTGGTTCCCGATCTAATTGCCGGAGACCCCGATTATTGCAACATTATGCATGCTGATGGGGCCGGCACCAAGTCTTCACTTGCCTATTTGTACTGGAAAGAAACCGGAGACCTAAACGTATGGAAAGGCATTGCCCAAGATGCCATAATCATGAACATAGACGACCTGCTTTGCGTAGGTGCCACCCAAAACATATTGCTCTCTTCTACCATTGGCCGTAACAAAAACCTGATTCCGGGAGAAGTCATATCCGCCATTATCAATGGCACTGAAGAGGTTCTTCAGATGCTGAGAGACAATGGTGTAAACATAATATCGACCGGTGGAGAAACAGCCGATGTGGGCGATTTGGTGCGCACAATTATTGTAGACAGCACCGTAACGGCCCGTATGAAGCGAGCGGAGGTAATTACCAACGAAAATATTAAACCCGGGCAGGTTATTGTCGGCCTGGCCTCATACGGTCAGGCCAGTTATGAAGAGGAATACAACGGTGGAATGGGCTCAAACGGGTTAACTTCTGCCAGACATGATGTGTTCCACCACTCCATAGCCGAAAAATATCCGGAAAGCTTTGACCCCTCTGTACCCAAAGAGTTGGTTTACTCGGGCTCAAAAAAACTTACCGACCCTGTGGAGGGCTCTCCCTTAGATGCCGGTAAGTTGGTCCTTTCTCCCACCAGAACCTATGCCCCTATAGTAGTAGAAATACTTAAAAACCTCCGCCAGGAGATTGGTGGAATGATACACTGTAGCGGTGGAGCTCAAACCAAAGTGCTTCACTTTGCCAAAAACGTACACATTGTTAAAAACAATCTTTTCCCCATACCTCCACTGTTCAAGCTCATTCAATCAGAAAGTGGTACCGAATGGAAAGAAATGTACAAGGTTTTTAACATGGGCCACCGAATGGAAATCTATATTGATGAAAAACATGCCAACGACATTATAGCGATTAGCAAAAGCTATAATGTTGATGCAAAAATTATTGGCCATGTTGAAAGCTCTTCTTCCACCAGCTTAACCATTGAAAATCAGGGCCAAAAGTTCTCATATTAAGCCCTAAAATTATGGCAAACCGCAGTGTTTAGCTATATTTACAATTCTCGACCTAATGTTTAACATTTAGTCGTCACCTAAACACTACGGACTTGGTATTTGAATCTTTCAAAAGATTTCAGAGGCTTGCCTTTGCAAGTGTGCTTATATTGATTTGCTATGTTGACGAGCTGTCAGGTCAAACGGCCATTACCAGCGCCACCTTCAACAATGTAACCACTGGCCTTACCACTTCCAGTTATACTGCCACTTCCCCTTCCGATGCCAGTGGAGGAATTTCTCCCAACACCACCTATACCGTTCGCTACGGCCAAACGCAAAACCAATTCATTACCAGCTATACACTAGGTACCACCACCTACAATAACTTTGTACTTCCTGATACGCTAATTATTCAGCGCACCGATGCTGGCAGGCAGCTCATCATCTTTTATGAATATGGCAGTTTAGACACCGGTCCAAATCCGGATGAAATAAACATTCAACCCGAACAGCAGGACAATGAAGAGGCTCTCTATCAAAGTGGCCTTTCCAATGCCGGATACGACAATATATTGGTAAACTCAGCCACCAACTTTGCCAATGTGGAGCGGGTAGATGTGATCTACTTTTCGGGCATTGTAACCTCTACTCCGGCCAACGCGGTTTTTCCCATAGTAGAGCGAGGAGGAAATGACGACATCCGCGTGGCAGCCATTAGAGGCTTAGATGCCAACGGGGTACCCAACGACTATTACCCAACAGTGGTTAGGGTGAGAGACAATGATGGAGACTGGGGTAGTCTTGGACAAAACCATACGTCTATTGTTATGCGAAGACAAGACGCCACGTCCAACCCACTACCACAAACCGTATTAGGGTCACAGGTACTCCATGGCACAGCAATAGACTTTACAGAGTTTGGTATTGGGGCTGACGAGATCGTTTACGGATACTCCATTTTTGGAGATGACGTCACAGTAACAGGCAGCGATCTGGTAGACTTCAGCAACGCAACCAACTACCCAACCAACACAGGTTCAGGTTCCGGACTAGACCTTATTGCCGGTATTTCTACAGCCGTGGCCAGTGACGATAATCTAAGAAAGGCCACCGGGCCGGGAGGCTACAAAGCAGCACTCAACACCTGGCTCAAAGCCAACGTAGGAGTTACCACTGCCACTGACGGAAGTAACGTAACCGACTGGCAAGATCAGTTCTTGGGCGACCATGACGCTACCACACTGGGGACCTCGCCAACTTACCGAGATGGCACAGCCAGTGCTCTTCAGGATATTAATTTTAACCCCACTATCGACTTTCTGTCGGCCACTGAAACCGGGCTTCAAATAGCCGATAATACAGACTTCAACACCGCAACCTCTTACGAAAGAAAGAGCATTAACATAGCCTTTCGTACGGGAGATGACGTAACCGTAAAGCAGCAAATATATGAGCAGGGAGGAGCTACCCGCGGGCTCAACGTTTACTTAAGAAGCGGTACCCTTTACGTTGGGGCCTGGAACGAAGCTTCTGACGGAGCAGGTTCCCCGTGGTCGTTCAATACCGTATCGTCTTCCATATCTACAGACACAGAGTACATTGTCACTATAGAGCTAGATGGTAACAACACCACTACCGGCAGTATGAGGGTTTATCTAAACGGCCAATCGATAGGTACTCTTTCAGGAGTTGGTCTGCTTTATGCCCACGGTGACGACATCGGAATTGGCGATGTGGCCGGAGGCTCTCTTTATGATGATGGCACCACGGCAGCAGCATCGTTTTACGGTAGCATACCAGAAATTATTTATTGCAACGAGCCCAGTGGTTTCAGCAGTTCGCAGCGCAACCGAATCGAAAGCTATCTGGCACTGAAGTATGGCATAACCCTAGACCAAAGTACTCCTGTAAACTATGTAAACTCTGCAGGAAGCGTGATTTTCAACACCACTATCAACGCCTCATCGGGTGGATTCTTAGAATACAACAACGACATTGCAGGCATTGGCAGAGACGATGAGTCTGAGTTTATACAACTAAGCTCTCAGAGCGAGAATTCCGGCAGCATTGTACGCATGGATAGAAACAGCGCCATTGGTACGGACGATACCTGGCTCATTTGGGGTAACGATGGTGGATCTACAACACCAAGCAGAGCAGTGACCAAGCCCGATGTCATCAATGAGAGACTTCCACGTGTTTGGCGCGTGGCCGAAGAAAACTCTGTAGGTGTTACCGATGTATCGTTTGATTTGACAGGTCTTGGCTTAGGGACTAATGCCGATGATTTTTCGCTGCTGATAGCCGGAGCATCTTCGGGAGGAGATTTCTCCAGTGCTACGGTAGTTACAGGAGGCACATTCAGTGGCGATGTAATAACCTTTACTAACGTAAACCTCTCCGATCTTCAATACTTTACTTTGGGAACTCAGTTTTTTATCTGTACTCCCGGCAATGTGCAAGACGGACTCTCTCTTTGGCTAAAGGCCGATGCCGAAACCTACAACACCGGAACCACAGCCGCCACCAACGGCCAAACCGTAGAAACCTGGGGAGACCAAAGCAGAAATAATTTTGATGCGACCAACGATGGAGGCACAACTAACAGAGCACCAACCTGGGTAGAAACCGATGTAAACTTTAACCCGGGTCTAAACTGGGGAGCCGGTACCAACGATATAGGGTTCAACCTGGGGAGCAATTACATTTTTGCTCCGGCCGCCAATGGCGGAGCCCATATGTTTTCATCCGTTCAACCCGAGAATACGCTTACCGGGGGCGACCGAAACAACAAATGGATTGTTAACTTCGGAAGCGTCAATGCATCGGCATACGGAATAGCGGCCTATGCCGACCGGGGAAATATAGTCGCTGATGGTAAGGACAACTTCAACATTTCTCCGACAGCCAGCAACTTTATTGCTGAGGGAGACATCAATACCAATGCCGGAACTGCCGACACCAAAACCTATAAAGTAGATGGTTTTACAGAAAACACGAGCACTGGCGTAGATATAGATATAGACGACTCCGGCATATCAGAGGCCAGCACTCATGGCTCTAATCAGGGCCCCGTATCCATTGGTCGTCAATCTCAGTCCAACGGGCTCGATAACAACTCCGGACGTAGGTTCTTTGGAGACATGCAGGAGGTAATTGTATACAATGAAGATATCTCCGAACTGGATGCTCAAAAAATACGCAGTTACCTGGCCATTAAGTACGGAACAACCCTGACCAATGACAACGATGCCGATGCCGTAATCAACGAAACCATATCGGGAAGTGTGGTTGAGGGAGACTATGTAGCTTCCGATGGCAGCACCATTGTATTCGACTATAGCGATAACACGGGTTTTGTTTCAAATATAGCCGGCATAGGGCGCGATGATGACACCTGCCTGGAGCAAAAGCAGTCAAGATCTGTCAATAGTGATGCCATACTAACTGTAGGCTTGGGTGAAATAGCCACTAACAATGCCTCTAACCCTAACTCTTTTGCCAGTGACCTTAGTTTCTTTACCTGGGGCAGCGATGGAGCAAGCACCGAATATGCCAGCAGAACCACCAACGGAACTCCCGGCACGGTAACGGAGCGAATGCTCAGGGTATGGAGAGCACAAGAAACGGGTACTGTTGGGGCCACAGATATATCCTTCGACCTTACCGGACTAACCGGATACTCCACAGACGCTGGAGATTACCAACTCATTGTAGCCAATGGAGGCGACAACACCTCTTTAGAAGCAGGTTCAACCATTACGGGAGGAACATTCAACGGCACTGTATTAACCTTCAACAATGTGAACCTTAGCGATGGAGATTACTTTACCTTGGGAGTAGCCTCTGAGCAATGTGGTCCGGGAGGAGTTTCTACCAACCTCCAGCTTTGGCTTCGGGCCGACCAGGGTACCAATACCACTACCGATGCCTCAGATGTGACCAGTTGGGGAGACCAGTCGGGCAATTCTTTCAATGCCTCAGCTACCAACGCCCCGGTATACAACGAGAACAATTTAAACTTTAACCCATCCATTGACTTTACTGCGGCCAACTCAGACAACATGCAAATTGCTGACGGAACTAACCAAAGCCCCGATGAACAAGCCGTATTTCTGGTGGGCTCCATTGGATCGGGCTCTGATAGCTGGGCACCGTTTGTGATGAAAACAGCCTCATTCGACTGGCCTAATGGTTGGGGACTTGCCAGAAACAACAACACTACCGAAATCTATTATCACAAAGACGATTACACCAGCAACAACAGCGGAACCGACTATGCCAGCAGGAGTATCACTTATGATGAAGCCAATATTCATGTGGCTTTTAAAGACGCTACCGACTACAACTACAGTCTTGATTTGGGTACAGCCGACACAGACTTACCCGGTTCTACCTATCAAAGCTCAAACAATGTAATTTTCCTTGGGGCCTCTCCAAGTGGTTCCGGAACCTCCAACAACACTACACCAAATGCCTTTCTAGACGGTAGTATATCGGAGGTAATTATGTTTAATGATGAACTCACTGCCACGCAAAGACAGCAGGTGGCCAGCTACCTGGCCATTAAGTATGGTATTACACTAGATCAAACCACAGCTACCAACTACGTGTGGTCTGATGGAACTACGGTGATTTGGGATGCCACCACCAATGCCGGCTTTAACAATGACATTGCCGGTATAGGAAGAGACGACATAAGTTGCTTTAGCCAAAAACAATCGCGGAGCATTAATTCAGATGACATAATAGCCATTGGTTTAGGGTCTGTAGAAACTTTAAATGCCGATAACATTAATGTATTTGACGACAACGGAGACTACCTGGTATGGGGCAATGATGGTGGAACCACTGCCCAGGCTACTGCCGAAGCTTCTGATGTACCCGCCACTATAGCCGAGCGCATGGAGCGCATTTGGAAAGTTGAAGACACGGGCAATGTAGGTGAAACCGAAATACAGTTCGACCTTAACGGATTGGGTTATGGCACTGATGCCTCGGACTTCCGTCTGCTCATTGCCGGGAGTGGAAGCGGAGGAACCATGTCTGGAGCCACGTTGGTTTCAGGAGGAACCTTCAATGGTACAACCTTAAGTTTTTCGGGCATTGATCTGGCCGATGGCGAGTATTTTACTTTGGGAGTGATAGAACAGTGTGGTCCGGGTGGAGTGAATACCAATCTGGCCCTTTGGTTAAGAGCCGATCAGGAAGTATACTCCGATGCCGGCACTACCCCTGCCTCCAATGGCGACAACACCTTGCAGTGGAACGATCAAACCACCTTCAACAGAAACGCTTCCGAAAACAATGGTGGTGGAGGATCTGTAATTGAACCAGTATATAACACCGAAGTAATCAACTACAACCCTGCCATATTCTTCTCTGACCAAAATACCACCAACAACTCCTATTTACAAACAGGCACATCGACCAACACTGTAGATGGCGACATGTCTTTGGTTGCCGTGTTTACCACCAACCAAAACCAGGGAACCAATGATCAGATTGATAACACCCCGGCTTTAATCGGGGCAGAAGACAATACCGCATCGGACGACTACGGGCTGGGGGTTTACCAGGGAGAGGTAGTATTTAATGCAGCCAACACCAACACATTCACTGCCCGAAGTACCACCACATATAATGATGGCGAGCCCTATATTGCTACCGGCACACGCGTGCAGGCAGCATCTGGTGCAGTAGCTCTTTATGTAAACAGTCTCAATGTAGGCAATGGCACTTCCGATGCCGTGGCCCTGGATGAACCAGATTCCTGGGCCATAGGAAATCAGAAAGACTATGACAATGAGGCTCAGTTTCAGGGTAACATTGCAGAGGTAATCGTGTTCTCATCGGTATTAACAGCCGTAGAGTTGGCTAGAGTAGAAAGCTACCTTGCGCTAAAGTATGGCATTACCCGAACCAACAACAACGATAACGATGGCACCACCAACGAAATCATTTCCGGTGCCATTCGGGAGGGTGACTATGTAGCGGCTGATGGTGGAGTTGTTTGGGACTATGCCGCCAGAGGAGCTACATACTTTAACGACATAGCCGGCATTGGGCGCGATGACCTTTCATGCTTTAATCAAACCCATTCAAAAAGCGAGAATAATGATGCCATTGTAGACATAGCCATTGCCTCGTTTGTCGACAACGACTCCTATTTTATTTGGGGAAATGACAACGCGCCCATCGAATCGCCCAATAACAACGAAAGGCCGACCGGAATTAACAGCCGCCTCAACCGTGAATGGCAGGCCCAGGAAACCGGCACCGTGGGCACCGTATCCGTTACTTTCGATTTACAGGACATAACCGGCACACCACTGGGTGATAATAACCTCACTCAAGTGCGCCTGATGATCACTACCGATGGAGATTTTAGCTCTGGTGTAACATTGGTTTCTCCAGCGTCCATTGACGCAGTAAATGAAACAGTAACCTTCAATGTGGATTTTGATGGTACAACCGGTTATTATTTTACCTTAGGCTCTGAAGAAGTAGATGCTCTGCCAATAGAGCTCCTTCGCTTTGATGTGCGCAACCATGTAGATGGTGTAGAGCTGAGCTGGGTTACTACCTCAGAAACCAACAATGCTTACTTCACAGTTCAACGAAGCACTAATGGCCTTGATTTTGAAGACATTGAGCAAATAGAAGGAGCGGGCAGCTCAGAAGAAGTGAATCGATATAAATACCTGGACAATAATGTGAGGGCAGGGAAATATTTTTACCGACTGAAGCAAACTGATTTTGGAGGAACTTTTAGCTACAGCGAAATTCGAGGAATTCTGGTGCCCGTTGAAAAAAACCTTACACTAACGATCTTCCCCAACCCCAATAGTAGCCGACTACTCAACTACCGATATAGCGTAGACTCTAACGCCACCAGGATACAAATCAGCATTCTTAATAGTCAGAGTCAGGTGGTTGTTGACCATACAGAATCGGTGACCGGAGAGACCCGTCAGCTCGATATTAGCGGATTGGCACCCGGCCTGTATTTTGTTCGTTTGAGAGCCGGAAGCCAAACACTGACCAAGCAGCTTATTGTAAGATAAAGCAACACGAGTAGTCGCTCAAAACGACCAAGGAGTAGAAATATTACTTTGGGCTATTGTTATGTCTTGAAATTTACCCATCTTTACAGCCCTTTCACCGATAATTTTTTGCAGATCACCACTAATAATCTGCATTTCGACTCGACCCAAGAATTCAGACCACTTAATGAATAATAAACAAATGGTTGAAGACCATGGTGGGAAAACTACTCCCTATCCGTGGCCAAAAGGAGAAAAATGGCTACTAAGCTGTTCAAATACTACTTGCTTTCACTTTTCAATGCAACAAGGGTTTCTTTAGTCACTCTATTTGCACTGAGCGGCCTTTGCATATCTTTTGCGCAGACCGGCATTTCCACCATCAACACTACCAACATTACCGGCACTTCTACGAACTACACTGCCACCGCCCCCAGCGATGCGGCCGATGTAGGAGGGAACAACGTAGTGGCCAATAATGAATACCGCGTAAACAACGGGCAAAACAATAACATCAGAGTTACTTCATATGTGGTTTCGGGTACAACATATGACAACTTTCTTGTGCCCGATACAGTGGCCATTCGAAGAACAGACGGTAGCCGGTTCATTAACATTTGGTACGAACTCATAAATCCAATTCCCGTCCCTGGCGGTGGGCTAGAAGACATTGACCTTGGCCCCGATGCTGTTGAAGATGCTGACCTTATTTACAAAAACAGAAATATTAACTCGGGCTACGACAACATTCTTGTCAATGAAGATGATGAAGGAGCAGGAACCATTCAGGCACAGACCGAACGAGTGGACATTATTTGGTACACAGGTATAACCACTTGTGAACCGGACAATGCCATATTCCCGGTAATTGAACGAGGGGGCAATGACCGTTTCCAAATGGCTGCCATTACCTCACTCGATGCGAATGGCGATCCGGACGAGTTCACTAGTCTGGTGGCTGTTGAAGATGCCGACTGGCCGGGAACAGGCTCTTCTTTTGACAACTTTCTTATTCTCAGGAGACAAAATTTTGGCGATGATCCACTTCCACTTCTGGACATTGGTACCAACAGGGGGCAGTCGGCCCAAACGGTGCAAGGTGTGGCGGTTTCGTTTACGGAGTTGGGCATTACAGCCAATCAGGTGGTGTACGGATACTCGCTTTTTGGCTATGATGTAAGTGCAGCCTCTCATGACCTGACCGATATCTCTACCTTTCCTTCTACCACCCTGGCAAGCGAGGGCGGGCTAGACCTGGTAGCCGGAGTAACAGCAGCCGTATCTTCAGACAACTGCCTTACCCCAGCCGTAGGTCCCGGAGGCTATAAGCAACCATTGGCCACCTGGCTTAAGGCTAATGAAACCGATGAGGTGACCAATAATACCGAAGGTTCGTCCGTGTCGTTGTGGGAAGACCACTGGACCGGTGGTCATGACTTTTCTACCGGAGCCGGAACACCCACCTACCGACTCACTACCAGCCAAATCAATTTCAACCAAACTGTTGATTTTACCACTTCCTCAACCTCTCTAACCACAGGAAACAACGAAGACTTCAACTCTTCTTCGTTCTACACTAAAAAAGGTATCAACATTGCCTTTAGAACCGGTAATGCATTCGGCTTTACCAACCGCCAGGTGATTTACGAGCAAGGCGATGAAACTCGAGGCATAAATATTTACATGCGCTCAGGCAACTTGCATGTAACCGCCTGGAACCGAAACTCTGACGGGTCGGGTGCTCCCTGGAACAATGGAGCCAACGTAACTACCATTTCAAGCAGTACCTTAAGCGCCAGTACGGAATACATTGTTACTTTAGAACTGAACGGAAACAGCTCCGGCACCGGTACACTCACGGCCTACTTAAACGGGCAAAGCATAGGAAGTATTTCTAATGTTGGGCTCCTATATGATCATTCCAGTGGAGACATTGTACTGGGTGGAGCCGGAAGCGGTGATGGCACCCAATTCGATGATACCACCACAGATACCAATGTAAACTCATTCAGAGGTCAAATCTCTGAGTTCATTTACTGTAATGAACCCAGCACCTTTCCGGTAACCCAAAGAAGAAGAATTGAAAGCTACCTGGCCATTAAATATGGTATTACCCTAGATCAGTCTACAGCCATCAGCTATTACAATTCCAATGGCAACATAATATTCAACACCTCAGCAGCGGCCTCTATTGGCGGCTACTTGGAATACAACAACGACATAGCCGGAATTGGGCGTGACGATGGCTCTGAACTTGAGCAACTACAATCAAGAAGCGAAAACCTCAACTCCATCATTACAATGAGTCGATCCACATCTTTCCCTAAAGACAATACCTGGTTGATTTGGGGAAATGACGGAGCCGCAGTGACCGATACCGAAACTTCTGATGTACCCCCAACCGTTCAGCAGCGTATTGAGCGAATATGGAGGGTGGCCGAAACCAATTCTTCCGGTAATGTGACCATCTCGTTCGATCTTTCTGAATTATCGGTCTCAGGCAGTCCGGGTCAAGATGATTACAGCCTTATTATTGCCGGCAACTCATCTGGTGGAGCCTTCACAAGTGCGCGAGTCATTACGGGCGGTACGGTATCAGGCAACACACTAACCTTTGAAAATGTAGCCTTCGAAAATGGTGAATACTTCTCTCTTGGAACCGGATTCATTACTTGCGGGCCGGGAGGTGTTACTTCCAACCTAAACTTATGGTTGAAAGCCAACCTGGGACCAAATACCCTGACCAACGGGGCTTCCGTTACTACCTGGGCCGACAGGGCTGGAAGCAATGATGCCACTGATGCCGGTAACCCACCGAGCTTCCTTTCGAATGCTATAAACTTTAATCCGGCTATTGATTTTGATGGAACCAATGACAGACTGGACGGTTCCGCTGGTTTCTATTCAAACGGATACTACCTTGTTTTAACCCCAACAAACGACATTGACAATACGGTATTCCAAACGCCACTAGGTTTCGATGCAAGCACTGCTTCTGCCAATGTAAACCTGGGTGGTTTTATTATGGGTAATGCTTTCGGCATTGGAGATATACTCAGTCACGCCATTGGAGTAACCGGTGGTGGAACTCGCCACGTGCGCTACTACAACAACTCCAGTTACGTGTTTAACGGAGGCGAAACGCTGCTCTTCCAAGTAAGAGATAATTCCGGAGCCACTTCGAACGACATTTATCTCAATGGGGCCGTTATTACAGACGCCTCAAACTCTTCCGGTCTGGTCAGCGTAAGCGATGAAGCCTATTCTGTTGGCGACCTTGAACCCAACAACGGTGCCGGGCCGGCCTCTGCCCTATTCTATGGAAACATAGCTGAGGTAATCTCTTACAACGCCAGACCAACTGATGCCGAAAACGACAGGATTGAGTCCTATTTGGCTCTAAAGTACGGTATTACGCTTGACCAGTCTACCGCAAGAGATTACGTAAACTCATCGGGCACCACTATTTGGGACGGAACTTCGGCCAACGATCTATACGATAGTGATGTTGCCGGTATTGGTCGTGACGACAATGCATGCCTTGAACAGAAACAGTCGAAAAGTATTAACAGTGGCTCTATAGTTACCATGGGTCTGGGAGAAATCAGCACCTCTAACGCCTCCAATACGAACAGCTTTAGTGCCAACAACTCCTTCCTTATTTGGGGAAATGACGGTGGAGCAGCCAACACTCCATTTAACACCGTAAGTCAGTTGCCGGGCAATGTGACCGAACGGTTAGGAACTATTTGGAGGGTTGATGAAACCGGAACAGTAGGTGATGTCTCCATCTCCTTCGATCTTACCGGGCTCACCAGCTACACTAGCCGAAATAACTCTGACTATCAGCTCATCATAGGGCCAAACTCGCTCACTCCGGGAACCTCAGATCTCTCTTCGGCCAGCACATACTCAGGCGGTGTTTTCGATGGAGACGTAATTACTTTTAACAACATAGATTTTAGTGATGCAGAGTATTTTACCCTGGGTACAGCCAGAGAAAGTTGTGGCCCTGGAGGTGTAACCGCTGCTGCCGGTTCAATGAGCGACAATATTGAGCTCTGGCTCAGGGCCAATGAAGGGACCAATACCACTACTGATGGAGCCAACATAACCAGTTGGAGTGACCAAAGCGGCAACGCACGAGATGCTGCTACAGCCAATTTAGGCGGCTCTAGCCTGGTATCACCTACATTCGAAACCAACGAATTTAACTTTAACCCGGGTATTCGCTTCTACGACCCTAGCTCAACCAATGGAGTCTATATGCAAACCTCGGGCAGTCATTCTGTAAGTGGCGACATGTCTATTATTGTTGTCTTTAAATCAGGTCAGGCCTTTGGCTCTTCTACTGACTTTGAAGATGCTCCGGTTTTCTTAAGCACAGGAACCAACTCAGTTACCACCGATTATGGTGTGGGTATAGCCTCTGGCCGACTGCACGCCAACCTGGATAACAACTCAACATTAACCGCTCGATCGGGAACCTCTCCTTTGTATAACACTTTAGAGCCGTTTATTACAACCGTAACGCGGGAGCAGGCCGCATCGGGAGCTGTAAACCTATATGCCAATTCGGCCAGCGTAAACTCACTGTCTAACACCTCCTCTAATACGGCTCTTAATGCAGCAACCACCTGGGCCATAGGCAACCACGTGGACGGAAACGTGAGCTCTCAACTCAGTGGACGCATTGCCGAGGTACTGGTCTTCAGCGAAATTCTTACTGCAACTGAGCGTCAGCGAATAGAATCTTATCTGGCACTGAAGTATGGAATTACACGCGATGTAGCTTCGCTGGGCGCTTCGGAACAAGACTATCTGGCCTCAGACGGAAGCACCATTTTCTGGGACTGGAGCGAAAACACTAGCTACAATAGCGATATTGCAGGCATTGGTAGGGATGATGGAAGCTGCCTGGCGCAAACCATCTCCAAAAGTGAAAATGACGATGCCATGGTAACCATGCAAGTGGCCTCTTTCGGAACGGATAACTCCTTCTTACTTTGGGCCAACGACAATGCAGCCATTGAAAACCCGGACAACGAAGAGTTTAATCGGGCCAGCTATAGCAGCAGGCTTAACCGCGAGTGGAGAGTGCAAGAAACAGGCACCGTGGGAACTACAACCATTACCTTCGACTTATCTAACGTAAGTGGTCCTTCTGGGCTTGCCACAAACAACCTCAACCAGGTGGTAATGTTGGTAGATTCAGACGGGGATTTCTCTAGTGGCGAAACCGCCATTACATCTAGCTCCGTTGATGCGGTGAACAAAACCATTACCTTCCAATACAACTTTACTGACGGGCAGTTCTTTACCCTGGCCTCTTATGAAGCATATGCCCTTCCAATTGAGCTACTTTCTTTCAATGCCTCTGCCATTTCCGATCAGGTATTCCTTTCATGGACGACCAGTTCGGAAACCAATAACTCTCACTTCTCTATAGAAAGAAGTACCAATGGTGAAACCTTTGAGTCCATTGGTGAAATTGAAGGTGCCGGAAACAGTGCTAAGGTAATACGGTATAAGTTTACTGACCGCTCTCCGGAGCCAGGTAGAAACTTCTATCGACTCAAGCAGTACGATTACAACGGAAATTATAGCCATACTGAAACCAAAAGCGTTTTAATAATCCACAGTTCGGAATATCGACTGAGCATAAGACCAAACCCAGTTAGAAAAGACGAAAAAGTTATCATAGAATATAAGGTTCCATCAAACACAACAGCCCATCTGTCCGTTATAAGCATGCAAGGACAGGTGCTTATTAGTGAAAAACTCAACACTGATAAGAGCGAGTACACAGCTGAGGCAAGTATTTTCTCGCAAGGAGTATACTTGGTAACTATAAAAACAGCAGAAGGCAAAAGGCTAACGGAGCGGTTAATTGTGACCAATTAGCCAAATTTGCCCGAAATTACTTCCCACCATGAAGTAGCTGTTCCAATATTGGGAAAAAATTGCTGGTCAATTGTTTTAGAATTCCCATTAAATCCTCCATTTTTGTGGCTCTGACCTCAACCTATCCTTTTTGGCACAGAATTGCGTACCTCAACCTTGCAGTTTCAAAGTGCCGTGTACAACCATAACCATATTAATTTGAATACTGCTTTTGATTAAAGCGAATGACTGAGGTAAGACTAATGGTGCCCTTTGGTGCCCACCTAAATGTTGGACTACTCACCATGAGAAGAGCGTTTTTCTTACTCAGCTTATTGCTATTGGCTATAGTTTCCAAAGCTCAAACGGGCATAAGTGCCATTAATGTTACCTCTGCTACTCCAACTAGCTCCTCATACTCACAAACAGCTCCCAGCGATGCGAGCAACGACATTCAGCCGCTTTCTTCTTACACCATTAACAATGGTCAGGGTAACAACCTAAACATTAGTAGCTACACCGTTAGCGGAACAACTTACAACAACTTCCTAACCCCCGATACGCTGGCCATTAGACGAACAGATGGTAGCCGGTTCATTAATATTTGGTATACATTAATTACTGACCCTAACCCGGGCGGAAGCCCCACGTTTTCCTTAAACCTGGATCCTGAGGCAGTAATTGACGCTGACGAAATCTATAAACTAAGGTCGGTAAATGCCGGGTATGACAATATTTTGGTAAATGTGGATGATCAGGCCGGTGGTAGTATCCAGGCTCAAACCGAGCGTGTAGATATTATATGGTACACCGGCATTGTAACCTGCGAACCTGACAATGCTATTTTTCCTGTAGTAGAACGTGGCGGAAATGATGAAATAAAAGTAGCGGCCATCACTTCACTCGACATAAACGGAGACCCCGATGGCTATTCCAGCATGGTGTTAATTCAGGATTCGGATTGGCCGCAAGCAGGCCAAACCTTTAACAACTACCTTATTCTACGAAGGCAAACGGTGGGTCAGAACCCTCTGCCGCTCATTAACATTGGTACTTTTGTCGGCCAGACATCCCAAACGGTTCAGGGAGTGGCCGTTTCATTCACTGAGTTGGGCATTGCCCCTAATCAGGTAGTTTATGGTTACTCTATCTTTGCTTCAGACGTAGACGATGCTGTTCACGATTTAACAGACATTTCAACCTTTCCTACCAATACAACTGCGGCCAACTCAGGGCTCGACCTTGTGGCCGGAGTAACCGCGGCTGTTTCTTCCGATGAGTGCCTTACTCCTGCGATAGGCCCCGGAGGTTACAAAGCCGCACTCGCCACCTGGCTAAAAGCCAATGAAACGGATGATGTAACTACCTCCACAGAAGGTTCTACAGTTACTGACTGGCAAGACCACTGGATTGGCAATCATGACTTTACAACTGATGGAACAGCCCCGCTTTATAGAAGCACATCTTCTACCATCAACTTTAACGAAACGGTAGATTTTACCACTACCAACAGAGGCCTTACCACTGCGAACAATACTGATTTTAATACCTCTACCTTCTACACTCGCAAGGGAATCAACTTTGCGTTTAGAACAAATACCACCGACATTACTACCCGACAGGTGATTTATGAGCAAGGTGGTGCTTCAAGAGGGATTAACATTTACATTGAAAGCGGAAGTTTGCATGTGCATGCATGGAACAGAAACAACGATGGTGCCGGTGCACCTTGGAACACTTCGGACAACACCATTAGTACTTCTATTGCAGCCAATACAGAATACATTCTAACCGCAGAGCTTGATGGCAACAGCTCTACTACCGGTGCACTCCGAGCCTATCTCAACGGACAAAGTTTTGGTACACTCTCTAATGTAGGGTTACTTTACACTCATACGGGAGACATCACTTTTGGCCGTTCCGGTGGTGGAACACGCTACAGCAACGGATCGGAAAGCAACAACAATAGCTTTAGTGGCGAGATTTCTGAGTTTATTTACTGCAACGAACCCGGGTCGTTCCCATTGGCTCAACGCAACAGAATAGAAAGCTATCTGGCCATAAAGTATGGCATTACGTTAAACCAAAGTTCACCCTACAACTACGTGAATGCAGCAGGAGAAGTAATTTTCAACACTACTCTGAATGCCTCATTAGGTGGCTATTTAGAGTACAACAGAGACATTGCCGGTATTGGCCGAAACGATGCCTCTGAACTTGACCAGAGAGAATCGCGTAGCGAAAACTTTAACTCTATTGTGACCGTGAACAATGGCGGCTCCTTCTCTTCAGACAATACCTGGTTTATTTGGGGTAACGATGGAGGCGATGCCAATGACTTGACTCCGGCAACAGATACTCCTCCACTAATCTCAAATAGAATTGACCGTGTTTGGCGTGTTGCCGAAACCGGAGAAACCGGAAACAACAGCATTAGCTTCGATTTAAACGAAATTACATTTAGCGGCAGCCCTGGGGCAACAGATATTAGCCTTCTGGTAGCCAGCAACTCTTCGGGGGGTAATTTTTCAAGTGCAACCATACTCACTGGCGGAGTAATTGTAGGCAACACCATCACTTTCAGCAACGTTAACCTGGCCGATGGTGAGTACTTTACACTGGGCACCGGTTTCATTTCGTGTGCACCCGGTAATGTAGACACCAATCTTTCGCTGTGGTTAAAGGCCGATTTCGGCACCAATAGTACTTCTGGTGAAGTTACCTCATGGGCCGATCAGGCCGGTAGCAACAATGCCACCGGAACTACCGGAACCGTTCCAAGCTACTCGTCTAATACCATTAACTTCAATCCTGCTCTGGACTTTGATGGAGTTGATAACGTACTGACAGCCAACGCAGGCATGTCTACTCATGGCTACTACCTTGTTTTGGTACCAGATAACAACATTACCAGTGCCTCAGGATATCAGGTGCCTTTAGGTTTCGATGATTCTTCTGTGTCGCCTTCGAGCAGTATTGGAGGGTTTGCCATTGGCAACCTGTATGGTAGCATCGATGATATTATATCGCATACCGTAGGTAATGGTGCAGTGGGTTATGGTCGTCAGGAAATCAATAACCTTAAAACATTGAGCTCGGGCATTCCTCTAATGTTTGAGGTACGCGAAAACTCAGGGGCCTCTCAAGCCAATATTTCTCAAAACGGGCTGGCTGTTGATAACAACAACGGAGGAAGCTACCTGGCTGCAACCAATGAAGAATATGCCATTGGACGGTTTGAAACTCCTAACGACTTTAGTCTTACCGGGTTCTTTGATGGTAAAGTAGCTGAAATCATCTCCTACTCGGCCAGACCCAGTGATGCCGAAAGCGAGCGAATTCAATCCTATCTGGCCATTAAATATGGTATCACTATTGACCAGACTACCGGTCAAAACTATGTAAACTCAGCAGGCTCTACCATTTGGGATGCCACTACCAATGCCACCTATAACAATGACATTGCGGGCATTGGGCGCGATGACAACTCATGTCTTGAGCAAAAGCAATCGAAGAGCGTAAACTCAGGCAGCATAGTTACTATAGGCAATGGAGGCATCTATACAGACAATGCCACCAACCCGAATAGCTTCTCAGCCGACCAATCATTCCTTGTTTGGGGTAATGATGGAGCCGACCCGGCACAGTCTAACGCCAATACATTAGACGTTCCCGGCAACGTAACAGAGCGTATGGAAACCATTTGGAGGGTAGATGAAACAGGTACTGTTGGAAACACCTCTGTTTCGTTCGACTTAACAGGGCTGGGCTATTCATCTGTAGCCTCAGACTTCCAGCTTATTGTTTCTTCCAGTGCTACTATGGCCTCAGGAACCACTATCTCTGGAGGAACATTCAATGGCAACGTACTTACTTTCAATAATGTAGACTTTGCGGATGGCGATTTCTTTACGCTCGGAACAGCCCGCACGGCTTGTGGCCCCGGAGGAGTGACAACCGATTTGGCCTTGTGGCTTAAAGCCAATGAGGGCACCAGTACAACTACAGACAACACCGATTTGGCCTCATGGAACGACTTTAGCGGAAACAACAGAAATGCTGTAGAAACCAACATGGCGGGTGGAGCTCCGGTAGAGCCTACTTACCAAACCAACGAAATTAACTTTAACCCTGCTATTCAGTTTACTGATCCTAGTTCAAACAATGCCTCCTTCATGTTGACCACCAATGGAAACAATGTGAGCGGAGACTTTACTCTCATTACAATTTTCGAATCGGGACAAAGCGGTGGTAGCACTACTAATTTTGAAGATGCGCCAATATTGTTGGGTGCGGGTACTTCGGGCACGAACCTGGACTATGGATTAGGCTTCTCCGGAGGACGAATACATCTTAACGCTGCCAACAACCAGTCACTTACTGTGCGAAGTACTTCGGGAACATCTTACATAGACCTGGAACCTTATATGGTTACCGCCACGCGGGTTCAGTCGTCCGGAGCAGTGGCACTCTTTATCAACTCGGCCACAAACGCCACTGCTACAGGGGGCACCAACTCCTTCACCAACCCCACTGCCTTTGGTATTGGTAACAACCCGGACCCCACCGTTGGCTCGCAATTCAATGGAAGAATAGCCGAATCAATCGTATTCTCTGATGACCTAACGAGCAACGAAAGGCAACGGGTTGAATCTTATTTGGCACTTAAATATGGTATAACTCGCAATACCACGGCCGATTATTTGGCTTCTGATGGAGGAACCATTTGGAGCTATACTTCCGATGCGGCTTACAATAGCGACATTGCTGGTATAGGAAGAGATGATGGCAGTTGCTTGGTTCAACTGAAGTCGAAAAGTGAAAACAACGATGCCCTGGTAACCATGTCCATTCCTTCGTTCTCTGCAGACGATTCGTTCCTTATCTGGGGCAATGACAACGCGCCTATAGAAAACCCTGACAACAGAGAATTTAACAGTAGTCAGGTAAAGAGCAGGCTAAATAGAGAGTGGCATGTACAAGAAACCGGTACAGTGGGCAACATTACCCTCACTTATGACCTTTCGACCATTTCCGGACCCTCAGGAATTGGAACGAACAACCTCAATCAGGTAAGGCTTATGGTCGATGACGATGGAGACTTTACTTCGGGTGTAACCCTCATTTCTCCTTCGTCTATAAACGCTGCGGCAAAAACCGTTTCGTTTACTGTAAACTTTACCAACGGACAATACTTTACCCTGGGATCAGAAGAGGTGGCTGCACTGCCTATCGACTTAATTTCGTTTTCTGCCCGACTGCTTGAAAACAATACTGTTCGACTGCACTGGACCACTGCTGCAGAGCAAAACAATGCCTACTTTACAGTAGAGAGAAGTCAGGATGGACAGAATTTTGACGCCATAGGTATAGTTGAAGGTGCGGGTGAATCTTCGAGCATCAGAACCTATCAGCTTACTGACCACAACCCACCGCAAGGACTTACCTACTACAGGCTCAAACAAACCGATTTCAATGGAGATTCTGAATACTCAGAGCTAGTCTCTGTCTTTATTGAGTCCAGCCTTAATCACCAATATGTGCTTTACCCTAATCCGGTAAGTCTGGGTGAATCGGTGACTATACGCTATACGGTAGACAGGAATCAGGAAGTATTTATAGAAGTACTGGATATGAAGGGGCGTTCGCTTTACGGGCAAGAGCAGCTTCTTTCCGTCCGGGGTAGTTCATTGAGCATCCCTACCAAAGGGCTGAACCGGGGACTGAACCTTATAAAGATTACCGATAGCAACGGTCATACCACCACTCTCAAACTGCTGGTCGAATAGTTATCTTAAATCTTTTCGGACAAGTACCCGACTAAACACCAACTGACCATAAAAGTTTTCTTCCTGTAGGGTCAAGAAGCACTTGCTCAGTTTCTTCTTTATGGGTAACAACTTACTGGCCTGCAGCCTACTGAATAAACGAAAAAACAGAATCATTGAACGCACCAGAAGCTTTTGGCTTGTGGTGACGGGAATATCAAAATCTGTAACAATGAGTGTGGCTTCGGGAGTCATTAGCCGGTCTAGCTGAGTCAGAGCCTTTTCCAGATGGGTTTCGTCAAAACAGTCGAGAAAAAAATTACAGAGCACCAGATCGTATTCACCACTGTGGGTAAAAAAATCCTCTGGTGTGTACCGCACATTCTGTAGCCATGCCCCACGTTTTTGAGCTTGTTTCAGCATAAGTTCTGAACGATCTAAGAAAGTAACTGAGCGGGCAAGTTGTAGCGATTGGTGTTGCAAAAGCTTCCCTGTTCCTCCACCAGCTATCAGCACGCGCTTGTCGGCACAGGTATTGCCCAAAAAACAGGTCTGTGCCAACAAAATAGACTCACCAAAAACCAACTTGGCCAAAAAGTCATAGATGGGAGCCACTCCATCGAATTTGTTGTGAGTCATAGCCAGAGAATCAGGGGTAAAAAGAAAATTCCATCGGCCAGCACTCTGTATAGTTGATACCGGCCAAAGAGCCTTTGAAAGGCCAGCAAAATAACAAGTACCAAGGCCATGGCCAGAAGCACAAGTTCTTCATAAAATATGGCCGGCCAATTGGCCATCATCCAAAAGGCTATGAGCAAAACGAGTACTAGTAAGACAATTGCTGATTGGCGCACCGCTCTTTTGCCTCTTTGTGTAACTATAGAAAACTGGCCATCGGAAAGGTCAAGCGAAAACTCATAGAGAGGAATCACCATAAGATTAACCAATGCTAAAAGGAATATTTGCAAGATCACCAGCATTTCGTGCCTATTTACCTGCTCGGCAAGGCTCAAAGGGGCTAGAGAAACACCGGCAGTATATATAAGAGCAGCCAGGTACTCTTTACGTAGCGAGTGTTTTGAGAAATGCAGATAGGCAAAATAAAGGGCCACCAATATAACCAATACACTACCAAACAAGATCGTGCGTTGCGGAAGACGAAACAGATTCCAAAGGCCTAGCCCAAACGCTACAAGCACACCTATTATCAGTTCCTTTTTGTATTTGCGATGAAAAGCGTGCCGGGGGTTAAGCACTGGCAACTGCGAGTGCATAGCATCTTTGAGGTGATCCAAGGTGTAAATAAGCCAAATGGCAATGGCCAGGCCAATAACCATTGACACAGTTAGTGCTACTCCTAAAAGGTGAGCCACAAAAAAGCTCATAACCACCGCTCCAGCCGTAATGTCTAAACTCAGGTTTTGTACAAAATGAATAACTCTACCCATAAGCCTGCACTGTGGAGCTTTTCTTATATGATCATAAAAAAACCCCGAAACAAGTCGGGGTTTAATTTATAATAATTGTTCGAATCTTTTGTTTTAGCCCTGAGCAGCCAACGCTTCGGCACCACCCACAATTTCGAGAATCTCTTTGGTAATGGCCGCCTGGCGCGTTCTGTTATAGGTTAGCTTCAGCTCTTTAAGCAGTTCTGCTGCATTGTCTGTAGCCTTGCCCATGGCAGTCATTCGTGCACCATGCTCAGAAGCATTAGATTCCAAAACAGCTTTGTAGAACTGAATCTTCAATGACTTAGGTATTAATTCTTCAACAATAAAGTCTTTCGAAGGCTCATAGATGTAGTCTATGTTGGTGGTCGTGTTCTCTTCACGCTCCAGCTCAACTATTGGCAAGAACTGTTCTGTTCTTACAATTTGAGTAGCCACGTTTTTAAACTCGTTGTACACCAAATATACCTTATCATAAGTGCCATCTGCATAGGCCTGCATTGCGTATTCAGCAGCTTCTTTTACCGTATCGAAAGTAAGATCGCCAAAAACACCCCAAAACTGATTGATTACAGGGTATTCTCTTTTCTTAAAGCTATCAAAAGCCTTTTTACCAATTGGCAACACCTCGATATGCTTTCCGGCAAGCTCATTCGAATTAATCAGGTTTCTGCAGGCTTTAACAATATTGGAGTTAAACGCACCACACAAGCCTCTGTCTGAAGTAACCGGTACAATAAGCACCTTATTTACTTCGCGCTCCTGAGCATAGGTATTCATGCCTTCTTCTGTATTACCAGAAGATACGTTGGCCAAAAGCGCAGCTAGCTTTTCTGAATATGGCCTGAGCTGAATAATGCGATCTTGGGCTCTTCTCAACTTTGCAGCCGCCACCATTTTCATGGCTTTGGTAATCTGCTGAGTAGAGGATACCGACTTTATCCGCTCTTTTACTTCTTTTAAACTTGCCATAGTCTATTCTTGCCTGGGTTTCCCCAATTTGAATTAATATTTAGATGAAAGCTCTTTTGCCACCTGCTCTATAGAAGCAATGGCCGAATCGTCTAGCTTACCGGCCTTTAGGGCATCTAGTGCCGCTCTATGACTGGTTCTCATAACGGTTAAGAACTCCTTCTCAAACTCTCTTACTTTCTCAACAGGTACTTTGTCTATGAGACCTTTTGTAGAAGCATAGATAATAGCTACCTGCTCCTCAACCGGTACCGGAGAGTATTGTCCCTGCTTAAGAATTTCCTGGTTTCTTCTACCTCTATCGATGGTCAGTTTAGTAGCCGCATCTAGGTCTGAACCGAACTTGGCAAAAGCCTCCAGTTCGCGGAACTGAGCCTGATCGAGCTTTAATGTACCGGCTACTTTCTTCATTGACTTAATCTGGGCTGAACCCCCTACCCTTGACACTGAAATACCCACGTTAATCGCAGGACGCACCCCAGAGTTAAAGAGGTTGGTTTCCAGGAATATCTGTCCGTCAGTAATTGAAATTACGTTGGTTGGAATATAGGCAGAAACGTCACCGGCCTGAGTTTCGATAATTGGAAGGGCTGTTAATGAACCACCACCTTTTACTTTACCTTTCAAAGAAGGAGGAAGGTCGTTCATAGCTGCTGCAATGTCATCGTTGGCATTGAGCTTAGCCGCTCTTTCCAAAAGTCTTGAGTGAAGGTAGAATACATCACCAGGGTAAGCCTCACGTCCCGGAGGTCTTCTCAATAGAAGAGATACTTCACGGTAAGCTACGGCCTGCTTAGAAAGGTCATCATAGACCACCAATGCCGGACGACCTGTATCTCTGAAGTATTCACCAATAGCTGCACCAGTAAATGGAGCAAAGAACTGCATTGGTGCAGGATCTGAAGCGGAAGCCGAAACAACCACGGTGTAGTCCATGGCCCCACCCTTTTCAAGAGCAGCAACCACACCGGCAACGGTAGAGGCCTTTTGACCTACGGCCACGTAGATACAGAACACCGGCTCACCGGCTTCATAAAACTCTCTTTGGTTAATGATTGTATCAATAACCACGGCAGTCTTACCTGTCTGACGGTCGCCAATAACCAGCTCACGCTGACCACGACCAATCGGAATCATGGAGTCAATAGCTTTGATACCTGTTTGAAGAGGCTCGTTTACCGGCTGACGATAGATTACCCCCGGAGCCTTTCTTTCCAAAGGCATCTCAAAGGTTTCACCCTGAATAGGGCCTTTACCATCGATTGGGTTACCCAAGGTGTCAACCACACGGCCAACCATACCTTCACCTACCTGAATGGAGGCAATTCTTCCGGTACGCTTAACAGTGTCGCCTTCTTTAATTTCTGCTGATTCGCCAAGCAATACAGCACCAACATTGTCTTCTTCCAGGTTCAATACCAAAGCATTTAAACCATTGTCGAATTCCAACAATTCACCAGACTGTGCTTTAGACAGTCCGTAGATTCTGGCAACCCCATCACCCACTTGCAATACGGTGCCTACTTCTTCTAATTCAGCCTCCGATTTAAAGTTAGAGAGTTGCTCTCTTAAGATTGCTGAAACCTCATCAGGTCTTACATCTGCCATTTTATAATAGAATTAATGTTATAAATCTTTGTTAAAACGCTTTTTCGTAGTGGTTTTTAGTAAACTCTACTCGCAAAGCCTTAAGTTTAGAGCTTACCGAATCATCGATCTGACGATCACCAATTTTCAATATAAATCCGCCAATTAGCGACTCGTCTACCTTTTCAGTAAGTTCTACCTCTTTATTAGAAATTTTCTTCACCACATTTTCGAACTCCTTCCTCAATGCATCGTTGAGCGGGAAGGTAGTGGTTACCGTAGCTTCTTCTATGCCTTTATGAGCATTGTATTGATGATGAAACTCCTTAGCAATACCTACTAAATAAGCCTCTCGGTGCTTTTTTGTAAGTATCTTGAAGAAGGCCATAGTTAACTCGCTTACCTTTCCGGTAAACACTTTGTTGAGCACGGCCAGTTTTTTGTCGTGTGTAATGATAGGGCTCTTCAGCATCAAAACCAGATCTCTGTTTTCAGAGGCCAGGTTCACCAACAACTGCATGTCGTTGTTTACCTGCTCAAGCTCACCTTTCTCCACAGAAAGATCGAGCAGTGACTTGGCATATCTGGAAGCTATTCTATATTCAGACATTAGCCTGGAATTAGTTTAAATTCAAATCTTTAACATACTCATCGACCAAAGCTTCTTGAGCCTTCTTATCGCTCAACTGCTTTCTGATGACCTTTTCTGTAATATCCAGAGAAAGGGCGGCTACCTGAGTTTTCACTTCTGCCAAAGCAGCTCTCTTCTCATTCTCTATAGTTGCCTTAGCATCTTCAAGCATTTTAGCCGTGATTTTGCTGGTCTCTTCTTTTGCTTCCTCTTTAATAGAGTTAGCCGTTGCCATTGCTTCTTTCAAGATAGCGTCTCTCTCAGCTCTTGCTTCAGCCAAAAGTTTTTCATTATCGGCCTGCAACGCCTGCATATCTTTCTTAGCTTGTTCTGCAGCCAATAGAGCACTTTCAATAGTTTGCTCACGCTCTTTTAAGCCACTAAGAATGGGTTTCCATGCAAACTTACCCAAGAAGATAAGTAGCAAAATGAAAGCTATTGTTTGAAGAATAAATAAACCGGTATCTGGTATTAATAAGTCCATTTCTGTAAGTTTTAAAGAACGACTTTAGACCTGCCTAATGCAAAGCCTAAAGTCATTCAATGGTTTTTAAAGTGCCTCTACAATTGAGTTGTTAGATGCAATCAAGAAACATGCAACAACACCGAAAAGAGCAATTACCTCAATAAGGGCGGCAATGATCAACATACCAGACTGCAATTTTCCAGCAGCTTCTGGCTGACGAGCCATACCTTCCATAGCGGCAGCACCAATTTTTCCGATACCCAAACCTGCGCCAATCGCTACAAGTCCAGCACCAATACCTGCACCTAAAAGAGCAGTACCAGCAGTTAATAAAATAGCTAACATAATTTGTCTATTATTAATGAAACAATGGTTCTAATTAATGGTGGCCGTCATCTACCGCCTGACCGATGTACATCGATGAGAACAGTGTAAACACATAGGCTTGAATAACGGCTACTAATATTTCAATAAGGGTAATGATTACGGAGAAGAGTGTTCCCACAAAACCAACTACCAAACTGTTCAAAATAAACCCTAAGCCCACAATAGAAAGCACTACAATGTGACCTGCCGTAATGGAGGCAAACAATCGGAGTGTAAGTGAAATTGGCTTGGTGAAAATACCAATTACCTCTACCACCAGAATAACCGGCCTGATGGGTAGTGGCACACCAGGGGTCCACAAAATGTGCATCCAATAGGCTTTTCTACCATTGAACTGGGTGATAAAGAAAGTAAACAAGGCCAAACACATAGTTACCGCTATGTTTCCGGTAAGGTTGGCCGCTCCAGGTGTAAGACCTAATAGGTTATTGAATAGTATAAAGAAGAACAGCGTAAGCAGGTAAGGCATAAAACGCTCATACTTATGCTCGCCAATGTTTACTTTGGCAATATCGTCTCTAATGAAAACGATTACGGGCTCAAACAAAGATTGAATACCTTTTGGTGCAGCAATTCCCTTTTTGTAGCGTTTAGCCACTGTAAAGAACACTCCAAATAGCAAAATCATGCTAATGATGAGCGAAGCCACATTCTTTGTAATAGATATATCCAGAAAACCGGACTGAGTCATTCCTTCATGCTCATTGCCGTGCACTTCTTCCTGCTCATGAGCACCCTCCTCACCATGGCCGGCATCCTCATTGTGAGAACCAGCTTCTTCATGATGATCTTCTTCATGGCCTTCGTTGTCATGTGCCGAAGAAGCACTATAACCTTCAGTTAACTTGTAAAGCTTGCCATGGTCTATGTAATAACCACCATGTGGTTTTGGCTGATGATGTTCGTCATAGAAATCTGACGACATAAATACTTTTAGACCATCTTCATAGTCGTATACAATTACGGGAAGTGGGATGGTTACATGCGTATGACCGAGGGTAATGATGTGCCACTGGTAGTCATCTTTAATGTGGTGCATAATGAAGTCGGTCCCTCCACCTTCTTTTTCTTCGTCTCCACCACCTGAAGCGGCCCATAAATTTGAAGAACTTGCTAGACCAAAAATTGCTGCTAAGAAGCTAATGATCAATAAATTGGGAATGTTAGTTCTGCTTTGTTTCATCATTGTTTTTCGCCCTCTCCCGAAATCGCGCGCAAGTTAGAGAGAATGGTAGTTATTTCAAACACTAAGTAAAATAAATAGACTGCAAAAAAATTGACCACCCACAACACGCGGTCTTCAATGCCCATATAAAGGGTAATTCCGATAAAGGCCATACTCAACAGCATACGCAAAACTGTGAGTCCCAGAAAAATATTGGGTCGAGACTGAGCATCCATGGTGCTCATGCCCCAGTGAGCGATAGCCACTACTATCATTCCCAGCACACCTGAAAAAACCATGATGGACCAAATGTACGGATGCACAAGGGGCTTTTGTGTTCCAATTTGCTGTACAAGAAGTACAAGCCCACAGAGCACCAAGCTAAATACAAGAGATTCAACGATTTGGCGACCCAAACTTTTCATGGCCGCAAAGGTAGGTGTATTTGGTTCAATGTTCTAGGTTTTAAGATTAAAGTTTGGGAAACTTTAATCTTAACCTGAACTCGATGTAAGGTCTTCGAAAAAATTTACGTGTACACCCTAAACCAGCATTCCTGAATCTAAAGGAAACTGCTGGTGAGATGCCGGATAAAATAGGCCTAGTCTGAATTTAAGGCCAATTTTTCCGGCATGACGTCCTTTATTATATCGAATTCAGGTAAACTAATCTTTCGGAAGCGACCGATACAGTTGATATATGGCTCCCGTGGCTCCAACAAGTATCATTAGAATGACAAACAGCGAACGACCATCATTCCACCACTCGTCCATTTTATACCCCAGCCAACCACAAATGCCAATGGTTACAAACAGTTGTAAGCCAAGTTGCGAGTATTTAAGGTATTGATTAGGCTCTTTTGATGGCCTTTTCTCCGGCACGGCTCTGGGGGGTTGATATTTGAATTTCTTTGGCTAAATGACCCATTTTGCAACCTCCATTAAAAGTAGCTCCGGGCTCTACTACCAATTGGTTGGTAAGAATGTCTCCGCTAATTACTGCCGATGGCTTTAAGATGAGGAGTTCAGAAATTTCTATGTTCCCCTTGATCTTCCCGGCCACCTCGGCCGACCTTGCCACCACGCTTCCGTCAACATAGGCTTCAGCACCCATTACAAATTTGGCTTTGGCTTTTACATTGCCATATATTTTGCCTTCAATGCGAATATTACCTATAGATTCCAGGCTGCCTTCTAACACAGTTTCTTTACCAATTATATTGCTGGTTTGGCTAAGGTCTTCATTCGTTTTTTTGTCTTCTTTAGAAAACATGGTCGGTTCTTGGTTTAGTTGATGATCTACTGGTCTAGAAAGATATAAACTCTTCCGGATTTACCGGAGAGCCATTGTACCACAATTCTATATGTAAATGTGGACCACTGGTAAGTTCGCCTGTATTACCAATAATTGCAATAATGTCTCCTGCAGAAATCACATCGCCCACCTCTTTTGTAATGGCCGAATTGTGCTTGTATACAGAAATTAGGTTTTCCCGGTGCTGGATCGCAATCAGGTGGCCATCCGTTTGTGTCCAACCTGCAAAAATCACGGTTCCATCAGCTATCGACTTTACCGGTTCATCCTTTTTAGAAACAATGTCTATACCGTAGTGTTTATCGCGAGGGTCGAATGCTTGTACAATGTAGCCACTAATGGGCGGAAAAAAATAGATACTTCTTAATTCTACATTGTCAATATCAGCTGTGAGAAGAAAATCGCCCCCAACCCGCTCAAATTCGCTTTTAAAAGCACTGTCTATTTGCTCCAGATTTTCAATATCAGTAGGTTCTCCGGCCGAAGCCTGGGCTGTTTCAGGAATTTCGTTGGTGGTAACATCGCCCTGCAGCACCTTCTTAATACTTTGTATAAAACGGTCTCTGCTATCCAACTCATAGGCCAGAGAGTCCAGCGTAAAAGTCATCTCCACCAACTCCTGTCGGGTTTGGCGTTCGGCATAGCGCGGATCGAACCACTGCTTAAGTATGGTGGTAACCATGTAAAAGCTCAAGGCAAACACTCCTACAAGGCTCAGAAAAGCAAAAAAGATTATTTTGGCATAAGTGAACTTATAGGTTGCCTTTTCAGAAAAGTTTTCCTCATTCTGAATAATCAGGATATGCCGGGCATTGAGCCAGTTAGAAAGAGTCTTCTTAAATCGCGCCACTTATACAAAAATCAAGGATGACAAAAATATTCATTAATACTCAACAGCGAGCGTAATATTGTATTATTTGCTCATTAATTTCGTTGCTTTGTTGGTTAATCATCTGCCTTGGAAATCAAGAATTTACATATTATCAGGTTTTGTTGTCTTCTCCTCATTATAGCCCTCTGGGGGTGTAACTCTAAAGGATACCAAAACCTGAACGCCCGATACAATGGCTATTTCTATGCCGATCAATACCTAAACGAAGTATACCAGGCTTTTGAAGAACGATATGCCTACAACTTTGATGAGATACTGCGCATATTTCCTCAAATCGATTCGGCCATTGTAAAAAGCAATAAGGAAAAACTGGACGATGCCTTCAAAAAATCGAGCCAAACCATCGAATGGTGGAAAGCCAGCGACTGGGTAGACGATAGCTACCTTATTATCGGTAAGATTAGATACCTGAGAGCGCAATGGCAATTTGCCATAGAAACTTTTCAATACATCAATCAGAATAGTAACGATGACCCTACTCGCCAAAAGGCTCTCATTGCCCTAATGAGAACTTATATGGACATGGGTAATTATGACCAAGCTGAGGAAGTAGCCGGCTTTCTCGATCTTGAAAAACTCGAGCCGGAAGTACGCGCAAGCTATTTGCTCACTAAAGCTTTTTTGTTTCAGCAACTCGATGAGTATGGCAAAGTAAAGGAACTACTCACCGAAGCCCAACCCCTGATCAATGACAAAACCTACTCTCTAAGGGTAAACTTTATTCTTGGTCAGTTGGCTCAACAGGCCGGTGAATACCGTAATGCTTACCTGTACTACGACAATGCCCTAAAAGGCAATCCTCCTTATGAGGTAATGTTTCATGCACGCCTGAACAAACTCATAGTCTCGGGTTACTCCAACCCCAATAATGTCGATGAAGCTTACAAAGTATTTGATAAGATGTTGCGTGACGGCAAAAACAAGGAGTACATGGATCATATCTATTATACCATGGGGCTTCTGGAGCAACACCGAAACAAGCTTTCTAAAGCCGTAGAAAATTATAGAGCAGCCACCCGGGTAGAACAACCGAACAACCGACAGCAGGGGCTTGCTTTTTTGCGACTGGCCGAAATTCACTACGACCATTTACTGGATTTCAACCTGGCCAGTGCCTACTACGATAGTGCCGTAATGAAACTCCCCAAAGACATTGAGCGCTTTGATGAGATTAGTAAAAGACAAAAGGTGTTGAAAGACTTTGTCACACAACTCAATATTATTGAGAAAAACGACAGCCTGCTCACGTTGGCTCAAATGAACCCCATCTCGCTAGAAGCCTATTTGGGAAGATACCTCGATGCAAAAGAAGCCAAAGAACGCGCCAAAGAAAGAGGAAACAACAACGCCAACTCTACCGGGCTGAACCGAACCGATGACAGCAACTATCAGGCTCCCGATGGCAGCAATACCTGGTACTTTTATAACCGGCAAGCCGTAGGGCAAGGCCAGCTTGAATTTCAACGGTTATGGGGCAACCGCCCACTGGAGAACAATTGGCGCAGATCGCTCAAACAAACCATTGGCTTGTCTTCTGCTGCGCAAACAGACAACGATATTAGTGACGACCCTAACAAAGGAGCACCACAGCCAGATCTAAAAAGCAGCCGTGAAACGGACATCGACAAATTAATGGCCACTGTACCGTTTTCGGAAGAGGCCCAATCAAAAGTACACAAGGAGATTAAGGACGCATACTTTAGCCTCGGCCGTATATACAGGTTTGGTCTGGCGCAAAATCAAAAGTCTATAATCACCTATGAAAAGCTGCTGGAGCGCTACCCTCAAACGGAGCACAGACTTGATGTCCTCTATGCTCTCTTTACCCTTTACGAACCTTTAGATGCTGCTAAAGCTCAGCACTACAAGCAGAGTATAATTGAGGAATTTCCAGAAACACTCCTCGCTAAAACACTCATAAACCCTAACTACCTGCAAGAAAAAGCAGCCCGTAACCTGGCCTTACAGCAAGAATATGCGAGAGCCTACGAGGCTTATGAGTCGGGTGACTATATTCTGGCCGACCAGCGGCTTAGAGCAGCACTTGCTTCTTTTGAAGATGTGGACTTTTTGCCGACAGTGGAACTGCTGGCCGCCATATTAAAAGCAAAAACCGAAAGTATTGTTTCGTATGAGCAGGCACTGAAAGACTTTATTGCCAAATATCCGGAAGAACCCCAGAGCAAATATGCTCAAAACCTTCTGGCCGCCATTGCCCCAACCAAAAACCAATTATTCAATAACCTAAACAATGCCTTTAGCGAAGACTTTCAACAGGTGCATCTGGTTGCTTTTACATTCAACGAATCTGTATTTAAAGCCGATAACCTAAAGCAGATTGTAAACACGTTCAATCAACAGAAATTTGAATCGCAGCGCCTCTCGTCCAGCTACCTTAACTTTAGCCCGATAAACAAAACCGGTATCCTTTTCATTAACTCCTTTAAGACGAAGTCGGCCGCAGAAATATACAGAAAGCTACTAGAAGAAGAGTTAGTAAAGCAAGGCCTGAAAAGCGATTCAAATTTTCATAATTTTGCCATTTCAAGAGATAATTTCACACAATTGTTTCAGAACAAGGCGTTAGAGGAATACCTTACTTTTCATCAGAAATTCTATAAATAAATGAGTGCTCAAGAAAAACCAAGCAAGAAAAAATCGTGGCTCAAAAAACTAGTAGTAGTTTTTTGGGTTGGCTTTACTTTAGCCATAATTGGTTTTCCGGCCTATTTATGGGCTGTGAGCAACAACGTAAACAATTGGTTTGGCAGCTTGCCAAGCTATAGCCAGCTAGAAAACCCCGAGCAAAACCTTACCTCGCTACTCTTTACGGCCGATGGTGTGCAGTTAGGTTCCGGATACTATCGGGATAACCGCAACCCTGTAAGTTATGACGAGTTGGGAGATAACCTGGTGCATGCTCTGCTGGCCGCAGAAGATATTCGCTTTAATCAGCACTCGGGCATCGACCTGGAAAGTATGTTCAGAGTGGCCTTTGGAGTAATCACCTTTAGCCCCAAAGGCGGTGGCTCTACCATTACCCAGCAATTGGCCAAAAACCTGTTCAATACAAGGGTTATTAAAAAAGAAGACAAGGGTAAGCTGGAAGGAATAAACGGGTTCCTTGACCAACTCATTTACAAAACCAAGGAGTGGATTTTGGCTGTGCGACTAGAAAGGTCTTACACCAAAGAAGAAATTATGGCCATGTACTACAACACCGTGGAGTTTGGAAACAACGCCTTTGGTATTAAGTCGGCCGCCAAAACATACTTTAACAAAATGCCTAAGGAGCTTTCGGTAGACGAAGCAGCTGTATTGGCGGGCATGCAGAAAGGAGTAACCACCTATCGGCCTGATATTAACCCGGAAAACTCCAAACGCAGGCGAAATGTTGTTTTAAGTCAAATGGTCAAATATGGGTTTTTGGCCCAACAAGCCTACGATACGCTGCGAACCAAAGACATTAATCTTGACAGTTTTCAACAGCAAGACCAGAATACAGGTTTGGCTCAGTACTTTAGAGAAGAAGCGCGCAAAGATCTACGGGAGCTTTGCAGCAACCTAGGCTATGACCTGTATGGTGATGGTCTAAAAATCTATACCACCATTGACTCACGCATGCAAGCCTATGCTGAATCTGCTATGGACAGCGCCATGAGAGCTATTCAGAAACTTTTTAATTCAAAACTGGCAGCTGAGGGTAGAGACTTATGGATAGATAGTAGAGGTAGAGAAATTAAAAGCTTCTTTGATGACAATGTTTTGCCTTATTCGAAGGCCTACAGAAACTTGGTGAAAAAGTATGGCGCCAAATCCGATTCTGTTGAATATTATCTCAATAAGCCAAAAAAACTGAGAGTATTTAGCTGGAAAGGAGAAATAGACACAGTGATGAGTTCTATAGATTCTATACGGTATTACAAACAGTTCCTTCAAGCAGGCTTTCTTGCATCAAACCCCAAAACCGGGGCACTCAAAGCATGGGTTGGTGGTATCAATTATAAGCACTTTAAGTATGATCATGTTAGGTTAGGAAAGCGTCAACCAGGTTCCTTGTTCAAACCTTTCGTTTACGCTACTGCTGTTGAACAGGGTTACTCACCCTGCTTCACCTTTAAAGATGAGGCCATCTCTATCCCAATTCCAGGCCAGAGTGAATTTTGGAGCCCTCAAAATGCAGAGGGCAAGTTCAGCGGTGAGGAAATGACACTCAAACGAGCAATGGCCAATTCAGTTAACTCAATTACTGCCAGAGTCATGGATATTGTAAAGCCAGACAAGGTGGTTGACATGGCACATAGAGTAGGTATTAAGAGTGATATACCACCGTACTACTCCATTGCTCTAGGTACAGAAGATGTTTCACTACTCGAAGTAATAGGAGCCTACGGCACTTTTGCCAATGAGGGAACTCATATCGAACCGTATTATATCAGTCGAATTGAAGATAAATATGGCAATGAAATTTACCGTCATGTGCCAAGAAAAAGTAAAGCCATAAATCAAGACGTAGCCTTTGTAATGCTCAACATGCTTCAGGAAACTGTAAGGTCAGGGTCGGGAATAAGACTGTGGCTAACCTATGGGCTAGTTGATAGAGAACAACAAAAGAACAGTATCGGAGCTAAAACAGGAACTACTCAAAATGCTTCTGACGGTTGGTTTGTAGCAGTTACTAATGAGATTGTAGCCGGAGCATGGGTTGGTGGAGACGACAGAGCAATACACTTTACGAATTGGCCGGATGGTCAGGGAGCAAGAACTGCCATGCCCATTGTTGCTCAGTTTTTAAAAGATGTATATGCTGACTCAACGCTCAATTTAAAGAAGACGCTTTTCGAAAGACCAGTTGGTCTAAGTATGGAGATAGATTGTCAGAAATTTACCGATGTGCTCACTACGACCGATACCTCCAATATTTATGACGATGATATTTACTAATTTCGGCCTATGGAGGTCACGCGCATCGTTCCTGGAGATGTACTGAAGCTTCCCGATAATCCGGGGGTATATCGTTTCTTCAATGAAGAGGATGAACTGATCTACGTAGGCAAAGCCAAAAGTTTAAAAAAGCGGGTTTCAAGCTACTTCAACAAACAAGCCGGGGTAAACCGAAAAACCAGACGTCTGGTATCGGAAATAAAAGCCATTGAAGTCACCCTTGTCAACTCGGAGTTCGATGCGCTTTTGCTCGAAAATAGTCTGATAAAACAAAACCAGCCTAAGTACAACATCCTTCTCAAAGACGACAAAACCTTTCCCTACCTGTGTGTTTCCAACGAAAGGTTTCCTCGCATATACAGCACTCGCAAGTTTATTCCCAGCAACGGTACATACTTCGGGCCTTACGCCAGTGTAAAAGCCATGAACAATGTGTTGAGGCTCATTAACAACCTCTTTACCCTACGCACCTGTAGATACGACCTGAGCGAAGAGAATATTACCAAAGGAAAGTTCAAAGTATGCCTGGAATACCATATTGGCAACTGCAAAGGTCCATGTGAAGGCCTGCAGAGCGAAACAGACTATCTGAACGACATAGACCAAGCGGTTAACATACTTAAAGGCAACCTTTCTGTTCCCAGGCAATATTTTAAAGAACATATGAATTCTGCTGCAGCACAACTGGAGTTTGAAGCAGCACAAAAATTTAAGGATAAACTGGAATTGCTGGATAGGTTCCAGTCCAAATCGCTGGTGGTTAACCCCAAGATCGCAGACCTGGATGTATTCACCATTGTTGCCGATGAAAAGTTTGCCTTTGTAAACTACCTGAGAATTAAAAACGGCACCATTAACCTATCGCAAACCTCAGAGATTAAGAAAAAACTAAACGAATCGGACGAGGAGATTCTAACTCTTCTGATCGTGGAACTAAGAGATAAATTTCAGAGCTCTGCCAGAGAAGTACTCACCAATAAAGAGCTGGATATAGCCTCCGAAAATTTTAAAATGATATTGCCCCAACGGGGAGATAAAAAGAAGTTGATCGAACTATCACTAAAGAATGCTCTGTTCGCCAAAAAAGAGAAATACACTTCGCTAGAAAATGTGAAAGACAAAAGCAACCGGGTACTCAAACAACTGCAGGCAGACCTATCGCTTCGTGAGTTGCCAACCCATATTGAATGCTTCGATAACTCCAATATTCAAGGCACAAATCCGGTAGCCAGCATGGTTTGCTTTAAAATGGGGCGACCCTCCAAAAAAGATTACCGACACTTTAAAATTAAAACTGTTGTTGGGCCCGATGATTTTGGGTCTATGAGAGAGGTTGTTGGCCGCAGGTATTCGCGCTTGCTCAAAGAAGAAGCTCCTCTGCCCAAGCTCATTGTAATAGATGGTGGCAAAGGACAGCTCAATGCGGCCTGTGAGGCGCTCAAAGAACTCAACCTATACGGACAAATTCCGATCATAGGAATTGCAAAACGCTTAGAAGAACTCTACTTTCCGGAAGACTCATTTCCTATTCACATCGATAAAAAATCAGAGTCACTTCGGCTCATTCAAAAGCTAAGGGATGAAGCCCACCGCTTTGCCATTAATTTTCATAGAGACCTGCGAAGCAAAAACAGCTTCAATTTTGAGCTGGAAGAAGTAAAAGGATTAGGGAGGGTAACGGTGGACAAGCTGCTCAAGGAATTTGGTACTATGAGCAAAATAGAGCAAGCTAGCGAAGAAGAACTTATTGCCCTTGTTGGCGAAGCCCGCACCCGACTTATTAAAAACTTCTTTAACCAGAAACGAGAAGCACAATAGGCCAAGGCCTATAACAAAAAAGGGAGCTTATTGAAGCCCCCCTTTCTTATATTCTGTTTAACTGAATTCTTAATATTCCCAGAGGTTATGCATTTTCTCTAGCAACTCATGTCTCTTTTTCATGGCTTGCTCAATAATGCTGTAGTCATAGTCAGATCGGCCAAAGAGCGTCTGTATATTATCATCATCAGCATTTTGAAACTTAGTAATGTATGAGCTAAACAAGCGTAGGTCAAAGGCATGAGCAAAGTTTATATTTCTATCGCGCGGATTCTTTGGGTTGTACCAATAAGCTGCATTTTTGTTTGACTCCGCGTACACCTTTTCAATGTAAGCTACCAACTCCTGATACTTCACTCGAACAATTTCGCGTTCCGTTCCGGCAACTGTAGCCTTAGGTGGCGCAACTAGCGTAATAGAAACAATATCCCACTTGGCCAAAGACTGATTTCTATCGAATATGAGATCTTCTTCTATAAGCAAAACATCTAAATCTCCCTTATTTGCCGGATCGAGAGGTTTGGCCTCCGCATTCTGCTGATATTCCGCATCAATAATAGAGTCTAGACGGGCATCGGAGTAGTTGGCGTAAATGCCACCGTCCCGCGTTTTAAGCTCTGCCCTGTCTTGAGCCCTAAAAGCCTCATCATAATTGCCCAAAGCTGTAGACATATCCTTCAGGTTATTCCTAAAGTCTGCCTCAGAAAGAATCACCTCATCATCGAAGCCTTTGGCTCCGGTTTCGAAAGTTGCGTATGGAGTAATACCCACCTGCTGATCTAAGGCCTGGCTCTTGGCTTCATAGTAGTCTTCTATGCCTTTAAGAATGATCTCCGTAATGCGAGACTCTTTGGCGTTCCAGGCCGAATTTAACTTTTCGTTAAAATTCATCTTGGACCAGAGTCTTATACTCCACATTACGTCTTCATCGCGAATGGGCCGTACCGAAAACTCGTTATTGAGTTTTCGGGCACTATTAAGGCCGGCAACTTTAGTAGTGCTTTCTATGGTTTGCAAAAATTTGGCAGGGTTTGTTCCACTGCCCTCGTCCTGAGCGTTCAAGACTGTGACAAAACACAGTACTAATAAAATTGCTAAGCCTTTTTTCATTTTAGTTAATATTTATCGTTACGTCTCCCGTAAAACGAATCGGAATCTGCTCTTCTTTATAGTTGAAGCGAACAATTTCTTCAACATAAACCACTATTCTGTCTCCTGAAGCCATTCGGCTAACCAATTGAGACAGATCCACTCTCGACATGGGCTTATCGATAGGAATAACTCCTTTTGTGGTTTTTCCACGAGCCAGGGTTACACTTCCTTTGCTCACCAAGAAAGTAGCATCGTCTTTATAACGCTCGGCAAAATCGGGGTCAGACTGTAGCAACAGGTTAATTACTGTTGGCTTCTCGTCCATACCATTCTTTGCATCATACGGCTGACCGTTAGGTCTTACTTCAAGTCTTGGAAGCGGTACAGGCTTGGCTTGAAATTCTCTTGAACCAATATAGAACCCACCGCTCGAAACATCAATCTTCAACTCACGCTGTGTAGGCACTACCAGTATTTCACCTTTCTGGCTACCTGAATTAAAGGTTCCACCGGTTACTTTGAAAGATGGCTGATAGGCTGGCCCCAAAGCCGGCACATTAATGTTCAAGTTGTTGGCACAACCCAGGTAGAGAACCTCTACTGATGCACTTCGTACATCAATTACCGGTTTGGCCACCTGATACTCATGTCGCTTAGTTCTGGTAATGGTTCCGCCAGAACCGTCCTGAGCGGTTATTTCAACTTCGAAAAACTTTTGCGCCAATCCGTTGGCATCGTACTCACTGTTTTGCGCTGAAGCCGGAATACTAATTATTCCTCTTCCGTTGACTACCGGTATATCCTGTCCGTTCACTTTGATCTCCGGTTGCAGCTTAGAGTTACCCAGCGTTAAAAAGGCCTGAGCACTAAAGTCTAGTCCGGCTGTCACAATATTTGACTCAGAAAGCACTGTAGCCTGAGCATAGTCTATCCCCGCAAATGCACCCTTTAAAAACTCATCTTGAGAAATCTCAGCAGAAGCTGTTCCTGAAGAAGGGTTTTGTCTTGGCGTTGTTCTTGGAGTAGGCGCTGCTTCATCTTCAGAAGAAGAATTATCGGGCTGGCTGGCAGGTTGAGTGTTAGTCACCACCAAATCGGCCAATGTAGGAATGCTATTAGGGTCTGTAGAAACAGCCGTTCCTACCATTCCTTTTAGCTTATTGAGTGCCTCTGACTCTTTACTGAAAATCTGATTTTTGTAGAAAGTAAGCTGCGCAAGAACTGAGGCCAACGGAGCCTTATAGAAGTTAAAATGGGCGTAATCTTCTTTTTTTGCCTCGGCATTGTTTTCGTAAAACTTAATGTCGTTGGCATCAATGGCTATAGACTTCATCCACTCCGGGTTCATTCCTCCTTTACCCAACAAACTGATAATCTCATTTACTTTGAGAGGGTATTCATCCAGTCTTCTTTTAAGCTCCTCAGCATTCTTTTTATTCACCAGATAGTTAGAGGGCTCTTCGTATTTTTTAAGCGTAGACCGCTCGTATATTTTAGAAGTGTCTCCTCCGGTAGATACTTTACCGAGTTCCAGTTTCAGATTGTCCAGATAGTTAGCGAGGTCAAGGGTATACAACCGTACCTGCTCGGCCACTTTTTGCACAGCCACATCGCCATCTTTTTCACCTTGATTGGTTACATCGTTTTGGATGCTGGTAAGGACATTCTGGTTGTAGTCCATAAAGGACTCATTAGAAACTTTGAGTCCGTTTTCTATAAGAACGAACTTTTCCAATACCGTATCCTTAATCTGCAAGGCGAGAAGAGCTGTTAGCACGAGATACATCATGCCAATCATCTTCTGCCGTGGGGTTTCTTTACCTCCTGCCATAATCGATCAGGTTTAGTTATTGGTTTGTTTCATTGCAGAAAGCATTGCACCATATACCTTGTTCAGCGAGGTAATATTGGTGTTTAGCTGAGCCATTTGGGCTTGGAATTCTTCCGTAGCCTTGGCTGTGTTCATGGCTCCTTTAATCATGGTTTCCATGTTAGAAAGGTAACCTTTCATATACTTAGCTACAGACTCCGTATCGGTAAGCTCGGCCTTGTAAGCACCACTAAGCGCCTGCAGTTGTGTTGCAGCTTCTTTGAGCTGAACCTGATACTGCTCAGTAGCCGCCTTAAGTTGTGCCTGATTGGCACCAGAACCTTTTACGGTGTTGGCTACTTCAGCAAAAGCCGAAGCGGCCTGGTTAGTAGACTGGTCTATCTTAGATAAAGATGCTGCAGCCGTTTTCGCATTTTTAGCGTACTCATCAGTTGCTACAGCGGCATTAGACATACTGGCCAGTTGTTTGGCATTCTGAGCCAAATTGTCCATCCCTTCTTTCAGGCTTTGAAGGCCGTCTTTGCTTATAGCCGCCTGCTTAAGCATTTTTTCAAGGGTAATATCGTCTTTCTTTTCTGGGGCACCACCGCCTTTCACGGTCGCATGGTATAATTCTTTCGTATAATCTGTGGCTTTGGGTTCAAAGGCAGCGAAAGCAAAGATGAGTGCTTCCGTACCAAGACCAATAATTAGCATAAGAGTAGCACCGGCCCATCCGTTCAATTTGAACATGGCACCTACAATTACTACAGAGGCACCTAGACCATAGATTTTCGGCATTACGTTGCCGTAGAAGTTTTGGGTAAATTTACTAGCCATTTGTTTTATCAGTTGGGTTGAAGATCAATTTGATAGTTGTTGTTAAAGCGGGTTATTTTGACCGAGGTCGTCCATAGCACATCTAAATCCAATTGAAGCAGAGGCCACGTCTCGGTATTCAAAAGTTCTTGTTCCGGTTTGGAGGTAATAGGAAATATCATTCCAGGCTCCTCCTCTTACCACCTTCTTTCCGTAGTGAGGGCTGTCTTTTTCCGATAAGGTATCGTATAAAAACATTGGGTTCAGATCCCACACCAGTGGATTGTATACAGGTGAGAAGTCGTCTCTACACCATTCCGCTACGTTGCCTGCCATGTTATACAAGTTGAATGGGTTAGGCAAAAATGAATTTACCGGAGCAGTATATGGGTAACCATCGTCTGCATAGGCTCCTCTGCCTGGCTTAAAATTGGCCAGAAAGCAACCATCGCGGTTTCTGGTATACGGACCTCCCCACGGGTATTTCACAATTTCTTTTCCTCCTCTGGCTGCATACTCCCATTCTGCCTCCGTAGGCAGTCTAAAGTTGGGATATCTAAATTCCATTGGGGAAGTATCTACAAAAGTGCTCGACTCAGGACCACTAGCTGCTCCTCCTTGGGGGCCTACGGCTCCTAACGGGCCTGCAGCTCCGGCATTCGGGTCGCCCTGATTTTTCTTTTTACCGAACGAGAAGAGTCCACCCCCTCCTTCATTTTTGGCTTGCTGGCCATTGTTCAGGAAAATGGTTCTCCAGGCAGCAAATTTTTCAGCAGCATCCCAGCTAACTCCTACTACAGGGTAATTATCAAAAGAAACGTGCTGGTGATAATATTGAGTCATTCGGTCGCCATAGTGGTATGTAAACTCCTGCTCCCAAACTTTGGGGTTAGGAACTACCGTGGCTAAAAATTCGCGGGTGTAGTATCGATCGCCCTTTTCGGCCAAATCGGCCACATGGTATAGAAATTGGCGATACTCATTGTTGGTGATTTCCTCAGCATCCATAAAAAAGGAGCTGACAGTAATTTGTCTGTTGAAGTTAATTTGTGAGGCTGCCACATCTTCATCGGCCTGGCCCATGTAGAATGTTCCCCCAGGTATTTGAACCATTCCATAGGGTAGTTCCTGATACCATCCTTCTCTGTCGAGCACACCTAGCAACTGGCCTTCATCGACCAACGCCTGCTCTTTTCCTCCTCCACTTAGAAAGCCTTCGAACATACTGCACCCAGTGTTCAAAGAAAGAAGTGCCATAAATAACAGACCCAGTATAGACTTCTTCATTGTTTTAGTTTTAATCTATTTGCCAGTTCAAAAACAAGCCTCATTTGGCAAATAAAGCGCGAAAATTAATATTTTATTGTTAGTATTCCACCCACAGGTAGAAAATTCTACAATCCTTAATCTTAAGTAAACTTTTGTTTAGTAACGGTATCTGGGGGTTCTTATGATGTTCCTTCCCAGATTTATTCCGTTGCCCTTGCTGGAAAATTTATAAATGAGCATAATCTCTTGAGAGGTCGGCTCTTTACTATTTCTATCAGCAAGAACTAAATCCAGCGCATATCCCAACGCCAGGCTTCGATCTTTTAGTATGCTGTAGCCAATCATTACCGATGCCGATTCTGATTGACGGTAAGCAACACCGGCCCAAAGCTGATCATTGTAGCGTCCTACAACGCTCAAGTCCCATGAGTAGGAATCAAATCCTACAGATTTCAGCAATAAAGTCGGAGTGATCGTAACCTCTGGGCTTAGTGCATAATCGTAGCCCGCTGTTAAATAGTAGTGTCGAATTAATTGATTGGCAATTTGATCTTGTCCAAAATCAAATTTTGGTTGAAGTAAGTGATTTGTACTGAAACCACCAAAAAAATTTCCTTTTCTGTAGAGTATACCCATGCCGAGATCCGGCCGTAACTGAGATTCCTTTCCGGTTAAACCCACCAGGTCATCGCTCGGATCGACCAGCACTAGCTCATCGAAATCAAGGCCGCTGGAAAAAAAGCCTGCGTTGAGCCCAATGCTCAGTGAGGCATCTCCCTGAAGAGCAATGTAGTAAGACCCTGACAGCTTGAACTCTATGTTATTGGAGGGGCCCAGATTGTCGTTCACTAAATGAACGCCCAATCCACCATTCCACCATTGTGATAGAGTGCTGTAGCTAATAAATTGGGTATTTGGGGCTCCTCCGGGGTTTATTGTGCCTTCGTACCCAAACCACTGGGAGCGATGAATTGCCGTAAGTGTATTGGCATTGGAAAGGCCCGTAAAAGCCGAGTTGTAGTACATGGGATTAAACATGTACTGGGTAAACTGAGCATCTTGTTGTGCTCTTAGGCCCACAACGAGGAGGCTGAAAACAATGGCAATGAAGGCCTTTCTTGACATAATCAGGTAACGCGAAAGTTAAATGATTTATTTAATCACTTTCCCAATAATACAAGAAAACTAGCTTTTGCCCTTACGAGTTGCGAGAATTACAGATTATTTGCCTTTTTAATGTACAGCTCCAGTGCTCCTGTCATAGACGGTGCGTTGGGCTGAGGAGCCTCAATATCTATAATAAGGTTGGCTTCTCGGGCAGCCTGTGCTGTAGTTGGGCCAAAAACCGCAATTCGTGTATCGTTTTGTTTGAACTCCGGAAAGTTTACGAACAATGAGTTGATTCCACTTGGGCTGTAAAACGCTAAGATGTCATACGTAACATCGTCCAGGTCAGACAAATCGCTGGCCACTGTTTCGTAAATAACAGCTTCTGAAAACTTGAATCCGTTTTCTTCCAAATAGCCCGGAATATCGTCTTTTCTAATGTTGGAGCAAGGAAACAAGTATTTCTCGTTTTTATGCTTTTTAAGAATTTCGATAAGGTCCTGAGCGGTACGTGAACCGGTAAAAATCTTTCTTTTTCTAACCACAATGTACTTCTGCAGGTAATGAGCCGTTTGTTCCGATATACAGAAATACTTCATATCTGCAGGAACCTCAATTTTCAGGTCTTTGCAAATGGTAAAGAAGTGGTCTACGGCATTGCGGCTGGTAAATATGATGGCCGTATGATTTAAGATATCAATCTTCTGTTTTCTAAACTCTTTAGCAGAAATCGGATCGACCTGAATGAAAGGCCTGAAATCAATCTTTATTCCGTATTTGTCTGCTAAAGTATAGTAAGGAGATTTAGGATCTGAAGGCTTTGGTTGAGAAACGAGGATACTTTTTACGGGTTTTAACCTTTCCTCATACGTGCTATTGGACATATTCTTCCCTGCTTTTTAATCTAATCTGGCTTGTCAAACTAACAGATTCAATCCTAGCAAAGTAGGTATTAATTCTGTGCTGCAAAGGTAAGAAAATATATATAAGTTGCTACTGGCTCCCAGGTTACGAATTTTTAAAAAGAGGTTGAAGAATCTGAAAACCAGATAAAAGGCCAAAGTAGCCAGAATAAGTTTGACTGTAAATTCAGGAAATGAAAACCTTCCGAAGAGCGAAATGGCCAATATGAGGTACATTACCACAGAAAGACCATTGTTCATTAGCTGAATCTCAGAAAAATGCCTGGACTGATCGGTGGGAATGCCAAAAAGCCAACCAAACCAGGCCACAAACAAAAATTTGAGAAAAAACAAAAACTGAATGGCCATAGCTGTTAGTAGCCAAACCAACAGACCTTTCCCCATAGATTCTATGACCAACCATGGAATCGTAGCCTGCACGAATGGAGTGAACAGATAGAGACAAACTGCAGCAAAACTAAAATTGAGCGATAATACCGCGGTGAAGTAAAAATTTTCGGTGCTGAACAAGCGTATGCCTGACCCAAAGTCGTCTCGCAGACGAGTAGAGAAAAAGCGTGCATAGCTATATACCGAAGCAAACAGCTTTGGATACACTACCCTGGAAATGGCATAGATAACAAAAAGAGCCATGGCCATGACTATGGCCAAATCGCGGTAAAATAATTGAATGCTACTTGTCTCTTGCATTAAAATCTGGTGGTAAACCCAAAGTGTATCTTGGATTGGCTAAAGTTAATGGCTCCGGTTGAATCGGCCGTACCTAAAGCATAAACAAAATTGAAAATGCCGGTTCCGGTAGCAAAACTAATACCCGCGCCCATTCCCAAGGCCCATTCTCCCCTGTTGGCGTTGGCATTGCTCACAAAGTTTTGCTCCAAATAGCCCACATCAGAAAAGAGCAGCAAGTAAGAAGAGTCTTCCAAAAAGTAGCGATACTCCAAATTGCTATAGGCAAAGCCTGTTGCAAAAAAATAACTCTCATTGAAGCCTCTTATACTATTGAGCCCGCCCAGCCGATAGGCATCGTTTCTAAAAAGGTTTTTAGAAGATAAATAACCCCCATGCAATGTGGCATAAAAGATAGCCCTGGAACCCAAACCCAGATATTTTTCTACATCCAGATCGTACTGAAGTTGCAGCGTTTTCATATCAACATCGGTATAAAGTTCATTGGGCAGTTCTGCGTTTTGTCTGATTACCTTATTACCAATGCTTGTGTTCAACTCCAGACTTAAGCCTCTTCGGGGAAAAAACACATCGTCCAAGCCGTTGTAGCTATACCTCAAGCCATAACGGTTTAGTCTAAAATCCAGAATATCCGGAAGCCTATTGCTGTCGGCATAGGCCGAAGTTGCTATAAGATCGGTAGCCACCAAATGAGTAACTACTCCCAGGTTGGCATTAAAGCCCAAGTTTATGTTTAGGTCCAGGCCAAGTACTCTCCTGTTAAAAGTAGAGTCCTGTTTAAGGAAATCGAACTGGCTGCGTAAAGACAAAGTACTACCCAGCAGGTGGGGTTGGTCAAAATTGAACTTCAATGTTTGGGTTTCCTCACTCAACCTTCTCCAGTGCAAGCCAATGTGTCTGCCCGAAGCAAATGGGTTGTACAAGTCGAGATCGAACTGGCCGGTAACAAGTAGGCCTCCGCTACGGCTATTGTTAGGCAAAAAACCAATAATTCCATCGAGCCTGTTTACGGGTCTTTTTTCCACAGAAAGTGTGACTCTTGCCTCGCTATTCTGAAAACTGAGCAGAGGAGGTCTTGTAAGCTTTACATAATTGAGCTTTCTCAACCTTGGTACTATTGCATCTACCAGTTGTTGATTATACGGTTGCCCCAGGTGTATACCCAGATAGGCCATGGCAAACTTTGGTTTTAAAATTTGAGGCTGCTCAATGCGCACAGAATCAAAGTTTATAGGCGGGCCCAAATCTACCTGCAGGGTAGCAGAAAGGTAATTTTGCTCAATACTAAGCGAATCGTACTTAATAGATGCAAATGGAAATGCGTTGCGCTCTGCAAACCGAAGTATTCTCTTTTCCAATGCCGCCAGTTGGCTAGGGTTAAATGGTTTGTTGTTGAAATGCCGTTCCCGCAGGTTTAGTTTTCGCCAAAAGTCATCGGCCAAATTTCCCTTTCTTAGTTCCAACCACTGAAAACGTGGGCCAATAATCATTTCTACCTGCAGGGTGTCTTCTTTAGAGGTGAATTGCTTTGGATGAGCCAAGAGGTATCCTTCCTGATGAAGAAGTTGTACCAGTTTTTGAACTTCTTTTACAGCCGCAACACTATCGACCAGTTGACCGGAATAGTTATAGGTGTTCAGCACAACTTGTTCGTTGGCCGAAGTTGTGACTACTAACCTTACCTGCTGAGCCTGCACCGACAGCAGGGACAGAAAAAAAAGCAGGAAGCAACTGCAAAAAGTAAGTCGGTGTATTGGCATAGCTTATATTTAGGCGAAAATTACAAAACTTTGGCCGGCCTCTATCTACACATTCCTTTCTGCAAAAAAGCATGTCATTATTGCGACTTCCACTTTACTCAATCGCTCAGGCAAATTGACGATATGGTGGATGCTATTTGCAAAGAATTGGTTCTACAAAACGAGTTTTTGGGGAAAGACTCTATATACAGTATCTATTTTGGTGGTGGCACCCCATCCTTACTCGAGCACCACCACCTAAAACAGATTATGAAGGTAATTAAGTATGAATATGACCTGGCCAGTAATATTGAAATTACCTTAGAAGCCAACCCCGATGATTTGAGCCGAGAAAAGTTGCAGGCATTTTATGACAATGGTGTAAACCGACTGAGCATTGGCATTCAAAGCTTTAACAACGACCATTTAAAATGGATGAACCGACAGCACTCCGGAGAAGAGGCCATGGAAGCTGTTTATGAAGCCCGGCAAGTGGGTTTCGAAAACATTAGTGTTGACCTCATCTATGCCGTGCCTTATGGCGACCATAGTATTTGGGAAAACGACCTGAAACAGGCTTTGCGACTTAGGCCGGAACATATTTCTTCTTACTGCCTTACCATTGAACCCAAAACGGCTTTTGGCAAATGGCTGGAACAAGGCAAGCTCTATGAGGTTGAAGAGGAGTTTGCGGCCGAGCAATTTGAAATGCTCATTGATACACTACGCCAATATGGTTATGACCAGTACGAGATTTCTAATTTTGCCCAACCGGGTTACGAATCGCGGCACAATAGCAACTATTGGAAGGATGAAAAGTATTTGGGCGTTGGTCCTTCGGCACATTCATACAATGGAAAGTTCCGCAAGGCAAACGTAGCCAATAACGCCAAGTATCTTCTGGGGCTATCGGAAAATAAAATTCCATTTGAGGTAATACACCTGAGCAAGGAAGACCAGGCCAATGAGTATATCCTTACTTCGTTGCGTACCAAGTGGGGGTTAAATCTCAATCATCTCAAGAATAAATATGGTGTGGACTTGCTAATGGTTCACAGAGATTACCTGAATAAACTTTCTTTGCAGGACCTTCTTTATGAAGAAGATGAACACCTGATTCTTACCGATTCGGGGAAGCTACTGGCCGACAAAGTGGCCTCCGACCTGTTTATTGAGTTGAATCCTTAGCCCTACTTTCTTGCTGTTCTACTTCTTTTAGTACCTCATCAAAGGTTCCCTGAGCATACTGCGGAAAGTATTCATCTACAATGGTTCGGATGAAATTCACATCCAAGCCGGCTCGAATGTAGTTTTTTAGAAGGCTAATTTCGACTTCACGAGTTTTTTCAGGCCCTAAATCCTCATTCACCACTTTTAAAATGTCCTCAGCCAGTTCGGCTACGTTTTCCAGCTTTCCTGCCCGGAGTCGGGCGGCACCAATGAACCTATAGAAAGCAAAGCGATTTTCTGCTTCCAGAATTTTTCGCTGTGGGTCGTTTTCAGCCAAAGACGAGGGCACCAGGTTGTACCGCTGACCAAAATTGGTCATTAGTCTTTCGGCATGTTCCAATTGCCTTATGCGCGAATGGAGCTTGGAGAGGGCTTCATAAAGTTCAAAACTTATAATCTCCGTGCCCTCCTTGTTCATGGCATATTCAATTACCTTAAAGTTGTATTGCGGCTCCAGATAGCGCCAATTGTAGTAGTCTGTCAGCTCACCGGCATCCAGCAGGCTATCCCATTCGACCAATTTGCCCCGCTGATAAGAGGCAAAGCCGGGAAAATTGGTTCTGAATTCCTCCAGTTCTTTTTTCAGGCTTATTAAAACCTTTTCTTTTTCATCTTTTAATTTTTGACCCTCTGCATAGCGCTGAAAAAGAAAGGCCATGTACACACCCACAAAAACGACTAATAGTTCAAGCAACAGCCACTTTACTTTGTCACTAATTTGAAATAGCTTTCTAATAAACATTGATGTAGCTTTACCCAAAGGTTCAATTATTTGTAGTTTCAGGCAAATGTAAACCGACTGAAACGGTAGATTTACCAACTGAAAGTGAAGGTTTTAGCCATGAGAAAAAGTGAAAAGGGAAGAAAAGGACAACCTGAGTCATTGGGCGATGCAATACAGGAAATGCTAAAGTCTTTTAGAATTGAAGAGAAGTTCAATGAGGCAAATTTGGTTAACTCTTGGGAGAAGATCATGGGTGCTCCTATAGCCAAGCGAACCACTAAGGTTTACATTCGAGACAAAAAGCTTTTTGTTCATATTAACTCTGCTCCTCTTAAACACGAGTTGAGCATGTCTCGTGACAAAATTCTGGTACTGATTGCCCGGGAACTTGGTAGTTCCATTGTCAATGAGGTAATCATTAAGTAAAATAGCGACCATTTCGTCTCAGAAGAATAAGAAGAGAGGCTGTCTCTCAAGCCTTTCAAAATCCTGCTCAATGGTAGAACAAAATCTGTCGACTCCGGAGACAGCCTCCTTCAACTGATAAATATGGCCTTGGCCTAGTTTTTCTTTATCTCTTGTTGTAGTTCTGCCTTTTGATTCTGAGGCAGCTTTACGGTTTTAATCATGTTGTCCTCTTTCACAAATTTGTTGAGTGCTGCTACAATAGCTTCTTTCGTTATGGTATCTGCCCGCTCATTGCCTGTGAGTATGTTTTCCATATCTTCCCCGGTTTTCAGGTAAGTGGCTATCATGCTCTGCCAGTAGGAGTTCTGTTTAATTTGTTCCTCAAAGTTCTGTTTTCTGGCGTTAATCACTTTATCCAAATCTTCCTGAGTGAAATTGCCCTGTTTTATGTTTTCCAGCTCTTGTATAGCGGCCTGAACCAGCTTGTCTACATTCTCCGGCTTGCAGGGAAATGAAATTGAAAATGAAAACGTGGAGTTAGGGTACTGAGAAGATGAGAAGGATGCCCCGGCACCATATACTCCACCCATTTCTTCCCTAAGGGTTTCTATCATTTTATTGGAAAGAATACTGGCCGCGGCATTAAGCAGACCATTATTTTCCAGGTTGTAATCAAAGTCTCCGCTAAAAGTGATATTTACCTGGCTCTTGTCGTCTACCCCCACATATATATTCTTCTCGTGCTTTCCACTAATAATCCGTAAACCCAAATCTTTATACATTTCTTTAGAGCCTTTGGCTGGCAACGAAGCCACATATGTTTCCAGATACTTTCTAAAGGAAGGCATGTCTACATTACCCACAAATACAAATTTAAAGTCTCCACCATTGGCAAATCGCTCTTTGTAAATCTGTACGGCCTTATCCAGTTCAATTTTATCGAAACTCTCAGCCGATGGAAACTCAACTCTCGGGTGGTTATCGTACATAAAGCGCTGGCGCAGCACAGAATACTGAAGATCGGGGCTAGCACTAAAGTTTACATAGAGGTTCTTTGTTCTGGAAAGCCAACTGTTAAACGCAGATTCATCCATACGCACATTGGTAAATCTTAGGTGTACAAGCTGAAAAAACGTTTCCAAATCTTTAACGCTAGAAAAGCCTGAGAGGCCTTCTTCGTAAGAACTGATGTAGGGTTGCACCGAGGCTGTCTTTCCGGTTAAAAACTTGCCCAAATCTATAGCACTGAAATCGCCTATACCCATTTCATTCACGATGGCCGCGGCATTTGAGGCCGACCAGTATACATTATCCGGGTATAAGGAAGTTCCGCCAAACGAAAAGGCTGTCATTCGCACTTCATCGTTTTTAAAGTCTGTAGGTTTAATGAACACTTCAGCACCGTTGCTTAGTGTAATGTGTGTGATGCCCGTGGTTTCATTGGTTTGTTCTGCAACAATTTTACCCGGTTTTGGTGGGGCATCCATCAATGCAGAAGCAATAGCCTCTTCCTCATAAGGCTCAATGGAGTCATCCTCTACTATGGCATCCAGCAGAGCTGTCATTTCTTCGGCCGAAGGAATGGCTGCAGCATTTTCGGTTTTGGCTTGTACCTCAATGGTTCGGTTGTCATTGTGCCACCAACTATCGAGCAAGCCATTGATCTCTTTAAGTGTAATAGTGGGGATAATCTGCTCGGCCATTTCTCTGGTTTGTTTGGCACTTAGCAATGGGCCTCCATTTAAAAAATGGTTGAGATAGCCTTGTACTAAAGACCAGGACTCCCGCTTGTCTGCCTCTTTTTCAAAACGATCGAGTGAATTGGCAAATGAAGCCAAAGTTCTATCCAATTCGCCTTGGGTAAAGCCGAATCTTCTCACACGCTCGTTTTCTCGAATAGCCGCCAGAAGGCCTTCGGCAAACTTATCTTCCTTCACCTGAATGGAGATGGTATAATCATTTTTGCCCTTACCTAAAGCGCTGCCATATCCACTGTAGCTATATTGGAAGGGTGGATTTTCTGACTGCACAAGCTCTCTTAGGCGTTGGTTCATCATTTGGCTAAAGAAACTGTATACTAAAGACTCTCTGAGGTCGGCAAACGTATTGCCGGTTTCCTTTTCGCCCGGTTGAATAAAGTTGATGGTAATGGAGTTTGAGGTAGCCTCATCGTCTGAAGCAATGGCTACTCGGGTGCCTTCAAAATCGGGCATGGTATAGTAAATGCGCTCTCTGGGCTTTTCAGGCATTTTTATGTCTGAAAAGTACTCCTTAATCATCTGCTCCATTTCGGCCACATCGAAATCGCCTACAGCAATAAGAGCCATTAAGTCTGGTCGATACCAATCTCTATAGAACCTTTTGGCGGCATCATATTCAAAGTTCTCCAATATTTCAGGCTCACCAATTGGCAATCGCTCAGCATAGCGCGAACCGGCCAGGGTAATTGGCCAAATCTGTTGACGCATGCGTTCATAAGCTCCCAGCCTCAATCGCCACTCTTCCATCACCACCCCTCTTTCTTTGTCTATCTCTTCATTGTCGAAAGTAGCCTGATGTGCCCAGTCGCTGAGCACCAGCATGGCGTTCTTCACGTTTTCCGGTTTATCTGAAGGAATAGGCAGCATGTATACGGTTTCATCAAAGCTGGTATAGGCGTTTAGGTCGCCCCCAAATTCAAGACCCATCTTTTGCAGAAAATCTACCAGCTCATTCTTTTCAAAGTTCTTCGTTCCGTTAAACAGCATGTGTTCGGTAAAGTGAGCCAAGCCCAGCTGGTCATCGTCTTCCACGATGGAGCCTGCTTTTACAGCCAGGCGAAATTCAATACGATTTTCCGGTTTAGGATTAGAGCGGAGATAGTAGGTAAATCCGTTATCTAACTTACCGATTAGTACATCGGGGTCTGTGGGTAATTGTTGGAAGGGAAATAAATGAAAGGGCAGCAAAAGTAAGAGGGCTGCCCAAATAGTTGAGAGTCTTTGACTTGTTCTTTTCATTGGTATCGTGTTTAACTAGAATGTTAGTGAAGATACCAATTGTTCAATAAAGATGAAAAAATTTAACTTTTTTTGTTCGATTGATCTCAATCTACTTCTTGTCAGTATTTAGGTCTTGTAGTATTTTCTTCAGGAACCTGGACTCTTTTAGGTTGTTGAGTCTTTGTTGCAGCTCTATGCGCTGGGCTACAAACAGGGTAGTTATGAACAACATAAACAAGGTAAAATCTGTGGTTACCGTACGAAACATAGAAACAAGCACAATCACTATGGCCAGAATGAGCAGTAAAACGGAATTAGACCGTAGATACCATTTTAATTCACGCTCCTTTTCTTTGCTATGAAAGCGTTCGGTCTGAATTTTCTCTTTGTTCATTATTATTCGCTGATAAGGCGAAATGGACTTCCAGCGGAGCTCCTCTATTCTCTGTTCTATCTTCTCAATCGTCTTCATGTTGTGTTAACCGTTAAAGACAAAACTACTTCACATTAAAGTAATTTTCAAATAACATTAAGTTAATATACGATTGAACTACACTTGAGTTAACCGGGATTCAGCCTGACGGAAAAAGGTTTTCTGGAAAACAAGTATGCCCAACACCCCCACCAAAATGGCTACATCGGCCATATTAAAAATGGGTAAAAGGGCTACTTTTTTTCCTCCCCAAAGAGGAAACCAATCGGGTAGATAGCCTTCCCAAAAATCGAAGTACAACATATCTATAACCTGCCCATGAAACCAGGGAGTTATGGAGTTGTACGGGGCGTTGTCTAAAAGTGCTCCGTAGAATACAGAGTCGACCAAGTTGCCGATTGCCCCACCCAGTATGGCTGCTATACACCAGAGAAGTCCTGCATGATATTTAGTTTTGGTGAGCCTGAATAGACCATAGGCAATAAAAAGAATGGCCAGCAGACGAAAAACAGTCAAGGCGAGTTTGCCATAGCCTGCTCCAAAACTCAAACCAAAGGCCATACCTCTGTTTAGTACATAATGTAACTTAAACCATTCGCCCAGCAGGTTGATTTCTCCGGCCGGGCCCATGGTCATGTTATAATGAACCAGCAGCTTTACTGCCTGGTCTATTGCAACAATTGTAAGTGTGAGTACAAAATACTTATACTGTCTCAAAATGAAGCTATCTCACTCCAATGCTGACGGTAAGCGTCCAATCGTCTACCTCCAAACTTTGAGCATCAGATACCTCCTCCAGTATCTCCAGACTCAAAGCCTGAGTTTCTGTACAGATATATTCTGAATAGGCTCTGATGGCCTCGTCTACAAAGCTATCGGACTTTTGAATTCGGATGTCTATTTTGTCTTGCACATCGAGTCCCATATCTTTTCTCAGGTTCTGCACACGGTTTACCACATCTCTGGCAATTCCTTCCATGCGCAGTTCATCTGTCAAAGTGATGTCAAGAGCCACTGTGGTCTTGCCTTCGGTAGCCACAGACCAGCCGGGAATATCCTGGCTCTTTATCTCCACATCTTCCAGGCTCAAGGTTATTTCTTCACCGGCAAGTTGCAGCGTAAAACTGCCTTCCTGCTCAATTGCGGCTATTTCCTGTTTCCCCCAGGCATTAACTGCCGCTGCAATGGCTTTTACCTTAGGCCCAAACTTTTGACCAATGGAACGGAAGTTTGGTTTAATGCTTTTTACCAAAATCCCACTGGTATCGTCTATAAACTCTATTTCTTTTACGTTTACCTCTGACTTTATTAACTCGGCTACATGCTCTACATTGTGCCTGGTTTTGGCATCAAGCACCGGAATCATAATTCTGGAAAGTGGTTGTCTCACCTTTAACTTTTCCTTCTTTCGGAGCGAATGGGTAAGTGATGAAATGGTTTGAGCGAGTCGCATCTGCTCTTCCAAATCCAGATTAATACACGTCTCATCGGCCTTCGGGAAATCGGCTAGGTGTACTGACTCCTCCTTGTCCTGACCGCTCACTCCGTTGAGGTCCTGATACAGCCTTTCCATATAGAAAGGAGCTATAGGAGCCCCGAGCTTGGCAATAGTGGCCAGGCAAGTATATAGTGTTTGGTAAGCTGCCTTCTTATCGTCATTGTATTCCCCTTTCCAGAATCGCTTCCTGTTCAGTCGTACATACCAGTTGCTCAGCTCATCGGTTACAAAATCCATGATCATTCGAGCTGCTTTAGTTGGCTCATAGGCCGAGTAGGCACTATCTACCTCATTAATGAGTGTATTGAGGCGCGAAAGAATCCACCGATCGCTCTCCGGTCGTTTGTTTAGGGCAATAGGGGCGTCTTCAAACCTGAAACCATCCAAATTGGCATAAAGGGCAAAGAAGTTATAGGTATTGTACAGCGTTCCGAAGAACCTTCTCTGCACTTCGCCCACCCCCTCAATGTTAAACTTGAGGTTGTCCCAAGGGTTGGCGTTACAAATCATGTACCAACGGGTGGCGTCTGGTCCATACTCACCGATGGTCTTAAACGGATCTACGGCATTGCCCAACCGCTTGGACATCTTGTTGCCGTTTTTGTCTAGCACCAAGCCATTGGCAATTACATTTTTAAAGGCCACATTTTCATGTAGCATTACGGCCAGAGCATGCAGAGTAAAGAACCAGCCTCTGGTTTGATCTACACCTTCTGCTATAAAATCGGCCGGAAAATTCTTTTCAAAAACATCTTCGTTTTCGAATGGGTAGTGCCATTGAGCATAAGGCATTGCCCCGGAGTCGAACCATACATCTATGAGGTCCGGTTCGCGGAACATTTTCTGCCCTGAATCGCTCACCAGCACAATATCGTCTACATAAGGCCTGTGTAGGTCAAAATCTTCTCCAATTTGCTCGGTCATGTACCCGGCTTCTATGGATTTTTGCACTTCCTCTCTCAGTTCGGCCAATGAACCAATACATTTTTGCTCTTTCTTATCTTCAGAAACCCATATAGGTAATGGTGTTCCCCAGTAGCGCGAACGGCTGAGGTTCCAGTCTACCAGATTCTCAAGCCAGTTACCAAACCTTCCTTCTCCGGTAGAGGCCGGTTTCCAGTTGATGGTTTTATTGAGCTCCACGAGCTTGTCTTTATAGGCCGTGGTTTTTATGAACCAAGAATCCAAAGGATAGTAGAGTACCGGCTTGTCTGTTCTCCAGCAGTGCGGATAACTGTGCTCGTATTTTTCTACCCTAAAGGCTCTATTTTCTTCTTTTAATTTGATAGAAATGAGTACATCGAGCGACTTTTCAGGCATCTCTTCTTCTTTGTTGTACTCATTCTTCACATACATGCCGGCAAAGTCTGTGATCTCTTTCACATACTTTCCTTGTTTGTCTACTATGGGCACCTCTTTGCCCTCTTCATCTCTTACAAATACTCCGGGTAGGTTGTACTGAACAGAAGTTCTGAAGTCATCGGCACCAAAGGTTTTGGAAATATGTACTATTCCGGTACCATCTTCGGTGGTCACAAAATCTCCAATAACCACAGTACATCCGGGTTTTGGTAGAGGAATGTAAGGCATCAACTGCTCGTAGCTGGTCCCTGCAAGTTCTTTTCCCTTGAACTCACCGATTACCTCATAAGGGATGAGCTTGTCACCTTCTTTATAGTCTTCCAGCTTTAGGTCGCGAGCTTTCGGGTTGAAGTAATGACTCAGCCTATCCTTTGCCAGAATTACATTGATGGGTTGGAAGGTATATTGGTTGAAGGTTTGAACCTTCACATAATCTATATTAGCGCCTACGGCCAGACCGTTGTTTGCAGGTAAAGTCCATGGAGTAGTGGTCCAAGCCAGAAAGAAGTCATTCTCCGTTCCTTCAATCTTGAACATGGCGGTAATAGAGGTGTCTTTTACATCTTTGTAGGTTCCGGGCTGGTTAAGCTCGTGGGAACTAAGGCCAGTACCTGCTGCAGGTGAGTATGGCTGTATAGTATACCCCTTGTATAACAAGTCTTTGTCGTAGAGTTTTTTAAGCAAACTCCAGAGGGTTTCTATATAGTCGCGCTCAAAAGTAATGTACGGATTGTCCAGGTCTACCCAGTAGCCCATCTTTTCGGTCAAATCGTCCCACTCATCTTTGAATCGCATTACTGTTTCGCGACATTTCTGATTGTACTCTTCAACCGATACTTTTACGCCTATATCTTCTTTCTTTATGCCAAGCTCCTTCTCTACCTGAAGTTCTACAGGCAAGCCGTGGGTATCCCAGCCCCCCTTTCGCTTTACCTGAAATCCCTTTTGGGTCTTGTACCTACAGAAAATATCTTTAACGGTACGAGCCATTACGTGGTGAATACCGGGTGTACCATTGGCCGAAGGTGGGCCTTCAAAAAAGGTAAACGTTGGCTGTCCTTCTTTCAACTCAACCGACTTCTGAAAGATGTGGTTGGTCTTCCAAAACTCGAGAATATCTTCACCAACTTTGGCAAATTCAGGCTGCTTGTATTCTGTGTACTTCTTCACACCTACTCCTTTTTCAGTTGTTAGCGTATTACTTCTTGGTGGTTCCCACAAAGGGGTCATTTTCTTTGATCAACAGGTTTTGTGTATCTATTTCTTCGTCTTCATCTTCTATGTAGAACTCATAGTGTTCTATAAGGGGATGAAAGTTTTGGTTTCGCTTACCACTATCGAACACCATGAGCAAAGCCGGCAACAACGTGAGGTTGGTAAACATGGCAAAGAAAAGTGTCAGGGAAGTGAGTAAGCCAAGGGCCACTGTTCCTCCAAAATCGGAAAAGACAAAGATTACAAAACCAAAAAACAGAATAATGGAGGTATAGAGCATGCTAGACCCTGTTTCTTTTATGCTGTTGCTTATGGCAATTGGCACAAAGAATTTCTTGGCAAACAACTCTTGCCGGTATTTGGCCAGAAAATGAATGGAATCATCTACTGAAATTCCAAAAGCTATGCTAAAGATTAATGCCGTACTCGGTTTTAACGGAATGCCAAAGTATCCCATAATTCCGGCTGTCATAATCAGAGGAATGAAGTTGGGAATGAGCGAAATGACAATCATTCGAATATTGGCAAAGAGTATGGCCATAATAATGGCAATAATGACGAAGGCCAACAGTAAACTGAACCTCAGGTTTTCGATGAGAAACTGATTGCCCTTAACGAAGAGCAGTGTTGAGCCAGTTACAGCCGTTGAGATTTCCTCATCGTCTTTAAACACCTTGTCTATTTCCGGTTCAATCACGTGGTTAATGAGCGAGTCCATTTTATTGGAACCTATATCGGCAATCTTCAGACTCACGCGCATTACCTGACCGGTTGTGTCTACAAAAGAGCTCAAAAAGCTGGCATTATCGCTCTGGTTGGATAGATAGCTTAGAATTACGTTTCTGTCGCTGGGGCTCGGCAAACCGTAGAAGCGTTCGTTGCCATTATAAAAAGCTTGACGCACTGCCTTGGCAAAAGAGACGATCGATACCGGAGACGACACATTTTCCAACGGCTCCAGAGCCTCTTCGAGCTGATCTACCCTTCTGAGGTTTCTGGCATTTATGGTCGATTTGGGTCGTCCGAAATCAATTATTATCTCCAGCGGCATCACCCCGCTAAAATTGTCTTCAAAAAAGTAGAGGTCTTGCTTGAGCTGAGATTTCTCGGGAATATCATCGACCATATAGGCCACTGAATAGAGCTTGGTAACACCCACTATGGCCACGGTAAGAATAACAGCTGTGGCTGCAAAAACCCTGTAACGATGGCGGTGTACCAGCAAGTCGAGCAGTACCAAAAACCGACCTACAATTTTAAACTCAAGGTGTTTTAACTGATTGGCCTTAGGGGCCGGCAAATAGCTGAGAATACCCGGAATGAGCACTATACTTACTACAAACGTGGCAAGGATGTTAATTCCGGCTACCAGCCCAAATTCCTTCAATAGCTTAATATCGGTGGTCAGCAGCACCAAAAAACCGATGGCCGTGGTAAAATTGGTGATGAAGGTGACCATACCAATTTTGCGCACCATTCGGCTAAGCGCCTTTATTTTGTTGCCATGTTTGGCAAACTCCTGATGGTACTTATTGAGTAAATAAACAGCATTGGGTATACCTATTACAACTATTATGGAAGGTATAAGCCCCGTGAGTACCGTTATTTTGTAGTTGAGAATGCCCACTGTGCCCAACACCCACACTACCACCACACTGATAACAATAAGCGGTACCACTACTGAGGTCCACGACCGGAAGAACAAAAACAGAATTAGCGCTGTAATGCCCAAAGACAATACAATGAAGAGCCTCAGTTCATCATTAGTCTTTTCCTGCATTACGGTTCGCACAAAGGGCATTCCTGAGTAATGAAGTTCTATTCCAGTTTGCCGGGTAAACTCTTCTCCCATGGCCTGAATATCTCTTACCAACCCATTTCTGTCTTTGGAGTTGAGCACCTCGCGCTTCATATTAATGAGTATGAGCGTGGCACCATTCTCCGGATTCAACAGTTGTCCGGTATAAAACTTGAGCTTCAAAGCTTCGGCCAGCAGCGAGTCTAGCTCCTGCTGCGTTTTTGGATAGTCGGGAATTAAGGGCTGCAGATCGAAACTCCTCTTCTCAGTGTTTTTGACCACATTTTGGAGCGCTGCCAGAGAAATTACATTGCTGATACCTTCAGTACTGGCTATACGATCATTGAGTCTCTTATAGGCATTAAAATTTTCCAGCGCATAAATGGCACTGTCTTTAGCACCAACTACCAGAATGTTGCCATCTTCTCCGAACTTTTCTTTGAACTCTTGAAAATACCGGTAGTTCTCATCAGTGCTCGGCACCGCGGTGTTAAAGTTAAAGGCCATCTGAACATCGCGAGCCATAAAGCCCATAAAGGCTGTTACAAGAGCCAGCGCGACTATCAGTATAAACCTGTATTTCAGTACAATATGGGGGAGTTTAGACCACATTTTCGAACAAGATCACAAAGGTAATATTTTCCCCTTTCAATCATATCCACAGGCCATGTTATTCGGAATAAGTGCTCTATATTTTACCGGGCAGGGCTATACCTCCAATCTTTCGGTACAAATTCATGGCGTTAGAGTCGGTTAGGCCCGATACAAAATCAAGTAAAGCCCTAAGGGCAAGGTACACGGTAGGAGCCTGTTCAATTTCGTAGCGGGTATCTTCGGGCAGCAATCTGTAGCACACCTGCTCTTTTCTTGTTTGTTTGCCTTTTTGAATAGAACATGCCGCTGGCACAAAAGCCTCGAGCAAACCATTAATTACTGTAAAACCGGCCGCTTCAATTTCCAGCACTGTTCTGGATCGGTAAATATTCTGAACCGATATCTTACTTATTTGTGCCAGGTGGTCGGCAGCCGGAATGGCATCTGTAAGTGAAACATCAAATTTTCCGCTCAAAATATCTTCTTCACTATCAAGAAACAGGGTCTTGCATTGATCTATCAGCTCGGAAATAGCCAAGGCCCTGAGCACCGCAATTTGCTCTCTTTTACTCCTTATAGTATATAGCTTATTTCTGTCGAACCTCTCACCAATAACCTGTGCATACAATTCAATGGTATCTTCCTGGCTCAGCAGCCCCAAATTGCAACCGTCTTCAAGGTCTATGACATGGTAACAAATATCATCTGCCGCCTCTACTAAAAATGCCAAAGGGTGCCTTGTCCATTGCTCCTGTGCTAAAGCCTTCAGCCCCAGCTTATGTGCCATTTCCTTAAACAGGTCGGCTTCCGATACATAAAAGCCATACTTCTTCTGGCTTCTTCTGGGTTTGAGCGCATCTCTGACCAGAGCCGGCCTGGGGTATTTAGTAAAAGCCGCAAGCGTTGGAGCAGTTAGTTTTAGTCCCTGATAGCCCGATTTGTTGAGCAAACGAAAGCCTTGAGCATTTCCTTCAAAGTTTACGAGATCGGCCCATTCCTTTTGGGTAAACTCACTTTCTAAAAGTTTTGCATTAAGCAAGAAGTACTCCGAAATGGCCTGCTCTCCGGAATGGCCAAACGGAGGGTTACCAATATCGTGAGCCAATGAGGCTGAGGCTACAATAGTTCCAAAATCATTGGCCGATATTTGCCGGGCCATTTCAGGCCTGCGCTCAAGTACCGAATCGCCCACCAATCTACCCAGAGATCGCCCAACACTACTTACCTCCAAACTATGCGTCAATCGATTGTGAACAAAATCATGTTCGGGCAGGGGGTGAACCTGCGTTTTGTCTTGCAGTTTTCTAAACGGATGGGAGAAGATTATTCTATCATAATCTCTATCGAACAGGGTTCGGGCCTGTTGAATGCTTTTCTGTTCGCTCAAATCCAATAGTTGCTGCCAATGCATGGGGTAATTTTTTGGTGAAGGCTAATTTTTGCTCACAATAATGCTAAAAAATAAAAGAAGGTAGAACCCCGGAAGACAATTCAACCAAAATGATGGCCATCTGCAATCCTTTGCAAAATTAAAGTGGCTTTTAAGGCCTTAAAACAACTGATTACCGGGCAGGGTTAAGTAAAAGTTATCGAACAACGCTAAGCCTCAGAAGCTAACTATTTGAAGAGGCAACAGATATGTCGTGTATGTTAAATTTTGCAAACGTTTGCGTTAATTTTAACTTTAACATACTATGAATTGAAGTGCAGTAATTGTACTTTAAGCATTCGATTGCACTTTTTTGGCCGTTTTTGGCCACTAATCAAGTAAACTTAAAAATGATTGTATGAAAAAGTTTTTACTACTCCTTCTTGTATTGTCGGTGGGTTTCCAAGGGGCACTGCTGGCACAAACAAGAACGGTTACCGGTAAGGTAACTGGCGGGGATGACGGACAGGGAATCCCCCGTGTGAACATTACGGTAAAAGGAACTACCCGTGGTGTGCCGAGTGGTCTTGATGGTACATATACCATTGAGGTCTCTCCAAGTGATGTACTGGTGTTCTCTTTTGTGGGTTATATCACTAAAGAGGTACCTGTAGGAAACCAAACTACCATAAACGTAACGCTCGACCCTGACTATGCCGAGCTGGAAGAAGTGGTAGTAGTAGGTTATGGGTCTCAAGAAAAGAAAGAGATCACAAGTTCGGTGGTAGCTTTGGATGCCGAAGACTTTAACCAGGGTAACGTAAACGACCCAACTCAACTACTCCAGGGTAAAGTTCCCGGTCTGAGTATCTATAACAAAGGAGGCAACCCCAATGGTGGTGCCACCATTCGTTTAAGAGGTATTTCAACTGTTGGAGCCAACGTGCAACCACTCGTGGTTATCGATGGCGTAATTGGAGCTTCTCTTGACAACGTAGACCCTAACGATATTGCTACAGTAAACGTTCTTAAAGACGGTTCTGCAGCGGCTATCTATGGTTCCAGAGGTTCTGCGGGTGTTATCCTTGTAACGACCAAGTCTGGCAACAGAGGTGGTGGTCTGCAAGCTTCTTACAACGGATATGTTGCAGCCGATGAGGTGTTCCGATTCCAGCCGGTAATGACTCCTGATGAGTATGTGGCCACTGGTGGTAACGACCTTGGCTCCAGGACTATCTGGCAGGAAGAAATTACCCGAACCGGTATTTCTCACGTACACAACATTGCTGTTTCCGGTGGTTCTGAAAACACCACTTTCCGTGTTTCTACCAACTTCAGAAATATTCAAGGAGTATTGAAGAAATCTGGTTTCGATCAGATCAACGCCCGTGCTAATGTGAATCATTATGCACTGAATGACAGGCTGAACATTCAGTTTAACCTCTCTATGACTAATAGAGATCAAAACTTCTCGTTCAACGAAGCCTTCCGCTACGCGGCACTCTTCAACCCAACAGCTCCTATCAGAAACCCTGACGGTAGCTACTTCCAAGCCATCTTGTTCGACAACTTCAACCCTGTTGCTATTATCGAGCAAAATGTGAACCTGGGTAAGAGAAACAACCTGAACTTTAACACTCAAATGAGCTACGATATTTTGGACAACCTAACCTGGTCTGCCAACTATGCTCAGCAGTTCACTACATTTACCGGAGGTACTTTCTATCCTTCTAACTCACTATTTAGAGGATTCGACCGAACCGGTTTAGCTTCCAGAAGAACCGATGAGAGCAAGTTTACTTTGTTCGAAACCTACGGAACTTTTGTAAAAGACTTTGACAATGCCAACCTGACTATATCTGCCGGATATTCCTTCCAGGAAGAAGTATTTACAGGCTTTGGTATGGAAGCTGGTAACTTCCCAAGCAACGATCTTGGATACAACATTATTGGTTCTTCAGGCAACATACTTGGCGATGGTGCCAACGTAAGCTTATTTAGCTATGAGTCTCCTGAAAACAGAATTATTGCCTTCTTTGGTAGAGTGAACTTCAGCCTCGACAACGGTATTTTTGTAAATGCATCCGTAAGAAGAGAGGGTTCTACTAAGCTAGGTGCCGAAAACAGATGGGGTACTTTCCCTGCCTTTGGTGTTGGTGCAGACCTGTTGAACTACTTCGACATTGCAGCCTTCAGCCAACTGAAGCTTAGAGCCGGTTACGGGGTTACAGGTTCATTGCCGGGTCCTTCAGGATTGGCGCAAGACCTCTTCTCTTATGGCTTTGGCGGTGGTGGTACCGTAAGCTTTGTTAGAGCTGGTAACCCAGACCTAAAATGGGAAGAGAAAGCAGAGATCAACCTTGGTCTTGACTTCGGTCTTCTTGGCGGACAGTTGAGTGGTAGCCTAGATGTTTACTCAAGAGACATCAACGACTTCATTCTGGAAAGAACTGTTGATCCAGCCGTTTATGGAACAGACAGACGTTATGAAAATGCTGGTAAGTTAAACACTAAAGGACTTGAGTTTGCCATCAACCATGCCGGTATTGGCAGTGGCGATTTGAACTGGTCTCCTGGTGTAGTACTTTCTACTTACAGCACTACTCTTGAGGAGTTCGTAATTCCGGAGCAAATGATTGCCAACCTGGGTTCTCCTGGTCAGAACGGTACCAACATGGTAAGAATCGCTGTAGGCGAAAAAATTGGCCAGATCTGGGGACCAGTATTCTCAGGAAATGTGGATGCTGAAGGTAGACCAGTATTTGTAGACCTTAACAACGATGGCAACCTGAATACTGACCAAGGTAACGCTTTGGATGATGACGGTGACTTCCAGCAACTAGGAAATGGTATACCAACCCTTGAAATTGGTTGGACCAACCAATTGAGCTATGGCAACTGGGATCTGAACGTATTCTTTAGAGCAGCCTTCGGTCATAGCCTGGTAAACACTTTCAGAGCTTTCTATGAGCCAATCGACCTGGGTGCTATTAACTCTTACAACAGAACAAAAACTGACTTGCAGATTCCTGAGCTTCAGGTGGCTCAATTCAGCTCACTGTATGTAGAAAAAGCTGACTTCTTCAGACTTGATAACGCCACTTTAGGATACAACTTCGATATGTCGAACAACTCTATGTTCAGCAAATTGAGAATGTACCTGAGCGTTCAGAACGCTTTTGTGATCACCAACTATCAGGGTATCGATCCTGATCCTTCTTTGGTTGACATTAACGATGGAAATGTTTTGGCTCCTGGTATTGACAGAAGAAACAACTACTTCACCAGCAGAACATTCACTTTCGGTTTGAACGTTGGTTTTTAATCAGAAAAGAAAAAGAATATGAAATATACAATTAGAATTCTGGCACTTGCGGCAACCATCTTTACCGTTGGCGCTTGTACAGATTTGGAAGAGGAATTGAAAGATTCGTTTACCGAAGACTTCGATCCGAATAACCCCGGTGTTGGGGTAACCAATAACGTAAACAAAGCACAGCCAAACGATGGCCTTGGTGCTGCATTTGGCAGGCTAATAGGTAGCTCTGCCGGTCATGGAGGATACTTCTCTATACAGGAAGTTTCGACAGACGAAGCTGTAATTACCCAAAAAGGTGGTGACTGGTTTGATGGTGGTATCTGGCTGGATATGCACAGACACCAGTGGCAATCTACTCACCCCGCACTCAATGGAGTATGGAATGAGTCTTACGGTGGTATTAATGAGTGTAACCGTCTTTTAGCCGATGGAGGACTCTCTCCTGCTGCCGTAGCACAGCTTAAAACGGTACGTGCCTTCTTCTATTGGAGATTGATGGATTCTTTCGGAAGAGTAAAAATTGTTACTCAGCCGGGAGTTGATGCCCCACAGGTAGACAGAGTAACTGTATTCAACTTTATTGAAAGTGAACTTCTTGCCGCACTTCCTGACCTTCCTGAAGGAAGACAAGAGTACGGTAGAGTTAGCAATCTTGGTGCTCAGGCATTTCTTTCCAGACTTTACCTGAATGCAGAAGTTTATACTGGTGTTCCTCGATATGCTGATGCTATTATAGCAGCCGATGCCGTAATTAACTCAGGGGTTTATAGCCTTACTCCAGACTATGCCGATGTTTTTGCTCCGGACAACGTAGATGATCCTGAGCACATTTGGGTATTGCCTTACGATGAAGCTACTCAGGGAGGCATGAACTTCGCTCAGATGACCCTTCACTATCCTAGCCAGTTGACTTACCGTTTGGCTGAGCAGCCATGGAACGGTTACTCTACTTTGGAAGAGTTCTACAACTCTTACGAAGATGGCGATGAGAGAAAAGAGAACAACTTCATAGTTGGCCCTCAGTATGATGTAAATGGTGCCCCAATTCTCGATTTGGCCTTTGATGCTGCCGATCCTGATGGAGCTCCTATCAACTATACGCCTGCCATCAACCAATTGGCCCCGAACGGAAGCCGTCAGGCAGGTGCCAGACTTGGTAAGTTTAGCTTCAAGCTGAAGCAAAGAGCAAACATGGACAATGACTATCCGCTTTTCAGATATGCTGAAGTTCTTTTGAACAAAGCTGAAGCCATTGCCCGATTAAATGGAAACTGGAGCGATCCTCAGGCCCTTCTTTTGGTAAACCAAGTGAGAGAAAGAGCCGGTGTAGATGGATTCGCTCAAATGGATGCCAGCACTTTCCTTGCAGAAAGAGGACGCGAAATGTTCCAGGAGTCTCAGAGAAGAATAGACCTGATCAGATTTGGTCGTTGGGGAGCTCAGTGGTGGGAAAAACCTGCTCACTCAGACACATATAAAAATGTGTTCCCTATTCCAAACGAGCAAATCAATGCATCGGGTGGTACGCTTACTCAGAACCCCGGATATAACTAGAATTTAGTTTAAGTATTTAGTAAAATGGGTTGCCGTTGAGGCAGCCCATTTTTGTATGAAAAAGTCAGTATTACTTCTATCGATTTGTGCCCTTTTAGGGGCTTGCAAAAGCAAAACATCCACCCTATTTGAGAAAATAGAGGGTAAAACAAGTGGTATCGCTTTTGAAAACAGACTCGAATATTCCGAAGAGCTAAACCCCTATACCTACCGCAACTTCTTCAATGGCGGAGGAGTAGCTCTCGGAGACATCAACAACGATGGCTTGCTCGATATCTTTTTTAGTGGCAACATAGTAGAGAACAAGCTCTACCTCAACAAAGGCAATTGGACCTTCGAGGACATTACCGAATCATCAGGAACAGCGGGTAAAGGTTTTTGGTCTACCGGAGCCACTTTTGTAGATATCAATGCCGATGGCTGGCTCGATCTATACGTTTGTAAATCGGGTCCTCCAAGTGACGATCCAGGCAGAAAAAACGCCCTATACATTAACCAGCAGGATGGCACCTTTAAAGAGTCTGCAGCCGATTTCGGTCTAGATTTTAATGGCCTTTCTACCCACGCTGCTTTCTTTGACTACGACAAAGATGGCGATCTGGACTGCTACCTACTTACCAATTCCCTTCGCTCTTTGGGTGTTGGACAAGATATTATTGAAGGCCAGAGAGAAATACCCAGTGCCGAAAATGCCGGCAACAAACTACTACGAAACGACAATGGAAAATTTACCGATGTAAGTCGCCAGGCAGGCATCTATAATAGCGACATTGGCTACGGACTTGGAATAACACTATCTGACTACAATCAAGATTCCTGGCCCGACATTTTTATATCCAACGACTTTTTTGAAAAAGACTACCTCTACATCAACAATCAGGACGGCACCTTCACCGAAAGTTCAGAGGTCTATTTTGAAAGCCTCAGTATGGGGTCTATGGGAGCCGATGCCAGCGACCTGAACAATGATGGCCTGCCGGAAATAATGGTCACAGAAATGTTACCGGCTACCCTACCCAGAAAAAAAACCAAAGCAACCTACGAGTCGTGGGATAAATATACCCTCAATACCTCCAAAGGATATTACCATCAATTTCCCAGAAACGTGTTGCAAAGAAACCTCGGCAATGGTCAGTTTCTGGAAATTGGAAGATTTGCCGGTGTAGCCGCCACAGAGTGGAGTTGGGGAACTTTAATTTTCGATGCAGACAATGACGGCCTCAAAGATATTTTTGTTTCTAACGGTATATACAAAGACCTGCTTGATAGAGACTACCTTAACTACATGGCCAACGAAGAGCGCATTCGCGCTATGATTCGCAACGATGAAGATGTGATAACCCGCCTAATTGATGTAATGCCTTCCAAGCCTGTGACCAATGCCCTTTTCCAAAACCAGGGAGACTTTCAATTCCAAAACATCAGTGAAACCAGTGGGCTGGAAGAACCCACTTTTAGCAATGGCAGTGCCTATGGAGACTTAGACAATGATGGAGACCTCGATCTGGTCATTAACAATGTGAACATGCCGGCCTTCATCTATAAAAACAACAGCGATACAGCCACTCAACGCTCCATACAGTTGCAGCTTAGCTCAAGCCTAAAAAGCAACCGTTATGCCATTGGTGCCTTTGTTCAGGCATGGGCCGGTCAAGAGCAGTTTTCCGGCTACAACTACCCTTCACGAGGCTTCCAGAGTTCAGTAGACCCCAAAATACACCTCGGAGTAGGCGGCCATGTCATATTAGACTCGCTAAAGGTCACCTGGCCAGAAGGTCGTATTACCACTTTGTATCAGGTTAAAACCAACCAACTGTTGCAATTAGACGAAGCTAATGCTACAGCAAAATCGGCCCCAACCCCACCAGCCAAACAAAGCCCACTCATTTTAGCCCAAAACCCGTTCGAATACACTCATGTGGAAAATGAGTTCATAGACTTTGACCGGGAGCGCCTGCTTATAGAAATGTATCAAAACGAAGGCCCTGCCATGACCATGGCCGATGTGAATGGAGACGGAAAAGAGGATGTTTTCATAGGTGGGTCGAAAGACATAAGCGCAAGACTCTATTTGAGCAACGGCAACCGCTACCAACTCTCCAGCCAGGCCACCTTCGAAGCAGATAAAATTTCGGAAGACGCCTCTGCTGTTTTCTTCGATGCCAATGCCGATGGACATATAGACCTCTACGTGACCAGCGGAGGCAGAGCTTTTAGTCGCAGTTCCTCCGCTCTGATGGACAGGCTGTACCTAAACGATGGCCAAGGAAACTTTAGCAAAAGTCCCTCTCCTTTGCCATTTACAAACTATTTCAGCACCAGCACCGTAGCTGCGGGCGATTTTGATGGTGACGGAGACCTAGACCTGTTTATTGGCGAACGGTTCGATCCTTTCTACTATGGTGAAGCTGGCAGAGGCTTCATCTTTGAAAACGATGGAAGTGGAAACTTCAAAGATGTAACCCAAACGGTGGCAGCCGAACTTCTGAAGGTAGGCATGATTACCTCATCGAGTTGGACCGATGTAGATCAGGATGGAGACCTTGACCTGATTGTGGCAGGCGACTGGATGCCGGTGACTCTTTATGAGAACAACAACGGTCGCTTAACCCGCTCAAATCGATTGGCACCGCTTAGAGGCTGGTGGCACACCTTACATGTGGCCGATATTGATGGAGATGGCGACATGGATATAGTGGCCGGAAACCACGGTGAAAACACCTTCTTAAAGCCAGGTACCCGCATGTACATGCACGATTTCGACCAGAACGGAACCAAAGAGCAAATATTCTGCGAGCCAATCAATGGAAAATACTATCCCTTGGCCGACAAGGATGAACTCATTAAGCAAATACCTTCGCTCAAAAAACAGTTAGTGTATTTTGAAGATTATGCAGAAAAAAGCATCGACCAGTTATTTAGCCCCGATGTGCTTTCGCGTACCTCCATCTACGAAATTGACGAACGCAGATCAGGCATTTTCTACAACAACAATGGCGACTTCACTTTTATACCCCTGCCCAAAGAAGCCCAGTACTCTCCGGTATACGCCATCGCTACGGACGATATAGATGCCGATGGCCTCACCGACATTATTCTGGGTGGTAATCAATACCTGGTAAAACCCCAATTCGGACGATACGATGGACTCAAAGGATTGGTGCTGCTGGGCACAAAACAAGGCTTTAACAGTAAAAAAATTGAGTTTTTGAATATAGATGGACAAATTAGACACATCAAAAAAATGTCAGTCAACGGCAAAGAAAGTTTCATTTTCATCATCAACAACGGCCCGTTAAAAACCTATGAAAAACAATAGAACGCTATACTTGATGATGGCCCTGCTACTTACTCTGGGCCTTGGCGCCTGCCAGTCTGATTACAGCAAAATGCTCAATGAAGAAATGGCCAAAGGGGTGCGCAATGACTCGCTCTTCTTTGGTATTCATTTTCAGCAGGCCAAACGCGACTTTTATGAACTCTGCTGGAAGAAAAACCAGGAAGGATTGTTCACTGCCGGTAGCAGAGGCAATTATGTACAGTACAATCTGCCTCCAGACAGCATTCATTCGGAAAAAATTGAAATGTTCTTTTACCCACAGTTCGATAGCAATGAGCAAATTACCGGAATGGACTTGGAGTATCGCTATGCCGCGTGGGCTCCCTGGAACAAAGCCCTCTATGCCCCGGAATTACTCCCCAGAATTAAAGACACCCTTATGGCCTGGTATGGCGGCAATGATTTTATAGCCGTTGAAGGAGAACAGCCGCAAGAAACTATTTGGGTGAAAGTTGATGGCAACAGAAGAATAGCCATAAAAACCAAAGACGATGAGATCGTACGCGTAAAAATGACAGACCTGACGACAACCATAGACGATTAATTTTTTAGCCATGTTCAGAAAGAAAACACTGCTTGCATACACTCTATTAGCCCTCGGATTTTCTGCCTGTCAGAACAAGCCCGAAGAATCACAAACACCACGTTTCACGCTAATGGAAGCAGAAAATACAGGCTTTCAGTTTGAAAACAAACTCACCTACGACAGCGAGTTCAACATATATACCTACCGCAACTTCTACAATGGCGGAGGCGTGTCGATCGGAGACATTAACAACGATGGTCTTCCCGATATTTACATGACAGCCAATCAGTTGCCCAACCGCCTGTTTCTTAACAAAGGCAACTTTCAGTTTGAAGACATTACCGAAAGCTCAGGCACTGCCGGCCAACGGGCCTGGTCTACAGGCGTCACCATGGTCGATGTAAATGCCGATGGCCTTTTGGATATCTATGTTTGTAATTCTGGCGATGTAAAAGGCGACAATAAAGAAAACGAGCTTTTCATTAATCAAGGAGACCTAACCTTTGTAGAAGCGGCCAAAGAATATGGCTTAGCCGACCCCGGCTACACAACCCATGCTTCATTCTTTGATTTCGACAAAGACGGAGATTTAGATGTATACATACTCAACAATTCTTACCAGGCCATTGGCAGCTTTGATCTGCGAAGAAATGAACGACCCAAGCGCGATGTGCTTGGAGGAGATAAACTGATGGAAAACCGGGACGGAAAATTCTACGACATAAGCGAAAAAGCCGGTATCTACGGTTCGGTTATTGGCTTTGGACTTGGGGTAACCGTGGGAGATGTAGACGGTGACGGTTGGGACGACATATACGTATCTAACGATTTCTTTGAAAGAGATTACTTATACATAAATCAACAAAACGGCACCTTTACAGAAGTGCTCACTCAGCGCATGAACTCCATTAGTGGGGCCTCAATGGGAGCTGACATGGCCGATATTAACAACGATGGCAGCAACGACCTGTTCGTAACCGAAATGCTACCCAACGATTATGACCGACTGAAGTCTGTTACCACCTTCGAAGACTGGAATCGCTATCAGTACGGACTGAACAATGGCTATTATCACCAGTTCACTCGCAATACCTTTCAGATCAATACCGGAGCCGGATTCTCAGAGCTCGGGCGATTGGCCGGGGTAGAGGCCACCGATTGGAGTTGGGGTGCCCTCATCTTTGATATGGATAATGACGGCTACAAAGACCTCTATGTGGCCAATGGTATTTATCAGGACCTTACCGACCAGGACTACCTGCAATACGCCTCGAGCGAAGAAATAATGAGCTCCATGATTAGCAAAAACGGAGTAGACTACAAAAGCCTGATCGACATTATCCCTTCCAACCCCATTCAAAACTACGCCTACAAAAACCAGAATGGCCTGGAGTTTAAAGATGTAACTAAAGCGTATGGATTAGCTACACCGAGCTTTTCGAATGGCTCTGCCTATGGCGATTTGGACAATGACGGAGATCTGGATTTAGTGGTGAACAATGTGAACATGCCCTCCTTCCTCTACCGAAATAATACCAAAGAAGGTGACGGGCACTACCTTTCCTTTTCGCTTAAAGGTGAAGGAGCAAACACGCTGGCCATAGGCACCAAAATATGGGTAACTGCGGGTGAAGATCAGTACTACGTAGAGCAGCAACCCACCAGGGGCTTTCAGTCCAGCATGGATCCAAGGCCTTTTGTAGGGCTAAAAACAGGTCAAAACCTATCGGTAAAAGTGCTCTGGCCTTCCGGAAAGGTAACCCTTCTTAATGGCGTTTCTCCCAACCAGCAATTGCAACTGTCAGAGGCAGAAGCCACTCCTCAACCCAGCGAAACCGATGAAAAAGGAACCCCCGCTATATTCTCGCAAGCCCCTTTAAACCTGCCATTTGCCCACAAGGAAAATGCCTTTGTAGACTTTGACATTGACCGCTCATTGTTTCTCATGAAGAGTACCCAAGGGCCAAAAATGGCCGTAGCCGATGTGAATGCAGATGGCTTTCCCGATGTGTTTGTGGGCGGCAGTAAAGAAGAAGAGGCCGTACTGCTACTCGGTTCGGCCAACGGGTTTACCGTAAATCGCCAGCCCGCCTTTGCCAAAGACAAAGTTTCAGAAGACCTGGAAAGCGTCTTTTTCGATGCCGATGGCGATGGTGACTTAGACCTGTATGTGTGCAGCGGAAGTATAGAGTTTTCGCAAAGCTCATCGGCCTACATCGATCGGCTATACTTCAACGATGGCCGAGGCAATTTCTCGGCATCCAACCAAATGCTACCCGGCAAAACCCGCTATGTAAGCTCTAGTACGGTCTCTGTTTTAGACTATGACGGTGATGGTGATTTGGACCTTTTTGTGGGAGAGGGTAGCCGCCCAATGCAAAACGGAGTTCCTGGCGATGGCTTTTTGCTCGAAAACAATGGTCAGGGAGTTTATACTGATGTAACCTCCGAAAAAGCACCAGAATTTAAAAGTCTGGGCATGATAACGAGTAGCCAGGCAGTAGATGTGAATGGAGATGGAGCTACAGACCTGATAGTTGTGGGAGAATACATGGGTATTGAGATATTTCTGAATACCAACGGCCAATTCAGAAAAAGCACCCCGGCCAACCTGGCCCGATTAAAAGGCTGGTGGAATGTAGTGCATGCAGCCGATGTTAATGGTGACGGCCGCATGGATTTCATAGTAGGCAACCATGGCCTCAACAGTCGTTTCAAGGCCTCAGAAGAACAACCCATTGCTCTATTTGTAAAAGACTTTGACAGCAACGGTACCCTGGACCCTATTCTATCTAAATACATGGCCAATGGCAAAGCCTATCCCTATGGATTGCGCCACAATCTTATCGACCAGATTAAGAGCCTCAAAAAGGTATTGCCCGATTATAAGACTTTTAAAGACATGAGTGTAAGGGATATTTTCACTCCAGCGCAAATGGAAGGTGTTATGGAAATTAAGGCCACCGAAATGACCAGCGTACTCGTGCTCAACAAAGGCCAAATGAACTTTGAAGTGACCGAATTGCCAACAGAGGCACAGGTAAGTCCGGTATATGCCATTGCCACAGGCGATTTTGATGCCGATGGAGATACAGACATTTTACTGGGCGGCAACCTCTACTCGGTTAAGCCCGAGGTAGGCCGATACGATGCCAGCTACGGCACCTTCCTTAAAAACACAGGTAATGGACGTTTTGTGGCTGCCAAACCACAGGAGGGCTTCCTTGTGGAGGGCGAAGTGCGCGACATAGAGGTATTCGAAAACTTTGTGTTAATAGCCAGAAACAATGCAGAATTAATGAAACTCAAATTCGGAAAAAACTAAGGCAGCTTCATGGCTAACCCAACCAACGTATTGAAAACACTGAGAAAGAATACCCTGACCCTATTGGGGCTGGGTATTTTACTCTCTTTTTGCGGATGCAAAACCGATTCGCAATCAAAGAAACCCGTGCTTTTCAAAAAAGTACCCTCAGAAAAATCAGGCGTTAGCTTCCGCAATACGCTCACCGATAGTCCCAATTTCAATATTATAGAATACCTCTATTTCTACAACGGAGGAGGAGTAGCCACCGGAGATATTAACAATGATGGCCTCATAGACCTATACTTTACAGCCAATCAAGCACCCAACAGGCTCTATCTGAACAAAGGCAACTTTGAGTTCGAAGACATTACCCAAAAAGCCGGTATTACCGAAAGCGGCACATGGTCTACAGGAGCCGTAATGGCCGATGTAAACGGAGACGGATTTCTGGATATTTACCTTTGCCAGGTAGGAGACTACAAAGAAGCCAAAGGCAGTAACCAGCTTTTCATTAACAACCAGGACGGCACCTTTAGTGAGCAAAGCAAAGCCTATGGTCTCGATTTTGTAGGCTTTTCTACGCATGCCGCTTTTTTCGATTACGACAGAGACGGAGATCTGGACATGTACCTTCTCAACCATTCTATCAAAAATCCGGAAGTATTCGTACCCATAAATGAGCGAAGCAAAAGCAGCCCCGGAGGAGACAAACTCTACCAAAACCAGCTCGCCCAGGGCAAAAAAGGATTTGTAGATGTAACCGAACAAGCCGGCATTTATTCCAGTGTGCTGGGTTTTGGCCTTGGCCTGGCTATAAGCGACATTAACAAAGACGGTTGGCCTGACATATACGTGTCTAATGACTTTACCGAAAACGACTACCTATACATCAATCAACAAAACGGCACCTTTAAAGAACAACTCGAAAAGCACATTCAACACACCAGTCGCTATTCAATGGGCAACTTTGTGGCCGACATTAACAACGATGCTCAAGTAGATATTTTTACCACAGACATGCTGCCCGAAGACCCCGAGATATGGAAAAAGTCCATTGGTGAAGATAAGGTGGAAGTCTACAGAATTAAAGAACAGTTTGGCTATGGCGACCAGTATGTGCGCAACACACTGCAACTTAATTTGGGCAACGGCATGTTTTCAGACATTAGCCTATTTGCAGAAAACTTTGCCACCGATTGGAGCTGGGCACCACTCATTTTCGACATGAACAATGATGGTCTTCAGGATATTCACATTACCAACGGCATTTATAAACGCCCTAACGACCTGGACTTTGTAAACTACCTGAACAGCAATCCGGGAGCAATGGATGAAGACCAAATGGAAAGGGCCAGAATTAACTCCCTGCCCACACTAAAAATACCTAACTATGCAGCCCTTAATGCAGGTAACGGACGGTTTAACACCCAACCTTTCGAATTCGATTTGGGCTTCGATGAACCCACCTACTCCAACGGATCGGCCTATGCCGACCTGGACAATGACGGTGACCTGGACCTGATAATCAATAACATTGAACAAGAGGCCTTGCTCTACCAAAACACCCTGACCGAAAACAACAGCTATCTGAAAATTCGCTTTGAAGGGTCAGAACACAATGCCTTCGGTATTGGCGCACAAGTATACATTCGCCTGCCTGAAACCACGCTTTTTCGCGAAAACTTTAACTCCAGAGGCTTTCAGAGCAGTGTAGCTCCGGAGCTTCATTTTGGGCTGGGCAAAAACACAATGCCCGTGTTGGTGGAGGTGATATGGCCCGATGGCAAACGTCAGCAGTTAGACCACGTATCTCTCAACCAAACTTTAACCCTTCACTACTCAGAAGCCAAAACGGCTAGTGAAAGTAACACGAGAGACGAAAAAGCTCTCTTTTCTACCCACGGCTCATTGTTCGACTACCGGCACCGGGAAGATGAGTTCAACGACCAATTGCGCGAATACTTAATGCCACGAAAATTCAGTACCGAAGGCCCCGCACTGGCCATAGCCGATGTAGACGGTGACGGGCTGGAAGACATCTACCTGGGAGGTGCCAAAGACCAACCGGCAGAACTTTGGTTGCAACAACCCAATGGTCAGTTTAAGCGTAAGCTGGCCGCCATTTTTGAACGTTTGCAACGTGCAGAAGACATTAACGCCAGATTCTTTGATGCAGACAACGATGGCGATCAGGACTTGTATGTGGTGAGCGGAGGAAATGAATATGAAGACGGGCAGGTATTTAACTTCGACAGGCTTTATCTGAACGATGGACGAGGCAACTTCCAGTTTTCTCCCGGAGCACTCAATCGGATTGGAAGTCAGGGCAAGGCTCTTGCCATTGCCGATTTTGACGGAGACGGTGATCAGGATGTTTTTGTTGGGGCCAACGTAGTGCCCGGAGCTTATGGAAAAGACCCACAGCACTTTCTGCTCATTAACAATGGCCGGGCCTATTTTGAAGATCAGACTAACCAACGCCTCCAGGCGCCCACAGAGCTGGGCATGATTAACGCTGCCGAGCCCATAGACTTTGATGGTGATGGAGACATGGACCTGGTACTAGCCGGAGAATGGACCGGAATTACGCTTCTGCAAAACAATGGCAGTGGCCAGTTCGAAAAAGCATCGATTCCTGACTTTGTCAATACCCAAGGTTGGTGGTTCAGCCTCCACGTAACCGATGTGAACAATGATGGTCTTCCTGATATAGTAGCCGGAAACCTGGGCCTGAACACTAAACTAAAAGCATCGGAAGAACGCCCTGTAACTTTATCAGTCAATGATATTGACGGCAATGGACAGATAGACCCTATTATTTTTCATTACCAAAATGGTAAACAAACACCTTTCGCCTCCAGAGACGATCTCATAAAACAGGTTTCCAAGATCAAAAAGCTGCACATCAACTATGAAGATTATGCCAAAAACTCTTCGCCCGAAACGCTTCTGGGAGAATACTTTACCCAAGGCTATGTAAAAACAGCTAAAACCTTCGAGTCAGTCGTTTTCCTTAATAAAGGCAATAGTCGTTTTCAAAGAATCAGCCTTCCGGCCACCGCTCAACTAAGCCCCGTAATGAGTATCGTTTCAGGCGATTACAACGAGGATGGTCATACCGATCTTTTGCTCTTTGGTAATAATTACAGCTTTAGAACTGACCTGGGCAAAGCCAACGCACGGCCTATTACGCTTTTGCTTGGCCAAGGAAATGGCCATTTTGAACACACCCGCGATAGCTATCTGAACAATGCATCGACCTGGGGAGAGTTTCGAACTGCGGGAGTAGTAGTAGTTAATGGCAAAGAGACCGTTCTGGCCTTGCGCAACAACGATTACTCCGTGTGGCTGCAGCCCGGCTTTGATTAACGGTTTCACTTTTTTAATCGAAAATGCGGAGATTGAAAGCTCAACACTTTCTATCTCATGAAGAACCTTTGCGCACTACTTCTGGCCACACTACTGGCGCTAAGCTGCAAACCCACTGAATATGGTTTTCATAAACGCGATATAAAGGCCGCCCAAAAACTTTACGGCTTAACCTTTGAAGGAGACGGCTTAAACACCATGTATGACTATTTGGGGCGAAACAAACGCGGCTATATGGAAATGCGCGAGTTCACTATTGAAAATGAAACATTTCCGGCAGTATCCTTCGACCCACACCCATCGGGTTTTATGGCTCCTGAGGGAGAGCAAAGAAGGCTCACCTTTGAGATCCCCCAAAACATAGCTCTGCCCCCCACGGAAGAAGAAATTGCTTTTATGAGTATAAGCCAACTAGCCTCTCTTATAAAAAGCAGACAATTAAGCTCTGAACGGCTCACCAGCATATACTTAAAGCGTATAGAACAATTCGATGGCCAGCTGCAAAGCGTAATTACCGTTACCCGCGAATTGGCCCTGGCCCAGGCTCGCAAGGCCGATGCAGAAATAGCAGCCGGTAAGTATCGTGGTATTTTGCACGGTATTCCCTATGGAGTAAAAGACCTGATGACCGTTGACGGCTACCCCACCACCTGGGGTGCCGAACCATACCGCAACCAGCAATTCGACTATACAGCCACGGTTGTAAAAAAACTGGAAGAACAAGGTGCTGTGCTTATAGCGAAGCTGGTTTCAGGTTCTTTGGCACGGGGAGATGTGTGGTTTGGAGGAAAGACCAAAAACCCCTGGGACTTATCGCAAGGTGCCAGTGGTTCTTCTGCCGGGTCGGGTTCGGCCACTGCTGCCGGGCTGGTGGCCTTTAGCCTGGGCACCGAAACTCTGGGCTCCATAACTTCGCCCGCAGCCCGCAATGGCGTAACCGGCCTGCGCCCTACTTATGGAAGAATAAGCCGCCATGGAGTTATGAGCCTCAGTTGGTCTATGGATAAAGTCGGGCCCATTGCTCGTAGTGCTAAAGACTGCCAAATTGTTCTCTCAGCCATCTATGGTTTCGATCCCTTAGACCCCAGCACCAATACCATTCCGCTAGACACCTCCGGGCCATCTGTAAAGGATCTGAAAATTGCTGTTTTAATGAGCGATCTGAAGAACGATGAAAGCGCTAACGGCCATAATATGCTCCAAGCACTTAGTGTGCTTGAAAAAGACCTGGGGCAATCCTTCGATACTCTCTCTTTACCAACCGACTTCCCCTACGCTGTTTTCGATATTATTCTGAGAGCCGAGTCAGGTGCTTTTTTTGACGAGCTGGTGCGTAGTGGCAAAGTAAACGACATGGTGGAGCAACACTCCGGCTCAAGGGCCAATTCCCTGAGGCAATCACGTTTTATTCCGGCCGTAGAATACCTGCAGGCCAACCGAGTGAGGCGACAACTGATTGACCATATTCATAAGCTTTTTGAAGGTTATGATGTTATTCTGGCACCTACCTTTCGTAGCCGGCAAATGCTCATTACCAATCTTACAGGGCACCCGGTAATTACTCTGCCAACCGGTTTCGATGAAAAAGGCCGCCCCACCAGTATGACCTTCATTGGCCAGTTGTATCAGGAACAAACCATTTTGCAGCTAGCGCAACACTATCAGGAACTCACTTCTTTTGAAGAAAAGAAACCTCCGTTGTTTTTTGGCGGGCAACAATAGCTTTTTGAGCCATAAAAGCACATATAATTGACAGGTTTTGAGGGAATTAATGAATCGGCAGACAAATAGGTCGCTTTATTGACGATTTCACTTGAACATGTCCCTGATACTCATAACATTTGTAATCCTAAAGAAAGGATTGTGTGATGAAAAAGTATTTTTTGATAGTACTTGCTTGCTCGCTGGCAGTGCTTGCCTGTGATAACGGAGTTAAGGAAGTAAACATAGAGTCCGATGTGTATCATCAGACCATGGACAAGCTCTCTGAGATAATTGTCCACGATATATTCTCTCCTCCGGTGGCCAGTAGAATTTATGCTTACCCGAGCATTGCCATGTATGAAGTTCTGGCGCAAAACAACCCCAGCTATAACCCCCTGGCCGGACAGTTGACCGAGCTTACCCCAATACCCCAGCCAACGGAAGAAATTTCTTACGAACTGGCGGCCCTGGAGGCTTTTATTAAAATTGGTACGGCCCTAATATTCTCAGAAGCCGATATGGATGCCTACCGCGAAGAACTTTATAAAGAGCTGAAAAAGGGAGTAAACAAGCAATACTTTGAAGCTTCTTTGGCCTATGGTGGTCAGGTAGCAAAACATATTTTAGAGTGGGCCGATGGTGATATGTACAAACAAACACGTACCTATCCAAAATTTACCGTAACCAACGACCCCACCCGTTGGCAGCCAACACCTCCGGGCTATTTTGAAGCCATTGAACCTCACTGGACTAAGATTCGTCCGTTTGCCATAGACTCATCTACTCAATTTGTACCGGAGAGGCCCACTGCTTTCAACATGGAAAAGAACAGCCCCTTCTACAAAGAAGTGATGGAAGTATATGAAGTGGGTAAAAACCTGAGTCAGGAACAAAAGGAAATTGCATCTTTCTGGGATTGTAACCCATACGTAATGAATGTGACAGGCCATGTAATGGCGGCCACTAAAAAAATTACTCCCGGTGGTCACTGGATTGGCATTGTAAAGATTGCCTGTAAAAAGGCAGAAACCGACCCCATGAAAACAGCCGAAGCTTACGCGCTCACTTCCATAGCTCTTGCCGATGGCTTTATAAGCTGTTGGGACGAAAAGTTTCGCTCCAACCTGATCAGGCCGGAAACGGTAATTAACAAGTACATTGATGAAGAATGGGTACCCCTTTTGCAGACGCCTCCATTTCCGGAGTACACCAGCGGACACTCCGTTATAAGCAATGCGGCCGCCACAGCCCTTACATCTATTTTTGGCGACAACTTCTCTTTCAGAGATGATACGGAAGTAAAATACGGACTCACCGTGAGAGAATTCGACTCCTTCTTCGATGCTTCTGAAGAGGCAGCCATTAGTCGCCTGTATGGAGGTATTCACTACATGCCGGCCATTGAAAACGGTGTGACTCAGGGCAGAAAGCTTGGCGACTATGTGGTGGACAAGCTTAAACTAAGAAACGAAGCACTGGCCGAGAATAACGAATAATTCAATAGCAACCCCTATCTGGCAAGCTGTCTTAAAGCCTTGTGCACATTACCCAATGCGAGCTTTGAGACAGCTTCTTTTTTTACCTTCAACTTTACCCCTCCTTTCTATGATTTTAGCCCCTATGTGCTTATACTTATAGTTGCTTGAATAACAGCATGTTGCTTCGTCAGGCTGCTGACTCTGATTGACCGGTTTTGCTTTTCGGTGGGTCGGGTCAAAACCAGTGATTGTATGGAAAGTATTGGATTAGAGCTATGGGATAAAATCATCATAGCCGTTTACCTCGTAGGTATTGTGATCTATGGTATTCGAAAAGGTAAACAAGAAAGCTCAGAAGACTATTTTCTGGCAGGAAGAAATATGGCCTGGCCCATTGTGGGCATTTCACTTTTTGCAGCCAATATAGGATCCAACACCCTAATTGGACTCACCTCCGATGCCTTTCAGACCAATGTGGCAGTTTATAACTACGAATGGATGGCAGCCGTGGTGCTGGTAATTTTCGGACTGTTCTTTCTGCCCTTTTACCTAAAGTCTCGCGTGTATACCATGCCCGAGTTTTTGGAGCGCAGATACGACACGCGAACCCGCTACCTTTTTTCGGGTATCACCATAGTGGGCAACGTTATTATCGATACCGCCTCCGGTTTATATGCCGGCAACCTCATTTTAAAAATTATTTTTCCTGACTATCCCTCCTGGATGATTATTGCCTTTCTGGCGGTGGCTGCCGCTGCCTATACTATTCCCGGAGGCCTATCGTCCGTGGTTCATACCGAAGTTATTCAGGCCATACTTCTAGTTTTTGGTTCCTTTCTGGTTACATACTATGCCTTCGATCAGGTAGGTGGATGGCAAAAGATGATTGACGGCCTCAATAATTTGCATGCCGGTGGCCTGTTAGAAAAAAATTCCGATGAAGTTTTAAGCCTCATAAGACCCAATTCCGATGAAGCCATGCCCTGGCTTGGGCTGGTGCTCGGTGTACCCTTACTGGGCTTTTATTTTTGGGCCAACAATCAGTTTATGGTACAGCGGGTACTATCGGCCAAAGACCTAAACCACGGCCGTTGGGGAGCTCTATTTGCAGGGCTTCTCAAACTTCCTGTATTATTTATAATGGTAATTCCCGGAGTATTGGCCATTCTACTTTTCAAAGACATGGACATAAGTTTTCTCAATTACCAGATACCTACCGAAGGTGGGTTTGCTACTTGCGAGAACCTGAGTGATTGCCCCAATATGACATACCCTGTGTTGATTTATAAATTACTACCCACCGGTATTCTTGGGTTGGTTATTGCCGGGCTCCTTGCCGCCATGTCGTCAAGTATTTCGGCCACGCTCAACTCGGCCTCCACACTCATTACCATGGATTTTACCCAAAAACTAAGGCCCAATATGAGCTCTAAACAACTGGTACGGGCCGGGCAGATAGCCACCTGTGTGTTGGTGGTTTTAGCCGCGGCCTGGGCTCCCATGATCGAGAGCTTTCAGTCGCTCTGGACCTATCTGCAACAAATTCTTGGTTTTATATCTCCACCCATTGTGGCTGCTTTTGTAGTAGGACTTTTCTATCGGAGAGCCAACGCGCAAGGAGGGTTCTGGAGCCTCGTACTCTCCTATTTATTGGTAATTGGCTGGATCATCTACTGTTTCTCTAAGTATGAAGGCATTAGTACCGATGCCACCGGGGTGCACTTTCTCTATGTGGTACCAGTGCTTTTTGCCATAGCCATAGTGCTTAACGTAGGAATAAGCCTGGCCACAACTCCACCCGATGCTCAAAAGGTGAGCGAGATGATTTGGACCTCTCAGATTTATAAAGAAGAAACTAAAGAACTGGCACATTTGCCCTGGTATAAGAACTACCGAACACTTTCTGTACTGTTGCTTATTGCCACAGCCATAATAGTGATTTGGTTTGCCTAAAGAAAGAGGGAGCAACATGCCCAATTGCTCCCTCTCTTCGTGGTATCGGTTGCAGCAATTAAACCGGTTTATGGTGAAGGAACATAAATATTAAAATACTTTTGGCCGCCTCTATGGCAAAGCTATTCTGCCTATGTACAACCCTACTGCCCATATTACTCTCAAGGCCTTGGAAACAAAGGTTTTTGGCAAAGAGAATGGCCTAAGAACACCCTTTGAACAGCGGTTAATCGCGCTGTTTTCGGACATTTACAGTCGCTTCGAGCAGCTCTATGGCCAGCACCCTTCCTTCGAACCGGCTTTGGAACTACTGTTGCAGAAAATGTTGGCCGCCTACAAAGCCCGGCCCAAGCACTTACTGGAAAGTGATGCTCATCGCGAAGCTAACCCCGGTTGGTTTTGCAACCAGGAGACCACAGCCATGATGCTGTATGTAGATCGCTTCAACAATGATTTAAAGGGATTACTGGAAAAGATGGATTACTTCGAAGAGCTGGGGGTTAACATGCTTCATCTGATGCCCCTCTTCGATAGCCCTAAAGTAAAAAATGATGGTGGTTATGCTGTAAGCAATTATCGGCAGATAAATGCCCGGTTTGGTACCAATGGCGATTTAGTGGAGGTGGCCAAAAAACTTAAGCAGAGCAACAAACTCTTAATGCTCGATTTTGTGGTAAACCATACTTCGGATGAACACGAGTGGGCCGTAAAAGCCAAGGCTGGAGACCGCTTTTACCAAAACTTCTACCATACGTTTAGAGATCGTACCATTTCGCTACTCTATGAGCAGGCCATGCCCGAGGTTTTTCCGGAAAGTGCTCCTGGCAACTTTACTTTCAACAAAGAAATGAACTGTTGGGTAATGACCGTATTCAACGAATACCAGTGGGATCTCAACTATTCTAACCCTTATGTGTTCGTGGAAATGCTCGACAATGTGTTGTTTCAGGCTAATATGGGGGTGGATATCTTTAGGATGGATGCCGTGGCCTTTGTATGGAAACAGATGGGCACCAGTTGCCAAAACTTGCCGCAGGCTCATATAGTGCACCAGCTTTTTAAGCTCTGTAGTCAGGTGGTAGCTCCGGGAGTCGCTTTTTTGGCCGAGGCAATAGTGAGCCCTGAAGAAATTGTAAAGTACTTTGGCACCAGCAATGTATGGAGCAATGAACACGACATGGCCTACAATGCCACACTAATGGCTTTACTATGGAACTCTCTTGCCACACGAAACACCCGAGTAATGAAGGCCAGCCTGCGCGACAAGCCCAAAAAACCCAAAGGTACTACATGGGTGAACTATGTACGCTGTCATGACGACATAGGCATGGGCTTTGAAGACCGCCACATTGCCGAATCAGAATACGACCCTGCCGCACATCGGAAGTTTTTAACACGGTTCTTTACCGGAGACTTTGAGGGTTCGTTTGCCAAGGGCTTGCCTTTTATGTATAACCCTAAAACAGACGATGCCAGAATTTCAGGTAGCATGGCCTCATTGGCCGGTTTGGAGCAGGCCCTTCAAGAAGGTAATGAATTAGGGGTAAAAAGAGCCATTGCCCGCATTAACCTACTACATGGCATTATTCTTTCGTATGGTGGCATTCCGGTTATTTATTCTGGCGATGAAATAGCCATGCTCAACGACTATTCCTTTTTGGAAGACGAATCCAAAAAAGATGACAACCGCTGGGTGCATCGTCCCAAAATGGATTGGGCGTTAGCCGAAAAACGCAAGAAGCCTGATACACCCCAGGCACAAGTCTTCCGAACCCTTCAACACATGATTGCCCTAAGAAAGTCCATCGATGAGTTTGGAGATCATAACAACTTTAGACTCATTGAAACTTCCAACGAACATGTTTTTGCTTTTGAAAGAAGCTGGAAAGGAAAAAGCACCGTGGTTATAGCCAATTTTAAAGACGATGACCAATATGTTTACTCCCACTTAGTTTTCCCGCAAACAATGGTTAATCCCTTTGGTATGAAAGATCGGCTTAGTGGCAACCAGTTGTTGATCGAAGAAGGGATGCTGCATTTTGAACCCTATCAACTATACTGGCTTACCAATGGCTAACCCTCAAAAAACTAATGATGAGTCATTGCTCCTGTATGCACAAAGGGTTTCAGGAGGTAAACAAGGAAGTAAAGCATGGACTTGCTGTAAAAGGGAAAATAAGGGGTGGTGAAGCTCAGCCCAATCGTCCTTAATCTTCACTGTGTTTTTGATTAAAAGAAGTACCACATTCGAATCATTGCAAGACTTTGTGACCAAACACTTATTTTAAGGTAAGAATTATAAAACGATGACAAAACTCTGGGGAATAGATTTGGGAGGAACCAAAATTGAAGGGGCAGTACTTAAATCGAAAAACGATCCAACACCAATTGTCCGAAAAAGAATTAATACTGAAGCTGACAAAGGCTATGAGCACGTGCTCAACAACATCAAAAGGCTGATAGATGACTTAGCCACAGAGGTTGGAGAAAAACCCACCATTATAGGTATTGGAACTCCCGGAGCCATAGACCCTCCTACCGGTTTAATGAAGAATAGCAACTCACAAAACCTCAACCATAAACCTTTCAAGAAGGATTTGGAAGCCCTTTTAGGAATCCCGACCAGAATGGCCAATGATGCTAATTGTTTTGCTCTGGCCGAAGCACTAATGGGAGCTGTTCCAGACGTTGACCCAGAAGCCAAGGTCGTTTTTGGGGTAATTATGGGTACCGGCTGTGGCGGTGGCGTTGTGGTTAATGGCCAGGTAATCAACGGCAAGCAAGGTATTGGGGGTGAATGGGGTCATAATTTCCTCGATGCTTCTGGTGGTCCTTGCTATTGTGGCAAGTCAGGCTGTACCGAAAAAATCATCTCAGGTACAGGTTTAGAAGATTTTTACGAGCAACAGACCGGAACTCGCAAAAGACTGAAGGAAATTCTTCCTGCTGCCAGAAGCGGTGAAGACCCCAATGCTGTCAAAACCCTGGATAGATTGGTTCATTTCTTTGGCTTGGGTATTTCAACTATCATCAATGTGCTAGACCCAGATGTCATAGTTTTAGGAGGTGGAGTTGGCAATGTAGATGAGCTTTATACGCGAGGCGTGGAAGAGGCTGCCAAATATGTTTTTAATCCAAGAATGGACACTAAGATTGTCAAACCAAAACTAGGAGATAGTGCGGGGGTATTTGGCGCTGCTTTCCTTTGTGAATGACCAAAATCAAAGGACTTATTTTAATTTAGCATTTTGATTATCTCATTGTAAAATGAATCGATGAGTTCTTCAAATGGCTGCTCAGAATCAGACATTTTCTCAAATTTTTTCTTAATGTCATTTGAAATGTGAATTACAAATTCCCCTGTTCTAAGGTCAAATACTGTAACGCTCCCTGATAAAGTTATACTTCCAGAACCGTTTAGTTTAGAAACCTCCTTTCTCCTTATCGGGGAGCGAATAATTATCAAGTCTGTATTCTTGAATCCGCTTTTTAACTCGAGTCGTTGAACTTCGCTTATATTCTCAAAAAGATTAGCTTGAGTATCAACAGTTTTCGACAAATCGATATATAAATAGTTTCTTGCTAACTCATTCAAGCTTGGTTCATTTTGAAGTTTAGATTCAATTTCCTGTTGACAACAAACATTGAATGTTGCCGAAAAAATCTGTTCAAACAATTTATTTGTCTGCAATGTATTTCCATCCTCATCAAAAAGGGGTGTAAAAGAGACAGTAACATTGACCCCAATAGTATACTTTTTATTGACTTTCGTCTTTTGACAAAAGGCAAGACCTGGTACCATCAAAACTAAGACTATGAGTACTTTTCTAAAGTTCATATCTCCTTCTATTGTATCTAGTGTATAAGTTAAGCGGTTCCCTAAATCAAATCAAAGACACTAATCAAATTAAAAATAAGAATCCAAAATTAGATGATATTACAAGGAGGTTCAGAGCAGCTTTCGTAGGTGAGTAAATGTTGACGGTTTGACTCAAGGTGTGATAGGATCCTTCTTAGCTCGGAATGACTTTTAATATGGGTTTTTCGGTTCCAAAATCAAGTGCCTATCTCCAGCTTGGTCTTGAATAAAACGAGGATGCTATCCCTTGGAGGGATGGCATCCTTAAAAATCAAAAAAGCCGTCAGCCCTTGAAGGGCTAACGGCCTTAAACATCTTAGTGCTTACGTCAACTACCTATCCTTTGTATCAATCTTAGCTCCTTCGGGCTTAGTGGTAGCATTCTTTACATGTTCTTCCAGCCAGGAATCCATCTCCCACAACATGTGCAGAATAGACTCTTTGGCAGCATAGCCATGGCTCTCAGCCGGCAGCATCACCAAACGAGCAGTGCCTCCATGACCCTTAATAGCATTGTAGAAACGAATACTCTGAATTGGGAAAGTACCCGAGTTGTTATCTGCTTCTCCATGAATGAGCAACAATGGTTCGTTAACCTTGTCGGCATGCATAAATGGCGACATGTAATTATAAAGTTCCGGAGCCTCCCAGTAGCTTCGCTCTTCGCGCTGAAAACCAAAAGGCGTGAGGGTTCGGTTATATGCACCACTCCGGGCTATTCCTGCTGCAAAGAGGTCGGAGTGAGCCAATAGGTTGGCCGTCATAAAGGCACCATAGCTATGGCCTCCAACCCCTATTCGATTTCGATCGCCAACACCCATTTCTACCACCGCATCAATGGCCGCTTCGGCATTCATTACCAGCTGCTCGCGGAAGGTATCGTTGGGCTCTTTATCGCCTTCTCCAATAATGGGAAACTCCGTGTCGGCCATTACCGCATAGCCTCTCAAAACCCAGAAGATTGGCGAACCAGAACTCACTCGTGTAAAGGAATAGGGCGTGCCTCTTACCTGTGCGGCAGTAGCTACTGATTTATATTCGCGGGGATAGGCCCACATGAGCACTGGCAGCGGTCCGTCTTTGTCTTTGTCATAACCGGCAGGGGTATAAAGCACTGCCGTAAGGTCTACTCCATCTTTTCGCTTGTACTTAATAATTTCCTTATTCACTGCCATCATTTCGGGCTGCGGATGAGGAAAGTCGGTTATGGCAGTGAGTGTGCCTTTCTTTAAATCTCGAATAAAGTAGTTCTCCGGTTCATCTTGCGACTCGCGAATGGTTATAATCCGATCGGCCTTCTCCGAAATAATATCGATTGGTCTTTCATAATATGGGGCTTCTGAACGGAAGAGTATTTCCTGTTTTTTAGTCTTGAGGTTAAACCGACTTAAAAAAGGACGGTCTCCTTCCGGTGAACCACCCACGCTGGTCATAAAAACATCGTCTTTATCTAACTTCAACACATTGCGGCCATACTGGTTTTTCACAGTCATTGGATTCCCCGGATCATTGTATCGGTCGGTTGTCGCACGCTCAATAATTACATGGCCCGGCTGGCCGGGTTTAGAAGGGTCTATGATGGTGCTCTTTTCCATTCGGTTGGCCCACCACTGTTCATTCAACCAGGCGCGGTTCTCATCGCCCCAAACAATACCACCATACCGCAGTGAGGTGCTGGCCAGCTTGGTTGGCTTGCCATTAAATGGTGCCGATTGCATGTACACAATATCTCGCTCTTGCACTTCCAAATTGGGATCTCCACCATCATTGGCTTCTGCCCAGTAAAGGGTAGCCGGCTTATCGGCTCGCCAGTTCACACTGCGCATCCCTTTGCGCGTGGCATCAAAGCCCTTTGGCCTAACCTCATCTAAAGGAATTTGGGCCAATACTTTTTTATTGTTACCGTTGGCACTCCAAACCTCATAGTTGAAGGGAAATCTGGAAGCCGGAACTAAGTAAGAAAAAGGTTTTTGTATGGTTTCTACCAGCATATACTCTCCATTCGGAGATATGTCGAAGCTTTTAATAATAGCCGGCTGGCCCACTTTAGAAGATTTCCCGTTCAGATCGATACGTTGGAGCTGCACGGTGGTGTAGTACTCAAAAAGCTGTTCGTCATAGGCATTCTCGAGCAAATCCTGATAGGTTCTTGAGGCTGCCTCTGCTCCGGCTGTTTCCTGAATTACCGGCCCTTTAGGCGCACGGGGTTGGCGAGGAGCTTCACCTCTACCTTCCACTATGGTGCTTACCATAAGCGACTGGTTGTCAGGCATCCACTCAAAAGCCGATACATAGGCATTGTTCACAATGGGAGCTGTGAGTCTTCTGGCACTACGGCTTTCCAAATCGGCCACCCAGAGTTCAATGCCGTTTTCAACGGTATGGGTAAAGGCAATCTTTTTCTCATTTGGCGACCACGACACGTTGCTAATGGCCGGGTTTGCGGGCATATTAGCAAAACTGTAAGTTTCGCCAGTAGCAATGTTCTTTAGGCTTAAACCGGTCAGTGGGTTTTGTCTGCTCCTTCCATTGGTGGCCGGGTTAATGCGCGTGCCTCCTATGCGCAACTCTGGAGCTGCCACCTCTTCAATGCTGGGGTAGCCCGGTCGTTCCATCAAGAGCATCCATTGTGCCTTCGAATCGATGCTCACTGCCGGAGTAGCAGGTGCATCAATAAGTTTAGCGATAGCCTCCGGAGGACGCTGATAACCATTTTGACCCTTAGCGTCAGGGCTTTGCAGCAAAAGGAAAAAAGCCAACAGGCCAATTCCCGATAATGTTTTTATGTACTTTCTCATGGTGGTTTGCTTGATTCTGTTAGTCAATTTAGTAAGGCTTAGCATAAAGCACAGATTAAATCCACAGAGCTACATTTCTTAGGTATGAAAGGCGCAACAGCCACCAAAGACTCTTGAGCAATACTATGTGATCAGGTTTATACGAAATACTTCGTAATTATTTTTGAAATACGAAACCATTCGTATATAATTGTTCTACGAAACAAATTGTAGTATGAAGATCGTAGTCTGGCTATTCTTATTGATGAACTCCATCTGGCAGCAAACTGACAGTAAAAATCAAATACTGAAAGACTGGATTGCTACGCAAAACCAGGGAAGCGATAAAGCCATTAACACCTTTATTGACCGTTGGTTTTCTGAAGAATTAAAAGCAGGTATTACCGACCGAAGCAAACACGTAACCTTCTACCGACAGATTATTGATGAATTTGGTGAGATACAAGAGACCGTGTACGAGGTAATGGAGTCTACTCCTACAAAACTCAAAGTGCAACTATTAAAAAAGAATACTCCCTTTTTGCCGGAACCTTCACCGGAAAACATTCTGGTGGTGGAAATAGACGTGCAAAAAAATCATCCCAACCAGCTGGCCCGGGGTTTGGGTATGGGTGCGCTCATATGCTACATAAAACGTGATTAGAACCAACAAAGAACATGATTAAACCTACTGAAAGCGAGCTGGAAATTCTCAACGTACTCTGGACAAATGGACCTAGTAGTGTGCGTGAAGTCAACAAAAAGATCAATGAGCAAAAAGAAGTTGGCTACACAACTACTTTAAAACTTATGCAGATTATGACCCAGAAAGGGCTGGTTGAAAGAGATGAAAGCAGTCGTTCACATATCTATTCTGCCCGAATAAAGGCAGAAGATATTCAGGAACAAATGCTGGACAAACTGCTGAACACCGCCTTTGGTGGGTCGGCCAGTAAACTGGTATTAAGCGCACTGGGATCGGGCAAGGCATCCGCCAGAGAATTGGAAGAAATAAAAGCACTCATTCAGAAGTTGGAGCAAGATGGAAATCAATAGTAACATACTGGAGGCCATTGGCCTTGGACTGGTTCATTCGCTTTGGCAGGGAGCTGCCCTGCTATTCGTTGTTTTACTAGGGTTGATATCCTTAAGAAATAAAAAGGCAAAAACCCGATATACCCTTGTACTAATGGGCATACTAGCCTTACCTGTTTTACTAGCAGGCAATCTATACTTTTTCTGGCCGGCAAGCCCTGTGGAAAACTCAGGCACTATAATCGCTTCAGAAATCCGTTTTTCTCCTAACATTATCTCTGACTTTCAAGCTTTTGCTCAAAATCCACAAAGCTCTTCTACCGTTTTATGGATTAAGGAAAATGCCCCTACCATAGCTGTAATCTGGATTGTTGGAATGGCCTTCTTTCTTCTTAAAGTATTGGGCTCATTCATCTGGATGAAGAGACTTCTAACCAAGGCATTTCCACTCGAAGAAACCTCCATAAACAGCCTTATTTGTAATATTAAACTGGTTTTAGGCATCAAGAAACCCCTTCAAATCAAGTGTAGTTCATGGATTAAAAGTCCGGTAATTTTAGGCTTTACCCGGCCAACTGTTCTCTTTCCTATAGGATTAATAGAAGGTCTTTCGACAGAAGAAGTGGAGGCCATTCTTTACCATGAATTGGCTCATTTAAAGAGAAATGATTTTGTTATTAACATCATTATCAACGTTTTACAAATAGTGTTTTTCTATCACCCTGCCTATTGGTGGATGAAAAGCCAGCTTGACAATGAACGCGAATACGCCACTGATGAATTGGCGCTTAAATATTCAGAAAAGAAACTCCCCATGATCAAAGCCTTGGCTAAGGTTCAAGCTTTCAGTATGAACCAACCCGGCCTAGCCTTCGCGGGAAACTCAAAGAATCAGGTCCTTAAACGCATTAACATTATGATGAATTCAAAACAACAACCCAATTGGCTGAGCGCCATTTTTACCATAGCCCTATTGCTGGTCGCATTTGGCTTAATGAGTGTTCAAGATATTAAACCCAAAATCGAAAAGAAGGAGAACAGCAGTGCCCTAAGTGAAGTGCAGATCGATTTGAACCCACAAATTGAAAAGTCAGATCCTACCTGGCCTGCAAAGCCTATCCTAATTGATCTGGATACTCAAATACAGGATAATGACAGCACTGCTGTTTCCAAAGCTATATTGGAATTGGTCAACAACCCAAAAGCCTATGAGTTTAAGTTTGGCTCTTCTGGTGAAGTTTTGGCTATATCCAAAAATAGTGTAGAGCTTGTTAACCCTGAACTATTCAACTTTAAACAGGCCTACACAAAGCTTAACACTTATACCAATACAAACTATTCAGCAGTAAATAATGAATTGGAAGATTTGAAAAGACTACTCCAATTGAAAGAAACAGAAATAGCAAATCGGAAATTTCCTCATCAACAAGTCTTCCTTAATGACCAAGGCAAAGTTGATTCCATAGTATTCAATGGAAAGACCCTTGAAGGTGAAGATAAAGAACGCAAGATTAAAGAGCTTGAGAAAAGTCAGGAATACAGATCAAAGCTTACACAGCTCCGTCAAATTGAAGTACAGTATGCACAAGTAAGACAGCAACTGGAGCAAATTCTTAAACCAGGAAATCAACTAGATCAAGTAGAGGTTCAAAAAATCCAGGAATACGAAGCGAGATTAAGAAAGCTTGAAGATGAACTTGTGGTTATTCAAACCTCCAAAATCAGAAGCCACCAAGCTGAAAAAGAGGCGCTGGAAAGAAGATTGAAGGAATTAAATGAACAACTCGCATCTGAAAAGGATTATTCAGAGTTGAGTTTGCCTGGGGGCGATATCAATTTGAGTTTGGCAGAAATGTTGTTCAGGGGGTATGATGCTATTTCCAATCAGAAGCTCATAATGATCGATGACTCAATTCGAGATGAAAAGAACCTGAAAGATATCAATGATATCGACATGGAGCGTATTCAGTCTATTCAAGTAATTAAAGGAGAAAAGATGGAAGAATTTGTCCCCAAAAAGAAACTTAAGGGAATAGAACGAATAATAAGAATTGTCTACAGAAAATAACTCAAAGCCGCCATGTGCGGCTTCTTTATTCTCACACCACCACTCTGCTCTATTTGATTATCATCTCTTGCCTCGATTTTCTATATTGAAGGTGCAGTCAGCCAACGCGCTAATTTTTAAGCTGGCTGCATTTACCTTTTCAATAAAAACCATGAAAAACAAACGGCAAACCGCCCTTGTGGCTTTGCTGCTTCTGCTGGCACATTTGGCCTGTGCCCAAGAATGGCAAAACCTAATTGGCGACAACCTCAACAACTGGAAAAAGCTCGGAGGCAACGGCACTTATGAGCTACAAAACGGTATTATTACCGGTACCACTCAAAAAAATACTCCCAACACATTTCTGGTTACCCGACAAGAATACAGCGATTTTATTCTGGAATTCGACATTTGGGTAGACCCCGCCATCAACACCGGGGTTCAAATACGAAGCCACAGTATAGAAAGCTACGAAAATGGTCGTGTCCATGGCTATCAGGTAGAAATAGACCCCAGCCCCAGAGCCTTTTCAGGTGGTATTTACGATGAAGCCCGCAGGCTATGGATGTACCCTATTTCCAGAAACCCCAAAGCACACAATGCTTTTAAAAATGGCGTGTGGAACCGGGTGAGAATAGAAGCCATCGGCCCTTCAATCAAAACCTGGATCAACGGCATTCAGTGTGCTGACCTGGTTGACGATATGACAGGCAGTGGTTTCATCGGCTTGCAGGTACATAGCGTGGCCGAGCAAGATGCCGGCAAACATGTGAAATGGAAAAACATGCGCATTCTTACCAAAAATCCGCAAAACTATACCCGAGAAACCGACCCCTCAGTGCCTCAGCTCAGCTACTTGATCAACCAACTAAGCGACAGAGAAAAAAGAGAAGGTTGGCGTCTTCTATGGGATGGCAAGACCTCAGCAGGCTGGAGAGGAGCCAAACTTGATCATTTCCCCACCAGTGGCTGGAATATGGAAAACGGTGAGCTCTCAGTAGCCGAAACAGGTGGAGCAGAATCAGCCGCAGGTGGAGACATTATTACTGTAGACCAATTTGCCAATTTTGAGCTGGAACTTCAGTTTATGCTCACAGAAGGAGCCAATAGTGGAGTCAAATACTTTGTAGACCCTCAGCTTAATCAGGGAACCGGTTCGGCCATTGGCTGCGAATTTCAGTTGCTTGATGACCAACGACACCCTGATGCCAAAATGGGAGTAAATGGCAACCGTACCCTGGGAGCCCTTTACGATCTCATAGCTCCTGAAAACCTTTCCATTCCCGGTCGCGGAAAACAGTTCAAAGGCCTCAATGTATGGAACAACCTGCGCATAGTCTCTAAAAACGGAAAAGTGGAACACTGGCTCAACAACGAAAAGGTAGTAGAGTACGATCGGTTCTCACAAATGTTCCGAGCCCTTGTAGCTTATAGTAAGTACAAAGACTGGAAAGGTTTTGGGCAATGGCCAAAAGGCCACATTTTATTGCAAGACCACGGCAATGCCGTAAAGTTCAGGAGTATTAAAATCAGAGAACTTTAAGTCATGGAAAAGAGCCTTAAAACAGAAACCCGAAGGGAGTTTATCAGGAAATCGGCATTGGCAGGTTTAGCGTTCAGTATGCCTGCTTACAGCTATTCGAGAATATTAGGCGCCAACGAAAAGGTGCTCACGGCCACCGCAGGTATAAACAGCAGAGGTAATGCCCACATTGCCGCTGCAGCCAAATACCCTTCAAAAATGGAGATTATAGCACTTTGCGATGTAGACAACAGAACATTTGCCAAAGCATTCCAAAGTCATGAATCGCTGGAATCTAAAAGTGTTACCCTATACTCAGACATTCGAAAACTGCTCGAAAACAAAGACATAGATGCCGTAACCATTGCCACACCAGATCACTGGCACGCTCCAATGGCCATTATGGCAATGAATGCCGGAAAGCATGTATATCTGGAAAAGCCATTCAGTCATAATCCGCAGGAAGGTGAATGGCTGGTTCAGGTGCAGGCAAAAACAGGCAAAGTGCTCCAAATAGGAAATCAGCAGCGTTCGGCTCCTGCCTCCATAGCCCTTAAAAAAGAAATAGACAAAGGTACCATTGGCCGTCCGTACTATGCCAAAGCCTGGTACTCCAACAATCGTGGGTCCATAGGCACTGGTAAGAAGATAAACGTACCCGAATGGCTCAATTGGGAACTATGGCAGGGACCAGCACCAAGGAAAGACTACAAAGACAACTATGTACACTACCACTGGCATTGGTTTTGGCATTGGGGTACTGGCGAAATCAACAACAACGGCTTGCATGAACTGGACATTGCCCGGTGGATGCTCGGAGTGGACTTCCCGGACAAAGTGATCTCTCAAGGCGGGCGATTTGCCTTTCAGGACGACTGGGAGTTTTACGATACCCAATTGGCAAGCTTTTATTACGGAAAAGACAAAATGATTACCTGGGAAGGCAGGAGCTGCAGAACCTTTCCATTAATTCATAACAGAGGGCGAGGCACCGCTATTTACGGAACCGAAGGCTCTGCCATTGTAGACCGTGACGGTTTTGAGATATACAACAAGGATGGAAAACTCATTGCATCAGCAAGGGAAGAAGAAAAATCGGCCTCTACCGACCTGGTAGGTATTGGCGGTTTAGACGGCTACCACATGAAGAATTTTCTGGACGCCATAACCAAAAGTCAAACTATCAACTCCCCGGCCAATGAAGCCCATAAAAGTACTCTAATGTGTCATTTGGGCAATATGGCTCAAAGGTTTGATGGAACACTGGAAATTGATAGCTCCAATGGCAAGCCGAAAAATAAACGAGCCATGAGTTTATGGGGAAGGGAATACGAAAAAGGCTGGAAGCCTGTGGTGTAATTCTCAAGATCTCGACACAAGCTAACCCTGCTCAATAGCCTTTAGCCGGAATCGGTGTCCTCACCGATTCACCTGTTAATGTCTTGGTGTGGACACCAAGACTGGCCAGTTACATGAAACCATAGTACCTACCCCATCAAAGTCTCTCATAGAGGACTTTGATAGACACTGCTTCATTCCTATCCCGGCTATGGTGGAAGTATCTGCCAGCTTAGAGCGTTTGCATAGGTACTTCGGCTTCGCTCAGTATGTAAAGGGAGCGGTTTTGGCCTTGCTCAGCATAGAAAGATGACTTTACGCACTAAACCCTAGCCGGAATCGGTGTCCAAACCAATTCACCTGTCAATGTCTTGGTGTGGACACCAAGGCTGGCATTAGGTTAGACAGATGCTTCTAGTGCCCCATCAAAGTCTCTCATGGAGGACTTTGATAGACACTGCTTCATTCCTATCCAGGCTATGGTGGAAGTATCCGTCAGCTCAGAACGTTTGGACAGATACTTCGGCTTCGCTCAGTATGGAAAGGGAATGGATTCGGTTTCACTCAAAATAAAAAGCTGGCCTTGCTCATTAGGCTTTAGCCAGTACCGGTGAAGACGGCAAAAGGCTGGAAGCCCGTAGTTTAAACACCGATAATTTCTCTTTACATCCCGAGCGAAGCCGAGGGATCTGTTAGGCGAGAATGCTTGACTGATCCCTCCTAAAAGTCGGGATGAAATTCTAGGCGCTAACTGGGCAATCCTGCTTTTCTGGAAGAAGTACCCAAAGGACGTTTATTTCAATGTACTAAAAGCAAATCACTCCAAAGTATACTCATCCTTCCAGCTCACAATCTTATTATTGTGGATGGCATCGAGGGCCATTTGCACCACCATAGCCGCATGCCCACCAGTAACCACATTAGAAAGAGGCTCTTCTCCGGTAACTATGGCCTCCTGAAAATCGAGCAAAGCCTGTAAAGTTGGGTCTTTATGGTCCAGATTAAATTGATAGCCCGGTCTGTTGTCATACGCTTTAATGGTTGCCCCTGAAACTCCGTCCACATTACCATACTGTTTCGGTTCATTAGGTTCAGCAAAAAACCACGCCTTGTCATAATCTATCTGAACAGTTCCCTTCTTACCCAATACTTTGATCTGATAATCTCCCAAAGAATTGATGGTGGTGCAGGTGTATTTGGCCTTTACTCCACTTGGGTAATCCACAATCAGGTGTACATTATCGAAGGTTTCTCTACCATCTTTCCAGTAATCAATTCCTCCCGAACCCATGACACGGCTTGGCGTTTCTTTCAGCAACCAATTGGCAAAATCTATCTGATGAGAGCAAAGTTCTGCCACCAAGCCTCCAGACCATTCTTTATACATGCGCCAATTAATAATGCGCTCAAACTTCGGATCGGGAACAGGTCTGCGCCAGTCGCCATTTCTATTCCACTGGCACTCAATGGCCGTTATTTCTCCAACCAACCCATTTTGAATTTTTTCCACCAGATGTGTATACAGGCGCGAGCTGTGGTATTGATGGCCAGTTTGGAAGATTTTATTAGAAGCCCTGACTTTAGCAGCTACCTTTTTTATGTCGCTGTAGCCGCGAATCATGGTTTTTTCACAGTAAATATGCTTGCCTGCATCTAGCGCGTCCAAGACCACTTGCGTGTGCACGCCAAAAGGAACGGCAACCAGCACGGCATCTACATCTTTCCTATCCAACAATGCTTTATAATCCGCGTAGCCTTTAGCCTTAGGAGCCATCTTCAATGCATTTTCCAATCGGAAAGGCAACAGATCAGAGCAGGCCACAACTTCCATATCAGGCACTTGCCTGAGCAAAGACATAAGCCCGGTGCCGCGGTCTCCGGTACCAATTACTCCCACATTTATTTTGTTGCGCATAGTATATGCTCCTACCGAGGAACCGGCCAGTGCAAGCCCCAAAGAGGCCGCTCCACCGGTTGCAATAAATTTTCGTCTGTCCATGAGTTAATAGGCAATAAGCTGTTTATCGAATACATAGTAGATGAAAAGAACATGCTGGCACCCGCAATTTCATGCGATACGCGAGACACTACTGAAATGGCATGCTCTTCTCAACCCAAGCAAAGCTTAATATAAGAGAAATGTAAGGCCGGGGAAAGCAAATCCTTTTTAATTGACTTGTCATTATTTGTGCAAAAATTGAGCTCTTTGCAAACTTTTAAGTCTATGGGTAAAAAGTTTTAAT